>WNFA01002945.1_pt1 | contig 16679 bp, 12 predicted proteins | sample 5400481 | NCBI WGS metagenome assembly WNFA01 (sample SAMN13153340, study PRJNA577476) | soil metagenome | isolation source: 120 cm saprolite under Douglas fir tree site 2 hole 1 replicate 2 | place: USA:California | collected 2015-04-18
CTTGCCTTAACGACCAAAACCGGCCATACCGTAGGTGCCTCAGCGAAGCGGAGCGGAGCGCGTATCACTACTTCGTGCACACCGCCGATTTATCGGCCCTCGGTAGTTGTTATGGTGTCCGCATTTAATATTCAATCTGCATAAACGGTCAAGGACTTTTCTTCACATTGAACCTTGCCTAAGGGTATCTGAGAGAAACGGGTGAGCACCACTTCGGCGGCGTCCAGAATCACCTGCTTGTTGGTTTCGGCAGCCTCCGTTCTGCGTGTCCTTTTTTCCCGCCTTTCCATGGCTTCCTTCTCTCCTCTCGTCTGAGGTTCACGTCCAAACATTCATTCGCTGTCCGTATAATGAATATAGCACAAAAACCTGAGGAAGTCAAGAGAGAGTGACAGCTCAGTCTCTTCGTTGCGATGATGCATTTCCTTGAATGGCTTTTCTTCTCCCTCATCTACAACTGTAGGACTACAAACTATTCATGGCCCTCAACAAAGCTGTACATATACATCCCTACTGCACCATGCTATAATCTTCACCGGCACACAACAATAATGAATTTTAGGCATGGTTCAAATGCACTTGACAGTTCCTACCCAACAGCAAGGTCCAGCCCTGTCATCCTGAGCGAAGCGAAGGATCTCGCTGCCAATCGCGACAGACCCTTCGCGGAGTTTACCCTGAGCGAAGCGAATGGGCTCAGAGCCTGCCCTTGAGCGAAGCGAAGGGGTGACACGGGGTAACTGTTCAAACGGTCAAGGACAATTAGTACAAATTGAACCTTGCCTTAACGACCAAAACCGGCCATACCGTAGGTGCCTCAGCGAAGCGGAGCGGAGCGCGTATCACTACTTCGTGCACACCGCCGATTTATCGGCCCGGGGAGGGCATCGACGGGCCATTGGCCGATAAATCGGCGGTGCGCCAATAAATTGTGCGCCTACGGGGTATGACCGATGTCGCTTGTTAAACTTCATCATTGTATACGGAGAGGCGGCATGAGCACACACCGGCAACAACAGCAGAGCGATCAAGAGAAGAAACGCACGTGGTTCTCACGCCGGAATGTGGTCATTGCCACCATCGTCATCGTTGCATTACTGATTACAACCACCTGGATATTGAGCATTTTGAATGTGATTCCAGCTACGTGGGCCACTATCATCACGGCAGTTCTTACTGTAGCTACTGCCGTGTTCACCTTGGTTGCGGCCTTCCCTTCGCTTTTGCACTCAGAAACACCCGGACAATCCAAAACTCCTTCCTCTTCATCGCAATTACAGGGCGCTCCCGATTCATTATCCCCTCCCGATCCTGTTGTTCAGCGGGGCATCGCCGGGCTTCCACCGCCCACGAATCCCAGGACTATCCAGCCGCGAGCGAAAGAGGTCCAGGAAATTTATGCGCAACTCACCCAGGACGACACGACCGCTGTTGTGCTTACCGGCATCGGCGGCGCGGGAAAATCCACGCTTGCCGCCCTAGTCTTTGAGCACGCGGAAAAACAGCGCATCGATGGCAAGGGACCATTCATGACCGAAGCACTCTGGCTGCGCGTCGATGCCGCTGCCGAGATCGGCATGACCGATCTCATGGGTAACCTCATGGAGGCGCTGGGCAAAGCCATGCCCAACATGGGCAGTTTGACGCCAGCGAATCAAGCCGCCGCGCTCTTCAACGCCTTGAACACGACAGAGAAGGCGCGGCTGGTGATCCTCGACCAGTTTGAGACATTGCTGGACTCGCAGACAGGACATGCCCGTGTAGACCGCCCGGGTGTGGGCGAACTGGTCGACGCCTTCAATAGCCAGCCCTGTCGCTGCCGCGTGCTGCTCACCAGCCGCCTCTGGCCCACAGGCACGCGTGAATACCCACCTGCCTGTATGCAAGAGTACGCTGTCAAAGGCCTGGAGAGCGCAGAAGGAATCGAACTACTGCGCAAACAGGGAGTAACGGGAACGGAGGACGAGTTGCGCAGCGCCGTCAGCCGCTGCGACGGTCATGCGCTCTCGCTCACGCTGCTTGCATCGCTGCTGCGTTCCGACCGCAGTCTGAACCTGCAGGCGCTCCTCACCGACCCACTGTACGCGCGTCTCTGGACAGGCGGAACCGGAAAGATTGCCCAGAACCTGCTCGACTACATCTACACCCGGCAACTCAACGAGGTGCAGCGTCAACTGCTACTTGCTTTCTCCATCTACCGCGAGCCTGTACCATTGGCAGCAGTAGAACCACTGCTCAGGGTCAAATCCAGGGTAGCAGAGGAACAACTGCTCGCGGCGCGGGATGTCCTGCTGGCTCAACACCTGCTGCAAGCGATGGGAGCCTTACGCTACCAGTTACACGCAATTGTTGCCAGCTATGCCCGCGATCACTTCGATGAGCAGAATAGAGGGAAGAATCAAAAAGCAATAAAGAGCGCACACGCGAAAGCCGCACAGTACTATATGCAACATGTGGCAACAGATTGCCTTCCACGTAAAGAGCGACGAAAGGTTTCCGACGCGCAACCGTTGATCGAGGCGGCCTGGCACTATGGACAGGCCGGGCAGTGGCAAAAGACGTATGACCTGATGAAGAAAGAAGGACTCTTCGCAGACCTCAGACTTTGGGGCGGAAACGCCGTCTTGCTGGAACTGGATCGACTCCTGTTACCCCCGGAGAAGTGGCATGCAAAATCAGAGCAGGCCGCTTTTCTCAACAACGAGTTGGGCGTTGTGTACGATGCCTTAGGCCAGCAGCAGGAAGCGCTGCGGTATTATGAACAGGCGCTGGCTATTTGGCTAGAGGTTGGAGATCGCAGGGGTGAGGGAACCACCCTCAACAATCTGGGTGGGGTGTATGATGCCTTAGGCCAGAAGCAGGAGGCGCTGCAGTACTTTCAGCAGGCGCTGGTGATCAGAACAGAGGTCGGCGATCGCGGGGGTGAGGGAACCACCCTCAACAATCTGGGTGGGGTGTATGATGCCTTAGGCCAGAAACAGGAAGCGCTGCGGTATTATGAACAGGCTTTGGCGATCAGCAGAGAGGTCGGTGATCGCGGGGGTGAGGGAACCACCCTCCACAACCTGGGCCTGGTCTACGATGCCATAGGCCAGAAGCAGGAAGCGCTGTGCTATTATGAGCAGGCGCTGGCGATCAGCAGAGAGGTCGGCGATCGCGCGGGTGAGGGAGGGACGTTGTGGAATATTGGTGCACTCTATTCCAGGCAAGATCGGAATGACGCGGCGCTGGCCTGTTTTCTACTCGCCCGGGATATCTACCAGGAGGTGCTCAGCCCAAATCGTGAGGGAGTACAGCGATGGATAGATGACCTGCGGAAAAAGGCCGGTGAGGAGGAGTTTGCAGCATTGCTGGCAAAGGTTGAGCCGCAAGCTTCGTCGATTGTAGAGCAGGCTCTGCGTGAGGGGTTGTGATAGAGTAGAGAGTAAGATATGTGAGGTAAAAGGAAAATCGATTATGACTACTGAGAGCATCAAGCGTTATCTTTCAGCCGTGCCGAAGGCGGAACTCCATGTGCACCTCGAGGGGTCTATCCAACCGGCGACACTTCTCACGCTGGCGCGGCGCAACGGGGTAGAGCTGCCCGTACAATCCGTTGCGGACTTGCAGAACTGGTTTATCTTCCGCGACTTCAACCACTTTATCCAGATTTATTTTCAGATCTCGAGTTGCCTGAAGACGAGCGAGGACTATGAGCTGATTGCCTATGAATTTGGGGCGAACATGGCGCAGCAACACGTGCGCTACGCGGAAGTCACGTTCTCGCCGAGCACCCACCGCTATGCACTCAGCATCCCCCACGATACGTACTTTGGCGGGCTGACGCGGGGACGCGAACGGGCACGAGCCGAATTTGGCGTCGAGATCAGGTGGGTCTTCGATATTGTGCGCGATGTCAAAGATGAGGCGCGTAAGCGCGTGTGTGCTGACTATACAACTTCCGTGGCGATAGAGGGGAAGAATGATGGGGTGGTGGCGCTAGGGCTGGGCGGAGGAGAGGTAGGCCAACCACCTGAGCAGTTCGCCGGGTGGTTTGAGAAGGCGCGGGGAGCAGGATTGCACAGCGTACCTCACGCGGGAGAAACCGCCGGGCCGGCCAGCGTATGGGGAGCTTTGAGGGCATTGGGTGCCGAGCGCATAGGGCATGGCGTGCGGGCGATTGAGGATGCAGCGCTCGTGGCCTATCTCGCTGAGCAGAGCGTCCCGCTGGAGGTATGCCCAACGAGTAACGTGAGAGTAGGAGGTTATGCAAACTATGCTGAGCATCCCTTGCCGCGCCTCCACGCTGCCGGGGTGCCTGTGACCATCAACTCTGACGATCCACCCCTGTTCAATACGACGCTCAATGACGAGGTAAAGCTGCTGGCCGATCCCTTTAATTTTGACCTGGATGAGATCAATGAGATCTTGCTGAATGGAGTGCGTCATAGCTTTCTGCCTGGGGAAGAGAAACAGGCAATGGAGGCAACGTTCCGGGCCGAAATGACCAGGCTCAGGAATGAATATAGATTATAGGAAAGGCAAACTAGTAGTTAGTCCAGATAGGTTTTTGAGGTAGAAATGTAGTGACACCCCTCGCGGGTGTCAGGCCCCACCGCAAAATTCAACCTGGACTGACCACTAGTACATAGGATCTCCATTCTTTAGGGGACGGCGGGCGACCATAAAGGCCCACCCAGCCACTCCTCACCACCCTCGCCCCTATGGGAAGGGTATTGCCCCCGCAAGCATGGAGAGCCAGTATGTAAAGTGAGGACACAGACCATGCTGAATTTTGATCGCCAGGGCCTGATACCCGCTGTGATCCAGGATGATGCCACAAACGAGGTGCTGATGGTGGCGTTCATGAACGAAGAAGCGTTTGCCCGCACGCGCGAGACGGGCTATACGCATTTTTTCAGCCGCGCGCGCAATGCGATCTGGCGCAAGGGCGAGCAGTCGGGCAATGTGCAGGAAGTGCGGGAGATCTTTGTGAATTGCGAGGAGAATAGCCTGCTGATCCGCGTGATCCAGCATGGCGGTGCGGCATGTCATACCGGTTATCACAGTTGTTACTACCGCCGCCTGCTGGCGGATGGGACATATGAAAAAGTGGCGGAACGTGTCTTCGATCCAGAGGTGGTCTACGGCAATGCAGGAGCACAATATACCGTGACTTTAGAGGAGAAGATGCGCCAGTTGTATGGCGTCTACCTTTACCTGCGAGACCATGATCTGAGCGAGGAGTCCAATACCTCGCGCCTGCTGCAGGAGCACAGCCCGAGTTACCTGGTATCGCGCCTGGCCGATGAACTGGAGGAACTGGCAGAGATACAGAGTGGTGAACATGCGCATAGCGGGCGACAGCCCGATACAATACTGGAGGGCAGCCAGGTCGGATACTGGCTGCTCCTGCTGGCCGCGACGAAAAAGCTGCGTTACGATGAATTTACGCCCCATGCCTCGATTTTGCAAGGGTATTACGCCCGGTACAGTGTAGAGCAGGCTATAGAGCTACGACAGCAATGCCTCAGCCTTGCCGCTGCTAATGAAGCATCTCAATTTGTAGAGGGACTCCGGCTTGGATTTGCCCTGATCGGCCGGGCGTGTGCCGAGGCCGGCGTGAGCCCTGTAGCCCCGGCAGAATACGACCTGGATCAGATGCGCCGGAAAGGGCTGATCGGTCAGTAATACGGATGTGCGACCCGTTCTCTCACCCTCTGCTCCCTCTCCACTGCGTGGAGAGGGCTGGGGTGAGGCTGCATGTTCATCTAACCTACCATGGATGAGGCGCCCCGATCAGCTCAGCATTATACACATGGGAGTCTACGTAGTCGCATGCCGAATGCGCAGTACCACGCGGCAAGACGCGCCAGAAAGCACGCTGCATACGGCTCCACTCGGCTAAAATCTGGGCAGCACGCCAGCTGCGCGTCTTCTTGCGATGCCATTGAATGATGGTACGCAATGCCTCTATCTCATCCGGCTCCTCGAGGCGCTGCAACTCCACCAACTCTGTATTGCAGCGCGCCGGGAAAACTCCTGTCAAATCCAACACATAGGCGACGCCAGCGGACATACCAGCGGCAAAGTTCGGCCCGGTTTCACCCAGCACAGCCACCAGACCGCCTGTCATGTACTCGCAAGCGTGCGCGCCTACACCCTCTATAACCGCCAGCGCCCCACTATTGCGTACGGCGAAGCGCTCACCGGCACGGCCAGCGACGAAACATTGTCCACCGGTTGCACCGTAGAGCACCGTATTGCCGAGAATGATGTTATTGTGCGCTGCGAAACTCGCACCGGCTGGCGGCGCTATGACGATCTGCCCGCCGGTCATGCTCTTGCCCACATAGTCATTAGCCTCGCCGTGCAGTATCAGGTGCAGGCCGGGCAGACAAAACGCGCCAAAACTTTGTCCCGCTGCACCTTGAAACACGCAGGTAATGCTCACACCCGGCAGGCCCGCGTCACCGTAGCGGCGCGCGACCTCTCCCGCGAGACTTGCACCGATAGAACGATCGGAGTTGGAGATGTGATGTTGTACCAGCACGCTGTGTTCACCGCGCAGCGCCGGTTCTGCCTCAGCCAGTAACCGCTCGGCAAGCGGGGATTGGGTCAGAGCACGCGCAGGGCCTTTATGGTCGCCCGTCGTGCTTCCCCCGCTTTCACGGATAGGATTATTGGAAACGTCGCCCACCGTGCCTCCCGTTCCAGGGCTCGCGACGAGCAACGGCGCAAGATCGATGCTTGTTTCCGCGTCGCATTGCAGGAGGTCAGCACGTCCGATCAATTCATCCAAACGTTTCACGCCCAACTGCGCCAGCCACTCGCGCACCTCCCCGGCTACCAGTGTGAGGTAATTGATGAGCATCTGTGGCGTACCCGCGAATTTGGCGCGCAAGTCCTCGCGCTGTGTCGCAATGCCTGTAGGACAGGTATTCAGGTGGCACTGGCGAGCCATGTCACAGCCCAGCGCTACCAGGCTGGCGGTGCCGAAGCCAAATTCTTCCGCTCCCAGCATCGCCGCGATCACCACGTCACGCCCCGTCTTCAAACCACCATCTACACGCACCCTGACACGCCCGCGTAGGCCATTACGCACCAGCGTCTGCTGGGTCTCAGCCAGGCCGCGCTCCCAGGGAATGCCGGCATGCTTGATGGATTGCAGCGGAGAGGCACCTGTGCCGCCATCATGCCCGCTGATCTGGACGTAGTCGGCGTGGGCTTTGGCGACACCCGCTGCAATGGTGCCTACGCCGATGCTCGAAACGAGCTTGACGCCGACACGCGCTCGCGGATTTACCTGCTTCAGGTCATAAATCAACTGGGCCAGGTCTTCGATGCTGTAGATATCATGATGTGGTGGCGGAGAGATCAGCGGCACGTGCGATGAGGTATGGCGCAGCCGCGCGATAAAGGGGGTTACTTTGCCTGGTGGCAACTGCCCACCTTCGCCCGGTTTCGACCCCTGGGCCATTTTGATCTCTAGTTCCTCGGCACGCACCAGGTACTCGGTAGTGACGCCAAAACGGGCAGTAGAGACTTGCTTGATCTTGCTACTGACGGGATGGCCGTAGAGGGTCTCGTGGTACCAGGCAGGGTCTTCGCCACCTTCACCGGTATTATTGCGCGCCCCAATGCTATTCATGGCGGCGGCAATGGTGCGGTGCGTCTCCGGGCTTAGCGCGCCAATAGACATTGCCGAGACGACAAAACGCGCACGAATTGACTCCATCGGTTCAACCTGCTCCAGCGGAATTGGATTCGCCGGCACGAATGCGAGCAGATCGCGCAAAGTGGTAGGAGGACGCCGGTAAACCAGTTCCGTGAAGCTCTGGTAGTCGGCTCTATCGCCACTCTGCGCCGCTTTTTGCAATGCGCGAATGATTACGGGATTATAGGCATGATACTCGCCATCGCGGCGGAAACGATAGTATCCGATGTCGGTCAATTTGCGGCGCCGGTTGAGTTCGGTAATACCCGACTTCTCCTCCGCGGCGGCTGTTGCCTGCGCGCCCTGTGACCTGTTCCTGCTCACGCGTTCGATCACCTGCCCGGCAACCTGGGTAAAACTGACCTTGCCCAGGTGTACTGTCTGAGAACTGGAAACCGCGAAGCAGCGCTGGATCAATTGCGGGTCCAGGCCGAAAATCTCGAACTGGCCAGCACCGATGATGTTACGGATGGTAGAGATACCCATACGCGCCATGACCTTACGAAGGCCGTCTTCAATCACGTGCAGATAGCGCTCCTCGGCTTGCTCGGGCGTGAGAGACTCCAGGTGTCGCTCTCCTGCTAACGCGCGTACACTTGCAAGCGCCATTGTTGGAACGACTGCTTCGGCACCGTAGCCGAGCAAGAGCGCAAGCTGGTGAATATCCCAGGCAGAGCCGGTTTCGCAGATCAAGGAAGTACGGGTGCGTGTCCCACAGCGGATGAGGGCCTGGTGGACCGCGCCGGCTGCCATGAGCATTGGAACCGGTGCCTGAGCCGGGCTGGCCTGATTGTCACTCAGGATGAGCAGCGTGACGCCCCCGGCAACCGCGGCAACCGCTTCATGCTCCAACCTGTCCAGGGCAGCCTCAAGCGCTGGCGGCCCGGCATCACACTCGAATGTGGCACTGAGCGTTTGAGAGCGAAAGGCTTTCAGGTGACGCAAGGTCTCCAGTTGGGACCCGGTTAACACGGGAGTCTCCAGGTGCAAGAGACGGGCATGCAGGGCAGTCTCGCTCAGCAGGTTCTGGCGATGGCCAAGGTAGCAGTCGAGTGACATGACGATCTGTTCACGTAAGGGGTCAATAGGTGGATTCGTCACCTGCGCGAAGCGCTGGTGGAAGTAGTCCGAGAAGGAACGCGCCTGGGAAGAGAGTGCCGCGAGCGGCGTATCATCGCCCATACTCCATACAGGCTCTTTGTTTTCCGACAATATTGGACGAAGAATCAGCTCAACATCCTCGTGGGTGTAGCCGAAGAGCTGCTGGCGGTGAAACAAGGTCTCTCTATCAAACGCAGCGGTTGGCGCTGCCTGTTGGGGGAGATCGGCAAGGTGGACGAGGTTCGTGTCTAACCACTGCTGGTATGGCTGGTATTGCGAAAGAGCTGTCTTGATCTCAGAGTTACGCAGCAATATACCGTGTTCCAGGTCCACGGCAATCATCTCGCCCGGCCCCAGCCGACCCTTTTCGACCACCTCGTGCGCCTCGCAGGGAACAACACCCGCCTCAGATGCCAGGATCAACAGTCCGTGCGAGGTCAGTGTATAACGAGCGGGGCGCAGGCCGTTACGATCCAGGGCGGCACCGACAAAACGACCATCACTAAAGGCGAGTGCAGCCGGGCCATCCCAGGGTTCGATCTGCCCGGCATGGTATTCACACCAGGCACGCCGGGCACTTTCCAGCTCGGGATCATGCTCCCAGGCCGGGGGAATGAGCATTTGCATGCTGTGCAGCAGGTCACGGCCAGAAAACGCGAGCAGTTCCAAGACATTGTCCAGCTCGGCAGAGTCACTTCCTCCTGGTTGAATGATTGGCAGGAGATCGTGGAATCTGCTGCCCCAATGCGGCGAGAACAGCGCCACTTCGCGTGCCTGCATCCAGTTGCGATTGCCCTGGATGGTATTTATCTCACCATTGTGTGCCAGCAGCCGCAAGGGCTGAGCCAGCGGCCACGAGGGAAATGTGTTGGTGCTATAGCGCTGGTGAAAGATGGCGAAGGCGCTCGCATAGCGAGGGTCGGCCAGATCGAGATAGAAGCGCGCCAGTTGATTTGGAGCCAGCAGCCCCTTGTAGACAACTGTGCTACGAGAAAGCGAGGCTACATAGGCATCATTGATACCTGCCTCCTGCCAGCGCTGCTCAACCAGGCGCCGGGCGTAGTAAAGGCTTCGCTCATACTGCTCTATGTTGAGATGAGAGGGGCGGGTAAGTAGTACCTGTACGATGCTGGGCGCAGTTGCACGGGCACGTGCGCCGAGAACAGTATAATCGAGAGGTGGATTGCGCCAATGCAGCTGTGAGGGCACGAGACCTACTTCAGAGAGAGTCTGCTCGAAGACCTGGCGACTTTGAAGATAGTCAGCCGGCGAGCGGTCTTGTGAAGGCAAAAAGAGCATACCGACGGCGAGATCAGCAGGATCAGCGATTCCCCGTGCTTGCAACTCCTCGCGAAACAATGCACCAGGAATTTGGGTAAGTAGACCGGCACCATCACTCGTTTCGGCGTCGGCATCTTGTGCGCCACGATGGGTGAGGCGGGTAAGCGCCTCAAGCGCGGTTTGCACCAACTGGTGGCTGGCCTCGCCAGAAATCTGGGCCAGAAAGCCTGTGCCACAGGCATCATGCTCCCAACGAGGATTATAGAGCGGATACGTAGAGGTCCGGTGTTGCATCGGCCATCCTCCTGGAAAAATGCTATGTGCTTATTGCTAGGAGGCACCTGCGCTGGAGCCAAATAGCTTTCGATGGCTTAGACATCGCTCATCGAGGTCGTTTAGGGAGATTACCCAGGTAGCGCGAATAGGAGCTTCGTTGGGCCGGGGATAGCTGCAGAGCTTGTAGAAGAACAAACAGCGTCCTTCATTGAGAAAAGTATAACACAAGCAAGCGAGTTAGAGCAAGAGCCTAGCTAACCCACGCAGGGCTTATGCGTTCTAAAAAAGAGAGAGAGACAAGACCTCCAAAGCAGCTTGAGGATGAGTGCTGTTGTAGCGCATCCGAGCAGCAATGGTGGAAAATCCAGCACAACGGAGCAAACTGAGAGCGGTAGTGCGTAAAGCCGCCATGATTTTGGGTCCATTGTCAGCATGTATCGTGCTTTTGTCCTCGCCCATGGTCACATCTTTGACGGAATGTAAGCAGTTTTCACTGGTCCAATGTCCTCGTTGCAGCGGTGCCGCACGCGCTCAGGTATGGCAAGCAGAGCAGGCAGGCTTGTCACCCCATAGCGTACCGCCTCTTTCCAGACACCCTTGGATTGCCAGCATCGACGGATCTCAAAGACTTGCTCTAAGCCAGGCCAATCGGAGTACCCCTTGAGTTCTGAAGAAACCCGAATACTTCGCAGGTCCAAACGCCCATGCGCCTTCTCAGTCGTTTGAGCTTGTTGCTCAGGTAATCGCAAGACCCCCTCACCTGCTCGTTTTGCAGGTGTGAGTGGAGCAAACAGCAAGCGCAGATCTTCAAACAGGTGAGGCTGATTTCCCTTCACCAGAAACAGCTAATCCCCTCCAGCCTGACGAAGCGCAGAGCACAAGCATCTCTGGCAATACAAGGCATCTCCTGTCAGGACTTTGCCTTTCCAGTCGATGTGTTGGATGAGGCGGCAAGCCACCGCAAGTTCACTCTTCTGTTTCTTTGCTTCTTGCTCCTCTTGCTCTTTTTCCCCTGTGAGCTTGCTCTTGGTTTTCTGCTTCCCCTTGGTTTCGACGTCTGTTTTCTCAACATGCCCTTGGGTCAGCACTATCCCCGTCTGATGTTCTACCATACTGACTGCATGCACCGGATAGCCATGCTCCTCTTCAAACTTCAATCTTCCCCTGTGCGCTTTTCCATCAATGGCTACGGCACATCCTCCTCGTTGCTCCTGGTCGTAGTTCAAGAGGTGCAGAAAAATACCGCGAAATGCTGCTTCTCTCTCTTCTACGCTCAATCTCCGCAAGAGACGTTGTAGCGTGGTTTGATGGGGGGTCACACCTTTCTCAAATCCTAACGCCTTTTTTATCTCTTCACTTTGTCCTGCCCCCCACTCGGCTATTGCCAATGCTGAGAGATGATTGGAAAGGATCGCGCCCAACGCTCATAACAAGATGGATGTGCTACTGAAGCGTTGCCCTTGTTTTCTTCTTGGATCTTTCACGTGCTCACATGCGCTCTGCCAATCAATTGACTCTGGATGTTGCTGGGCTATTCCCTTTAGACAATCTACGACGGACTCTATATACTGCATATACCTCTTCTTTCTGGACGGATCGGTTTTTGCTTAGAACTCAATCCTACCAGAGAAGAGGGGGTTTGTCTCCTTTCCCTTGCCTTTTTTAGAACGCATAAGCCCTGCTAACCCACGGGATGCGCAACGAACTGCACATTTTTCTGAGCTGCCTCCACAGGCTCACTCAATGCTCGCGCATGTTTCTGGCAAGGGATCAGAAATGTCTCTGCCTTCTAGAAGATACTGCTGGCGAACTCTCTCCGTCTGCTCCCTCTCCACGCAGTGGAGAGGGCTGGGGTGAGGCCGCCGCCCTTTGGATACTGCTGGCGAACTCTCTCCGTCTGCTCCCTCTCCACGCAGTGGAGAGGGCTGGGGTGAGGCCCACGCCCTTTGGATTCGCCAGCAGTATCCTAGAAGCAGGAGAGCCGGGAGGGATGCTTTCACATCAGATTATTGATGAGGTAAAACTTGCTGCGCCTCCCGTGGGAAAATCGCTGCAACAGGAGGATGGCGCCAACCGTACATAGAGGGGAAAGGAGGGACACCTATGACAACGACACAGCGGGAAAAAGACATCGAGCGGTTCGATCACTGGTCAAGCACCTATGAACAGTCCTGGATGCAACGCGCCTTTTTTGAGCAGGCACATTCCTTGCTTTCATCTCGTTGCGCAACCCGTGGGAAGAGCCAGGAATTGAGTCAAGTCACAAAAGTAGTCAGGAGCGTCTCCCAGAAAGGAAACTGATACTATGGCAACAATGACTGGTGTTGTTTTGCCAGGAAATCGACAACTCGAATTACGCGAATTTCCCGTTCCAGAGCCGGGACATGGCCAGGTTCTGATCCGCATGAAAGCCTCATCGCTTTGCGGCAGCGACTTGCGTGCGATCTATCGACCAGCTCAGCAGGGGACAGGACCCGAAGCCTACCAGGGAGTTATTGCCGGGCATGAGCCATGTGGCATCATTGAACAGGTTGGACCGGGCGTAGCACATTTTAACGTGGGCGACAGAGTTATCGTCTATCACATCGCTGGCTGCGGTGAGTGTCGCGATTGCCGTGCTGGCTGGATGATCAGTTGCAGCCAGCCGGAACGTGCTGCTTATGGTTGGCAGCGTCCCGGCGGCCATGCCGAGTTTCTGCTCGCTGACCAACAGACCCTCGTTCACCTTCCCGATGAGCTAACGTACCTGGATGGTGCAATGGTGGCCTGCGGCCTCGGGACAGCATATGCAGCCTGCATTCGTACAGACGTATCAGGCCGGGATGCTGTGCTGATCACGGGCCTGGGTCCCGTTGGGATCGGAGCCGCACTGCTTTGCCGGGCGATGGGGGCGCAACAGATCGTGGGGGTAGAATTTGTGCCGGAGCGACGCGCCCTCGCGCAGCAACTGGGCTTCACGGATATCGTCTCACCGGACGAGAGTGGTGATGCGCTCAAAGTGCTGCTTGACAAGACAAATGGACAGGGCTTCGAGGTAGCTATAGATTGCTCGGGCAATGCTGATGCACGCCGCCTCTGCCTGCAGGCCGCTCGCGAGTGGGGGCGTGTCGTCTACGTCGGCGAGGGTGGCACCGTCACCTTTGAACCCAGTCCCCTGCTGATCCACAAACAGTTGACCCTGCATGGCTCATGGGTGTGCAGCCTGCCACAAATGGAGGATCTGCTAGAACACCTCGTGCGCTGGGACCTCCATCCAGAAGTGATGGTGACGCATCGGTTTCCAATCGAACAGGCAAAGCAGGCCTATGAACTCTTCGATAGTGGTAAGACGGGCAAGGTGGCGATTGTCTGGGAAGAGTTCCGGTGATCGTCGCCTGCAGAGCTTTCTGTTCGCTTTTGTGTTTGCCTGCACTGCGCACAGACTCGCTTGACCAGCCCGCTTGTCGTCATGCCGCACATCACGCGAGCCGTTTGCGACCTGCATGATGTGCAGTAGCCGTCCGACTCTGCGAAGATGTGTGTGCAACGTCTGGGCACTTCGCGTAGGTAGGGAAATAGGCCCCATCTGCTGGCGCAGGGAGGCATTTTCGGCTCGCTCCGAGGCCCTCTCTGCCTCGACTCGAGCCGCCTTAGCTCGCTCTCGTGCCAGTTCCATTTCCAGTTGCACGATACGTTCTTCTGCTGTTATCGCTCTATTTTAACAGCCTCTGCAATCCCTGACCTGAGCAGTTACTCTTCCTCATAAGATCTAAATACACTTCTTCTCTCTCGATGTATAGATAAATAGCGGATGTTATACTCAAAAGTGAGTGGAGCAATATCTACTGATCTGTTTTTTGAGGATTAGAAGGCACATGCGGGTAACTACTTAGGTGTGATTCTTGTGCCGCCTGCAGCCGCAGGCGAGGAAAAAGGGAAGGAAGCAAGGACACCTCACGCTCCGGCAAGGGGACTGCGTCCCCCGGCATTCCCTGTATGGGTTGCCCACCTCGTGACCTCTGTAACGCGTTGCTTTATTATCGCATAACTTTTCGTCCGATTGGCTGAGTCCGTCTGAGCAGTGGCATCATTTTTCTCACATAGCTTTATGCAACGACCAACAGGAAAATGTATGTGAGAAAGTGTGCCTGTTCTCTTCGCTGGCCAGCCATAATGCAGCGAGAAGTCTTGTTAAGAAAGGTGAAAAGTATAATGAGTAACGGGACGAACACGTCCTTCGGCTTGCTGAAGCAGATCGATGCCGGCGTCCTGAATGTCGGATACGCTGAAACTGGCCCCACCGATGGTCGCACGGTAATTCTTTTGCATGGCTGGCCTTACGATATTCATAGCTATGTTGATGTTGCGCCTTTGCTGGCGAAGGCGGGCTACAGGGTGATCGTCCCGTATCTGCGCGGCTATGGCACGACGCGCTTTCTTTCCAGCGACACCTTCCGCAATGGCCAGCAGTCGGTGGTCGCTCTCGATATCATCGCTCTTATGGATGCTCTCAAGATTGAGAGGGCGATCATCGCCGGTTTTGATTGGGGCGCGCGGACGGCCGACATCATCGCGGCACTCTGGCCTGAACGCTGCGAGGCGATCGTCTCCGTGAGCGGTTATCTGATCGGCAGCCAGGAATCCGGCAAGGTGCCGTTGCCGCCAAAGGCTGAGCTCGAATGGTGGTATCAATATTATTTTGCCACGGAACGCGGCCGGGCCGGCTACGATAAATACCGGCACGACTTTGCGAAGCTCATCTGGCAGATCGCTTCGCCAAAATGGGACTTCGACGACGCCACGTTCGATCGCAGCGCAGCGTCCTTTGACAATGCGGATCATGTCAGCATCGTGATCCATAATTATCGCTGGCGGCTCGGATTGGCTGAGGGAGACCCACAATACGACGATCTGGAACAGCGGCTCGCCGAAGGTCCGGACATCACCGTGCCCACCATTACCCTGGAAGGCGATGCCAATGGGGCACCACACCCGGACGCCAGTGCCTATGCCAAGAAATTCTCGGGCCGCTATAAACACCGGGTCATCACGGGCGGCGTCGGGCACAATCTGCCCCAAGAAGCGCCCCAGGCCTTTGCCCAAGCTGTCATCGATGTCGACGGTTACTAGACTTCGACATCATGTCGTTTGACGGATACGTTCGAGAGATCGGGGGACTTCCCCGTCAAACGACCCATCTGAAATTTACCAAAACAAAGGAGATTTGTTATGGAAACCCAAACCCACGAAACGACACCTGCAGTCCGCCCCTTCCACATCAACGTGCCGGAAGCGGAACTTACCGAATTGCGCAGGCGCATAAACGCGACAAAGTGGCCTGAGCGGGAAACGGTCACGGATGCATCGCAAGGCGTGCAGTTGGCGACGACTCAGGCACTCGCGCGCTATTGGGCGACGGATTACGATTGGCGTCCGTGCGAGGCGAAGCTGAACGCCCTCCCGCAATTCATGACAGAGATCGATGGGCTCGACATGCATTTCATCCACGTACGCTCGAAGCATGAGCATGCGTTGCCGCTCATCGTCACGCACGGATACCCCGGCTCGGTCATCGAGCAGCTGAAGATCATCGATCCACTTACCAATCCCACGGCACATGGCGCGAGCGCATCGGACGCGTTCGACGTCGTGATTCCGTCGCTGCCGGGCCATGGCTTTTCGGGCAAGCCGACCACGACCGGCTGGGATCCTATTCGCACCGCACGCGCCTGGATCGTGCTGATGAAGCGCCTCGGATATACACGATTTGTGGCGCAAGGCGGCGATTGGGGGAATGCTGTCACGGAGCAGATGGCTCTGCAAGCACCTCCCGAATTGCTGGGCATCCATACCAACATGCCTGCCACCATCCCGGACGATGTTGCGAAGGCACTCCAGTTCGGCGACCCGCCGCCATCCGGCCTCTCAGCCGAGGAGAAGGGCGCGTGGGATCAGCTCGACTTTTTCTACAAGCACGGCCTGGGCTACGCGAACCGCCCACAGACGCTGTACGCGCTTGCGGATTCACCTGTCGGGCTAGCCGCCTGGATGCTCGACCACGACGAGCGCAGTCAGGCGCTCATCGCACGCGTCTTTAACGGTCAGCCTGAGGGCCTGACGCGAGACGACGTCCTCGACAACGTCACGCTCTACTGGTTGACGAACACGGCAGTCTCTTCGGCTCGTCTGTATTGGGAAAGCAAGCTTGCCTTTTTCGCCCCGAAAGGTGTCGCGATCCCGGTTGCCGTGAGCGCCTTTCCTGACGAGCTCTATCAGGCCCCGCGGAGTTGGACAGAGCGCGCGTATCCCAAACTTATCCATTACAACAAGCTCGACAAAGGCGGGC
>WNFA01002005.1_pt1 | contig 16673 bp, 13 predicted proteins | sample 5400481 | NCBI WGS metagenome assembly WNFA01 (sample SAMN13153340, study PRJNA577476) | soil metagenome | isolation source: 120 cm saprolite under Douglas fir tree site 2 hole 1 replicate 2 | place: USA:California | collected 2015-04-18
GCAAATTTCCCGCCGAGAACGAGTTAACCGTCTCCGGGTCCATCAGGTGGCTGAAGGTTGCGGTCACTGCGGTGCCAGTTACAACGTTATCACTGGTATTTGTGCTGGTCGGTACGTTCGTGGCCCTGTTACCTGGGCTTGACGAAATCACCGTGGGTTCTGTAGCTGCGCCGACAAGAGTGCCGGGAGCAACGGTAACACCGGGGTCAATGGCAGCAAAGACCCTTCCGATTCCGCCACCTGCAAGCAAAGCAGCGAATAGTAACGCCATAAACATCGGTGGTTTGTATGAGCTTTCGAATCTGGTCATTTTCTTTCCCTCTTTCATGAGCCCGAAGCGAGAAGGGGGAGGGGCGATTGTGGAGTTTGGCTACACCATGTCTAACAACCAAATATTCGCTAAGGGCAGGCGCCCACTCCCACAGCAACGTTAATCTGTTCCGAAATTCAAGTCTGTTCAATATTGCTCGCACTGGCCCCGCCGTGACAGGGCAGGATGCGGGCCGGACTACATCTTAAAAAACTAGCCCACTCCAGCAGCGGCCTGCTGCCGCACCCGTTGCGACTGCTCATTCCGTCTCAAAGGTTGCGTTTGTGCTTGCTTTCCGCCAAAAGTACACGACGGAACCCCAGACTCTGCGGTGCCGGATCTGTTTCTGGCGTATCGATACAACAAGTTGCGCGTCGATGCAGAGGGCCACTCAAATGCATCGGTAAGGGTGGAGTGAGAATTCTTCTCATCTTTCAGGTTCCCTGAACTAAGTCAGCTCATCTGAAGTTCTCCCTATCTTAGCGAACGACAACCTTAAGGAGGTTGACCATGCTTGCACGCATACTGCTTTCCACAGTGCTGGCGCTGTTGGTGTCTCTGACGGCTCTCGCTCAGGACGCCACAAAACCTAGCTATGACCCGGCGAAACAAGACAATACCAAAGCTGCGCCACAAGAAAACCAAGAAAAGTCCGCGAGCAAAACAAATGCCGTGACCGGGTGCCTACAGAAAGGCGACCAGCCCGACCAGTTTTCCATTACCGGCGAAGACGGCAAGAGCTGGGATTTGCGCAGCACCACCGTTAAACTCGCCGACCACGTCGGCCACCAGGTAACGGTCACCGGTTCGCCCACCCGCGAAGCGAAGGCAGAAGAAAAGAAAGAGGGCCAGGTTGAGAATGCGGCACGAAAAGAGGAACTTGGTGAACTGCGCGTCACCAGCTTGAAGATGGTCAGCCAGAGTTGCACCAAGTAACGATTTCGGCAGCAGATTCTTCCACGGCCAGCACAGCGATGATGCTGGCCTTTCTTGTTTCTCAGCGCAGAGTTTTGCAAATTTTTTCTTATGTAGCCAGGACTCGACCTTCGGCCACGCCATCGTTTGTGCTTGCTTTCCGCCAAAAGTACACGACGGAACCCCAGACTCTGCGGTGCCGCATCTGCTTTCTGACGTATCGAAACAACGAGTTGCGCGGTTGATGCAGAGGGCCACTTAAATGCACCGGTTGGGTGGAGTGAGCATTCTTCTCCTCTTTCAGGTTCCCTGAAACTAAGTCAGCCCATCTGAAGTTCTCCTACTCTTAGCGACAACAACCCGTGGAGGTTGATATGTTTGCACGCAATGTATCTTTTCGTCTGAAATCGAACATGCATTCTGACTATACCCGGACTTTTGAAAATGAAATTCTACCCTTACTCCGCAAGCAGAAAGGCTTTAAGGAAGCGATTTCGTTGTCAAATCCCGGTAGCCAGGATGCGGTTGCGATCAGTCTGTGGGACAGCAAAGCCCATGCCGATGCTTACAACACGAATCATTACCCAGAAGTGTTGCGAACATTTGCAAAAATGATCGATGGAACGCCGAAGGTTCAGACGTTTGAAGCCGTCACCTCGACCTTCCATAATGCCCTTGTAGCAGTGTAAGGGGATTCGTCCGCCATACGGGGGCAGTCTCGTTGAAGGGCTGCCCCTTTTTAATTGATCGCAGTGATGCTCGCTCACCGAACGTCGTATCTCTTCCTGAGTGACGCATGCGGTCAAAGACACAGAGCTGTCTCAATCAGGGGATAATCGCCTGTGGAGAAACTTGAGAATGGGAAGCGACGAGTGGGTTAGAACACTTGCAGATGGTGGAAGAGTGAAATTTACCCGCCAAAAACTGGCGGACGACTGGGTGTTTATCACCGCTCAGATTGAAGGCAACAAAGTCGTCTATTCGGTCATATTGACTAATGAAAAGAACCCGCTTAGTCGTAGAGAAGTTGAAAGCCATTTCGAGGGCGAGCTCACAAAGAAGTAGAAGTGGCAACCCAGCCGGACCCCAGGCCTTTTTACGCGCGTCACGGGACACAGCAGTCTGGACATCGGCCAGCTCCGCCTCTCGGGCGAGAAGTATCTTCGGTCACTTCCCCTCGTCGCTTCGCCGTCATATGCTGGCAGAAGCATCGCCCCGCACCTGACAGCCTGATGATTTCCGAACGCGCCCAACCCGGCCTGCAACCTGCAACTGCGTCCCTTTTTCGGCACCTGGGACTGTCGCAGATCTGGGTGCGATTCCTGCTGGCCATCGCTGGGCTGACGCTGGCTTTTGGTGCGGCGCTGTTCTCCACAATATTGGGCGAGTCGGGCAACCTCTGGGGAACGATCATCCTGGCGTCGTCGGCATTATTGCTTGCCACCTTCGTCGGCCTGACCACCGTCCCCTACCTGGCTCGGCGGGTGGTCGCCAGCCGCGTCCGCGAAGCGATGGACTACGACGTCACGCGCGCCGGCCTGATCTACATTCTGATCAGCGTCCTGATCGGAATCGCCGCCCTCAACACCGGCAACAATCTGCTGTACGTTGTCGTCGCCGCGCTGCTTTCTGCCATTCTGGTTTCCGGCATCGCCTCCGCGCTGATGCTCCGTAGTCTCTCGCTCGATGTCCACTTGCCCGAGCACGTTTTTGCCGGGCGTCCGATGCTGGCGCGTCTGCTCTTGCGCAATGCCAGCTCGTGGCTGCCCTCCTTTTCCGTGTGCGTGGTTCCCGCCAAGCGCAAAAATAATTCCAAAGCCCGCTGGCAGTGGGAAGCCTCGACCTTTGGGTGGCCCCGCAACCGCGCGCCCCAGGACCAGTGGCTCCGCCTGCCCGACCGCCGCTTGCTGCGCGTGCGCGAGGAGGTAGAAAAGCCGATTCTGCAAGAATCCGTTTACTTTCCCTTTCTTGCTCCCGGACAGGAACTCCGCGCCCACCTGGAAATCACCTTCCCCGCCCGCGGCCGCTACCGCGAAAAAAACTTCGGCCTGGCCACGCGCTTTCCCTTCGCCTTCCTGATGAAAACCAGGCGCATTAACCTGGCCCGCGAAGTGATCGTCTATCCCGTGGTCGAGCCCGCCGAACAGTTTCGCGAAGTTCTTCCCATGGTCACCGGCGAGTTCGAAACTTTTGTGCGCGGCCGCGGCAACGATCTCTATCTCATCCGCGAGTACATGCCTGACGACTCCGCCCGCCATGTGGATTGGAAGGCCACGGCCCGCACCGGTTCGCTCAAAGTGCGCGAGTTCAGCCGCGAAGATGAACGCAAGCTCCGCATCGTGTTTGACAACCCCGCCCCCGGAGTCCTGCAGCCCGCAGCGTATGAGCGAGCGGTGCGTCTGGCGGCTTCTCTGGGATGGCACTTCCGCCATGAAGATGTCGAAGTCTCCTTCGTGGCGCCGGGATTGGAGCCAACCGAGGACGTCTTCACCTTCCTGCGATACCTGGCGCTGGTCGACCCGCAGGAGGCGACCCCGGTGTTCAGCCGTCTTCGAGCTAGTGAAGATTACAACGTGATCGTTACCGCCCGCGCCACCGCCGAGATTCCCGCCGCTTTGGCCGCCCGATCCTACGTCATTTCGCTGGGTGCGGGCCGAAGCGCATAGCCAGTTCGGGAAGGCAGTCGCTCCCAGTTGGCTCCCGCCTTCATTTTTTGCTTCCCCCCTCCCGATTTTCGACATATACTCCGCCGCGGGTCCAGACATCCAACGGTTTTGCGTCCTTCATTCCAGATGAGTTTGACGCCGTTCGCCGGGCCCGTCGCTTTCCGGCACCAGTCCACGGGAGGTGCAAATGTTGATCTGCGATCTGCTCAGGAATCAAGTCGCCATATCCGCCGAGGCGCAGCAGACCGTGCTCGAAGTCGCCAGCCTGATGGTGCAGCACAACATTGGCGCGGTGCCGGTTTTGCAAGAAGGCCAGCTGGCCGGCATTTTCTCCGAGCGCGACCTGATGAGCCGTGTGGTGGTCGGCGGCAAGGATCCCGCCCGCACCATGGTCAGCCAGGTCATGACCGAAGATCCTCTCACCGTCGCGCCGAACGATCCCCTGGAGACCTGCATGACCCTGATGAAGCGGCACGGGTTCCGGCACCTGCCGGTCTGCGCGGGACGGGAACTGAAGGGCGTCGTTTCCTTGCGCGACATCCTTCTCCACGACCTCGACGAAAAAGACGATGAAGTGCGCATGATGCGCGCCTACCTGCATTTCACGCCCGACGCCGGATAGGAGACGGGGCTTGCCCGTCTACGCAAGACGCGGCAAGCCGCGTCTCTACGGCAAACCAGACGCCCCTTTTAGGGGTAGGCACCGGCTTTTTCCGGCGGCCTGTGGAGGCTAGCCGTCCAGAGGGTAATGGTTACTAAGGTTACCTAAGTAGGTTGACCCCGCGGGGCAACCTGCCTGAGGATGTGGGGGAGGGTCGAGGCGCGGCGGTTACGGTTGGTCGTGTCCTTCCCCCGCATGTCCCATGACTTTGCACAGCCATTCCGTCGTCCTTTATTTGTGGTGCGCGCAACCGATCCTGCAGTCGGTGGTGGCGTTGATCTTATGGCGACGTAAGCTGCATAAGCAATTTCCCGTGTTTTTCTTGTCCCTCGTGGCGCAGGTTGTGAATTTTGCCGTCATCTTTCCGCTTTGGCTCGCCGGCAACGACAAGATGTATTTTGTCCTTTTCTGGCTGGGCGAGGCAGTCAACGCGGTTCTCGGCTTCAAGGTCATTCATGAGATCTTCCTCGACGTGTTCCGCCCCTATCACACTCTGAAAGACCTGGGCACTCTGCTGTTCAAGTGGGCTGGCGTGGTGATGCTGCTGGTTTCGGTGGTGGTCGCCTTTTCAAATTCCTTTGACCAGAATCCGCTGGTGCACGCCCTCACTACGCTGCAACGCTCGGTCCGCATCGTGCAGCTTGGACTCATTCTATTTTTGCTGTTGTTTTCGCGCTTTCTGGGAGTGTCGTGGAAGCAGGTTAGTTTTGGCATCTCTCTCGGCTTTGGGCTCTTCGCCGGTGTGGAATTACTCCTGTATGCGTTGAATTCGGGGGGATTTGTCGGACCGGACAATCTCAACCTGATCAACCTGGTCACTTATGTTGTTGCCATTTTTGTTTGGCTCGGCTACTCCCTCTCGCGCAAAGCCGCGCGCGAGACCGCCGTCAACCACTTGCAGACCCAGCGATGGGAACAGGGCTTGGCGGATCTTCAACACCCGGTGTCTTCCGATTCGCTGATCCCGATGTTCGAAGGTATGGTGGAGCGCGCGTTTTCGCGAAGCTCGAATCTGGAGCCGGCGGAAGATCGTTTCCCGTTTAACAGCCCCACTAGCTCACCCCGAGCCACCTCGGCAGTAGCCGGTTCCAAGACCCGACTATAGCCCCGCTTGCACCAAAAAAGAGGCTACCGCAAAAACCTTGTCAAGAGGATTTTTATTGCACTGCCACCGCCCTCTCCGGGGCCTGAAACCGAACCGATTCTATTCAAACCATTACCTTAAGAAATCAGCGTAAACACCGCTCCTATTGCCTGCCGGACGGCCCCGTCAATTTTCGGCACGCCAATTAGCTTGTCGCATCGTTCTGCGCCCTTCAAGTAACCCCAAATGAATCAGAATGTTGCAGGGCTGTGTATAATTCCCGGCGCTGGAAGCTGGCAGTTTCACGCTGGCCTTCGGCAGACCCTAAGGAGAAAGTATGAAACGTTCGCTCAGGGCGTTACTGTTGTTGGTAGGTCTGGTAGGTACGTTTGCATATGCTGCTGTCCCGAGAGTTCCAACTCCGTCGGGGCCGATTCCGCTGTGCAATCCCTGGAAGCAGAATTGCACCGGGTAGTCGCGGCATCTACATAGCCACTTACGCAAGATGGCATAACTATTTGAATCACGAAAGCAAAAAGGCCGGCTCCGTTGCCGGCCTCTTTTTTTACTCGTCTTTTTTACCCGTGGCGTCAGATTCCGCCTTTACACCTGCTGGCGGTTTTCCCCCTCCCGGTTCTTTCGCACCCTTCGCGGAAACTCCCGCTTCGCCGGTTTTATCGCCGATGTACTGCACGATGATCGAAATGCGCCGGTTCGACGCGTCCAGCGGATCCTTTGCGCTGCGCAGGCGCTGGTCCGCGAAGCCCCGCACTTGCGAGACCTGGTCGCCACGCAACCCCGACTGCTGCATCAGTCGCCGCGCCGCATTCGCCCGGTCGGCCGAGAGTTCCCAGTTGCTGTAGCTGCTCTTGCCTGTGAAAGGTTTGGCGTCGGTGTGTCCCTCGATCGAAAGATGGTTGGGAACTTTTCCCAATTCCGTCGCCAACAGCGCCGCGATCTCCTGCCCACTCTTGTTGAGCGTGGAACTGCCGCTGTCGAAGAAAGTTCCTTTCTCCGATTCCAGCAACTCGATGCGCAGACCTTCCGGAGTCACCGTCATCTCGATATTGTTTTTCAGCTTAGCGAGGTCGTTGATGCTCTGGATACTCTTTTGCAACTCCTCTTTGAGCGTCGCCATGTCCTGCTTGACCGGTTCGATTTTCTCGCCGGTTCCGGCCAGACTGCTTCCGGTCTCCTTCCCGGTTCCGCTGGGATCTTTGAAGTAGCCGCTGATCGCCACCTGAATCGGCTTGCTGGTGTTCATCAGCCACAACACGATGAACAGTGCCATCATGGCCGTGACGAAGTCGGCGTAGGCGACCTTCCAGGCGCCGCCGTGATGGCCGCCATGGCCGCCTTTTTTCTTGATGATGATGATGGGTGGTGTCGGCATGCCGGTGTTTATCCCGCGGCAGCAGCCTCAGTCGCCGGCGCTTCGGCCCTGGCGCCCCGGCAAGCCTCTTCGACCGCCTTGAATGAAGGACGCACATGCCCGGGCACCATGCGCCGTCCAATCTCAACCGCCATAATCGGGGCTACGCCTTTCAGAAAGGCAATCATGGTCACGCGCAGCACCATCATGTACGCGTGTTCCTCGTCCGCCATCTTGCCCATGCGCGACGCCAGCGGCCCCACCAGCCCGTAGCACAGCAGTATGCCTAGAAAAGTCCCCACCAGCGCCGCCGCTACTTTGCGTCCAATTTCTTCTGGAGGTCCGCCCAGGGCGCCCATCGTGATCACCACCCCCAGCACCGCGGCCACGATGCCCAGCCCGGGCAGCGAGTCCGCCATCGTGCTCAACCCCGACACCGGCTGGTTGGCCTCGTGATGATGGACGTCCATGTCCGCCTCCAGCATCTGATCCAGATCGAATACTTCCACGCCGCCGCTCACCGCCATTCGCATCGTGTCGCAGACGAAATCCACGGCGTGGTGCTGCTTCACGAAAGTTTCGTACTTGGAGAACAGCGGGCTCTTGTCCGGTTCCTCGATGTCCGTCTCCAGTGCCACCAGGCCTTCCTTGCGCGCCTTTTGCAGCAGTTCATACATCATCTTCAAGGTCTCGATGTAGCGGTCGGTGCCGTACTTCGATGACCCAAACGCCCCAAGCACTCCGCTTATCATTTGTTTCAGAGTGTGCACGGGATTCGAAATCAATACCGTGCCCAGCGCTGCCCCGCCAATAATGATCAGCTCCGCCGGTTGGAGCAGCACCTTCATGTTGCCGTGCTCCATCAGGTAGCCCGCCACAATGCAGCCGAAAACAACCACGATCCCAATGATCGAAAACATGGAACATCATCCTCGCAAACGTCCAGAATCGTGAACCGCGCCCGCCGCTGCCGCTTTCGCCGTCCCACTCGAGTGCGAAGGCTTCATTTCCCGGAGAAGCGATTCCAGGTCGTGGCCGGCAGTGGCCACCGTGTAGGCCACCTCGGCCTCAACCAGGAAACGGTCGCCCCACCACGAAACTTCCGAATGGCTCAGCAGGTTCCATAGCGTTTCCGCTGTCGCTGCCACCGTCATCGGACTCGCCGAGGGCAGCACCGCTAGAAACTCGTGCTCTCCCCAGCATCCCAAAAAAATTTCTTCGTCCAGGCCGTGTCGCAGCGTGTGCGCCGTGGTGCGCAGAAAGGGCACGACCGACTGCGGACCGTGTTTGGAGCGAAACTCCTCCAGCCCCAACACCCGTACGCGCAGCAACCCGAAGCCGAGATGCGATTGCTCCACCTCCGCCAGGCATTCGTTCAGCACAGCTCGCGTCAGACGGCGCGAAGGAATTCCCGTAGTCGCGTCCAGACATCCGTACATCGGCGGCCCGGACGATTCCTCGCGGTACACAAACGCCTCTTCGAATAGAACTGTCGTACCCCCGATTGCGTCATCATGTTCAACGATCGGCCGCGTGCGGATCTTCACCGGCACCCGGTGCCCATTTTTATGCAGGTAGAAAGCGGTGCATTGCTGCGGCTGCCCGTGGCTGAGAGTCATGGTTACCGGGCAGAGCTCGCCATTCAGGCTGTTGCCCCGCCGGTCGCAGGCCTGCACAACATCTTCGAGCACATGTCCCACCACTTCCTGCGCCAGTTGTCCGGTAAGATGTTCCGCGCCATGGTTCCAAAAACGGATTCGCCGTTCCCGGTCCAGGATGTAAATCCCCACCGGCAGGTCCTCCAGCACATGCCGGAGCAGCTTCGGATTTTCAAGAAGGTTAGAAAACATAACTCGGCCGCACCGTCTTCCAGTTTCATCGGCAGTCGGGGCAGGGAACTTCAACGGGGCGGAAGGGTGGGGTAGCGCGCTGAGCATGCTACGGGCGGGCTTGCTTGCTCGCGCAAGATTCTTCCCCTCTGATACTCTCCTTACATCTATAGATCTATGCGCCCTTGGCAGAGCCTGTTTTCGTTAGTCGCCATAGCCGGATCCGTCTTCGCCCAAGACGTCAAACCGGTTGCCGACCGCCTCGCCGCCCAGAACGCTCTTTTCGAAGAGCAGTACCAGACGGATCTCCGCAACTTTCCCGAGCGCGCTACCGCCTTCGGCGACTACCGCTACAACGACAAGCTCGCGGAATACTCACTCGACTCCATCCTCCAGCGTCACCAGACTGACGAGTCCTTCCTTACCCGCCTTGAAGCTATCCCGGCTGCCGGCTTTTCCGATCAGGACCAGCTCTCTCACGACCTCCTCGTTCGTGTCCTCGAACAGCGCATCGCCGACTTCAACCTCAAAGAGTACGAGATGCCGATCAACCAGCAGAATGGCATCCATACCAGCCTCGCGGATCTGCCGCTGTCCGTTCCGCTCGACTCGGTTAAGCACTTCGAAGACTACATCGCCCGTCTTCACCAGATCCCGCGCGTCCTCAGCCAGACCACCGAAGTGCTTCGCGCCGGTATCAAGGACAAGCTCATGCCCGTGCGATTTCTCCTGGAGAAGCTGCCCGTCCAGTGTCAGGGCATCATCGATGCCGACCCTTTTCTCCAGCCGACAAAGAAGTATCCCGCGGACATCTCCGCTGAAGACCAGAAACGCTTGACGCAGCAAATCACCGACGCCATCAATAGCGACGTTATTCCGGCCTACAAAACCTTCGCCGCCTTCCTCCGCACCGAATACGCCCCCCAAGGCCGCACTACCCTCGCAGTCACCTCTCTGCCAGACGGCCAGAAGCGCTACGAAAACGACATCTACGGCCGGACCACCACCCGCATGAAGCCGGATGAGATTCACCAACTCGGTCGCCGCGAGATCGACCGCATCCAGGCCGAGATGACTGCTGTCGCCAAGAAAGAGGGCTTCGCCGACCTTGCCGCGTTCCGAGCCTCACTAAAAACGAATCCCAAGTACACTCCGACGTCCGCAGACCAGATCCTCGACGATTTCCGCCACTACATCGCTCAGATGGCGCCGAAACTTCCAGAGCTCTTCACCCTTCTTCCGAAGTCGCCAGTCACCGTGGAAGCCATACCCGCCTTTCAGTCCGCCGCTGCCACCCACTACGTCACCGGGACCCCGGACGGCAAGCGCCCCGGCCGCGTCGTCGTCGCCACATCCAACTTCGCGGAGCGCTCGCTCATCAACGATGAGGCCATCGCCTACCACGAAGGCATTCCCGGACATCACATGCAATTATCCGTCCAGCAGCAGCTCACCGGGTTGCCCAAGTTCCGCCTCCATAGTCTCGGCTTCAACGCGTACGTCGAAGGCTGGGCCCTGTATGCAGAGCAACTCGGCAAAGAGGTCGGCTTCTACCAGGATCCCGTGTCGGACTACGGCCGCCTCTCCTCCGAACTTTTCCGCGCAGTGCGTCTGGTCGTTGACACGGGAATCCATTCCAAAGGATGGACCCGCGATCAAGTGGTCGACTTCTTTCGCAAGTCCGGCGCTATCGACGAGCCCAGCATCCAGTCCGAAACCGACCGCTACATCGCATGGCCCGCGCAAGCCCTAAGTTACAAGCTCGGCCAGCTCAAGATCCGAGAACTTCGCGAGCGCGCCCAGAAAGAATTGGGCCCCAAGTTTGACATCCGCACTTTCCACGATGAGATGCTCGACGGCGGGACCCTCCCGCTCGATCTCCTCGACGCCCGCACTGATAAATGGATTGCGCAACAGAAATCAAAGTGACAGCGAGCACTGCGACCGCGTGGTAAGTCATACGGTGTAAGTCATACGGACGGGCGTCTCGCGAGCCTGCCCTGAGCGCAGTCGAAGGGTCCAGCCGGGCGGGGACGCCCGGCTCTCCACGAAGCAAGCTTGGATCGACAGCCCTCCGCGCACTCCAAAGTCTGCCTGCCCGCCTCACGCCGCCGGACGCGCCCGCGACTCCAGCGTCCTCGCCAGTTCCTGCGCATTGAAAGTCGGCGGCTGGCATGCGAACCCCGAGCACACCACCGCAAACGATCGTCCCCCATGCAACGCCGGAAGACTTGGGATCGTCTCCGCCAAAGCCGGCGGCAGGTTCTGTGGGACAACCTTATCGGCGTCCAAACGCAGAACCGCTGTCCCAAAGCAAAGCGGCCGCACCGCAGCGCGATACAGCTGTGCGGCGACCTCATCCTTTCCGACGACCACCACTTGTGTGTGCGGCTGGCTGAAGTGGATCACCGCCAGCCCGTAAGTCGCCGCAAAGATGCCGTGCTCTCCCGCGACGCCGGCATAGACCTCCAGCGTCTGCTCGGCCTGGTCGCGATACGACGCGCTGTTATCCGACGGATTGTTGGCATAACCATGCAGACGCAGCAGCGCGATCGCCGCCGCCGAATTTCCTGCCGGAGTCGGCGAATCTTGAAACGGCTTCCGCCGCGTCCCCAGAATGCCAAGTGCAGTTTTTTCGTCCGATGCTCCGTCTGCCGCTCGCCCCGCTGCACGCGTATCAAAGAATCCACCAGCCACCGGATCGAAGAACCTCGCCACCATCGCATCCCCGATCAATCGCGCAAATCGGAAGTAGCTCAGGTCCGCGGTCGCCTCGTAAGCGTCGAGACACGCAATCACCGCGAAAGCATAATCATCAAGCACGCCCGGTATAGGGACAGGAACAGCGACACCGGCTTCCCTCCGCTCCACCTTAGGATCCGAGTAAGCGATCACATGCTTCATCCCGCGCTCCCCATTCCATCCCTCGGACAGCAGCCGGTCCAACGAGCGCAAAGCAAAGCTGCGTGCCTGCGCCAGATCAAGCACCTTGGCCGCTTCCAGATAAGCCGACACGCACATCGCATTCCAACCCGCGTAAACCGTCTTATCCACATACGGCGTTGAACGCAGCAAACGCGCGGCATACATCTTCTTCTGGGCCGACGCCAGCAGCGCGCTCGCTCGTTCTTCCGCGATGTTCAGCCGCCGCGCGATTTCCTCCACCGAGCTTCGAACGTAGAGAACATTCTTCGCCGGATTGTGATGCATGTCCCCGGCTTCCTGAATGTCGTAGTAGAGCACCGCCACCGCAGCCTCATCCTCCGTCAGCGCCGCTTTCGTTTCCTCCAGCGTCCAGGTGAAATAATCGCCGTCATCGTCCATCGAGTAGTCGGCGTCCTGCGAAGCGTAAAAGCCGCCGTGCGCGCGGTCGCTGAGCCATTCGTCCATCCAGCGAATAATGTCGCGCGCCACCCCAGCGAAGAACTCATCCCCCGTCGCCTGGTAAGCGTGCACATAGTTTTTCAGCAACTCCGAGTTGTCGTAGCACATCTTCTCGAAGTGCGGCACGATCCAGCGCTCATCCACCGAATACCGATGGAAACCGCCCGCCAGTTGGTCATAGACGCCCCCGCGCGCCATTTTCTCCAGGGTGTGGACGAAGATAGGGCGCAGTTCTTCATTGCTCGAGCCCGTGCGAGCGTACTGATCCATCACCAAATCCAGCGCCGCCGGATGCGGAAACTTGGGCGCACTGCCAAATCCACCATTGACCTCGTCAAACATCTGCCGCGCCGATTCCAAAATCGTGTCAATCACCGTTGCGGACACCTTCCCGCTGCCCGCCGAAACAGACTCCGCCCGTGAGATCGCGCTCTCGACCATCTGCGCCTGCTCCAGCACTTCGCCGCGCTTGTCGCGATAAGCCTGAGCAATCGAAAGCAGCACGCGCTTGAAACTGGGCCGTCCGTAAGCGTCCGCGGGAGGAAAGTATGTCCCCCCATAAAACGGCTTACCGTCAGGAGTAAGAAACGCCGTAAGCGGCCAGCCCCCCTGCCCGGTGAGCGCGCCCACCGCCGCCTGGTACCGGCTGTCAATATCCGGACGCTCGTCCCGATCCACCTTCACCGCGATGTAATGCTCGTTGACGATCGCCGCCACCTCGGCATCGTCATAAGACTCGCGATCCATCACATGACACCAATGGCACCAAACCGCTCCAATATCCAAAAGTATCGGCTTGTCAGCCAGTCGAGCCGCCGCAAAAGCCTCCTCCCCAAACTCATGCCACTGGATAGGCTGATGCATCGCCGAGCGCAAGTAGGAAGAAGAAGCGCGAGCGAGAGCGTTTTGGGAAGAGTCCGTCATGAGCCTAGTTTAGCGTGGGAGCGAGAAATGGAGCGATCTATTCAGGAACAGGGTAGTGGGTCAGTTTCATGCGATCCAACCCGCAAAACCCTGAACCACCAAGGACACGAAGTATCACGAAGGCTTTTGGTCTCAGGCGTTCCTTCGTGAACCTTCGTGGCCTTGGTGGTTAACGGTTTCGCAAATTGACCCACTACCAGGAACAGCCATCGTGTTGATGCCGCTCGGGAACGTGTTTTCCGATGCTTGGGGAGATGACCGCGTGGTCACTTTCGTAACCCTTTCACCCCCTGACTCAAGTTTAATACCCATCCCGGCAGGGATATGATGGTCACAGCATCAGAGATATCCCGTATTCTCAGAATTTTGAAGTGAGGTTGGCACGAGTTCGTGTCGAATAAACAAAAGCCGGGACTCTACGTCGCCTGGAAGACGGTGACCTATCGCAGCGTGATCATGGCGCTGCTGGGTGTGTTGCTGATCTTTGGCGCCGTCATGCACGAGGCGTTTCCGAAATTCACCGACTCGACGGTGAAGGCGGCCGGGCGTCTTTCCACGGGCTTGCTTGAAAAAGTTGCGGGCCTGGCGCCTCCGCTCAAGGGACCGTCGGCCGCGGTTTCGCAGCAGGCGCACTTCACGGCGCTCGATGGCACGATCCGGGTACGGAAAGGCAACGGCAACAGCTGGATCAATGCCGACTACAACGTGCCGCTCGAAAAGGGCGACGTGGTGCAGACCGGCGCGGAGGGCATGGCAAAAATTGTTTTCAACGACGGCACCAACTACACCGTGAAACAGGATTCGCTGATCGTAATCGAAGAGAACTCGGCCAACGATCAGCAACAAACCAGCGTGTCGGTGGCGGTAACGACGGGCACGGTGGACCTGACCACGGCGACCTATGTGCAGGGTTCGAAGTCGCAGGTGATTGTCGCGGGCGCGAAGGCTTCGCTTGCTCCGGATTCGTCGGCCATGGTGCACAATAATCCCAAGGACGACCGGCACGAAATCCTGATCAAGAAAGGCAGCAGCGAAATCGAGCGCAATGGAGAAGTGGTTCACCTGTCGAACTGGGAAAAGGTAAGTTTCCAGAACGACTCGAAAACCATGGAACGGGCCAAGGAAATCGGTCCGCCAATGCCCATCACGCCAGGCAACATGATGCCGGTTTTCATCAACACCGGAGAGAAAGCGAAGGAAGTGGAGTTCGCGTGGACGCCCATGTCGAACGCCACCGGATACCGGCTGCGCATTTCGCACAACCCGTATTTTTCCTCAGTGTTGCTGGACCGCAAGGTGGAGACGTCGAGTGTGGTTGTGACCGGTCTCCCGGTCGGCGCCTACTACTGGTCGATCCAGTCCTACGACGCGGCCGGTAAGGAATCGGTGGAAAGCGAAAAGAATCGCTTTACCATCATTGTAAAGGCGCAGGAAAAGATAGAGCTGTCACTCGACATCGATCCCTTTGTCCAGCACGGACACGTGATCGAAGTGAAGGGCAAGACCGAGGGGGGAGCGCGCGTCATGGTGAACGGCAGGGAAGTGCCGATCGTCGGCGACGATGGCTCGTTCCACTATTTCACGCCACCCCTGCCGAACGGGGAAAACCTGATCACGGTCACGGCGCAGAATTCGAAAGGCGGGGTGAATACCCGCCAGGAGAAAGTGGTGATTCAGTAAGGAATTCGAGGTTCAGAACGAGGTTCGGTACAGAGTTCGGTACAGATGCGGTACAACGTTCGGTACAACCGGGTGCTCAGATGGCAGCCAGTTCTCCTGAACCTGCAAGTAGAATGGAAAACACCAGGGGAGATCGACTCACCAGGAAACTGACGAAGGCCCAGGTTCCAGGGGTGAGACGAATTCCCGAGAGAGAGAAGTATTGCCATGTCAAACAACGGGTTTCATAACGGCTCATCGCGTTCACACAATTTTCGCTCGTTGTTCAGCATGTTTTCGAGCGACCTCGCCATCGACCTGGGCACGGCCAACACGCTGGTGTACGCGCGCGGCAAAGGCATTGTGGTGAACGAGCCTTCGATCGTGGCCATCAACAAGAACACCGGCGAAGTCGAGGCCGTGGGCAAAGAGGCGAAGGAAATGCTGGGCCGCACCCCCGGCAACATCGTGGCCATCAAGCCCATGAAGGACGGCGTCATCGCCGACTTCAAGGTCACCGAGAAGATGCTGAACTACTTCATCCAGAAGGCGCACAACCGCAAGATGCTGGTGCATCCGCGGATCGTGATCGGCGTGCCTTCGGAAATCACGCAGGTGGAAAAGCGCGCGGTCATGGATTCCGCCTATCGCGCCAAGGCCAGCGAAGTGCACCTGGTGGAGCAGGCCATGGTGGCCGCCATCGGCGCGGGGCTGCCGATCACCGAGCCCAGCGGCAACATGGTCGTCGACATCGGCGGCGGCACCACCGACATCGCGGTAATTTCACTCAGCGGCATTGTTTATTCGCGTTCCGTGCGCATGGCCGGCAATCAGATGGATGAGGCCATCATGAACTACCTGAAGCGGAAATATAACCTGCTGGTGGGCGAACGCACCGCCGAACAGATCAAGATGGAAATCGGCTCCGCCTATCCGCTCGACAAGCCGCTCACCATGGAAATCAAAGGCCGCAACCTGATCGAAGGCGTGCCCAAAACCATCACGGTGGATGACAGCGAAATCCGCGAATCGCTGAGTGAATGCGTTTCCACGATTATGAACGCCATCCGCGTCGCGCTCGAGCGTACGCCGCCCGAACTCTCCGCCGATATCAGCGACCGCGGCATCGTGCTCACCGGCGGCGGCGCGCTGATCAAGAACCTCGACAAGCGCATCCGCGAGGAAACCGGATTGCCCGTCTCGATCGCCGACGATCCGCTGTGCAGCGTGGTGCTGGGCACGGGCAAAATGCTCTCGGACTTCAAGCTGCTGCGCAAGATTTCGATCGAGTAGTGGTGCGAGCTACGAGCTGCGAGCCAAATGCAGATCCCTCGCTCCGCTCGGGATGACAATTTCATTATTGACAGCTGACAGCTGAGAACTGGCTCTATGGACGTCCTCGGACGCTACCGCAACCTGATCGTGCTGGTGGGAGTGTTATTCGCCCAGGTCCTTGGCTTGGCGGTGCAGGTCAAGCGGACGAACGACAGCGAATCGACGCGCGTGATCCGCATTTGGGCGGTGGGAGCGGTTACTCCTCTGGAAAAGGCGCTGGTCTGGATGCAAACCTCCACCGGCAAAATCTGGCACAGCTACTTTTACCTGCGTGGCGTGCGCGCCGAGAACCGCAGCCTCAAGGCGCAGATCGAACGCATGAGTCTGGAGCAGGTGCGGATGAGCCAGGACGCCGATCAGGCGCGGCGTCTGCAGGCGTTGCTTGGTTTCAAGGAACAGTTCATCTCCCAGACCATGGCGGCGCAAGTCATCGGGGGAAGCGGCAGCGAGCAGTCGCGCGTGGTCTTCATCGACAAGGGCGAGAACGACCACCTCAAGCGCGACATGGCCGTCATTACCGCGGACGGCATCGTG
>WNFA01004871.1_pt1 | contig 16671 bp, 19 predicted proteins | sample 5400481 | NCBI WGS metagenome assembly WNFA01 (sample SAMN13153340, study PRJNA577476) | soil metagenome | isolation source: 120 cm saprolite under Douglas fir tree site 2 hole 1 replicate 2 | place: USA:California | collected 2015-04-18
CCATTGAGGAATGGCTGCTGGCAGCAGAATACATCATTGCGGCAGGCAACCCAAACGTTATTCTCTGCGAGCGTGGCATACGCAGCTTCGATTCGCAGACGCGCAACCTGCTCGATCTCTCCTGCGTGCCACTATTGCACGAGCTGACTCACCTGCCGATCATTGTTGACCCCAGCCACGCCACCGGCCGCCGCGAACTGGTTCCCACCATGTCCCGCGCCAGTATTGCCGCCGGCGCCGAAGGGCTCATCCTGGAAGTGCATCCGGACCCCAACAGCGCGCTCTGCGATGGCCGCCAGTCGATCACTCCCGCGCAGTTGCAATCCATCGTCTCTGAAGCTTCTCTCATAGCGCAGCTGCTGGGCCAGACAGCGAGGCTCCCGTACGTGGCATGACCGGGTAATTGAAAATGCTATGTGATTTAGTAATACATGCAAATCCTCTCTACAAGCCAGCCTTACCTTGCTCATCTATGCCGGAGCGGGAAAATATGGTATACTTTTCGTATCTAAGTACCCAGGCGAGGCAGCACGGGCTGCAGCATCCGCTTCAGGGGCTGGACAGGGACTGAAAAAATGAGGGATACTATGCCGACAAGAGTGATTATTGCCGATGATGAAGCTATTCAACGCATGGATCTGAAAGATATCCTGACCAAGCAGGGCTATCTTGTGGTTGGCGAGGCTGGTGACGGGCTGAGCGCTGTCAACCTGGCGCGGGAACTGCGCCCCGACCTGGTGGTTATGGATATTCGCATGCCCGATATGGATGGCATCGCAGCCGCCGAGACCCTCACGCAGGAAAAGATTGCACCAGTGTTGCTGCTAACCGCGTATGGCGATCAACCCCTGGTAGAACGAGCCAAGGACGCCGGCGTGGTGAATTATATTGTGAAGCCGCTCCGCGAAAGTGAAGTGACCCCGGCCATCGAAGTGGCGCTGGCCCGCTATGGCGAGTTCCGCATGCTGGAGGAAAAGGCGCGCACCCTCAGCGACCAGTTAGAGACACGCAAGGTCGTCGAGCGGGCTAAGGGCCTTTTGATGGAGAAACAGGGGCTCAGCGAGCAGGAGGCATTTCGCAAGATTCAGAAAGCAAGCATGAACAATCGCAAATCCATGCGCGAAGTGGCGGAGGCGATCCTGCTGACAAACGAGATGTAGCAAAGAAGTGTACAGTGACAGGCCCCTTACCTGTCCGCAGGTAGGGCTCCTGTCCTTATGGGTGTCTAGAAGGATCCTGGACAATGTTACCTGCAACGAGCACGGAAAACGTTGTTACCATCGCCGGTATTCGTTTTCGCCCTGCAGGACGCATCTACTACTTCGACCCGCAAGGTCAAGCGTATACAACCGGGCAGTACGTGATTGTTGAAACAGTGCGTGGTACCGAGGCCGGTCGAGTGGTCATGGCCGCGAAAAAGCTGGCGGAAAGTGACCTCACCGACCCGCTTAAGCCTGTGCTTCGCGTGGCCAGCGAGGACGAACTACGCATGATGCTCTCATTCAAGAGCAAAGAGAAGGATGCGCTGGTACAATGCGCCCGGCACGTTGCCCAGCATAATCTACCGATGAAACTGGTAGAGGCGGAGTACACGTTTGACGGGAGCCGGTTGACCTTTTATTTTACAGCAAATGAACGCGTTGACTTTCGTGCGCTTGTGCGCGACCTGGCGGCAACGTTTCGCACGCGCATCGAGTTGCGGCAAATTGGAGCGCGCGACCAGGCCAAGTTGCAGGGCGGCGTAGGGATGTGCGGCAAGACCCTCTGCTGTAGTTCGTGGATTACGGACTTTGGGGTCGTCTCTATTAAGATGGCGAAGGAGCAGGGTTTACCGCTGAATCCCTCCAAAATCTCTGGTGTATGCGGGCGCTTGCTCTGCTGTCTTTCGTATGAAAATGACAATTATGTGCAGGCAAAACAGGTCATGCCTCAGGTCGGCACGATGCTCAACACGCCCAGTGGCCCGGGCAAGGTTGTCTCCCTCAACGTGCCAAAAGAGTATGTCGAGGTGATGCTGGAGAGTGGGGTCACCATCCAGGTGCCGGTGAATCAAGAGGTTGAGCAAAAGCTGACTGGCAATGGCGGCTGCGGGAGTTGCAAAGCGAACAGGGCCAACGGCGGGAAGTGCGGCAGCGGATGCGGTGGCGGCGAGAGTTGTGGATGTGGCAACGGCGGCTGCGCGACCAAGGGTGGTGGCTGTGGGAGTTGTGGCGTCAAACGTATTACGTCACAGAATTGAAGAACGGGCGGAAGGAGAGACCACACATGTCGTCAGACTGGAAGGACACAAACGCGGTATGGCCGGATACCAGGGTCCAGAGTGAAGGCCCCTACGATGCGGCTCCCCTCGAGGACCAATCCGGTCAGGTTCTGGTACACCCCGGTACAGACCCGCTCCAACAGGACGCGGATGCTGTAGAAGAGCCACCAGATCTATCTCTCTCGAAATCTGAGGCCACAGTAGGCGTCTTACGCCAGCTTTCACCCCTGTTTGCCCCCCTGCTCTTCGGAGCAATCACCTTTCTCATTATCCTGCCTTTTGTTCAGACCAACCGGGCAGCCATATCTGCAAGCGGCTGGCCCAACGGGTTAATTTTACTCTCCGTCGGCATCATTTTACTCACCTTTGCCGTGGGCCAGGGCGTCATGCTCTACTACGCAGGCTCAAATGATGCCCTCTGGTCGCTTGGTATGATCTGCGGCTTCTTGCTTTTCCTGCTTGCGGGCTGTTTCGTCATTTTCCCGCCGCTAGTTGGTATTATCCTGCTGGTTGTATTGCTGGCGGCCGGACTTTTACTGCTCAAGCTGTGTCTCCACCCGACACCAGAAGGGCAAGTCGACATCATTGAAGCGTTCGGTAAACATACGCACACGCTTAACCCCGGATTGTATTTGCTGGCGCCATGGGAGCGAACCGCGTACCGGCTCAGCACCAAAGAGAGGGTCTGGACCTCTCCCAGGCAGATGGTACACATGTCACGCAGCGAAGAAGTCCATTACGCGGCAAGCATTTCGTACCGGCTGATGCCGGAAGATGCGCATCTCGCGGCTTTCTATGTCACCGACTGGGAAAAAGCCCTGCAAGAGCTCTTTGTACCGACAACCCAGGGCGTCATCGGCGAACTCTCGCCAGACGACTTCATCGCGTGGTCGCAGGCTACGCCGTCACAACATACTGCTCAGGTGAATCCTACCAATGGGCGCTGGGATCAGATCAACAAACTGCTGGCGCAACGTATACAGGAGCAGGTTGCGCACTGGGGAGTACAGGTCAAGTGGGTGCAGATGCGCGATGTCTCGGTTGATCCGCACATACCCGCGGGCGCGGGTATGAACCCGGCTGCAGGTCCCCAACCTGTCAATACAGCACCCCGCAACGCGGCCGCCTCAATGGCCCAGGCGCACCCGGTAAAGGCAAATCCGCTGCCAGATAAGGTAGAACAGGCCGCAGCGGAGCAACACCCGCCTGCTCCGGCGAAAGCGCACGCTGCCTCCACTGTGGGAACGCACACTACCCCCACAAAAATATCTAAGGTTGAGATTCTGACCCAGGCATACGAAGATGTGCGCAGCGGCCGCATTATGGACCCCGCAACTATACGCAGTATAGCGGCGCGCTTCGAAACCCTCGCAAGTAATCCCGAAGAGAGCAACAACATAACCTTTGATGCCGCCCGCGCCGCAGGCACGCTATACGAACGGGCAGCGCTCCATGAAAGGCAGCTCATGACCAGCACGGCTGAAGACTATGACGATACCCAACACCCGGATTGGTCGATGCGCCGCCCGAGAGAGGATAACCTGCTGGCCGGGGGATAAGCCACTCCCTTGCGGGCACCCATTGGCATCAAGTTAACAGAACGAGATAAAGGCGTAGCTGCGCGATTCATCGCGCTGGGGTGGGGAGGTCCAGGCGAGGCCGTGCCCCACCCCAGCGCCATAAATGTCGCGGCTACGCCCTTCACGTGACGCTTATGGGGCGTCCCTTGCGGACGCCCTGCTGGCTTCTATTTCTCGATCGGCACGCCGATCAAGCTGCCCCACTCCGTCCAGGAGCCGTCATAGTTGCGCACTTTGGGGTAACCAAGCAGGTAGTAAAGCGCAAACCAGGTATGACTGCTGCGCTCACCGATGCGGCAGTAAGCCACAATTTCTTTATCGGCAGTCACACCTTTGCTGCCATAGATGGAACGGAGTTCATCCGCCGATTTAAAGGTGCCATCCTCGCGTACTGCTGTGGCCCACGGGATATTAGCCGCGCCGGGGATATGGCCGCCGCGCTGCGCCCCTTCCTGCGGCAAATTCGCGGGAGCCAGCAGTTCTCCGCTGTACTCTCCAGGCGAGCGCACATCGACCAGGGTGACGTTGCTCTGCCCTAACCAACCGAGAACCTGGTCGCGCAAAGCACGTATCTCCGTGTCCGGCGTGCCGGCATGATAGGTCGTGACGGGATAAGAAGGTACCTGTGTAGTAATTTCGCGCTTGCCGGCAAGCCACTTCACGCGGCCGCCATCCAGCAGGCGCGCATCTTCGTGCCCATAGTACTTGAGGATCCAGAGCGCCCAGGCGGCAAACCAGTTGTTATTGTCACCGTATAAAACCACCGTGGTATCATTGCTCACCCCGGCGCGTCCCAGCAGTTCCTCTAGATGCTCCTTGCTCAACGGAGAGCGTACGATCTGATCCTGCAACTCCTTCTTCCAGTCGAAGCCAACGGCGCCGGGGATATGTCCCTGCTCGTAGGCAGTCGTGTCTACGTCTACCTCGATGAGCCGGACCTGTGGATCTTGCAGGTGGGCCTCCACCCAGTCTGCATCTACTAATACTTCTGGATGAGCGTATCCTTTGTTTTCCGACATAGTTACTCCTTTTGCAAATACTTGATAAAGTTGAGTGATTTACTCAACAAAAACTCTTCTATATAGGAGAACTATGGATGTATAGAGATTTATTCCCTGAAATGTGGACATCACACTCTTTCAGAGACGTTTCTTCCGTTTCCACTTTTGTCTCGTTGTGGTAGAATAGGTACAGAGTACCTTGATAACAGAATAGTGCTTACGGGTTCCAGGGTAAATCCGGTTCGCCTTTCGTAAAAACACGACCGAGGTTTCGCAATGTACCAGCTCTTGTTCTTTTGCCAGGAGACTCATTACCTGCCTCCCAGGCAGGATTCCAAGTCTCTTGATGAATTGCAAAACTGGGCACGTACCGTGAGTTACACGGGAACGCATACGCAGAGGCGAGAGAGCAGCGCTGGCTTCTTGGCAACAAGAAGTGAAACTGCTCTCGTTGAACTAGGAACCGACTTCTGCTTATGGCTTGTCCATAGATGGGTAAATGTCGGATAACGGTTTAGCCTTCCAGGCCCGCGAGCAGCAACTCGCCCTCTTCGGGGGTGATACGGCCTTCAGCGACCATGCGCAGGATGGCCGCGCGGTCCCGTTCATATGTAGGAGGTCTTTCTTTCTTTACATGATCATGCTGGTAGTGCCCGTGGACCCCCTTGAAAGCCGTCGCCATCTCCCGGCCTAGCCTGCCCATCTCGCGCCCGATACCAGCCATACTATGACTGAAGTCATTCCATGATTCGCCCATGCTCCTACTGCGCGGTGTAGCAGAGCTGAGCAGCCTCACGTTTCCCCCCGCGATCACATCGAGCCTGGCCGCGCCTTCGCCATAGACCAGGTCGGCAAACCGCCGACATTCTTAATAGTAACCTCGGCAGTAGCGCTTCCCTGCACGCGGCAGTCGCCACCGACAGCATTGCAGCGCAGCGATGCCTCGATGCCTTCTACGTCCAGGTGACTTCCCACCGCGTGGATCAGCGCCGTCCCGGCTCTATCCAGTTCCATACTGCCGCCCACAGCGTCCACCTCCACCTGCGCAATATCCGAGAGCGTGGCATCGCCGCCAATGCCCTTCCTGGCCGCCAGCGAAGGCATACTTGTTGCGCGCAGGTCGCCGCCAATGTTTGTGAGTTCAGCGGCCGCGTGGACATTCTCTAACTCAGCGTCGCCACCGATGTTCCTCAAGACCACATTGCCCCCAATTGACTTCAGCACGACGTCGCCAGCGCCCTCGATCATCGCGTTGTCGCTCAGCTGCGTAACACTGATATCTGTGGTGATAGATTTAGCGAAATTTGGAATGCCGGGCACCCACAATGTGAGGTCGCCCTCGCTGCCGTTGATGATTAGCGTGTCGCCCTCCTGTCGCAGTTCGGTCACCGTTCCGGCCATCTCAACGCTAATGGTTCGCTCTTTCCAGGCCTGGACACTGAGACTGCCTTTTACCTGTGTGATCACTACTCGCGGGTTTCTATCGACGGAAAATGTCTGCTGGGTCATCTTGTTCTCCATTTTCTTCTTTCAAGCCGATTCAGAACATACCTATCCCCGGGCACGCTTCCCTGGCCCGGGGACAGGCGCCCTCGCTCCTTCGATACAGCGCATGCGCAGCCTATTTGTGCGCGCTCACGCGTGTGCTTAGTTTTTCTTTAGCTCCCCAGCGCCTCAATCAAGAGATCGCCTTCCTCGGGAGTAATGCGGCCTTCCGCGATCATGCGCAGGATAGCTATGCGCTCCTGCTCAGGATTCGGCTCCGGGGCATTGGGTGCAGCGGCCGGATTGTCAGCGGCAGGCTGCTGGGCAGCCGGCGGTGTTGGGGGCATCGGTCCTACCGGTCCTACCGGTCCCACCGGTCCCACTGGCGGTACGGGAGGTACCGGGGGGACAGGAGGTACCGGAATGCGCAGGTTACTGACGGCACGCTCTACGGCCTCCAGGGCTCCCGATACACCCTCGGAGGCGGCACGACGCGCCTGCTCTTTGATGCGCTCCAGGCGTTCGGGGTCCAATCGCCACTCTCGATCATTGATGCGGATATAGGCGCGTGAGGCACTTTCCCCGTTGCCCTGCCGGTGAGGACGCCCTGCATGCTGGCTATGGCGCTCTTCTGCGCGGCGCATCTGTTCATTGGCGCGGCGCATCTGCTCATTGGCGTGCCGCTGGGCACGCTGCGCCCGCTCGTTCACTTTGCGCGCCACCTCGTCGGCCCAACCGGCGCCGCGAGACCAGCCAGCTTCGCTAAAGGCATCCGCCAGCTCGCGACCCAGTTCCTCGCCCAGCTTCGCCATCTCGCGGCTGAGTTCCTGGCCCATTTTGCTCATCTCGCGGCCTAATTCGGCCATCTCGCGCCCGAATTCGCCCCAGGAGACATTAATATTGCTGCTGCGCGGGTCGCCGTAGCCGCGCATTTGCAGGTCGCCGCCGACATTCAACTCAAGCTGGGCTGAGCCATCTCCATAGACCAGGTTTATCATGTTACCGCTTCTGCCGGAGTCGAAGTTAATAGAGCGGCCGCTGACATCGCCGGCCACTGCGGCGCGAATGCTCAAGTTGGGATTCTCCGGCAGGACCACGACAGCATCACCGCCGACATTCATGCGCGTGCGAGTGCCAGCGGGGAAAGCGGCTCGTAGTTCCATATCTCCACCAATAGCGCCCACCTCGACGTTACCCCGCACGTCTTTCAGCCCTGCATCGCCGCCTACATTGCCGAGTTGCAGATCGCCCCCGACATTGTTAATACTCCCATCACTGCCTACCTGGCCTACTTCGACAGCACCCTGCACATCCCTGATTTCACAATCGCCACCCACGGTGCCTACCTGCACATGACCTGCACTATTGACTTGCAAGTCGCCGCCTATCATGCCTACTGTAATCTCTGTGTCGGCTCCCCCCTCCACCTGGCAATCTCCGCCCACAGTGCCACAGCGCAGTGCCGCCGAAACGTCATGCGCATTGAGGTCGCTGCCCACGGTACCGATGATCACAGTCTCAGCATCTTCCAGCGAGAGATCAGAGCCGACGGTCTCGATCTCCACCAGCGCGACTCCCGAGAGCGAAACATCGCTACCCACACTGCCGCGTACGCGCAGAGCGGGCGTGTTCGACACGTTCAGGTCGCTGCTCAGATCGCCCAGCTCGACTGCTTCGCTGATATCCTCTACCTCTACATCGCCGCTGATGTTCTTCATCTCTACCCGTCGTATACCAGCAATTGTTGCATCGCCCGACAGGTTTGTAACACTGATGCTGGTATCAGCAGGTACCTCTAGCTCTATGTCACCGTGACAATTGTTAATCACCAGCAGGTCACCTTCCTGCCGCAGTTCGACTGCATCCCTGTCGGTATCAACGTTGATAGCCTGCTGGTCCCAGACGCTCACGTTCAGGTCGCCAGAGACACGTGTAATCGCGACTCTCGGGGCCGCGCCAACAGTAAATGTTTGCTGGGTCATGTTGTCCTCCATTCCTTCTACTCAGCAAAAATCTCTACTCGTTCGCCTGCTTCCAGGTCCTGTATATCCAGGAGACGGCCCGTGGCTCCCTCTTCGATACTGCGCAAGAGGTCCTCCAGGGTGCTGCCACTGAGCTGCGGTATCAAGCGCGTTACCAGGCGCAGGCTGACTTCAATCAGGGATACTGGCAGCGTTGCGGTCAAATTGATCTTCTGGGCGTTTGCAGCGGAGTTAGTGACCCTTATGCGTACTGTACGACTGCGAGCGCGATCACCACGAGGCCGTTCGCGCTCGGACCCCATGGCATCGAGCAGTTGTGCAGCCTGCTCCGCCGTTATCTGGCCCGTCTCGACCATGTGCAGGATACGGTTACGTTCATCTGTGAATGCGGACATTGTGCTCACCCTCTCAGCAAGCGCGTCGCTTCCTCAACACTGATTTCCTTGGCATACAGGCGATTGAGGATTGTGCGACGATCAACGCGGCTCTCACCTTCGGGCGGGCCGCCCAGCGCAGTTACAATTTCATCCAGGCGACTGCGAGCAGTGTTGTAGGCAATATCCAGGTCGCCCGCCATCCTCTGGATATTGCCCCGGTTCTTCACCAGCAATTCGACAAAATCGAGCTGTTCGCGTGAGAGCCGGCCAATCCAGCCCAGGCTAAAGCGCCCCTCGATCACAACACCGCTTTCAGGACTCTCCAGGCGGGTGACAATCAGCTCACCGCCGCTCACCGGATCTCTCGTAATGAGTGGATGCATCCTTCAAACTCCTCCTTAAATAAAAGAATTTATCGATCTCTCAAGTGTGATCCCCTTAGCAGCAATCGAGCATGGCAAGGGCAAGGGCATGGCACCCGCAAGGGGTGCCACTACCATGATACGAATGCGTCGCCTTGCCAAGGCGTCCCATGGGAGTAGGTCCCCGATTTATCGTGGGACCAGGGCTTGCCCCTGCCATGTTTGCTAGATACCTACATCGATAGACCGTGCCATTTGCCCACGGCGCGGCTCGACCCGTTCTAAGCGGGTCCCCAGGACTACCAGAAGCGCACCAAATCTACTGATTACATGTCGTCCTATAGTATATTGTCGAGGAGGCAGGTCAGCCAGCACTTGTCTGTGGGCCATCTCGCGCTGTATGTCCTTGTGACGCTCCGCCGCCAACTGTTCATAGAGGTATGTGTTTTGACTCATCGCCCGATCTCCTCTCTTCACTTATAAGAAATCGTTCTCCCTTGGTGATTTTCATCAAGTATATGATGATATTAACATGATCAATGAGAATTGTCAATAGTTTTGGCGAAATAAATCATGATGTTGATGATTTATAGCAATTTCGTAATGGGAGGAGAGGAAGGTAGCAGGGAGGCAGATGTTGTCATCAGGTACGAAGCCGCAGGCGGAACTGCGGATTAAAGGCCTTGTCGCAACTGCTGCAGGAAACGGCCTGCGAGTAGCGCCGGGTGCGCGGGTACTCCTTGCCGCAATTTGGGCACTCGTACCAGTAGCGAATGGGGCGGATTTCCCGTCGTATGCGTTCGCGGCGCGTGCTCTCCTCGTGGAGCAGTATGCGCAGTTCTTCCAGCCCATAGCCTGTGACAGCAGCTTCGTCAACTGCGATCGAGTCATGCCCATGATGGTGGTGGCGGCGTGGAGTGCCGTTGATGCGATCCGCCAGGTGAATCAATTCATGCGCTATGGTCACTTCGATAGATTGGGGCTGCATGTCTGGCTCGATGAAAATGAGGTGCTTGTGGTTGACTGGACGAGGCTGAACGGTCGTCTCGATGGGGACACGGGCGGAAGCGTAGCCCTGCACCCTGCTCTTATTTGACTGCTGCGCTGAGGCACGCGGCCCAGGGAGATAGCAGTAGCAGCCCAGTACCATCGGGTTGAGCCGCTTGCCCGTCCAGCGCATAAACTCCTGGCGGTCCTGGGTGATGGCCACCCGGCACAACTCCAGCGCCGGGAGCTGCAATTTTTGCCAGTAGTGATGGAACCAGCGCTGGATCACCTGGCTACCACGTATGACCGGCCCCGCCTGTTTCGGCGGTGCGGGCGCGGTAGTTCTACGTGCAGTGGACATAACCAACTTTCTTCTACTTAAATTGGCAAGAGTAGCTACACAGTTGCTCCAGGTGGAGTATACCCAGCAGCATATTTTGTGTCAAGAGACGGCTTCTTTACAAGGAGCGCCTGAGAGGTCAAATTCTCCAACCTGCAGCTAACCTGGTCAGCCGCTTGACACCTTTCTACCGAGAGGCGTAAGATGGGGTGTGAGGATACATCATCATTGCCAGGAATCATTCGAGGCCTTCTGTGAGCGACATCATACGGAAATCGGGGTCATCAATGGAGAGACGCTTTCACCTTGTCAGGAACTCGTCCGGGATTTGAGTGCCATCATGACTGTGTTTGCTTCTCGGCTCCACGGGCTACGTTCGTACAAGAAAGTGATGAAAGATGCTGCTTTGCAAAAAGATCAAACTTGAGGTGCCTGAGCAAGACGCTGCGACCCTGGAGTTCATGCAAGCCAAGTGTCGGGCGCTCTATAACTGGTGGGTCATGCGGCTCAAGAAGGGAGAGAAATGGCCGGGCTGGCGCATGGCCAAAGCGAGCTTGCAGCAGAGTAAACAGCACGATCCTGAACTCAAGCAAGTCTATGGCAAGCTTTTGCATGAGGTATACTTTCGCCTGGACAGCGCTATGCAAGCCTTTTTCCGGCGACTAGCGAACGGGGAAACTCCTGGCTTTCCGCGAGTGCGGCCCCGGCATTGCTTCTTTACGCTGTGCTATCCCGCTATGTATATCACCGTAGAGGGCAATACGATGACGCTTCCCACAGGTGGCAAGGGCAAACACAAGAAGTATCCCAACGTCGTTGCTCACCTTACTGAGGAGGCTCCCACTGCCTATAAAGAGGTGGCCGTGACAGGAGATGCGCGTGGACATTACTACGCGTGCTTTGTCTCTGAGCGGCCCGAAGAGGTCAACCAGGGGAGTGGTGTTATTGCCTTCGATCTGGGTATCAAGCGGCTTGCTACGGGCATGAACGAAGAGGGTCGCATCTTCCATGTGGGTGGCTTCAAGGGACACCGCTGGTATAACAAGCAACTTGATCGCATCCGATCAAAGCGAGACCGTTGCAAAAAGAAATCACGGCGGTATCTCAAACTCTCCAAGGTCTACAAGCGCGTGTCTGAGCGCAAGCGCAACAAACAAAAAGATTCGCTTCACAAGGCATCCCACCTCATTAGCCACAAACTGGTTGCAAGCACCGTTGTGGTTGGAGACCTCTCCCAACGGCACATGGCAAGTAAAGAACGAGCGAAGGAAAAGCCGAACCGCTACAAGAATCGAGCGGTGTTCAATGATTGGGGCGTCTATAGCTTTCTTCAAATGTTACTCTACAAGTGCCAGTTGTCTGGGAAAGACCTCATCAAGTTAGATGAATCGTACACGTCCAAAACCTGTAGCGGCTGTGGTCATCAGCAAGATATGCCGCTATGGAAACGGACATACCGCTGTGGGAATCCACAGTGTCAACTCATCATGGACCGGGATGAAAATTCCGCGAAGAATATCCTGATGAGGTACCTTGCCCGGCTAGGGCCACACACGGGCGATCCCGTGCGGTGTGCGGAGTATTCACCGCAATCAACACGTTTGAACACGTTTTGAAAGGCAGCCATCTGTATGTCATTTCGAATCTGTGTCAAGACAGAGAAGTCCTTACAGCAACTTGCCAGCGAGATGCGTGATCTCTTCTCGCTGCCCCCTTTCAAGCAGAGCTCGTTCTCGGGTGAGCCATATTGCCAGTTTGAGACGCTAGGACTGCTCATGCTTATTCATCCTGCGGAGCAGGAAGATGACGACCCCGAGATCATAGATTATCCATACTGCTTTGACATGCAGATGGCCTTCGCCGATCACGAACTGGACACAGATGACATGGAGTATCGCTTGCAGCCCTACTACGCTGAACTACTCAGCTTCCAGCTCGGTATCGATACCGCCTACCACGAGAAGCAGAAGGTCGGTCACTCATGGCGGATACGTTACCATTTTTGCAGTAAGAACCTTAAATGGAACGGGAACATCTTATATGGTGAGCCAGGCTGGCAACCTGCCATCCTCAGATCCGCTCCCAGTCGATGGCGTTCCATGCGCCCAGCGTTCTAAGCGGGCAAGGGCAGCATGGTCAACCCTTGCCGATTACCCTGCAATCATGCTACTCTTTAAAGAAAAATAGTAGGTCCCCGATTTATCGAGGGACCAGGGCTTGCCTCTATTGGAGACGAGTCCTAACTGGCGGGCCTTGCGACCGCACCAGCGCCAAAAAGGAGGCGCCAGCCCATGAGTATATTACACACAGCTACCGGCGAATCGCTTTCCCCGCTGGTCAAGCCGCCCATTACGCAGGAGCAGCTCAACCGCTACGCGGATGCGTCTGGTGACCACAATCCCATCCATCTCGATGAAGAGGCTGCCCATCGCGTGGGCCTGGATAGTGTAATTGCACACGGCATGCTCAGCATGGCCTTCCTCGGACAGTTCATCAACTCCCACATCGCCGCTATTCCCGGCGCGTACATTGAGCAACTCCAGGTACGTTTTGTGAATATGGTGCGGCTGGGAGACGCCATCACCTGTCATGGCATCATAAAGGAACGCACCGGCACAGGCGATGGCTCTGGCGGAATAGGAACGCATGTAACGATTGAATGCTGGGCGCAGAATCAGAAAGGCGACACAGTGACCACCGGCGAAGCGATCGTATCTATTCCACTCACAGTAGAGAGGTAATCGCATGGCGAATGAACCACGGACTATGGATGACGCTGACCTGCACATACTATCCGACCTGTCCATCTACAACTGTATACGTTTCGGTCCCTACAAAGCGGTGATCTACGAAGATCAGCAGGATGTACGTGAGTACACCAACTTCGATATCGCCAGGGAAGCAGCCCAGCTGGCAGCGGGTTTGCAGGCGCTGGGCATAGAGAAGGGCGACCGCGTTATTGTCATGATGCTCAACAGCCCGGAAGTAGTCGTCGCTTACCAGGGCATTTCCCGCGCGGGAGGCATCATCATCCCCGTCCTGCCCCTGCTCAAGCCGCCAGAGGTACACTATATCGCCGAAAATTCGGCGGCCAGAGCAATAATAACCAGCCCGGTACTTCTTCCTATGTTGCATGGCGCACTAGCCGATGTTCCTACCATGCAGCACATCATCTCTACAGGCGATATTGGCGCTGGCTCTGCTTTCGCGGGCAGCCGCCTGCAGGTGCATGCTTTTCGTGATGTTGTGGCAAAAGGCTCCTCCAGGGCCGAAGATTTCCTCTCCACAGAGGATGATGTAGCGGTCGACCCGGATGATACCTCCGTCATCCTCTATACTTCCGGCACCACTGGCCGTCCCAAGGGCGTGGTGCTCACACACCGCAACCTCATCGCCAACGCGCTCAGTGGCCGCGGGCCGGAGCGCGATGTGCGAGATCAAGAGACACAACTGGCTATCCTGCCCCTGGCTCACGCCTTTGGTATCGTCGCCTTAAATGTTTTTTTCCTGCGCGGTCTCTCCAGCGTCTTGCACCCGCGCTTTGACACAAACGCCGTCTTCTCTGCTATCGAGCGCCACCGTATTGCTGGCTTTGCCGGTGTTCCTGCCATGTTCGTCGCCCTGCTCTATTCACCCGACGCCGACAACTATGATACCAGCAGCTTGCAGCAATGCGTCAGTGGCTCGGCCCCGCTGCCCGTAGCCGTCTTAAAGGGCTTCGAAGAGAAATTTGGCTGCCGCATACTTGAAGGCTATGGCCTCTCTGAAGCGAGCGCGGCCGTCACCGGGCACAGCTTAGATATGCCCCAGAAGGCGGGCTCGGTGGGTAAGCCTCTCCCCGGTGTCGAGGTGCTGGTGATAGATGAAAACGACCGGCCCGTCCCGGCCGGCGAGATCGGCGAGGTGATCGCACGCGGCCCCAACATCATGAAGGGCTACTACAATATGCCTGTGGAGACGGAGGCGGCAATGAGGAATGGGTGGCTGCACACGGGCGATATGGGACGCTTCGATGAAGATGGTTACCTGTATATCGTTGAACGTAAGAAGGACCTGATTATTCGCGGTGGGTTCAATATCTACCCCCGTGACGTCGAAGAGGTGCTCAACAGGCACCCGGCGGTGATCGAGTCGGCGGTGGTCGGTGTACCTTCGCAGCGTATGGGCGAAGAGGTCAAGGCCTTCGTCGTCACTCACGCCCCTGTTGATGCAGATACCCTCATGACCTATTGTCGCGAATCGCTGGCGAACTACAAAACGCCCAGCGAGATCGAGTTCGTCGATGCATTGCCACGCAACGCTATTGGCAAGATTGATAAGAAGGAGCTAAGAAAACGTTATGTCCATTGATATGCCCCTGGAAAGCGCTTCGCTCGCGCAGCTACAGCAAACTCCCATCGATAGCGTACTGAACATTATCGAGCAGGGCCTGGTGCATCTACCAACGTATCGCGAACTTTATTACCGCTGGGAAAAGCAGCAGTGGCGCGCGCAGGATATCGATTTTAGCCCCGATCTCGAGCAGTGGGAGCGCATGTCGCCAGAAGAGCACAAGGACCGCATGTACGGCCTGTCGGCCTTCTTCCGCGGTGAGGCCTGTGTGACGGATACTCTGGGGCCCTATGTCACAGCCATGCCGGATGAAGAGATGCGTATCTTCCTCACGACGCAACTGGTTGACGAGGCGAGACACACCGTCTTCTTTGCCCGCTTCTTCAAGGAAGTCCTCGGCATGGACAAGGGAAACCTGGAGGATACGCTGGCAGCCGTCACCGAGTACATGAACGATCAGCTAAAATACATCCTGATAGACGCGCTGGCCGAGGTTGCCGAACGCATCCGCCAGGAGCCGGGCAAGCTGGCATACCTGGTTGAAGGCATTACGCTGTACCATGTGATTGTCGAGGGCACGATGGCGCTGGCCGGGCAGCGCTCCATCCTGGAGTTCTACCGGCAGAATAATCTCTTCCCTGCTTTCCGTGGCGGCTTCACCGCCGTGGCACGCGACGAGTCGCGCCATGTCGTCTTCGGCGTGAAATTCCTGCGCGATATGATCCAGCGCGATAATGCCAACGCCAGGGTCATACATGATGCCGTCACGAGATACGCGCCCATCGCGATCAAGGCACTGACGCCCCCTGACGAGTCGATTCCGCAGATTCTGGCTATGCAGGCAGACCCATGGATGTCACCGCGTTACGCAGTGGACTCGCTGCGCAAAAAGTTGAAGGTGGTTGGCTTGAGCATGGAGTCGGAACTGCCGACCGTTCCACCACCGCCTTTTTAAGAATGTGGGGTAGCTTCCTTCCCGCCCGGTAGACGAAAAGGGGAGAAATAAAGGCGTAGCGGTGCGATTTATCGCGTGAGGGTGGAGTGGGAGGCAAGCAACCATCTCCCACCCTACCCCGGAGCGCAATGAATTGCGCGCCTACGCCCTTTAACCTGATACAAGTATTGATCGAGGAGTACGAGTTATGATATCCGCTTTAGTGCTCATCAATGTGCAGCGTGGGCAGGTGAACGAGACGGCCCAGGCGCTGCTGGAGATCGATGGAGTGGCGGAGGTCTATTCGGTGACTGGAGAGTATGACCTCGTTGCCCTGTTGAGACTGCAACACTATGAAGACCTGGCCGATGTTGTTACAACGCGTATGGTAAACCTTCCTGCCATCACGAAGACGCATACCTTGATGGCCTTCCAGTGCTATTCGCGCGCCGATCTCCAGCAGGCATGGGATATCGGGGTGGAGTGATATACAGTGTGGTTAGGAGGCTCTTCTTCTTGCCCGAAGATGCTCTAATATCACCATGCGGGCAAGGGTCGAAGGCCCTATACCTTTTTCTCTTGCCTCCCTATTGAGTTCCTCAAACGTGTCTTCGTCAAATCGTACAGTAAGAGCCTTCTTTGAGCGAGCTGGGACGAACTTTATATGCTCAACAGGAGTAAGCTCGTCTGCAAATTCCTCGCTGGAGTGGGTATCCCAGAAGGCTGCCTCTTCCTCAATGGTCTTAAAGGTCGGGATGCGGCTCTTAGGAGCCTTTGGCTGTTCTTGTTCTTCTCTTATCATAGATGTCTCTGTTTATTATGTCGCTGGTATGCTCTTCTCGTCCAGGCTCGATAACAAGTTCGTAGATTCTCACAAATTATGCATCTTTTTGCAACTGTTGTAATACAAAAGATGCTTTTTGTCAAGCAAATTACAAGACAAGAATGAGCGATGAAGTAACTTGATGGTATACTACTGGAAGCGTTTCATATCGACCCAGTGCTTATCCCAACGAGTCCTAAAACAGGTC
>WNFA01002196.1_pt1 | contig 16670 bp, 20 predicted proteins | sample 5400481 | NCBI WGS metagenome assembly WNFA01 (sample SAMN13153340, study PRJNA577476) | soil metagenome | isolation source: 120 cm saprolite under Douglas fir tree site 2 hole 1 replicate 2 | place: USA:California | collected 2015-04-18
GAGCCGTTGGAGTTCGAGATGACTCCGGCCACCCGCCCGGCCTCCCGCACCCGGCGGATCGCGGCGAGGGCCTCGGGATCGGCGCGGTTCCACAGGCCCACCGGCAGGTTGTAGCCGCGCCGCCAGCGCGCGATCGCGTCGATCTCCCCGTCGTCGGTGATCGCCAGGTGCTCCAGCAGGTAGCGGAGGTAGCGCCCGTGCGTGACCGTGCTCTCGGTGGAGGCGGCGCCGGGCGCGAGATGCGGATCGAGCCGCACCCGCGCCCGCAGCTCCGCTTCCTCCACCTCCTCCGCGCTGGCGGCGCGCCCGCGCGTGCGCAGGTGGTCGGCGATCACGCCGTAGTTCATGCGCAGGAGCGTATTGCCGGCGTCGAAGATGACGGCGCGGACGGGCCGGCGCGCGGGTGATCCGGGACGGTTCATGGGACCGGGCTCTCCGGCACTCATTATAATGAGGCCGTCCATGAGAGCAGCCCTCCTCCGGCTGGCGACCACGGCGTGGGCTGACCACGGTGGTCCGCTGCGCACGGAAGGCCTGAGCCCGCTGACGGTCGGCCTCCTGGCGGCCGCACTGGCCCTGGCCGCGGGAGTGCTGATCGTGGTCATCGTCATGCTCCTGACACGCAAGCCGTCCTCTCCGGCCCAAAAGCCAGCCCAAAAGCCAGAATGACCGCCTTCGGCATCGCGGTCCGCTGGCTGCACCTGGCCTGCGGCCTCGGCCTGGTCGGTCTCGTCACCGCGCTGCTCCTGGCCGGGCGCAGCGATCGGCCGACCGCGCTCGCCTGGGAGGCGCGCATGCTCCGCTGGGCCCGCGGGCTCACCGGGCTGCTCCTCGTCTCCGGGCTCGCGGCGCTCGCCTACCAGACCGCGGTGGTCACCGGCCGCGCGGGCGCCGCGCTCGATCCGGTGGCGTGGGCGCAGCTCCTCGCCCGGAGCCAGTTCGGCACCGTCTGGCTGGTGCGCCACGGCCTGCTCCTCCTGCTGGCCGTCGGCGCGCTCCTGCCGCTGGCCGCGCTGCTGCGGGCCGCGTCCGGCGAATCGGGCGCGGACGCGCGGCCGTTCGCGGTGCTCGCGGTGCGCGGCTTCTCGCGGGTGGCGCTGGCCCTGATGCTGCTCGTCGTCACGACCGGCGCGGCCAATGCGTGGTTCCAGGTGGGGAGCGTCCCCGCGCTGGTCGGCACGCGCTACGGATGGCTGCTGCTCCTCAAGGTCGCGCTGCTGACCCCGATCCTGATCCTGGCCGGGCGCAACCGCCGGGGGCTGCTGCCGCGGCTGTCCGGCGACGGCGCCACTGTCGGCCGCCCCGCGATGGCGCGGCTGGGGCGCTTCGTGGCCGGCGAAGCGGCCCTCGCGCTGCTGATCCTCCTCATCACCAGCGCGCTGTCCCTGTCGCCGCCCGCGGTGCACGATGCGATCCGCTGGCCCTTCGCGACGCGCTTCGCCTGGGACGCGGCGGCTCAGGTTCCCGGCGGTCCCACGCGCGTGCTCATCGGCGCGCAGGTCGCCTTCGTCGGCCTGCTGGCGATGATCGTCGGGCTGCTCCTGCGGCCGTGGCGGGTGATCCTCTTCGGCGCGGGCGGCGCCGCGCTCGCCACCGGCCTCTGGGTCGCCCTGCCTCCCGTGTCGGTGGACGCCTATCCCACCACCTACCGGCGCTCCTCGGTGCCCTACCACGCGGTGTCGATCGCGAACGGCGCCGCGCTCTACCGCGCGCACTGCGCGACCTGCCACGGCCCGGGCGGCCGCGGCGACGGGCCCGGCGGCGCGGGCCTGCCCAAACCGCCCGCCGACCTGACCGCCCCGCATACCGCCGACCACACCGCGGGCGACATGTTCTGGTGGCTCAGCCACGGCATTCCGGCGGGCGGCATGCCACCGTTCGGCGCGGCGCTCGGCGAGGAAGAGCGCTGGGACCTGATCAACTTCATCCGCGCCCTGTCCTCGGGTGAGCGCGCGCGCCAGATGACGGCGGTGGTCCAGCCGAACCGCCCGTGGCTCGTCGCGCCCGATTTCACCATCGCGGTGGGGCCGACCCCGCCGCGCAACCTCAAGGAGCTGCGCGACCGCTGGATGGTGCACCTCGTGTTCTTCACCCTGCCGGAGTCACGGCCCCGGCTCATCCAGCTCGCCGAGGCCTACAACACGCTGCAGGCCACCGGCACCGAGGTCATCGCGGTGCCGCTGGGCGACCCCGCCCACATCATCCGGCGGCTCGGTGGTCGGCCCCCCATGCTCTTTCCGGTGATCACCGACGGCGCGGCCGAGATTGCCACGACCTACGCGCTGCTGAGCCGCGGCCTCGGCCCGAGAGAGCTCTCCTCGCGCGCCGCGCCGCCGCTCCACGTGGAATTCCTGCTCGACCGCCAGGGCTACGCGCGCGCGCGCTGGCTGCCGGGCGCCCCCGGCCGGGGCTGGGATGATCTCCAGGCCCTGGTGGATCAGATCCTGGTGCTCGACAAGGAAACACCCGCCGGCCCTCCTCCCGACGAGCACGTACACTAGGGCGGCCATGCGACTCTGGCGCGTCATCCTGCTGGTCAATCTGGCGCTGGGCGTAGGCCTGCTCTTCGGGTATCTGGCCTGGGGCCGAGAGGTGGCCCGGCTCGGTCAGGACCTCGATCTGGCGCGGCGGCAGCAGTTCGCGGTGGGCAGCCAGCGGAGCTGGCAGGCGCGCGGCGTGGTGCGCGCGGTGCTGCCCGAGCTCAACGTGGTGGTGCTCACGCACGAGGACCTGGCCGGCTACATGGGCTCGATGACCATGGGCTTCCGCGTGCACGATCCCAAGCTCTACGAGGGGCTCGACATCGGCGACACGGTGCGCTTCACGCTCACCGGGGCGCCGCCCAACGTGGAGATCACCGCCCTCGCGAAAGAGGCCCCGTGAAGCGGGGCCATCACCGATGCGTGAGACGCGAAATCGGACCGTGACCAGGGGCGCGATTCTGGTCCTCGCGGCCGCGCTCGCGCTGGCGCGGGCCGCGGACGCCGGGCACGGGGGCGTGCCGGCGGTGGCCCTCACCGAGCCCGAGTACCTCAAGTGGCTGCTCGACTCCCGCCAGCCGGTGGTGGTGGTGGACCTGCGCAGCGCGCCCGACTTCCGCCGCGGCCACCTGCCGGGGGCCGTCTCGGTCCCCCTCGCCGAGCTCGACCGGCGCTTCGCGGAGATCCCGACCCAGCCCATGGTGGTGCTCTACTGCCGGTGCCCACTCGAGGAGGCGGCCACCGCCTACAGCTTCCTCGAGACCAAGGGCTACGCGAATCACGTGGTCCTGCAGGAGGGCTACGACGGCTGGCTCAAGCGTCGTTACCCTCTTGACTCGAAACATGATTAGGGTTACCTAATGACCCACCGTAGGTAACCCTTATGTAAGGACTGGGCCTTCGAGGGAGGGTGCCATGACGCCAATGCGGGTGACCGAGGTGAGCACGTGTCCACACACCGGCCGGCCCATGGTGAGGCTCCAGGTCGAGGGCCGCGACCGCTGGCTCGCCTTCTACGTCCCGATGAACGAGGCCAATCGCCTGGCCCGCTGCCTCGGGATGACCCAGTGCCCCTGCACGCCCATCTTCGAGCTGACCGAGCAGCTCATCGGCCACCTGGGTGCGACGGTCGTGCGCGCGTGCCTGGAGGGCGACGAGCGCGGCATCTCGGCCGGCCTCGTGCTCGAGCGCGGCGGCGCCGAGCTGCTGATGCCCTGCCATCCGGCCGACGCGGTCGCGCTGGCGGTGCGCGCCCGCGCCCCGATCGTGGCCGAGGACAGCGCCCTGGCCCACGCCCGGTCCACCGGCACGCCCCCGCCGGAGGATGCCATGCGGAACTGGCTGGACCAGGTCCGCCCCGCCGATTTCGTGGACCCGTGACGCAAGACGGGCGCCGAGAAAACCCTAGGACACTTCTGCTATGCTCCATGCCGGACACGGAGGGACGGACATGCGCCAGATCATCGCGGTCCTCGTGATCGCCACGCTCGCGGGATGCGCCTCGGTTCCCGGCCCGACGCCGGTCTCCGTCGAGGACGTCAAGGCCTTGACGGGGACGTGGCAAGGGTGGCTGGTGACCGAGCGAGGCTTCAACCTGATCAACTTCGAGATCCGTGCGGACGGGTCCTTCGAGGTGAGCGGCCGCTCGGTGCGCGCCAGCGGCATCCTCGCGGTGGCCGACGGCCAGCTGCGATTCGACGGAACCGGACCGTGGCGAGGGACCCTCGTGCCCGAGGGAACCGGCGAGCGTCGCGCGCTACGGCTCGAGCGTGACGACCGTCTCTATCGCGGCACCCTGCATCCGTTCTCGCACGCCGGCTAGAGTCCGAGCGCGCGCAACTTGCAATCCGTCGCGGGGCCGCGTATAAGTACGGGCCAACCATGATCGCCCGTTCGGCTCTCGAACTGCACCCTCGCGCCCGCGCGGTCATGGCCACGCTGCTGCTCGTGCTCGTCTCCCTGGCCGTGCCCCTGGAGGCGAGCCAGCCGCTCCACGTCCACGAGGCGGGCACCGCCGGGCTCTACAACGAGGAGCACGTCCTCGCCAGCCTGGACTCGCTGTCGGGCGACCTGCCGCTGCCTGATGCGGGTCCGGCCGTATTCGTCGCGCTCGTCGCCGGCGCACGCCTTCTGGCGCGCGGCGTGCGGCTGTCCTCGCCGCTCCCAAGCCTCTCCGATTCCCGCGCTCCCCCCTTCGCCTAGCCGCTCCGCTCGGTAACCGCAGTTCCAGCCCTCGGGCACGTGCCCTCGGGCCTGTCCCACTTTCCTCGAGACGGAGGTGTCTATGCGTACATTGGTTGGCATCTGTTTGCTGGCCGCCGGCGCCCTGGTGCCGAGTCCGGCCGCGGCCCAGGAAACGGAAGCGTTGCGCAAAGAGCTGGAACAGATGCGCAGGCAGTTCGAGACGATGAAGGAGGGCTACGAGAAGGCGATCAACCAGTTGAGCGATCGGCTCAAGACGATCGAGTCCCGGCCGTCGTCGCCCGCGGCGGCGACCCCCGCCGCGGCCGCGCCAGGGACGGCGGTCCCGGCGGTCGCCGGCCGCGATCAGATGCTGAGCCAGGCCCAGCCCGGGATCACGATCAACCCGATGGACCTCGCGCGCCCGCGCGAGCCCTTCGCGCTCTACGAGCGGCGCGGGGCCGGCCAGCTCCTGTTCGACATGGGTATCGCGGGAGACTTCATCGGGAACCTGACGCAGCGGAACGTCCAGAAGAACGCCGGCGGCACATTCTCGGGGCTCGAGAACCGATTCTTCCCGCGGGAGGTCGAGGTCAGTCTCTTCGGTCAGATCGATCCCTATGCGCGGGCCGAGGTCCGCTTCGAGGCGGGAGAGGAAGAGCGTGGGAGGGAGGTCGCGGTGCACCTGGCCGAGGCATTCCTCGAGCTGATGACGCTGCCGTTCGGCACGCAGGCGAGAATGGGCCAGATGCGCAACCGCTTCGGGCTCACCAACGTTCTCCACGAGCACGACCTGCCCTTCATCGATCGCCCCAACGCATTGAGGGAGTTCTTCGGCGACGAGGGCCTGGTCGAGAAGGGCCTCGAGGCCACCTGGGTGGCGCCCCTGCCGATCTTCCTGGAGGTCCTCGGTGGCGTGTTCAACGGCGACAACGAAACGGCCTTCGGGCGAGGCAGCCTCCAGAATCCCCTGGTGACCGGGCGCGTCCGTACCTTCTTCGAGCTCGGGGACTTTGGCGCGATCCAGCTGGGCGCCTCGATCGCCAACGGGCAGACGCCGGAACGGCTGAACAATCAGATCATCGGCTTCGACGCCAAGTACAAGTACCGGCCCGAAGGCTGGCCGCACGCGCTGTTCACCGTGGCGGGAGAGTACCTCCATGGCATTCGCCAGGTCCTGGTGACGGACCCGGACGCCGAATCCCCGGTGGAGCAGAAACGGACCCGGGAGAGGAGCGGATGGTACGCGTACGGAGAGGTGCAACCGTTCCGCGTCGGCCCGCTCAGCCGCTGGTCGGCCGGATTCCGGTACGACTGGACACAGTACCCGGTCAATCCCGGGAAGGAGTGGGCGGTGCAGCCCTATCTGAGCTTCATGCCGTCGGAGTTCCTGCGCTTCCGCCTCGGCTACAAGCACACCGAGCGCTCGCAGTGCTGTAGCTACTCGGGGTTCACGGACAACGGAGGAAGCGCCCGGAAGGTGGACGAGATTCTCTTCCAGGCCACGTTCATCCTCGGCGCCCATCCGGCGCATCCGTTCTAGACTTGGGAAAGGAGACTTCGATGCGTGCACTCATTCGAGCATTCAGCGCGGGCCTCCTCGCCCTCGGCCTCTGGGCCGGGGGTGTGGAGGCGGCCGACAAGATCCGCGTCGTGACCACCACCACCGACCTCAAGGCGCTGACCGAGGCGGTGGGAGGAGACCTGGTCGAGGTGGACGCCCTCGCACGCGGCAATCAGAACGCCCATGATCTGGAGGTTCGCCCGAGCCTGATGGTCAAGGTCAGGCGGGCGGACCTCCTGGTCACCAATGGCCTCGAGCTCGATCAGTGGGCCGAGCTCGTGGTCCAGGGCGCCAACAACCCCAGGGTCATCCCCGGGGCGCCGGGGCGTGTCGATGCCTCCGCCGGCATCCTCGTCCTCGAGGTGCCCCACGCTCGAGTCGATCGTTCGATGGGGGACGTGCACCCGTCGGGCAATCCCCACTACACGGTCGACCCCGGCATGGCGCCCGCCGTCACTGCCAATGTCCTCGAGGGCCTGACGCGGGCGGCGCCGCAGAACCGGGCCGCCTTCGAGCGCAACCGCGAGCAGTTCCTGGCCCGGCTGGGCGAGGCCATGGTCCGCTGGTCGGCCACCCTGGCCCCCTTCAAGGGAGCGAAGGTGATCGTGGACCACAACATGTGGCCGTATTTTCTGACGCGGTTCGGGCTGGTCCAGGCGGGATCCGTCGAGGAGCGCCCCGGCATCCCGGCGACGCCCGCCCATCTCACCAAGCTCATCGCCTACATGAAGGAAGACAAGATCAAGGTGATCCTGGCGGTCCCGTGGGCTGACCACAAGCTCGCGGAGCGCATCGCCCAGGAAGCCGGAGCCAAGGTCGTCCTGGTAGCGAACGGAGTCGGGGCAATCAAGGGCACCGACACCTATCTGGACACCATCGACTACAATGTGAAAGCCGTCGCGCAGGCCCTCAAGTAGTGACTGCGCGTGAAGGAGCCCGATTCATGCTGAGCGTCCTGCGCATCGTTCCCGCATGTGTGCTGGTCGTCGGCCTCCTCGCCGTCTCGGCGCCAGGAGCCGACAAGATCCGGGTCGTGACGACCACGACCGATCTCAAGGCGCTGACCGAGGCGGTGGGCGGAGGCTTCGTGGAGGTCGACGCCCTTGCCCGGGGCAACCAGAACCCGCACGATCTCGAGGTCCGCCCGAGCCTCATGGTCAAGGCGCGCCGCGCGGATGTCCTGGTGATGAACGGCCTCGAGCTCGACCAGTGGGCCGACGTCGTCGTCCAGGGCGCCAACAACCCGAAGGTCATTCCCGGCGCGCCGGGCCGCGTGGATGCCTCCGCGGGCATTCTCGTCCTCGAGGTCCCCAGGACCCGCGTCGACCGCTCGATGGGCGACGTCCATCCGGTCGGCAATCCGCACTACTCCCTCGATCCGGGGCTCGCCCCGGCGGTCACCGCGAATATCCTGGACGGCCTGGCCCGGGTCGCGCCCGAGTACCGGCCCATGTTCGAGCGCAACCGGACCGAGTTCCTCGGGCGCGTGGACCAGGCGATGCGCGGCTGGTCGGCGATGCTGGCGCCGTTCAAGGGTGCGCCGGTGGTCGTCAATCACGCCCAGTGGGCCTACCTGCTCACGCGCTTCGGGTTGTCCCAGGTCGGCACGATCGAGGAGCGCCCGGGCATCCCTCCGACGCCGGGCCACCTCGCCAAGCTGATCCAGCTCATGAAGGACGACAAGGTCAAGGTCGTCATCGTGGAACCGTGGAGCGACTACAAGCTGGCGGAGCGGGTCGCCCAGGAGGCGGGCGCCCGGGCCGTGCTGCTGGCCACCGGGGTCGGCGCGGTCAAGGGCGCCGAGACCTATCTGGACGCGATCGACCACAACGTGAAGACCCTGGCCCAGGCGCTCAAGTAGCCGCATGTCGGGCGACCTGCTCGCGCTGATGTGGATGCCGTTCCTGATGTGCCTGGTGCTCACGGGCATCCACGCCTATCTGGGCTTCCACGTCATCGCGCGCGAGGTGGTCTTCGTCGACATCGCGCTGGCCCAGATCGCCGCGCTCGGGGCCACCGCGGCCTTCCTCTTCGGCTTCGAGCTGGAGACGTGGGAGTCCTACGCGGCCGGCCTGGCCTTCGCGATCCTCGGGGCCCTGGTGCTCGCGCTGACCCGCAGTCGCACGCGGCGGGTCTCCCACGAGGCGGTGATCGGCGTGGTCTACGCGGTGTCGGCGGCGGGCGCGGTGCTGCTCGCGGACCGCTCCCCCCACGGAGCCGAGCACCTGCGCGGCATGCTCGTGGGCAGTCTCCTGAGCGTGCGCGGCAGCGAGGTGCTAAAAGTCGCTGTCCTCTACGCGGCGATCGGCCTCTTCCACTGGCTCTGCCGCCGCCCCTTCTTCCTGATCTCCACGGATCCGGACGCGGCCTACCGGGACGGCTGGCGCGTGCGCCTGTGGGACTTCCTCTTCTACGCCTCCTTCGGCGTCGTCGTCACGTCGTCGGTGCGGATCGCGGGCGTCCTGCTCGTCTTCTCGTATCTGATCGTGCCCGCCCTGGCGGGAATACTGCTCGCCAGCCGCATCGGCTCGCGACTCGCGGTCGGCTGGGCCTTCGGCACCGTCGTGAGTGTCATGGCCATGGTCGCCTCCGCGGTCCTGGACCTGCCGACCGGCGCCACCGTGGTCTGCGCCTTCGGGCTCTGCCTGCTCGCGCTCGGAGTCTTCCTTGCGATCAGGCCGCGCGCGCTCGGGGCCGCGGCCCTCACCGGTCTGTCGACGGCGGGGCGCGGAGACGGCCGGGCGTGAGTCGCCCCCTGCTCAGGCTCGCGCTCGCCGCGGGCCTGGTGATCTCTGGATGCCAGCCGGCCCCACCCCCCGCGAAGCCGCTCGTGGTGGCCACCATCTACCCGCTGTGGGAATTCTCCCGCCAGGTCGCGGGCAACCGCGCGGACGTGGTCTCCCTGGTGCCGGCCGGCGTCGAGCCGCACGACTGGGACCCGGCGCCGCGCGACGTGAGCCAGGTCCAGCGCGCGTCGGTGTTCGTCCACACCGGCACCGACCTCGACGGCTGGGCCGAGAAGCTGCTCGCCGAGCTCACCGGCCGGCGCGGGGTGGTGGTGAACGCGCGCGGCGGGCTCAGCGTCCTGACGGTCGGCGGGGTCACCGATCCCCACGTGTGGCTCGATCCGACGCTCGCGCGGGCCCAGGTGCTGGCCATCGCGGCCGGGCTCGAGCAGGCCGACCCCGCCGGCCGCGCGGCCTACGCCGACAATGCGCAGGCCTTCGTCGCCCGCCTCGACGCCCTGGACCAGGAGTTCACGGCCGGCCTCGCCGACTGCGCCCGCCGGGAGGTCGTGACCTCGCATGCCGCCTTCGCCTATCTGGCGCGCCGCTACCGGCTCACCCAGGTGCCGGTCATGGGGATCTCGCCCGAGGCGGAGCCAAGCCCCGCGGACCTGGCCGCCATCGTCAGGACCGCGCGGCGCCTCAAGGTCACGCACGTCTTCTTCGAGACCCTGGTCAGCCCGCGCCTCGCCGAGACCCTGAGCCGCGAGATCGGGGCGACCCCGCTGCCGTTGAATCCCATCGAGGGCGTGAGCCCGGCGGAGGCCGCGGCCGGCCTCGGCTACCTCGAGCTGATGCGCGCCAACTTGGCCAATCTCCGCGTCGCGCTCGGCTGCCGCTAGCCGCGGCGCCCGCTTCGAGTAGAATGTCACCGTCACGGATGCATCGACCGTCGCGAGCTGGCGCACCCTCTACCTGATCCTGCTGGGCGCGTTCCTCGGGATGAGCGTGATCGTGTACGGCGTGCGGCTGCTGCCCGGCGACGTGGACCTGCACCGCGAGGACAGGCAACATGAGCACCCTCCGGCGGCGGGTGCCCCCCTCGTGGCCCCCGGCCCCGCGAGATAAGGTGCCATTCTCAGACGCCGGCCGGCCCAGGAGCCAGTGCCACAGCTCCTGTCGGACGCCGCCGCGGTCCATGTGCCATCGACCGGGCCCAGCGCCATCAGCCGCGCCGTCTCCAGGCACCGGCACCAGGCCGAGGAGAGGATCTTGTCCGCGCGCACACCGTGTTGACGGAAGGCCTCGCCGAGCGCCCTGCCCTGCGCCCGTCCTCGCTCATCCAGATTTCGCTGGGTCGCGCAGTCGTCGATCTTGAAACCGGGCGGGTCGCCGTAGCCGGGCGGCGCGTTGCCACGGCGGATCAGCGCGACGTGACCGCCACGGACGAGCGCGGCCCAGGCTTCCTGGGAATCGCCGGCAGCGGCTACCGGCGCGGCGAGCGACCAAATGGCAAGAGCAGCGAGCACGAACCGCCTCATAAGCGCCGCCACTAGCACCCTCCGAATGCGTTCCGGCCGCCCGCCGTCAGTGTCGATCGAAGAACACGAGCCGCGGCACGGCGCGGGCATGCTCGATGTCGAGGATCGCGTAGGAGTACCGAATCTGTGTCCGCTTGTCAGTTGGAGAGCCGGGGTTCACGAGCCAGATCCCACCGCGCCGCTCGCACAGTGGCTGGTGGCTGTGCCCGAAGCAGATGACGTCGACCTCGTCCTTCTCGAAGGCACGCAGGCTCCGGCTCGTCGTGCTGCCGCGCGTTCCATCGCCATGGATCATGCCGATTCGCACGCCACCTACCGTCACGACCTTGCGCCGGCCGAAGCGCTGAACAAGGCCGGGTGGATCGTTGTTGCCGGCGACCGCTTCGAGTGGAGCCAAAGCCTCGAGGAGGCGGGGAATCCCCGGGTCCGTGAAGTCACCGAGATGTAGGATCAGTTCGACGCCCTCCTCGCCGAGGCCTCGTCGGAGCCCCGCCGGGAGCCGATCACCGAAGCGGGGCAGGTGCGTGTCAGAAACCACACCGACCTTCATGTCTCTCCCAGGCTGCTAGCAGCAATCGGTGCGAGCTGAGGCGCCGAGCGTCTCCGTGCACTGCGTCACGCCTACTGCTGGCGGGAGTCTATGCGGGCCCGCCGGCCGTGTCAAAGCCTACCGCCCCCATCTCTCCATTCGTTTTCACGTTCGCCGTCGAGCGGGGTCCTAGAGTCGAAGGAGGTCTTGACCGTGGCGATCGTGCCGACTGCAGTGCCGGAACCACGATGCTGACGCTCTCTGGTGGCGTCCAAGGCGAGACCGGGTCGGCCCGATGGACCGTGCTCGGCGTGTCGACCGCCGTCAACGCCCTCGCGTGGGGAGCGCGATCCACGTTCGCGCTCTTCTATGTCGCGATGCTCGAGGAGTTTGCTTGGGGTCGCGGCCCGACCGCGCTCGGGTACTCGCTGAGCTGGCTGGGGTTCGTCGTCTTCGCGCCGGTGGCCGGCTGGCTCTCCGACCGCTGGGGAACGCAGACGGTCGTGACGGGCGGCGGTGTGATCCTCGGCGTGGCCTTGGCGCTCACGGGCCAGGTGACGTCGCTCGCGCAGTACTATCTGTACTTCGGCGCTCTCGGCGCCGCGGGTATCGCCGGCATGCTCATTCCATCGACGACGATCGTGACGCGTTGGTTCGTGCGGTCGCGCGGTATGGCGATGGGGGTGCTGAGCATCGGACCGGCGAGCGCGGTGGCCTTCTACCCTCTGAACGCGTGGCTCATCACGACCCTGGGCTGGCGCACGGCGCTGGTCGCGTTCGGGTGCATCGTCGGGGCCGCGACCGTCTCGCTCACGCTTTTTTACCGAGAGCCGCCGGCCGACGAGGATCGCTCGGGGCGAGCCGCAGACACCACGCCCTCCCGGGACACGCGGGGCACGGGTGAGGTGTGGACGCTTCGACGGGCGCTGCGGAGCATCCGGCTGTGGGCGGCGTTCGCCATGACCGCGCTCGGAGTCATCGGCTTCCAGATCATGGCAACCCACCAGGTCGCTCACGCGGTGGACCGCGGGTTTCCGCAGCCGACAGTGGTTTGGCTCTTCGCTCTTGGCGCGGGGTGCATGATGGCGGGAAATCTTCTCGGCGGCTGGCTGTCGGATCGTGTCGGCCGCGGATGGGTATTCGTGCTCGGTACGGCGGTCGCGATTTTCGGGATCGGGTGTCTCGCCCTGACGCGAGGCCCTCAGGATCTCGTCCTCCTCCTTCTCTACACGGTGTCCGGATTCGGCTTCGGCATGCGGATCGCGCAGCTCTCCACGATTCCCGCCGACGTCTTTGCCGGGCAGCACCTGGGCGCGATCCTCGGGGTGGTCCAGGCGGGTGGAGGCCTGGGCGGCGCGATCGGCCCCTTCCTCGGCGGGTGGGTCTTCGACGTCACCGGAAGCTACCGACTGGCGTTCATGGCGGCCGGTGTCGCGGTCGCGGGCTCGGCCGTCGCGGCCTGGTTCGCGGCACGGCCCGTGGCCAGCACGGCGGACGCACAGCCGTGACCAGTCCCGCTCCGCCCGCGACCACGAAGGCCACTCCCGCGTAGTCGCCGCGGCATCGTCCCCGCAGACGCGATCTCCTGCCGGTACAGGTCGCCCTGCTCCTATCAGCCCGCGTAGATCTTCTTCATCTCGCCGGTCGCCCACGCGACCGCATCTTCCGGCTTCATGCCCTGGATGCTCTTGGCGAACATGTCGACCAGGATGTACTTCGACAGCGCTTCCGTCGCCTTGCGCCCGGGAGGGCCGGCGAAGCCGACCGGTCGCGCGTACTGCAGTGTCTCGGGAAACACCGCCGTCTTCGGGTCTCTCTTCCACAGCGCGTGCTCGCGGTAACCCTTGGTGGCGGGGATGCCGAACGTGTCCATGACCTCGAAGTACTTGTCGTACTGCGCGCGGTCCATGTACCAGCGCACGAAATCCTTCGCGACCTTCTGGTTCTTCGAGTACTTCATCACGCAGGAGTTGTAGCAGGGCAGGAAGTAGAAGCGGCCGGCGGGGCCGGGCGGATAGTGGCCGTGGTTCGTGCCCTTGTAGACGTCGGGGAACTTGCCACGCGCGGCGATGTAGATCGACGGCGCATTGCCGGTGAGCGAGATCTCCGACGAGAGGAACGCGCGGTTGTTGTTGCTGTCGTCCCACGCGAGCCCGCCCTCGTCGAAGCAGTCCTTCCACGCGGCCAGCGTGAACTTCACGGCTTCGACCGTGTTCTTGCTGTTCAGCACGACCGTCTTACCGTCCTTTTCGACTTCCATACCGCCCCACATCCAGACGATCGGATACGCCCACGCGTTGGGATCGTTGAGGCTGTGCCCGAGCGCCTGGCCGAACGGCCTGCCCTTCGCCTTCATGGCGCGGCCAACCTTGCGGAAGTCGTCCCACGTCTTCGGATACTCGAGGCCGGCTTCCTTGAACCAGTCTTCGCGATAGTTGACCGCCCACGAGATGATGAAGTACGGCACGCCGACCCAGCGCCCGCCGCTCGTCAGGCAGTTGCTCTTGGGGTAGTCGTACCACCCCCCCTGCTGGCTGCCGATCGCCTCGGCGACGTCGGTCATGTCGACGAGGCTGCTCTCGTAGAGCAGCGGATGATTGTTCGCGATGGTCACGATGTCGGCACCGCTCCCGCTCTGGATCGCGGCGGTGACGCGCGCCTGGATGTCGTTCTGATTGATGCGCTCGGCGACGACCTCGACGCCGGCCTGCTTGCCGAACTCCTTCGCCTGCTGATCGAAGAGCTGATCCGCCGCGGGGACGAAGTGGGCCCACTGGAGGACGTGGAGCCGCGTGCCCTGCGCGAAGGCGGCCGGGTGACGCGCGGCGAGCATGGCGGAGAGTGCGGAGCTGCCGGCGATGAAGCGTCGACGGTTCATGGCGGATCCTCCTGTCTCCATGTGAACAACACGCTCCGGGTTCCCCGATCTGGGCCAACCCTAAGCGAGCATCACCTTACCAGCACGTAGGTCAAGAAGTTGGCCCGTGATCCGCCCACGCCCAGACCTTGCCGCTGCTCACCTGATGATATCGAGCAGTTCCTCCACCGCGGCGGCAGGCCCAGAGATGATCAGGCTATTCCCGGCGTAATAGGGGACGATTCGCACCCAGGGGGTGCGACCATCGAGAGAGTGTATGCCAGCGTTCTGCTCCCAGTGGGGCATCACGCTCCTGCTGGTAGCGCCTGATCATGTCGGCCACTTGGTACCGTCATGTCGGCGAAGAACCGCCGCCGCACCTTTCAGGCTCCGGGTTTCACATTCTGGTTGAGCCGGAAAAAGTTGCCGGGATCGTACGTCGTCTTGAGCGCGGCCAGGCGGGCGTAGTTTCCGCCGTACGCGGCTCGCACGCGATCCTCGCCCTCTTCGCCAAGGTCGTTGACGTACACACCTCCGGTGCCGAATGACTTCGTCGCTTCCCACAGCCCTCGCGCCCACGCGATTTGCCTCTCAGAGTCAGCGGGATCCGTCCAGATCGAAGCTGGGAAGAAGTCGTACTCCACGTCGCGGTGGCCGAACGCCGTTGCCTGCGGGGCGACGCGGGCGACGGCGCCGCCGAACTGCTCGAGGACGACGACCGACCGTGGTGACGGTACGTTCGCGAAGTGCGCGAGCGTGACATCGATGGCGTCGACCGTGAAGTCCTTCACGAAGTGCGATTTCCAGTAATAGCGGAGACCGGTCGGAAAGACCGGCGCGGAAACGCCGTGAACACGCTCCGTTGAGCCCGTTTGCCGGCCAGCCAAGGCAGCAAGGGCAGTAATATCCAGTTCTGCATCACGATCCATTTCTGCATCATCGACACCCTCCGCATAGGGATGTGGGCCGGCGAGCATAGAGGACAACCAGCAGCACTGCAAGACCTCAGTCATCGCCGAGGCCGATGCGCTGCGGTCGGTGCCAGCGTTCGAAAACTAGACCTACTCGATCACCTGATCTGCCCGCCGCAGGAGCGCTTGGGAATGATGAGGCGCAGCGTTTTGGAGGAGGTCTTGAAAGACCCCGACTGAGCCCGCACTGCTGCAGAGACACGAATCATCCGCCTCATTTGCGAATAACTACGATCTCCCGCCAGCCCACCAGGTCGCCATTGCGAAAAAAGACGATCACCCTTGCATAATTCTGCCGGCCGATTGAGTCCGGGGCCGCTATCGCCCCCTGCTTCGCGTCGAGGAGGAAGCTCCTCGCCGATACGGCGTCCGAGCCCCCGGTAATGATCGAGGGGCGCTGATCATTCGGTTGACCACTTCCGAAGAAGAGGGTATAGCGCGTACCTGTTGCAGACGAGGTAAGGTCGCTTCCAGACGCTCGCGCCTGGACCTTGAATCGCATCTGCTGACCTTCTTTCAGGGCCACCGGAGTTGCACAGCAGGGAACAAATGGGCTCTGCGCATTGTCTGGAAGCGGAGGCAGCTCGGTGGGCGCGGTGATGAAATCCAACGTCGGCCCGGGGCCTTCCACGCTCAGATCGAAGCTCAGGTGGCCGCGGCTCGTGCCATTCGTCGCCGAAATCCACGCGCTCTCTCGAGGCCTTCCATACGTTCCGACACACGTCACCCAGCCGTCGGGTTCGACAACCAACGCGGATTCGCTAGTTGTCGTGTAAATAGTCTTCGAAGGATCCGTTAGCTCGGCGGCGCGGAACCAGGACACCTTCTTTTTCACCGTAATCCGAACTGACTCGCCGATCCCCAGGGACGTCCTCGCGGCCGTCAATTTCAAGTCCTCTCCCCAACGGACGAGGAGGTCACACCCCATAAGGCCAACTACTACGACAAATGCGGCCGGCCACCGCGTGAGGCGCGCCGCGAGCATCATAGACCTCCGCATGTCTTGGAGTGGCGAGGGTCAGCGTAGCCCCCGGTCGAGGTCCGAGGTTGTCGAAGTCGAGCCGAGCGTAGCGCATTGGACTTCCTGACGCCATTCTGGCAGAGCGGAGCTACGGCCTGCTCAACAGTCGGCCGGGGACAGCCTCAGCCGCGCGCGGAACTGCGCCAAGATGACCTTCTGCGGCACTGGCGGCGGCCCCGGTGCGCGCGGCGTGCTCCTTTGTCCCCTCAACCGAAGCAACTCAATGACACCTTAACATCCTCGTCCGCCATGACGCGCACTGGAGCCTCGCCGAACAACTCCGGGGCGCCCAAGACCCGACCCACCTCGGCCGCGTCCTGCACGATCTCGGTATCGGCTACCTCGCGGCCGGCTCGCCCGAAGCCAACGGCCGCGTCGAACGCCTCTGGCGCACCCTGCAGGATCGCCTGAGCCGCGAACTGCGCCTGCGCCACATCACCACCCCCGAGGGGCCAATGCCTTTCTGCCCGAATTCCTCGCTGACCTGAACCCCCGCTTCACGCGGCCCCCGAGCGACCCGGCGCCCGCCTGGCGCGTCGCCCCGCGCGATCTCCCCCTCGTCCTCAGCTGCCGCTACTCGCGCCAGGTCGCTCGCGACAACACCGTCCGCCTCGGGCCCCGCTGGATCCAGCTGCCGCCCGAAGGGCGCGATCCTCGCCATGCAACCGGCGCCCCTCCACTTCGTCCTCACGCCCCGCAGCGCCCCGAGCGCCGCGCGGCACCGCCCGGCCCAACGTCCTATCCCACTCAGAACGCCCCCGCCCCCGACCGCGCAGCCCCGCAGCCGGCTCAGGATCAAC
>WNFA01005840.1_pt1 | contig 16668 bp, 12 predicted proteins | sample 5400481 | NCBI WGS metagenome assembly WNFA01 (sample SAMN13153340, study PRJNA577476) | soil metagenome | isolation source: 120 cm saprolite under Douglas fir tree site 2 hole 1 replicate 2 | place: USA:California | collected 2015-04-18
CGACGACCGGCTGGGCACCACCTGGCGAGGCATCGGGCCAGCTTACGCCGACAAGGTCCGCCGCATCGGCTTCCGGGTAGGCGACCTGCAGAAGCCCCGCTTCCTGCAGAAGAAGCTCGACTTCGTCCTGGGGAAGGTGGTGAACCCCGTGCTGCAGGACCTGTATCGCGTCCCGCCGCTGGACCGCGACCAGATCCTGACGACGTACGCCGGGTATGGGGAGCGCCTCGACCCGTTCATCCACGACATCTTCCCGCTCATCCAGGGGGCGCTGAACCGGCGCGACAACATCCTGCTGGAGGGGGCCCAGGGGAGCATGCTCGACCTGGACTTCGGCACCTATCCCTATGTGACCTCGTCCTCGCCCTCGGCCGGTGGGGCGCTGACCGGGTCCGGCATCCCGCCCAGCCGGGTGGACTCGACCATCGGCGTTTACAAGGCGTTTAGCACCCGGGTCGGCTATGGCCCGATGCCCACCGAGCTGCTGGATGCAACCGGGGACCGGATCCGTGAGGTGGGCAAAGAGTATGGGACCACCACCGGGCGGGCCCGGCGAGTGGGCTGGTTCGATGCGGTGGTGGCCCGCTACACCGTGGCCCTCAACGGCATCGGGTCGATCGCCCTCACCAAGCTGGACGTCCTCGACGGCGTGGATCCGATCCGGATCTGCACGGCCTACCGGAGCAAGGGCGTGCTGCACGACCATCCCATGTCGAACATCAGCCACTTCAAACACTGTGAGCCCGTGTACGAGGAACTGTCGGGATGGCAGGCGTCGACGCGAGCGGCTCGGCGCGCGTTGGACCTGCCCGACGCTGCCCGGCGCTACATCGCCCGAGTCGCCGAGCTCAGCGGAGCCCCGGTGGACATCGTCTCGGTCGGGCCCGGGCGCGAAGAAACTCTCTGGATGAAGCAGCCGAGCCTGGCGGGGCTGGCCCGCTAAAGGACGCTAGATCCGGAAGCCGTGCAGCCTGACCAAAAGGGCCAGGCCCCCAATGCCGGCGTACCAGGCGATCGACAGCACGGTCAGGATCGATTTCACCCACGCCGGATCTGAGCGTCGCCACGTCAGCCAGAGACCGATGGGGTTGATCACGACAAGGGCCAGGACCTGCACCAGGCGGTTTCCCCCGCGGGAACGGCTCCGGCGGGCGGCCTGGATTCGCATCTGCCGCACGATATCGTCCTGAGCCGACACATCGAACTGATGGACGCGGGCCGCCGGCTGATACCGGCGCGACGCGGCCAGGGTTGAGCCACCGGTGGCGAGCACCGGCTGCTGGCGGGACACCGGGAGGGGCGCCGTCCGACCCGGGCGAAGCTGCCGCCCGGCCGTAGACCCGGAAGGCGATGGGTATGACGGCCGGTGCCGCAGCCGGCGGAACGCCGGCAGGGAGAATCGGGCGCCCGAGGTGAGCTGGTAGATCAGGGTGGCGAAGAGGCCGACCACGAGGAGGCTCTGCCAGGCAGCGTTCGGTCCCTGGCCGAAGGCGCGCAGCACCATGGTCAGGCCCCCGGCGAACACCCCAATGGCGGCGCTGAGGCGGTCCGAAAGAACCATTCGACGCCGGTCCGCGGCCAGGAATCCGGCAATGTAGAGAGTGGGGCCGCTGCTCAGCTGAAACGCGACGTCAGAGCCGTATGCCAGCGCGCCCGCCGCCAGCCCGGCGTAGTAGCCGAGCAGCAGACTGAGGGATATCTTCCGGGCATACCAGAGATAGACGACGCCCAGCAGGACCGCGCCCATGGAGGTGGCACCCATCGGCCCAGGGACGTTCCCGACGTACATCTTGATGGGATCGACCATGGCGTGGAACCGGTACCAGAGCGTCAGGGGATCGTCGAGGGGCCGCAGGTCAAACGCGTTCACAAAGGGAATGCGCAGCTGGCCCTCCACCAGGAACAGGAAGGCAAAAACGAGCAGGGCCGGCTGGACCAGCATCCGCATCAGCTGCGGCCAGACCACGGTGTCCAGGATCACCAGCAGGATCACCAGCGTCACCGCCACCCAGGGTGGGGTGACCGGTGACAGGAAGCAGGCGATCAGCAGGCTGGCGATCAGCGGGTGCGAGGCCTTGAACCCCACCCAGGCCGGAAGGCCGACGGTCACCCGGGCCAGCTGGATCGATAGCAGGCAGACGATCCCGGCCAGCAGGCAGAGCCCGTACAGGAGCAGGGCGTCCTGCCTGAAAAACAGAATGCTGAAGACGATCAGGGGAAGCAGCGCGAGAGCATAGGTGCTGTCGAAGGGGAGCTGATCGGTCTGCACCAGCAGCGCCTGGGGCAGGCGAAGCAGCTGCGACCATACCTCGCGCACGGGCCCCTTATTGTAGTCGAGGTTGCCCGGAATTACCTCCGGAGCGGTTACGGCGCGTCCCCCGGCAGGCGGCCTGCTATCCTACTCCCGATTTCCAGGCGCCCGCTGTGAAGCTCTTGCACCGAACCTTCCTTACGTTTTCACTGGGTCTGCTAGTCGGGGCGCTCGCGTGGATGCTCCCGGCGGCCGCCGCCGACGTCCATTGGACCCCGGCCGGCGTGCAGCAGCTGGGCGATGCCGACCGGGCCGTTTGGTCGATTGACTCGGCACCGGGTCACCCGAACATCCTGCTGGTGGCGACCTCCGGACACGGCGTGCTGCGCAGTGTGGACCGCGGCGCAACCTGGAGGGCGGCGATCCCGAAGGTGGACGCGTGGCTGGTCCGCTTCGACCCCGACCACGCCGGCGTCGCCTATGCTGGCATGGCGGGGGCCGGCCTGTTCAAGAGCGTGGACGGAGGCGTGACCTGGACCCCCAGCAATCAAGGGCTGACCGATCTCGATGTGCGCGCCATCGCCCTGAATAGGGACTTGCTGGTGGCCGGAACGAGCCATGGCGTGTTTTCGTCGGGCGACGCCGCCGCCACGTGGCAGAGCCTCGGGCTGGCGGATCTGAACATCGACGCCGTGGCCATCCTGCCAACCGCGAAGGGCCTGACGCTGCTGGCCGGCGCGGACAACGGCGTGTCCACCGGGGGCAGCTATCTCTTTCGGAGTCAGGACCTGAGTGCCAGCTGGAGCAGCATCCACCTGCCGGGCGATCCCGGCATCGTGGCCTCGGTGAGCGTCGGCGGCCTGCCGGCCTCGGCCTCGGACCGGCCCGTCGTGGTTGGCACGGCGGGCGGCCTGTTTCGCAGCGACGACGGCGCCACCACCTGGACCCAGGTCGGCGGGCTGCCGGAGACCGACTTCAACCTGGCGATCTTCAACCCCGCCAATCCCGAGCAGCTCTACGTCGCCAGCGATGGGGACCTGGGAGCCGGCGGAGTCTTCCGCTCCCTCGACCGAGGCAGCACCTGGAGTCCGGTCGGATTCGGGCTGCCGGCCCATCCGCGGGTGACGGCGCTGGCGCTGCAGCCCGCCGCTCCGCTCACAGTCTTCGCCGCCACCTGGAACCCGACCACCCTGCAGGTCGGCCTTTACCACATCCCTGACCCCGATGCCACCAGCGGGTCGACCCAGGTCGCGCCCAAACCCAACAGCGCGGCGGCCAATCCGCCGGCGGCCAGCGCGCCGGCCCGCTCCGCCGCCACCCCGGGGGCCACGCCGACGGTGTCGCTGGCGGCTCGATTGGCCATCGCGGCGGGCGCGGTAATGCTGGTCCTGATTGCGGTGGCGGTGGTGGGGGCCCGTCGATTCGGGTCGTCATGAGGTTGTCGCGGCGGGGGTCGATCCGGTTAACAGTTCTTCGACGCTTTACGGTTTACGGTTAACTCGGCTCCCAGTAGGCTCGCAGGGATGGCGCCTTGGTTCCCGCCACGGGAGGTTGATCAGCCCTGCTTACTACGCGACCCCGCCGGATCGTGAGCATGGACTCGGCCGAAGCCACCCTGCGGACGCTGGGCATTCAGTTGCCGGATCCTCCCAAGGCCCTGGCCTCCTACGTCCCGCTCCAGCAGGTTGGCGAACTCCTCTACACCTCGGGCGTGATCCCCGTCTGGAATGGCGAAATCCGATATCGGGGGATGGTGGGAGGCGACCTGAGCTTGCGCGACGGCATCCAGGCCGCCGAGATGTGCGCGCTCAACATCATCAGCCTGGTCCGGCAGCACACCGGTTCCCTGGACCGGGTCGAGCAGTTCGTTCAGCTGAGCGGCTTCGTTCGGTCGGCGCCCGGCTTTGAGGAGCAGCCCAAGGTCCTCAACGGCGCCTCCGACCTGATCTTTAAGGTGTTTGGCGAGCGCGGCCGGCACACCCGCCAGGCCCTGGGCACCAACGAGCTCCCGCTGGGCGTCCCGGTCGAGATCTCGGCCATCGTCAGGTTGAAGACTTAGCCGGCCCGCCGACGCGCGGCAGCCACACGGTGAAGGTCGCTCCGGCGCCGGGTGGGCTCTTGGCTTCGATGGTGCCGCCATGCGCCTCCACAATGGACTTCGCGATCGCCAATCCCAGGCCCGAGCCGCCGGCGGCGCGGTCGCGCGCCTTTTCCCCTCGGTAGAAGCGCTCAAAGATGTGCGGCAGGTCCTGGGCGGAGATGCCCGGGCCGGTATCCTCGAGCCGGAACGCGGCGCGCGACCCCTCGGCGAAGCAGGTCCAGTGCTGTTCGGCGCCGGGCGCGTACTTCAGGGCGTTCTGAGCCAGGTTGTTCACCACCTGCTTCAGGGCATCCGGGTCGATGTTGACCGTGATGCCCGGCGCGAGCCGTCGGGTCGCGGTGACGCCCTGGTCCTGCAGGCCCAGCTCATCCAACGCCCCCGCCAGCCAGGCATCCAGCGGCAGGGGTCGCAAGGTCGGGCCACGCCCAGACTCGATCCGGGTCAGGGTGAGGAGGTCGGTCACCAGCCGGGTCATGCGCCCGCTCTCGCGTTGCATGGCGGCCAGCGACGACTGGAGGGTCTCGGGATCCACGGAGTCGCGCCGGCCGAGCACATCGATGTAGCCGGCCAGGGCGGTCAGCGGCGTGCGCAGCTCGTGGGAGGCGTCAGCCACGAACTGGCGCATGCGTTCTTCGGATTGGCGGCGCACCTCGAAGGCCTGCTCGATCCCGCCCGCCATTTCGTTGAAGGCCTGCGCCACCCTGCCGATCTCGTCGTCACCGTGGGTGCCCGGGACGCGTTGCTGGTAATCGCCGGCGGCCAGCGCGCCGGCCGTACGCGCCACCTGGTTCAGGGGACGCAGCGCCCGCGCGACGATCAGAGGGGTCAGGAGGAGGGCCAGCAGGAGCACCGCCACCGACCCCACCACCACCAACCACCGATCCTGGCGCAGGTTCTGCTCGATCCCGTCGGTCGGGGTGCTCAGCTGGGCCAGGCCGAGGGGTGAAGCGCCTCCGGAAACCCTGATCGGAATCAGGACCGTGAGATAGGTGGTGGCCGGATCGCCTTGCGGGGCCAGGTAATACGGACGCGGGTGACCGCGCAGGGCGGCCAGGTACTGTTCGGTGCTCAGCTGGGGAGGCGGCTGCTCCGGGGTGAGCGTGGCGGAAGCCTGGGCGCGGGGCGCCCCGGCCGGTCCGATGATGACCACGCCGATCCGCGGCGAGGAGAGCGCCGTCGCGAACTGGGAGGTCAGTAACAGCCGCTGGATGGGCGTGGTAGGGGTGGTTCCTGTCCTCGTCTGTTGCGCCTTCTTGAAAGCGTTCAACAGGGCCGAGTAGTCATTGGCCAGCACCTCGGCGTTGCTGCGCAGCAGCACTTCCCGGATGGCGAAATACTGCGCCGTGCCCAGCAGGATGACCAGGATGGACAGCATGCCGAGGTAGAAGGCGGTGAGCCGCCAGCGGAGGGAGTGGACTCGGAACATGGGGTCAGGCCGCCCGGGCGGCCGGCATCAACCCTTGATGCGGTACCCGACCCCGCGCACGGTCTGGATCAGCTGGTGCGGCTCGTCTTTGAGTTTCTGGCGGAGGTAGCGGATGTAGACCTCAACGTTGTTGGCGTCGCCGAAGAAGTTGTAGCCCCACACCTGGTCCAGGATGCGTTCGCGGGGGAGCACCTGGTTGGGATGCATCATCAGCAGCCGGAGCAGGTCGAACTCGCGCGCCGACAGCTCGATCAGCCGCCCGTCGCGGCGGACTTCCCGGGTGGTCTCATCCAGGGTCACGTCCTGGACGCGGAGCACGGGCTCCGCGGTCGGGTTGCGCCGGCGCATCACCGCCCGGATGCGAGCCAGCAGCTCGCCGAAGTCGAAGGGCTTGACCAGGTAATCGTCGGCGCCCACGTCCAGTCCCTTGATCCGGTCCTGGACCTCGTCCTTGGCGGACAGGATGATGACGCCGGTGTCCTTGTTGCCGCGGATGGCCTCGGCCACCTGCAGCCCGTCCAGCTTGGGCATCATGATGTCCAGCACCACGACGTGCGGCTTGAACTCGCTGATCAGCCGCAGGGCCGCCTGGCCATCGGGGGCCGTCTGGACCGAGAATCCCTCGTACTGCAGGCCAAGGCGGATGAAATCGACGATGCTGCGCTCGTCGTCAACCACCAGCACCCGGGGCGCCTGCGCCGGATCCTGGGATGCGCTGGCCTCGGCCATTCCAGCTCAATATAACGGCGCGGCGCGCGGTTTCCGGTCGCTTTGCTGAAGTTCTCAGCGCCCTCTCAAAAAGGGCTCCGGCGAGAGTCCTCAGCCCGAATCCACCGAGTCGAACTGGCATCTTGGGCGCGGATGCGGCCTGAGCCCGAGGCCGCCGGAACAAACTCGCATCTTGGGCGCGGCTGCGGCCGATCCGGGCGTCGTCTCCTGCGCGCACTCGGTCACGCATCGACGGATGCGCTCGCTCGCGTGCTCGTCGCCTCCTGCGGCTCGGCTCGCCCCGCATCCCAATCTGCTTCGTTCGTCCGACGGCCCCGGGCTCCGGGCGTCATCTTCTGCGCGCGTTCAGTCACGCATCAACGGATGCGCTCCTTCACGTGCTCGTCGCCTCCTTCGGCTCGTCACGCCCCGCATCCCAATCTGCGGCGTCCGATCGGTGGATCCGGGCTTAGATAATGGGCCGGTGCCGGCACCGCCAGCCCGCCGCCCAGCCTATGTCCTCCCCCTCCTGGCTGGCGCCTACCTGGCCGCGGTCACCCTGTTCATGGTCTTCGTCCTGCACCTCTCCGTCTCACCGGAGCGCCTTCTGCTGCTGATGCTGATTGCCGCCCTGGTCCTGGGCCGGACGCGCCTGTTCCTCACCGACTGGATCCCGTTCCTCATCCTGTTTCTGGGGTACGAGTACCTGCGCGGCCTGGGCGGCAAGATTGGGATGCCGATTCACGACGTCACCGGGCTGGAGCGTCTGATCTGCTTCGGGCAGGTGCCGACCATCCTCCTGCAACAGGCCTTCTACCATGCCGGCCGGGTGAGCTGGTACGACATCGCCGCCACCATGTTCTATTTCCTCCACTTCGCCTTTCCGCTGGGGCTCGGCTACCTCTTCTGGATCATCGATCGGGGGTCCTTCTTGCGATTCTCGCGGACGCTGGTCGGCATGGCGTTCGCCGCGTTTTTCTTTTACCTGTTGCTGCCGGTGGCGCCGCCGTGGATTGCGGTTCCAGGGGTGGTGAAGATCATTGACCATACGCTGCCCAGCTTCACCGACCTGCCGGGCGTGCCGGTGCCGGCCACGCTCTATCACTGGCTGACGCCGAACCTGTACGCGGCCATGCCCTCCCTGCACGCCGCCTTCCCCTTTCTGGGCGCCCTCTTTGCCCTGCGCCTGTGGGGCCGATGGGCGTGGCCGACGGTCGTGTACGCCGTGTGTGTGTGGCTCAGCCTCGTCTACCTGGGCGAGCACTACGTCGTGGACGTCATTGGCGGCGTCGTCTTCGCGCTGGGGGCTTTTTTCGGCGAGGAGCTGTTGACCCGGTGGTGGCGCCGCCACCACCCGCTGGACGCTATCCCTTCCAGATCTTTTTCATGATCACCTTGGCCAGCTTCTCGGGATCATGGTGGGTGGCCAGCCTGGGGTTGACCACGTCGGCCAGAAGCACCCGGATGCCCCGGTCGGAGGCCGTCGCCGGGTCATAGACGACGCGCTGGATGCCGGCGTCCTGCGCCGACACTGGGAGCGGGAAACTCTGATTGCTGTTGACCACGGCAAAGTCAAAGATGTTCGTCCCCAGGTGATCCTCGATGGCCTCCAGGTGGTCGCTCACCCGGAAGTGTTCGGTCTCGCCAGGCTGGGTGGCCACGTTGCAGATGAAGACCTTGACCGCCGGCGACGCCTTGAGCGCCTCGGCCATCCCGTCGACCACCAGGTTGGGCAGGATGCTGGTGTACAGGCTGCCCGGCCCGATGATGATCATCTCGGCGTTGAGGATGGCCTCCTCGGCCTCCGGGTTCACGGTCGGTTCCGGTTCCAGGAAGACCCGCTTGATGGTCGCCTGGCCGTTACCGTTCGGTCCGGGGTGCGGGATGTTCGACTCCCCGACCCGGGTCTCGCCGTCGGCCATCTCGGCGATCAGGGTCACGTCATGGAGCGTCGACGGCACGATCTGGCCCCGGACGGCCAGGACGCGCCCGGACTCGCGGATGGCGTGCTCGAAGTCGCCGGTGATCTCGGCCATGGCCATGATGAAGAGGTTGCCGAAGGAGTGACCGTTGAGGCTCCCTTCTGTGAAGCGATGCTGGAAGAGGGTGTTCATCAGCGGTTCGACGTCGGCCAGCGCCGTGATGCACTGCCGGAAGTCGCCCGGTGGCAGGATCCGGTACTCGCTCCGCAACCGGCCCGAACTGCCGCCGTCGTCGGCGACGGTCACGATGGCGGTCAGGTTGCCGCTGTACTTCTTCAGGCCGCGGAGCAGGGTGGAGAGGCCGGTCCCGCCGCCCATGGCCACGATCCGCGGCCCCCGCTGCAGCGTCCGGTAGTTGTACAGGATCTCGGCCAGCCCGCGGTTCCGGTCGAGCAAAAAGGGGCCCAGCATGGACTGGGCCAGCTTGTAGAGCGCGAAGCCAATGATCGAAATGCCAGCCAGTCCGAACAGGCCCGCGCGGACATAACGCGGCAGGAACTGAAGCGTGAGTGACGCGACGAATTGGGGGAAGCGTCCAAACTCATAGAAGTTGCGCAACGCATAGCCGATACCCAGGCTGACAAGCACCATCCCGGCGAGCAGAAGGAGGAGCCAGCGCTTGATGTGGAGCCCGGGCGTGAGCCACCGCACCACGGTCGAGTTCATCCGTAGTGGAGCCACGGCGACCCACAGCTTAGCACAGCCCTTTTTGAATTCAGAAACGCCACGACATCGGTAGTCCGGATCGTTGCGCTGGCCCGTCCGGGCGGGCATATAATCGGCTGTAGATGAAGCGCGCCCGCGACATGCACCCCAGCGCGGCGCAGCACGTGCAGGAGGTCCGGATGGCGGTCAAGGCAGAAGGCGTGGCGAAAGCCGGCGAGGGTCGGCGGCGGGAGCAGGCCCAGTACTGGGTCTACTTCGATGGGGAGTTCAAGCGATACGGCGACGCCCGCCTGGGGCTCATGACCCACGCTCTGCACTATGGCACCGGCGTCTTCGAAGGCCTGCGCGCCTACTGGAACGCCGAGCACGAGCAGCTGTTCATCCTCAAGCCCCGCGAACATTACGAGCGGATGCACCGCTCGGCCCGGGTGTTGATGCTCAAGATCCCGCTTTCGGTGGACGAGCTCTGCGCGATCACCGTGGAGCTGGTCCGCAAGAACGGTTTTCGACAGGATTCGTACATCCGGCCAATCGCCTTCAAGAGCTCCGAAGAGATCGGGGTTCGGCTTCACAACCTCAACGACTCCTTCGCGATTTACGTCACTCCGTTTGGCAGCTACGTGGACATAGAACGCGGCATCCGGTGCATGGTTTCGAGCTGGCGCCGCATCGATGACAACGTGGCCCCGGCCCGGGCCAAGATCACCGGGATCTATGTGAACTCGGCGCTGGCCAAGACCGAGGCGATGGAAAACGGCTTCGATGAGGCCATCATGCTGAGCCAGGACGGACACGTTTGTGAGGGCAGCGCCGAGAACCTGTTCATCGTCCGCGCTAATCGGGTCTTCACGCCCCCAGCGCAGGACAACATCCTGGAGGGAATCACCCGGGAGAACGTCATCGAGCTGCTGCGCACCGAGCTGGGCGTCGAGGTGGTCGAGCGCAGTATCGACCGCTCAGAGCTGTATGTCGCCGATGAGGTCTTCCTTTGCGGCACGGGGGCCCAGATCGCGCCGGTGATCGAGGTCGACCACCGGGCCATCGGCAGCGGCCAGGTCGGACCCATCGCCTCGCGTTTGCAAGCCCTCTACTTCGACATCGTGCGCGGCCGCAATCCCAAGTACGCCGACTGGCTGACCCCGGTTTATTAACCTTCCGGCCCTGACCGCCGTTGAAGCCGCCCAGGCCATGGCCGAGGGAATCCGAAGAGTGCTGCCGGAGGCGGACCTGGTGTTCGTGCCGATCGCCGATGGGGGCGACGGCACCGTCGAGGCCCTGGTGGCCGCCACCGGCGGGGAGCGGCGCAGCCTCTTGGTGCGAGGACCCCTGGATCAGCCGGTCCAGGCGGGCTACGGCCTGCTCGAGGACGGTGCCCTGGCCGTGATCGAGATGGCCCGGGCTTCGGGGTTGGCGCTCCTCCCACCTGATCGCCGGGATCCGCGGATGACCACCACCTACGGCGTGGGGGAGCTCCTCCAGCATGCCTACGACCTGGGCGCCCGCCGCTTCCTGGTGGGCATAGGCGGCAGCGCGACCAACGACGGCGGAGCCGGGATGGCCCAGGCGCTGGGGTATCACCTGCTCGACGCGCGCGGCCTGGAGCTGGGGCCGGGAGGCGCAGCGCATGTGGGCGGCGTGCACGGCGACTGGTCGGCGGCCAGCGTGCAGGTGGCGAGCGACGTGACCAACCCGCTGACCGGTCCCCACGGCGCTAGCGCCGTTTACGGGCCCCAGAAAGGCGCCACCCCGCAGGTGGTGGCCGAGCTGGACGCCGCCCTGCGAAGGCTGGCGGCCGTCATCCGCCGCGACCTGGGGCGGGAGGTGGAGACGCTTCCGGGAGCCGGGGCCGCCGGGGGGCTGGGGGCGGGCCTGGTGGCCTTCACCGGCGCGGAGCTCCGACCCGGCGCCGACCTGGTGATGGATGCGATTCGTCTCGATGATCGGCTCCGGGGAGCCGACCTGGTGCTCACCGGCGAAGGCCGGCTGGACGCCCAGACGGCGCGCTTCGGCAAGGGTCCCGCGGCGGTCGCCAGGCGCGCCCGCGCGGCGGGCATCCCGGTGATTGCCATCGCCGGCGGCGTCGCCGACCACGCCGAGGTGCTGGCCATCTTCGACGGGCTGGAAGCGACCGTCAGCTCGACGACGCCCCTCGAAGAGGCGATGGCCCAGGCCGGGCCGCTGTTGACCGATGCGACCGAGCGCGCCCTACGCCGCCGGGCGAACCGGCCCGCCTAGTGCCTTCGGTAGCCCGACTGGGTGCGGCCGTCCATGAAGGAGATCCGCGGATGGCGCACGCCCGAAGTGATCCGCCGGGTGACCACCGCCCCATCCAGCGGCACCACCACGCCGGCCCGCTGCAATTGGGGTGGGTTGGGATACCGCTGGGTACAGGTGGCGCACGCATCGAGGTGCTGAGCCACCATCTTTCGCTGTTCCCGGCGGAGCGTGCCAGGCGGGAAGTTGTCGAGCAGGTAGCTGATGGTGGCGCACCGTCCGTCCTCGGTGAGGGCTTTCCCCTCCATGAAGAGGTATTCCTCTTTGAAGCGGCGGCGGGCCCGGTGTAAGAGCGTTTCCACGGCGCTCTCCGAGACCTGCATCTTGCGGGCGATATTGGCGTAGCTGAGACCCTGGAGCTCGCGCAGGGTCAGCACCAGGCGGTACTTCTCCGGCAGCCGGCGGGCCACTGCCCAGACTGCGTCCCGCAGCTCGCTGATCTCGAGGGCCACCTCCGGGCTCTTGCGGGTATCGGCGTCGGGGACTTGCAGGACGGAGTCCTCGCTTTCCTCCTCGTCGATCTCCTGGACTTCGGGAAACTTCTTGCGACGGCGCAGCTCGTCGTAGCAGAGGTTGGTGGCGATCCGGTGGATCCAGGCCGAGAAGTTGAAACTATCGTTGATCCGGTGGATGGTCCGCAGGATCTGGAAGAAGGTCTCCTGGGTCAGGTCCTCCGCCAGCTGGCGATCGCGAAGGAGGCGGAAGGTCAGGCCGTAGATCGCCTTGTGATAGCGGCGAAACAAGGTGTCAAACGCATGCACATCGCCCCCCAGGTAGGCGCGGATCAGATCGAGGTCGGAAGGCCCGCGCGCGACTCGCGTCACTAGCCTCGTTTTCTCCGGGACTCAGCAAAATATGACCGCGTAAACTGCCTTGCCTGCTGAGTCGCGGGCGAATTATAGCATCGGGTTGCCGCCATCTCGCTACTATTTGTGGCCGAGATTTTGTGGATTGTCACAGCCCTGCGATGAGCGACGAGGCCCCCCGTGAGGCGCTCCGTTATAATGCCGTGACATTTCCGAGCACCCTGGAGAGTTGATGGGCCGCCAAGGGACTCCAGTCGCCCCGCTGGTCGTCGTCCGGTTCCTGGACGACGAGTTCCTGGAAGGTACGTCAGCGCACATCAGCTTGGATGAGCCTCACTTTGTCTTGTCCATGCCGGAAGGCGCCAGCAACAATGAGCTGGCGGTGATTCCCCTGTCATCGGTGAAGCGTCTCACCTTCGTCTCGGAGGCACCCACGGCCGCCGAGCTGGAGAGTGTTCAGCGCAAGGTCGCGATCCGGTTCCAGGACGGTGAGGTGCTCAAGGGCTACCTGGAGGGCGAGCTCCTGCACGCGCGGTATGGCGTCCAGCTGCGACTGCTCACGTTTGAGCGCGACCGGATCGAGACCCTGGGCATCCCCCATGCCTCGCTGAAGGCGCTCTTCTACTTAAAGACCTGGGACTCGCGCCCGCCTGAGTTCGGGGGCACCGCCGATGTCTATGTCGGAAAGCGTCTGGACTCCCCCCTCGTCGACCTGCTCTCCGACATCAAGCAGCTCTCCCGGCTCAAGGAGAAGGGCGCCATCTCGAACACCGAGTTCCAGCGCAAGCGGAGGAAGATCCTCGACCAGCTCTAGCGCCTCGGCCGAACGGCGGATCTGGGGTGCGATTGGAGCGTGGCTGGCGCTCGGACTGGTCGCCTGCAGCAGCCAGGCCTCGGGGACGCCGATCGGCCCCCGCCCCGCGCCGTCGGCGGCGGCCGGCGAGTACCGGCCAGAGCCCGCCCGGCACGACGGCGGGACGGTGACCGTGGGTGACTGGGAATCGCCGAGCAACTTCGCCCCCCTCTTCAATGACGAGCTGGCGGCCGCCCAGGTGGACGCCGCCCTGTACGCCGGGCTGACCCGGCTCGACGCCAACCTTCGCTGGCAGCCGGACCTGGCCACCGAGGTACCCACCCTGGAAAACCATGGGGTGGCCTGGGACCGCGCGGCCGGCACCATGGACGTGACCTATCACCTGCGCCCCGGGCTCAGATGGTCCGATGGCCAGCCGATCACGGCCCAGGACGTCGCCTATACCTGGCGGGTGATCGTCGACCCCAGCACGGCGGGCGTGCTCTCCACGGACGGCTACATCCTGATTTCCCGGATTGACGTGCGAGACCCGACCAGCTTCACGTTGCACTTCGACCGGGTGTATCCCGAATACCGGGGCCTGTTCTCGGCAGTCTTGCCTCGCCACCGGCTGCAGGACATCGGGCCGGACCGGCTGGCCGCGGACGTCTTCTGGAACCGGCCCGATGTGGTGTCCGGTCCTTACAAGATCTCGGAGCTGGTTCCGGACGAGCACATCACCCTGGTGCGCAACGAGGCCTGGTCGGCCGGGCGCGATGGGCTGCGCCCGCATCTCGACCGCATCATCTATAAGGTGTATCCGGAGTCGGGCCAGCTGATCGAGGCGGCCGCCGCCGGCCAGGTCGACCTGGCCCTGGAGGTTCCCGAAACCGCCCTCAAGGGGCTCGGCACCCTCAAGGGCGCGTTGCCTCACCTGCGGTCGGCCCTGGCCTACGAGCAGGTCACCTTCAACCAGGAGGACCCCAATCCCCTCACCGGCCAGTCGCCGCCCTGGGCCGGCGATCCGGTGGTGCTGCAGGCCCTTGGTCTGGCGGTTGACCGGCGGGGCATCAACCAGGAGCTGCTCGCCGGCCGGGCCCGCCTGGCCGATTCGCCAATTCCCAGCGCGCTGGGCGACTTCCACGGCCAGGGGCTAGGGCCCGCGTACGATCCGCAACGGGCCAACCAACTGCTGGAAGGCGACGGATGGCAGCGGGGCTCGGATGGGATTCGAGTCAAAGGTCCCAGGCGGCTGAGTTTTTCGATCTCGACCACACTGGATAACCCGCTTCGCCTGGCGGTCCAGGACCGCCTGATCGCCGACTGGCGGGCGGTGGGCGTGGAGGTGACGGCCCGCGACGCCCGACCCGTCGACCTGTTCAGCGGCTATGCGGAGCAGGGGAAGCTGGCGCGGGGCCAGTTTGAGGCCGGGCTGTGGACCTGGAGCATCGGGCCCGACCCGGATGGGGTGTACCCGATCGAGCACTCCAGTGCCATCCCCAGCGACCGGAACGAGGGCAAAGGCTCGAACTTCGGGCGGCTCCAGGATTCCCAGATCGATCACTTCCTCGATGCCGGCCGGGCGTCGGTCGTGGAGGCCGACCGGACCCGAGCTTATGCGGCGTTCGAGCGCGCCTACGCCACGCGTGGCGCGGAGCTGCCGCTCTACGAGCGGGTGCTGACCGTGCTGGCCTGGCCCCACCTGCACAACCTGCTGGTCAACCCGGGTCCCAACACCACCCTCTGGAATGTGGAGGACTGGTGGGTCGACGGCTGACCAAATCGGGTCGCGCAGTCCGGCGCCGAATCGTTAGGAAAGGTTAGAGAAGCCCCTCTTTCGTTGACAGGTCAGGGGGTCGACCGTAGAATTCGGCTCGCAGAAAATGCTGGCAGATTGCTATTCGCCTGCCAGCCGTTTGCAATCAAGAAAAGTTGGAGGAAGGAGGAGTGCATGACAGGCAACCTGCGATGGCATAGGTTACTGTCGCTCGGCGGCGTCGCGGGCGTGCTGCTGGCCGCGTGTGCTGGTGGGACAACCACGACGACAAGCGGTAGTCCCAAGTCCGGCGGCAGCGTGACGGTGGCGTCCTGGCAGGAACCGGATACGCTGCTGGCGGCCGGCGTCACGGACAGCATGACGCACGCGTACGCGGATGTGGGCCCGGCAATGGAGGGGTTACTTCGGGCTAAGGCGGTGGCGGACGTTCCCAAGAATCCCAAGATCTCGGACTACTGGGAACCGCAGCTGGCCACCAACGTCCCGACGGTGGAAAACGGCGACGTCAAGGTCAACGGGACTACGATGGACGTCACCTGGAAGCTGCGTCACAATGTGAAGTGGCATGACGGCATGCCGTTCACGTCCAAGGACGTCAAGTCGACCTTCGACTTCTGGTGGGTCAAATACCAGGACAAGAACCCCACGCCGGTCATCTCGACCAGCGGGTGGGACCAGGTCACCGGGGTAGATACCCCCGATGACTTCACCGCCGTCGTCCACTGGAAGAGCATCTTCGGACCGTATCTCGCATTCGGCGCTGGACCCTACGGCATCCTGCCCGATCACCTGCTCCAGCAGGTGTGGGCGAAGTCCGGGGACATGACCAAGGAGAAGCTGAGCATCGCCATCCCAGGCGGCTTCAACGGGACCGACACCTGGGATAAGTGGATGGTCGGCACGGGGCCCTTCATGTTCAAGGAATGGGTCACCGGCGATCACCTGACCCTGGTCAAGAACCCGCACTGGTGGGGCGCCCACCAGCCGTACCTGGACACCATCACCGTCAAGTTCGAACCCGATACCAACACCCAGCTGGCCGACCTGCGGACCAACACCATCGACATGGGGCTGGACTTCCGGGCGGCCCTGCTCAGCCCGCTGTCCCACCTGGACGCGGTCACCACTACCGTCCTGCCCGATAGCGGCGCGGAGAAGATCGACCTGAACCTGCACAACGCGTTCCTGCAGGACAAGGCGGTGCGGCAGGCCATCCTGATGGGGATTGACCGGCAGAAGATCGTGGACACCCTGCTGGAAAGCAAGACCACGGTCCCGCCGGATTCGTGGCTCTGCCTGGGTACCGGCGGCTGGTGCCAGGACCCCAGCGCCACCCATACGAAGTTCGACCCCGCGGCGGCCAAGACGCTCCTGGAAAACGCTGGCTACAAGGTGGATGCCAAGAATTGCGGCAGCGGCTTCCGGTCGTCGCCGGCCGGGGCGCCCACCAACGGCAAGTGCCTGGAGGTCAAGCTCGTGACCACCTCCGGTAACGCCCTGCGGGAACAGCAGGAGGTCGTCATCGCGTCGGACCTCCAGCTGGTGGGCATCAAGGTCACCAAGCCGTTCAACAACCCGCGCGCCGGCAAGCTGTTCGGCTCCTATTCGAACGGCGGCGTCCTGTACACCCATACCTTCGACATGGCGATGTACACCAACACCTATAGCGGACCGGCGGAGCCCGACGCGTTCTACGCCGGGTATGTCAGCTCGCAGATCCCGAGCGATGCGAATCAAGGCCAGGGTCAGAACGACACCTTTACCAACGACCCGCGGGTTGATGCGGCCTTCAACAAGGGCCGGGTTGCGGTCGCGCAAGCGGACCGCAAGCAGGCCTACGTCGACGCCCAGAAGGCGCTGGCCTACATCATTCCCGAGGTCCCG
>WNFA01002006.1_pt1 | contig 16666 bp, 13 predicted proteins | sample 5400481 | NCBI WGS metagenome assembly WNFA01 (sample SAMN13153340, study PRJNA577476) | soil metagenome | isolation source: 120 cm saprolite under Douglas fir tree site 2 hole 1 replicate 2 | place: USA:California | collected 2015-04-18
ATGAGGCGGATGATGCGCTCGCCTCTGCCGCTGATAAAGCAGCCAAGGATGACCGCGTGAGGCAGGTGCTCATTTGTACGCCGGATAAGGATCTCAGTCAGTGCGTGGTGGGCACACGAGTCGTTCAACTGGACCGCAGGCGCGACATCATCCGCGATGAGACAGGCGTCGTAGCCAAGTTTGGGGTGAAACCCCAATCGATTCCGGACTTCCTGGCTGTGGTCGGTGACACCGCAGATGGCTTCCCGGGTGTGCCGGGATGGGGCGTAAAGGCTGCGGCTCTTACTTTATCTCAGTATCCTCACCTTGAAGGCATTCCCAAGGATTGGCGAGAATGGCATCCGTCAATCCGAAAGGCACGCTTGCTGTCCGAATCGCTCTTCAACTCATGGAGCGAGGCCTTGTTGTTCCGCACGCTTGCGACTCTGCGACTGGACGTGCCTGTATTTGAGACCGTCGGGGATCTTCATTGGAAGGGGCCGCGCCCGAACTTTGAGGACTACTGCCGGCGAATGAAGTCTCCCGATCTGCTTGCTCGCGTACGCCGGCAAACTCAGTGAGAGCCCAGGATGCGATCCAGGAAATCCGTGCTCACGCAAAGATTATAGCCGCCCGGAAAGCGGACAAATGCAGCACAAGCACCGCTGCCTGCCGGCCATGTGCCGGAGCAACCTCGCAGCGAGCTCAGCTCTGGCTTCCGACGGTGTTTCCAACATTTTGACTCCCCCTCGTCGGGCTATGCAGGCCCTCGTTTTGTCCTTTACGATGTTCGTCCAGACTAGCTCTCCGCAGGTGCGAGAAAAAACAGCACCATCAATTTTTCTTCAATCTCATAAAAGTGGTGATGTACTCCTGCTCCAACGAAGATAATGCTGCCTTCGCCGACGGCCTGTTCTTCATACCTGACTCGTATGTGAGCCTGCCCTTCAATATGGCTTTGCTAGGAGTCCACAAGCTCGTCGAGCCGTCCGACAGGAAACACAACGAACAGACACAGAGGGCGAAGCGCCGCGACACCCTGCAAAAACGCCTAGTCCATCTCGAGCTTCAAATCGCTGAAACTGGCCTCAAATCCCGGGCCCTCGGGTGCTGCACACATGATTCCCACCCGCACCTTTGCCACCGGCACAAAATAGCCCTGGCGTACGGATGTGAAGCTCTTACCGTCGACAGAACACAACGTCTCAATAGAATCCTTTTTTCGGACCGCTCGCCACCAAATAGCCGCTTTGTCGGATAGATCGGGCATCGTAGACCAATCCGAGAAGTCCCGCGTGAAGACGACGCTCGCGTGACGCCGACCGTCAAAGAATTCTGTTCCGCACTTCATCCAGTTCTCCGCATCCAGACGCACCATCAGCCCCGCCTGGTCGTACAAGGCCGCATATTGGCCGTTGACGCAGGCTTGGAAGGTAAAGTCGCCGCTCACCGCCAGGTAGAAGAAGTGGCCGTTGTCCGTGATGTAGCCGTAAAACGTCTTCCTCCAGAAGTCGGTCTTCGAACGGCTCCGTACGACCAATCGGTCGGCAGACCGCTTCTCCGATTCCGGTTCGTTCATCCACACCATCCGCGCGATTAGATCGCTGCCCCCTGCTGACCGCGCTTGAGGAAGCGCTTCTGATGCTCGCTCACCCAACACTAGTACGGCGGACAGCGCAAAAGATTGCTGAACGAAAGCTCTCCTATCACAGTGCATGACAGCCCCTCCTCCCTATTGACCCAACACATCCATGCGCCTCTGCTTCGTTTCCGGCTTCCTTGCCGTTTGCAGGCGGTAGGCAATCGCATAGCGGTTCGCTTTGTTGAGCGACTCGAAGAAAGCTTTCGCTTTCTTGTTTCTGAGCAATCCCGCCAAAAAATCCTCAGGAAAGGTGGCGTTACTTGGGGAATCGTATGCAGCTGTCCAACGGCCATCCTTCTTGGCGGCATCTATTTGGGCGTGACCTGCGGCCATCATACGGTCCACCTGTACTAGCCTTTCCGCGTGTTGATCTTGGACCAGCCACTTTTGCGGCGTCGTGGCGTGAACCCTTTGCAGCCACGAAGAGTCATCATAACGCTGCTTTTGGGCGTCGATCCATCCAAAGCACAGTGCCTCATCGAGCGCTTCAACATGGGTGACGGTGGGTTCTCCCGAATTCTTCTTAAGAATACGCAGCCAAATGCCATCTCACTTGCGATGGTTTGCAGAAAGCTGCTTACGATACTCCGCAGACGATCGAAAGCGAAGAATTTCATTCATACGAGCCAAAAACCGGCGCCAGCTTTCCTCGTCTTTCATCATAACTGCAAGTACCTGCTAAGGTGTTTGGGGCAGCGGCAACGAAGATTGGCCGAATACATATCGCCATCCTGTTGGGGTTCGCACATAGGTGTCGCTGAACCAAATTGCCCGATTCCACCGCCTGGTGTTCGGAATCAATGACTTACGTTCGGGTGAAAGACCCCTATTCGGGCCAGAAAGGTCATGTTCGGCAGCAATTGTGCAACTGCTGTGCAACTCGAAAAACTTCGGGCGTTGCCAGCGTCGGCCTTCATGGAAGTTGCTCGTCGCTCGGGATGAAAAAGCATCACCCACATTCAATGGGTAAAAACTGGCCGACCGGCGCGTCGATACCTGTCATCACCTAGTTCTCCTGCGGATGTTCACAGCCAATCCTCCGTCACTCACGGTTCCAATAATCTTCGCAGTCAATGATTGGGTGAGATCGAACGTCAGTGTTCAGCCGGGAGATCAGGCGTACCGTCCGACCACTTGCGCACCGGAACCAGGAATATGGTGAGTGGGTCCGGAGCGTTGTCCAATGTCAGAATGGGGGCGCCGGGCAGATCTGCGCCCCAAGTTGCAGCGTCCGTTTGCTGAACGAAAAACATGAGGTGGGGATGCCAGTGCCCGTTGCGATCGCCCAAGTATTGTTGCTTTGACATCATGTAGCACATGGCGCCGGATTCCGGCATCGGTAATTCCTTTTTATCGAAAGCGGCTTTGATACTGTCGAACATCTGGGGTTTGGATTGTCCGGCCAACACCAACTCGGTCTTCTTGATAGTGAGTGGAAGGTAGGATCGTACGGCCGGCGGGTTCAAGCAGATCGGAGCACGCAGCTTGGGATTCCAAAAGCCAGGATCGTCGATTCCGGCCGTCCACGATCGTTCCACCATGCACACGAAACCGTTCTTACCTTTGACTCCGGTTTCGTAACCATGCCTTCCGAGGACCAAAACCTCGGCATCGCGTGAGAGGGATTCCGGAGCCGCGCTCCGCGCCAAAGCTATCTCGGCATTCCGATCCGAGATCAAGTATTGCTCAAGCGGGGCCATGTTCGGATACGGTGCTTTGGCGTCCTGCGCTTGCACTTGCCATGCTGCCCCCAGCAACACAGCCAGCGCGAAGCTTCCTAGTGTCATCGTCCTGAGAATCTTTCGCTTCATCGATTTCTCCCGAGACACGTGATTCCTGCGGGTTGGAAGATGAGAGGCGTCCTGCGACGGATAACCATGATTTCCACCGAAGTAATATTTGCGCTTGTCGATATAGTCGTTGGGGCTGGTAAAGGTGAAGCCGCCGGCGAGCAAGTTCTCAATTATGCTCCATTGCTTTTTTCCCCACTCTGAGTAATGGTGGCGGATACTCTCTTCTTTGGTCATGTTCGATTTCCTCTCCTTACTCTCCACAGCGATGGCTGCGGCTGAACCTGTCTCAACCGAGGCGAGTGCGTTTGTTGCGCGCAGCAGTTCCTGAGAACCCTAAATATGGTAGCGCGCATCAAGTGTTTAAGTACCGTCGCGTTACGAGAGATATCGGCAGGCCCACGCAGAAGATGTGTATGATCACACCGATGACCATCATCTTGAGAGAGAATGGAGGCCTGCTGGCAGCCGATAGCGGTATCACGATGTACTGCATGAAAAAATAGACCGCTACTCCATATAGCGCACCAGAAACGTAGACATACTGCCCGAGCAAGCTAACCCGGCGACTCAGCAGCACGTAAACGGAGCTCGCCGTAAACGCGATGAAAAAGTGCAAGCAGAGACCGACCAACGCAGTTAGTGGCCCGCCGTCGTACGCCCTTGACCCCAACAAACCGCTGGCAATCCCCTGCAGGAGGCGAAGAGGCTTGGCGCCGAAATAGCCATAGACGATGAACGCGGCGGTAATGTCCAGCGCGCCGCATAACGCGCCGCCCCGGAGGATTGCCTCCAGAGCAACGAGCATCTGTACTGAGAGCGTTGTGGCCGTTTCACTCATGGATTCCTCCTAGTTGAGCTTTGTTGCTTCTCAAAATCGCATCTGGGCACACGGGCCGGGCCGAAACAAGGCGAGCGGCCGATCCCATTGGTTCTTCCTTTGGCTTGACCGCGCATGCAACGCTGGCCAATCACAATTGGTTGTCATTTCCAAACTTCTTCGAGAGTAACGCGCATCACAACGGAAACTCCAAACTTGTGCACAGTGATGACATCTCTGCGAACGGCACTCTACACGCCTGTTGCTCTAACGCGGTTTGGATTGTGATGGGACGACGTATAGCGTAGCCCGATCACCTGAAATTCGTGACGAAAAATCATATGTGTGCCATGAGTGAGGCCGCATTTCTGGGTTTCTGGCGCAACCACGCCGTGCCATATCAAGCATGGCGTACGGAAAGGTTGCCATCGCTCTTTTGATTTCGCGCGAATGTTATACTTTAGGCTGTGAGAAGTACAAAAAGCGTTCTCTTGACTCTGGCTGCGCTCCTCAGCAGCTTGGCTCTTGCCGGAGCAACTCCGACAGCAAAGGTTGTCTACACTCCTTTCTCTGACGCCAGGCCAGTGCTGGAAGCCTTGACCGAAGTGTTGCCGTGTGAGCTGCGCACAGAATCTCCTCAGAAACTGGAGTCGTTTTGGCTTTCCTGGGTGAAGTCGCGCGATGCGGAAATACGCGAGCGACTCAGCAAGGGGGACGAAGACACCGTCGTAAACTTCCTGCTCTTCGGAACTTCCTTCACTCACGAACCGAGGTTAACAGGCGCACAGCTGGGTAAACTTTCGGCCAGTTCAGCCGAAGCCCCTGGAGGAGAGACTGCTACACAATTCCGCGCGCTCATCCAATCGAGAGTCCGGGATCTGGTAAACGGCATGGCCGAACCAGGCAACAACGAACGACTTCTTTTTGCCCGGAGAGTCGCGGAACGTGCGGGAATCAAATTTTCTGACGCGGAGGAAAAGGCAAACGTGGCGCGCTATCTCTACGAGAATTATCTCCGCGTCCTGAAAGAGCATGACAGTTATCAGCAGGTGCTGGCCGCTGCGCGTAGTCTTGGCGATCCGACGGAGGAGTTTGCGGAGCGCTCGAAACTTTATAAGGGCCGGGGACTGTCTCTGGACACTTCTCTCCCACCCAATTTTGCGCTTGAAGCGGCCCTATCTGCGATGCGCGACCGCGGATTATTGTCTGCCGGCGCCGTGCGACGGGTCGGAATTATCGGACCGGGCCTCGACTTCACCGATAAACAGGAAGGCTATGACTTCTACCCACCGCAAACAGTTCAGCCATTTGCGGTGATGGACTCGCTTCTTCGGCTCGGGCTGGCGAAACCCGGAGAGTTAGAAGTGGATTCGCTTGATCTCACCTCGCGCGTCCTCAAGCACATTGAAAGCGCACGCCGCGCCGCCCTGCAGGGACGGGCTTACACGATTCAGCTTCTGCGCGATCCCGCGCGCGACTGGAAGCCCGAACTGGTGGCTTACTGGAAGCGATTCGGCGAACAGATCGGGAGCCCCGTGCCTCCCGTTGCTGTGCCTCCTTCATTGCAGGGTACGTTATCGCGTGCCATCAGCGTTCGGCCTGGGTTTGTCAAGCGGATGCGGGCATTGGATGTGAACATCGTCCTCCAGCGAGAGGACGCCCCCGACGACGCGAAATTCGATCTCCTAATAGCCACAAACATCCTCGTATATTACGACACGTTCGAACAGTCCCTTGCGTTGGCGAATATCCAGTCGATGCTGCGGCCCGGCGGGTTCCTGCTGACGAACAATCTAGTGCTGGAACTGCCTTCGTCGAAGATGAAATCGGTGGATTACGTGTCCGTGGAGTATTCGAAGCGCGAATCTGACGGCGACCGCATTCTTTGGTATATCCATCGGCCGTGAAATCAGAACTATTGAGGCCGAGCGGATTCGTTGGAGCTGACTTGTCTGCGGAGCTCCGGAAGGACCTGGCTTATTCGCGCGACGTAAGAGCTCTGCGGGTCGAGCTGAACAAATAGCTCCAACTCTCCAATTGCTTCCTTGATGCGACCGGTATTCGAATAGATATCCCCCAATAACAGGTGAACTTTTGTCGGGGCTTTTGGCAGTTTCGACGATTCCAAAGCATGTTGCAAAGCCGGCTCCCAGTAGGCTTGCTGTGCTTCACAGCGGGCGAGTTCGAACGGCCAATGCCAGTCCTTGTTGTCTAGTTTTTGCGCCTCTACCAGAAGCCGCTGCTCCTCATCGTACCGTTTCTGACTGAACAGCAACATCGCGAGCGGATAGTACGGAGGTGTGGTACGCGGATCGAGAGCGAGCACCTTGCGGAGGCTCTCTTCGGCGGGGCCCGCTTCTCCTAATTGAAGATGTGCGGTTCCCAAGAACAGAAAGGCATCGGCGTACTGAGGAAAAAGCTCTGTAGCCTTTTCAAACGCTGCAATGCTTTCCCGAGGTTGCTTTTTTTCATTCAAAAGTTTTGTACCACGCTCGAATTCCTTGCGGGCATTTTCGGGAATTCTTAGATCCTGCACAGCAATGGAACTGCCTGGCTTGCCGGGCTGGTCCTTTTCCAGAGGAGAGAGGCTGATCTCCACACTCTGCAAGGCATCGCCGCGCCGAAAGTCGACAGAGACCTCATTGGTTTGGTAGCCGGAGTGCGCGGCGCGAACGATGTAGGAGCCGCGGGGGAAGCCTGTGAATGTGGTTGTGCCGCTAGAATCCGTGAATTGCTGAGCGACCAAGCCATCAGGGAAGCGCGAGCTCCACCCGCGCTTGTTCCATTGGATTCTCCCGGTGAACGTCATGCACGCGCACGCTTAGAGAAGCCTCAGACTCCTACCTAATCTGGCCCGAGGCGGGCAGGGAGGCCGCACAAAGGCCAAACAAGAGAAGCGGCCCAGAAAGTATGGATAAAGAAGAACCGGGGAACCGATCAGAAAGGGTGAGCAAGGAGAGCTGCATGATCTACCGCCCCTGCTTCGCGCAAGAGCTTCCTCTCGATATTACTCCACCGAGGGAAGATAGCTAAAGAAAATTGCCGGGGGAGCCCAAAAGCTCCCCCGGCATCTACGGCTCAGAACAATCCAGTTAGAAGATCAATCTGAGCGCCAACTGGATGTTTCGGCGCTCATTGGCCGCGATCGGCGGCACACCTCTCTTTGCCCTGACTTGACTGGAGCTTGCTGTACATGTACCAGTCGAGTCAGTAGCCGTGCAGACCACAGTACTGGAAATGTCGTTGTCGCTCCCGACGACGTAGAGGTTGGAGTGGTTGAGCAGGTTGAAGGCCTCGGCTCGGAACTGCAAGCTCACCCGCTCCGTGATCTTGGTCGTCTTGTAGACGCCGAGGTCAACGCTGTAAGCGCCTGGACCACGGGAGTAGTTTCGTGGAAGCATGGTGTTCGGAAACGGCCCGAAGTCAGAGATGCCCACAATTGGGTTGGCGTAACTGCTGTCTAAGCAATTAGTTGTGGTGGTCCCAAGGCAATCGGGGATGTTGAGATAGGTCAAGGTATTCGGCGCTCCGCTGGGCACGTTACCGACGCCTGTCTTGGTTGGACGGGTCCCAGCCACGAAAGCCCTCGGGCAGACCGCGAACGCATTCGTGCAGTCAAACAGCGTGAACGGAAGACCGGAGTGCGCGGTGAAAATTGACGAGAGAGTCCAGCCGTCAAAGACCCGCTTGGTGATACCCGAAGTATTCCTCGCGAAGGGAACATCCCACGTACCGCTGACCGCAAGGCGGTTATGGACGTCAAAGTCGGCGTTGCCTCTATCGAGCTTAGGGTTGAAAGGGTCGAGCAGACCGAGATTTCCATTATTCGCCGATTCGCTGAAGGTAGAGCTTAGGTTGTCCATGGCATGCGCATAGGTATAATTCACGCGCAAAGTGAGGCCGGTATTTGCCACGTTTTTGAGGTCCACTCGACCGTTCAGGCCGTTATAAAGAGACAGCCCGTTGCCGCCTCGACGGTTGATATTGGTCACCTGCGTGTTACGCAGGCGCGTGAGGGTCGCTGGATTATCGCCAAGGTAGACATTGCCTGAACCAACGCGATTTGGATTCTCAAGCGTATAGAGCTTCTCGCCCTTCGATCCACTGTAATCCACTCCAACGATGACATTCTTCGCCACTTCACGCTCAACTGAAAGGCTGTAGAAGTGAGCGTATGCGGTACGGATATGGGGATTTACGTTTCTCATGCTGGCCTTGGGCAGTCCCTGTGAACCTGAGGACGCCCCCAGGGGGCCAAAGTTGTTGGTGGTAATCGGAAGCGAAGCGATGTCAACCGGAGCGGTCAGAGAGACCACCAAATAGCCCGGTGGATTTTGGATCACGTTGAATGTGACGTTCCCAAAGTTCCTTTCGTACCCGATTCCATAGCCGCCACGCAGGCTGGTCTTGCCGTTTCCGAAAACATCCCAGGCAAAGCCAAGGCGCGGAGCGAAATTGTTCCAGTCTTTCGCCCACAACCCACCCACGTCGCTCAATCGTGCAACGGAGATGTTGCCGCCCCGGATGGAGTGGAAGATATCTCCAGCATTGGCATCGTAGTAGTTCGAGTCGAGGTTGGGGTTCTTGTTGTGTTGGACACCGAAGTAATCCCAACGGACGCCGAGATTCAGAGTGAGCCGGCGCGATACACGCCAGGAATCCTGGAAGTAGGTTCCGAATTCGTGATAGCGGTTACTCCTGCTAAACTGCGGCGCTGCGGCCGGCAGAGTGATGCTGCACTGTGGCGTGACCGTGGTAGGATCGCGGAAGTTATCGCACGGCAGCTTGCCCTGCGGGTCGACCGCGACCTGGAATTGGCGGAGCTTGCCATTAAAGAACCGATCCATGCCCGCCCCAAAACTGCTGGTGCTTAGAGTTTCCACGGCCTCTTCGTAGGCGCCAAACGTCCGGTTATCTCGAATGTAGACGTAATTGCCTCCGAACCGGAAGGCGTGTTTTCCCTTGGTATAGTTGATGTCGTGGTATGTCTGCACATAGTTCTGTGGCCCGCCGAAGGGGATCGCGTTACCCGGAGAGAACGGTGTGTAACCCGGGAAGTTGAGGAAGTCCCCCAGGACAGTGGCCGGCGTGTTTCCGAACATATAAAGAGTTGGGCCAACCGGGGCCTTGCCCAGCGGCTGCTGATTGTTCAATCGGTTGAACACTATCTTGGACTGAGTCGCGAGGCTGGAGGAGAAGTAGTGAGAGAGAGACAACAGAAAGTTGTTATTGAAATTGCTCGCTCCCCCATCAAAGCCGTCATACACGCTATTGACGTTCGATCCGATTGGGAAATTCGTCTTCTCGAAAGCATAGCGCCCGTAGAGCTGTGTTTTGCTGCTAACGTTCCAGTCTACGCGCCCAACTACTTCGTAATCATTCTGCGGCGATTCGGCTCCCTGGTCCGTCGGCACATCGTAAGACAACTTGTCAAAGAATGGCGCGTCGGGATTGTAGGCTTTGCAAGGTCCTGTGCTCGAGCTACCCGAGCAGGGATCGAAGCCCTGAGCGATGAGCTGATTGCGCGAGAAAGTGCCCAGGTTCTGGGCACCCGAGCGCAGCGTCGCGCCGTTGAAGAAAGTCTGCGTGTTCGAATTTGAAGCAGCGAGCAGAGCGGCGTTTGGGATAAACACGAGTGTCGGCCCAGCACTGCGAACTCGAAGTAGTTCGGTGCTCTGGAAGAAGAACAACTTGTCTTTTATGACCGGCCCTCCAACCGAATAACCGAACTGATTCCGCGCGAAGACTGGTTTTTTGATCCCATTAGCATTGTTATCAAAAGTGTTGGCGGCAAGCCGGGAGACGCGGTTGAACTCATAAGCCGTGCCGTGCAGGTTGTTCGACCCGGTTTTGGTAACCACATTGATTACGCCACCTGCGGCACGCCCATACTCTGCCGTAAAGTTATTGGTAAGAACGCTGAACTCCTGCAGGGCGTCGAGAGGAACTTTTTGGCCAACAGCTGCCGTGAACTCATCGTTGTTTGACGCTCCATCCAAAAGGATATTGTTGGAGGCAGCCCGCAGGCCATTGATCTGGAAACCGCCGCCTCGCATTGTCAAGCCGGCATCCGCGGTTGAAGAGACATTCCCTGCTGTACCAATCAGGTCATAGGGATTCCGGGTGAGGAGAGGCAATGACTCAAGGCTCCTCGTATCAATATTAGTGCCAAGCGTCTGCGATTCCGTGTTGACCGCAACCGCCGTCGCAGAAACTTCAATGGTTTCGGTAATCTGACCAACCTGCAGCTTCAGATCCAGGGCTACTCGTCCACCCGGAGCCAGGTCAACCTGCTGGTCGAGCTTGGTAAAGCCCGGTGCTTCCACCAGAACCGCATACCTCGCCGGGAGCAAGTTGGTGACAACGAAGAAACCATGATCATCCGAGGCCGTTTCGCGCAAGGCGCCGGTTCCCAGGTTGCGGATGACGATCTTTGCCTTAGGCACGCCATTGTCCTGCTGGTCGGCAACCGTGCCGCTGATCTGGCCGGTTTCCGTTTGCGCCCAAGCTCTGCCAGTGAAGACCAGCAGCAATACCCCGAAAATAAAAACCACCGTTTTTCGCATACTTGCCTTAACCTCCTGAAGAGTTTCGTCAAATCCGATTGCTATCCGAAATCATTCGAAGGAACCGACCCAACGGCCCAACTCGCTTGTCGGGATCCACCGTATGCTGCTGTTCTTAACGCACGTCGGACTCCAAAGTGAGCGTTAATTGGAAGCTTATTTTTCAATGACTTATGCGAAGTGTTTTTAGGGAACTTATGGGTTTGCGGAGTTGGCTTGATTTGCTTCGTACCGCGCATTCAGCGTATTGAGTCTCAAACGCGTCACTCCGTCACAGCCAGTTGTTAAGACACAACAAATAGAAGCCACTCGCTGGCAACTTCCAGATTCTGTAGAATCTCTTCGATTTCCTGACGCTTGCCTCTTCGCATTTACAGTCGGAAGAGTCAGCGTCGTCGCGCCCGCTCGGGCACGATGACCGCGCGCAGTTGGCGGACAGCGCGCGAAATTTCCGCTACCGTCGTGCCGCCAAAGCCCAAGATCAGCCCTTGCCGAGAGGTCGTGCCGAGATAGGAAGGAGAGAGAGGCCACAGCCACAAGTTCTGACGCGCGGCGCGTTCGCACACAACGCGGTCACTGTATCCCCGTGAAAGAGTCACAGTCAGATGTAGGCCGGCCTCCGCACCCTGCGCCTGCAGGACGGAATCGAGTGCTTTCCTAATGCAGTCGATAAGAACATCTCGGCGCTCCTTGTAGGTCAGCCGCATCCGCCGGATGTGTCGCGAGAAGTGCCCCTCGTTGATGAAGTCCGCGAGCACTGCTTGATATAGGTGAGGCGGGCTCACGTCCATCGCATGGCGAACTGCTACAAAGTGATCGACGAGGTCGGAGGGAATGACGATATAGCCGACTCTCAACGACGGAAACAAGACCTTGCTGAACGTACCGATGTATATCACCCGCGACGAGTGGTCGAGGCCTTGCAACGATGCTATAGGTTTGCTGTCGTAGCGGAACTCGCTGTCATAGTCGTCCTCGACGATCCAAGATCCCGCGCTTTCGGCCCACTTCAGGAGTTGAAGGCGACGCGAAGCAGTCATCGTCGCTCCAAGCGGATATTGATGAGATGGCGTCACATAAGCAGCGCGTGCCTTCCGGCATCGCTCGATTCCAACAGCTACGTCTAGGCCATCGTTATCGACGGGAACAGGTACGAGGCGACACCCCGCGGCATTGAGCATATGCCGCGTCAGCCAGTATCCAGGTTCCTCAATCCACACTGGGCTTCCGGGGTCGAGTAAAACCCTGGCCGAAATATCCAGTGCCTGCTGAGACCCGCTGACAATCATGATCTGCTGCCATTCGCAGCGTACTGAGCGCGACATCCTGAGATACGTCGCAATCGCTTCGCGCAACGCTTTGATGCCCATTGGATCGCCGTACTGCAGCGCACTGCGATGTAGCTTTCTCCCATAGCGCGCGACGAGCTTCGACCACACATGAAACGGAAAGGCGTCAACTGCTGTCTGACCGACGCTGAATGCTCCCTGGCCTTTCATCCACGTAGGTCGTTTGTAGCGAGGAATCTGCGATGAGCGGCGGGCGATTGGTCGAGGCCTTGGACACACTCGCGCCGAGTTGGCACCGCGGTCTTCCGCTGGAGTGACTATGTCTGGCAGGGAGCTGGACACGAACGTTCCCGAACCCACGCGGCTCCTAAAATACCCCTCGGCCAAAAGCTGCGCATACGCGTTCAGCACTGGGATTCGCGAAATCCTCAGTTCTGAGGCTAGAGATCGAGTTGACGGGATCCTTTCTCCGGCGCGCAGGTTGCGAGTGACAATCGCCGCGCGAAACGCGTTGTAGACCTGTGAATACAGAGGCTTGCCCGCCTTCCGATCCAAACAAATAAGAGGCGAAAAACCGCTAGCGGTCTTCTTCATCCCCGAATCATAATGGTCATAAGGATCTTCCTTCAAGTGGTTATTGCACGCGACCACTTTATATGGGAAATTTAACCAAATGATCGCGGCATCCGCCGACCCCACAGCGGATGGCCCTTTCTATGTCAGCGGGTGCCGCTCGCATTTGGAGCATTCGGGGTCAAGTACTTCTGTTACTTCACGACGAGGATGGGTTTGGTTCATGACAAACCACACGCTTCGAGAATCGGCGTGGAGCCTAAGGTTCTGAAAATCCACATGGTGGACTGCAGCCTCCAACAATTCGCTGTCGTGGTACTTGCTCTGCTTGCTGCGCCATTTGGCATTCCGGCGGCGGCATTCTGGATTTATGTTTGTGCGTCGCTGCTTTTCATCATCGGCTTCATCAAGATTCTCAATGAACTGCCGCAGGAACATGGCGTCGACAAGATCATGCCGTTTGGCCGACTGTTTTTTGCGATTTCCATGGCCGTTTTTGGTTCCGAGCATTTCACCGCCACGGCCGATATTGCGACCCTCGTTCCACGCTGGATTCCCGCACATACGTTTTGGGTCTATCTGGTGGGCCTTGCTTTTCTTTGCGCGGCGCTCAGTATTGCCGTTCTCGTCCAGGCACGGCTGGCAGCGGCTCTGGTCGGAATGACGCTCCTGATCTTTGTATTCGTAATGGACGTGCCGGCCGTCGTTGCGCACCCACGCAACAGATTTTTTTGGGCCCTGACGTTGAGAGAACTTGCCTTCAGCGGCGGCGCTTTCGCTTTCGCAATGTCGCCGTGGAGGACTCGGTCGAGACAGCCGTCGCCCGCACAGCCGATCGCAGCACGGGCCGCCTTTCCGCGATTCTTCGTGGGCATTCCTTCGCTATTCTATGGGGTGGAACATCTGCTGCACCCGCCATACGCACCGGGAGTTCCGCTGCAAAAGCTCACTCCCGAGTGGATTCCCGGGCGAATTTTCTTGAGTTATTTTGTTGGCGTGATTCTGATTGTCGCAGGCGTCTGCTTGCTCGTGAATAAGAAAACGCGCATAGCAGCCACGTCTTTGGGGCTCGCGATTCTGCTGACGGTATTGTGGATTTACCTGTCGATGCTCCTCCGAGCGCCCACAGACGTGGTTGCGCTGAACTATTTCTTCGACACGCTGCTTTTCTGCGGAGCCATTCTGCTGTTGGCGAACGCTCTGCCCAAAGAGGGTCATCCGCATGTATGAAAAGGTTCTATCTCGCGCACTGGATCCTCTCCTTCAGATCGAAGGCATGCTGACAAAGCCGTCCAGGATCGCAATCAAGGCCAAAGGCAGGATTCTATTGATTGACCCTGCCGATGTGGTCACAGTTCAGGCTCAGGGGAATTGCGTTTTGCTCCAGTGGATGTCGGGTTCTGAGCTTCTTCGCGAGTCCATGTCCACCGTCGCGGAAAAACTCCGACCATACGGATTCGTCCGCATTCATCGCTCTGTGCTAATCAACGCTTCGTTTGTCGAAGAGATACACCCTTTGCCCACGGGTGAATATGTTCTGCGCATCAAGGGAGGAAAAGAGTTTCATGTTTCTCGCACGTACAAAAAGAACCTGCACTCTATCACTCCGCTCTGGTTCGGGACGGATGGCTTTGGCCCCGACTGAGGACCCCGTTTCCTCAGCACCCCCAGTGAAGATAGTCTGCCGTGGGCAAAGGAGGTGAGGATATGAAAAACGCACAGTCACTATTAGCTCTGGCGATGATCTTGCTCGTGACACCCAAAGCCAATCCGCCATGTGAAGCGGTGACGCAGGCAGCCCAAGCGCAGGGCGATCGGACTCCAGTTGTCGTCGAGTTGTTCACTTCCGAGGGTTGTTCCACTTGTCCGCCAGCGGAGGCGTTGCTGATCCAGCTAGAAACAGACCAGCCTATTACTGGTGCCCAGGTCATCGGACTCGAAGAACACGTGGACTATTGGAATCACGATGGTTGGGTGGATTCGCATTCCTCCCCGGATTGGACTTTGCGGCAACAAGAGTACGTCGCGAAGTTCAAAGGCAAAAGTCCCTTTACTCCGCAGATAATTGTTGACGGTCAACGCCAGTTTGTGCGCAGCAGTGCACGCGACGCGCAGGATGCAATTCGAGAGGCCGCCCAGCGCGCGAAAACGCCAATCTCCGTTACTGCGGAAACTTCCTCAAAGAGTGACTTCGGGCGCTTTGAAGTGCGAGTTGGAAACGTCGCCGGAATTGCAGACCAGAAGGCAACCGATGTGTGGATGGCAGTGACGGAGGATGGTCTGGAAACAGCCGTGAAAGCGGGGGAAAATGCCGGCAAGAATTTGCGTCATGCGGCGATCCTGCGTTCCTTGCACAAGATCGGAGCCATTCCAGCTAGGGGTTCGTCCCCGTTCGTCCTAAATCAGCAGGTTAAGTTCAAATCGAACTGGAAGCGCGAAAACCTTCGCATTGTCGTTTTCGTCCAGCAACGAAAGACTTTGCGCATTCTGGCGGCGGCCTCGGCGAGAGTTGCTGGGTAGGAACTAGCGACCGACAGCCATTACTCCGCGACAAAGCTTTCGGTTCCGACCCAGGTGCGAGCTATGGACCTCAAATTGTTCTTGTACGTGCGCGACACCGTATACTCTTTGCCGCCTTTCAGGCGCAGAACGTATTCCCCTGTGCTCCAGGGTTGAATTTCTTCAACGAAAGAACTGTTCACCAGCACTGAACGATGAATTCTAATGAATCCGTAGGGTTTAAGCTTCCCAGCGATTGTGGAGATAGACTCGCGGAGCAGATACGTGCCCGAGTGGCGCCGCAACAACACATAATTGCCCTGTGCTTCGACGACTGCGACGTCCGCAGGGTCGATAAAAAGGATCCGGCCCTTTGTCTTGATGGCGACTTTTGTTGACTTCGATAGCACGGTCCCGAGCTGCGGCAATATCCTCACTAATTGTGCTGCACGCTCGCTCTCCGTTTTGCGGAATGCCACGTCAAGAGCTTCATGAAGGCGCGCGTTTGAAAAAGGCTTTAGGACGTAATCAACGGCATGCTGCTCGAATGCTTCAATGGCGTGCTGATGGTGCGCGGTGACGAACACGATTGATGGAATCGGCCCCTGCCGCTTGTTCAGTCGGTCTGCCAGCTCTATCCCAGATAACTCTGGCATGTGAATGTCGAGCAAAAGAACGTCATAGGTCTTCCCCTTCAACAATTCGAGGGCTTCAACCGCATCGGTCGCCGAATCGAGGGTTTCTAAGTCGTTTCTTGCACCCACTACGTCTGTGAGTGCCCTTCTCGAAAGCGGTTCATCGTCTACAATCAATACACGCATCATCTTTCTCCCTGCGAAGCGGGCGAAAGCGAAACTCCCTTTGTTACCTCCTTGGGTGCGCTGATCGCGGGCACACGAACGCTAGCCGTAGCCACGCCATTAGTACCGAGGTCAAAGAAGACACCCGCTTCGTCTGCATAAAGGTGTTTCAATCGAGCTCTCGTATTCTGCAGCCCGAGTCCCATACCTTCCCGTCGTCTGCCACCAACGCTGTTCCGAATTTGAATCTCGAGCCCATCTTCTGCTCGCCGCGACACAATTTCGATCCATCCTCCTCCGCGGCAGCAAGCGATACCGTGGAGAATGGCATTCTCCACCAGGGGTTGCATGATCAATTGCGGCACAAGCATCTGACGCGTTTCAGGGCCGATCTTCCAACGCAGTTCAAGCCGCTCCTCCAACCGCATTTTCTCCAAGTCAAGGTAGGCTTCGACGAACTTCAGTTCATCATCAAGGCTGTTGAGATCGGAGCTGCCATACTGAAGTGCAGTACGAAGCAGGCTAGAGACCTTGACAATCATCGCTTTGGCGCGCGTCTTATCCGAATCGATCAAAGCTGAGATTCCTTGGAGGGTATTGAAGAGAAAGTGCGGATGGAGCTGGCTCTTCAGTGCCTGCAGTTCACTCGTGGCAAGCGCTTGCTGCAGTTCGGCTCGTTCGATTTCCTGGTCCCTCGCCCGTTTGAAA
>WNFA01003674.1_pt1 | contig 16666 bp, 12 predicted proteins | sample 5400481 | NCBI WGS metagenome assembly WNFA01 (sample SAMN13153340, study PRJNA577476) | soil metagenome | isolation source: 120 cm saprolite under Douglas fir tree site 2 hole 1 replicate 2 | place: USA:California | collected 2015-04-18
AACGCAACCACCAGCGCGAAGGCCCACGTGGCAAACAGCATCAGCAAGGAAAGCGGTCCGTAATAACTCAGATGCGATTCTCTCAGCTTCTTGGAGGGTAGCCGCCCATTGCCGGCCGACCAGATTGTCCAGGTGACTTGGTAAAACAGGCGAGTCAGGCGAAAACGGCGGGTAACCCGACGGGGCAGAATGATGCTCTCGAACGTCTCCCACAGCGTGGCAAACATAAGGAGCAGGCCCAAAATTCCCACGACAACTCTCATCTTCACTCCAACGGTCTAGCAGATTACGGAAAAACCCTCGAGTTTTTTTGTGTGGTGCCTTCAGGCACGACACAAAGTAGCTCAGTCGACATCCCTCTTACTTAATACTAGTAGTGGTTGCTGTAGCCCGCGTCTTCAGACGCGGGGATTTTCCTTGCGATTGGCATGCAAACCCTCGCCTCTAAAGAGACGAGCTACAACGCACACGATATCAGGTCTTTGAGGATAGAAGAAATTCCTGAAGCGCGGAAAAGCGATTGGGAAATGGAATGGACTGCTTCGCGCGATCCAGCAAGGAGGTAAGCCGTTCCGGCATTTCGGGCCGCAGACCTGTGGCCCGGGCGACCGTCTCCGCGAATTTCGAGGGATGGGCGGTGGCAAGGACGACGCCCTGAGAGGAAGCTTGGTTCTGCTTTGCAAAGCTTCGCCACCCAAGCACGCCGACGGCGGTGTGCGGGTCGAGCACGTAATTGTGACTCCGTTCCACATCGTGCATGGTGCGGAGAGTCTCTTCGTCGGTGAAGCTGCAGCCAGAAATATCGCGGCGGATGGCCTGAAGATCGTTTTCGTAAAGATCGACAATGCGCGCGAAGTTGCTCGGGTTTCCGACGTCCATGGCATTGGAAACCGTGCGGCGGGAGGCGCGCGGAATCAATTTGCCGCTCCGCAGAAATTCGGGAACAACATCGTTTGTGTTGGTCGCGGCGATGAATTGTGAGACGGCCAGGCCAATGCGTTTCGCGAACAAGCCCGCGGTCAGGTTGCCGAAATTGCCGCTGGGCACCGAAAATACCACCGAGTTGGCCGCGGCGGGAAGCTGCGCGCACGCGGCGAAATAATAAAACATCTGTGGGATCAAACGCGCAATATTGATCGAGTTCGCCGACGTGATCGTCAATTGTTGTGTGGCCACGGGATCGACAAGCGCCTGCTTCGCCAGCCGCTGGCAATCATCAAACGATCCGGCCACTTCGAGCGCGGTGATGTTCTGCCCCAGTGTGGTGAACTGTTTTTCCTGCGCCACACTGACGCGTCCGGCAGGGTACAGAATCACGACACGGATTCCGGCGACTCCCAGAAAGGCGTGCGCCACAGCGCTCCCGGTGTCGCCGGACGTCGCGGCGATGACCGTGAGTTGCTGCCCCGATTCCCGGACAAAGTATCCCATCAGCCGCGCCATGAAGCGCGCGCCGAAATCCTTGAACGCAAGTGTCGGTCCGTGGAACAACTCGAGGATGTGCAGATGTTCCGTGAGTGAAATCAGCGGTACGGGAAAATCAAAGGCGCAAGCCACGATTTCGGTTAGCGCGCCTGGGGGAATATCGTCGCCGAGGAATAATGCGCCCACCTCTCTCGCTATCTCCGGAAACGAAAGCGAACCCAACCGTCCGGAAAAGCCGTGGGGGAGCCGCGGCATCTCGACCGGCATGTACAAGCCGCCGTCCGGCGGGGAGCCGCGAAGGACGGCATCGCGCAAAGACACTTCCGGTCCGCGGCGGAGAGTACTTCGATACTTCATCGCGCGTGCCGGGCCTGCGAATCAAGAAGTTCAAGGAAGCCGCGCGCGTCGGGGGCATCCTCTCGCAGGCTCGCCATCGGAACGATGCGATGCGCGAACCGCTCGTAAAGCTGTTTGCGGTGAGCGATGAGCTGGGGATAGCAGCGCGCGACTGCGTCTTTTGCCGATTCACCCGGGCGCTGCGAAAACAGGTTGCCCCAAAGGACTGGCTTGGGATCGGACAGATATCGCGCAATCAAGGTGTTCTCTTCTCCGGGGGAAGCCGCAAGGTAAACGACCGTCGTGAGGTGCTGAAGCCGGCGGCAGATTCCTTCGCCCGTGTAAACCACGCTGCCTGTGGTGTCCAGTACAATGCCGTCTTCACCCGACTCTTCGACTTCGTCCAAGGCCTCACGCATGGAACCAATTTCACTCGCAAGGTATTTCTGTTCGTGCTCACGGTACTCGGGCTGGTCCGGCCAGCCCATCCATGCCGCGACGCCGCCGATGCCGCGGTAGCCGCCGGCGCTCAACTCCGGAGCAAGCTTCTCCTCGATGCGATCGTCAATGCTGATCGCACGAAATCCGGCCGCGGCCAGTTTCCGAGTCCAATGGGACTTGCCCGCTCCGGACATTCCGATGAATGAGAGTTTGATCAAGAGGCCTCTGTGATGCTTTCTTGCTCCCCGATCGAAGAATTCTGCACTCTGAGGAATCTACTTCCCGCGGCCCAGCCGTGCCGGCCTGAGGAGGAGCAGACTTTATCCCGGCGACACCTTACATCGGGTGTGGGCTCCGCTGGGAGCCAGCGGGAATAAGAATAGCTTCCCTCGGCGGCCCCGGCAAGCGCCGAGTCAGGTGCAGTTGGCAGACTTGTATCGGAGCGGAACTAGCCCGAATTGTTCACGAGTAAGCTGAAGATTGTTCACGAATACAGTGCAATCGATACACCTCGGTGATTTTGCAGTTGTAGGGGCACGGCATGCCGTGCCCCTACGGTTGATTCAAAGTCTGGCGGTTTCAACAATGCCAACGCGCCGGATCTTTATAATCGCTGATTTCTTGTGGGATATCCGGGCTAGTTGTCCGCGGCTACCGGTCCGATCACGATAACAGGCCCAGGGAGTCTCGAATAACGTCATACACGAATTCAAGTTGGGCAGGCGTAATGACGTAGGGAGGAAGGATGTAAACGACGTTCCCTAGAGGTCGGAGGAGAACGCCACGATTCAGATAAAATTCGTACAGACGCGGGCGAAGTGAAGACAAATATCCAGCGTCCGGGACCTTCAGTTCGATTGCAGCGACGGTGCCGATGTGGCGTACATCCGCCACGCCGGGGTGCGCCGAGAACGCAGGGAGGCGCGTGTCGTGCACTTTTTCAATGGCGGCAATGCGTTCAAAGACCGGTTCGGTATCGAAAATGTGAAGATTGGCGTTGGCCGCGGCGCAGGCAATCGGGTTGGCCGTATATGAGTGTCCGTGAAAAAAAGCGCGTGAGCGATCGGCCCCGATAAAGGCATCGTGGACGCGGTCGTTTGTCAGAGTAGCCGCAAGCGGAAGAAATCCACCGGTGAGGCCCTTGGCGACGCACATCAAATCCGGCGCAACCCCGGCGCGCTCGCAAGCAAACATTCGCCCGGTGCGGCCAAAGCCGGTTAAAACTTCGTCGGCGATGAGCAGGACATCGTGGGTGGCGGTGAGGCGGCGGATGCCGGAAAGAAACTCTTCCGGATGAACGATCATGCCGCCCGCGCCTTGGAGCAGCGGCTCGACGATGACTGCGGCAATTTCGTGGCTGCGTTCGGCAAGCAGGCGTTCGAGTTTTCCAAGGCATTCGATCTGGCAGGTCGCGCGTGTGAGGCCCACCGGACAACGCGCGCAGTAGGCGGAATGCACGCGCAGAACCGGGAGGCGAAGCGATTCGAACCCCGAGGTGAATGGCGAATCGTCGCTCACGGACATTGCGCCAACCGTATCGCCGTGGTAGGCGTTTTCGAGCGCGATGATGCGGTATTTCCCGGGCTGACCGCAATTCCTCCAATATTGAACCGCTAGTTTGAGGGCGACTTCGACGGCAGTCGAGCCATCGTCCGAGAAAAAAATGTGCCGCAGCGGCTCGGGAACAATTTTTCCGAGACGCGACGCCAGCTCCTCTGCCGGCTCGTGCGAAAATCCCGCAAAGAGAACATGTTCCAGGCATGCGGCCTGCTGGGCGATGGCGGCAGCAATGGCGGGATGCGAATGCCCGTGCAGATTCACCCACCAGGAGGATATGGCGTCGAGAATTTGGCGGCCGTCCTGAGTTTCCAGAAACACTCCTTCACCACGGCAAATCTTGAGCGGCGCGGGATCAGCGCCTTCGTGCGTGAATGGGTGCCACAGATGGAGGCCGGGTGCGCTCATGGCCTATCGAAACGCCAGCGGGTCGAAATGCTCCTTAAAAACTTCGAGCAGCGCCGCGCGGTGGATTTTTTCGAGCAGTGGGATATAGCCGATGACGCGTACATTGCCGTAATGCTCAATGGCGCACCGGTTTTCGGTGTTCTTCTTTCCGATCAGCACAACGCCATGGACGTTTAGATGCGCACCACGGAGCGCGGCGAGTGTGAGCAGGGTGTGATTGATTGTCCCGAGCGACGTCCGAGCTGCGATGACTACGGGGAGGCCGAGACGCCGCATCAAGTCCAGCATTAAATCTTGCTCGTTGAGCGGCACCATAACCCCACCCGCGCCTTCCACAATATAGGGACGATCCGCCTGCTGTACAGGCAATTCGAACGCGTCGAGAGCGATTCGAAGCCCCGCTTCGCGCCCCGCCAGGTGCGGCGATACGGCCGGCTCGAAGCAGTAGCGCTCCGTCAGAAGTCTTTCCTCAGGGCATGCTGCCCATAGGCGGACCGAGTCGCAGTCTGTTCCCTCGATTGAACCAGTTTGCACCGGTTTCCAATACGTCCCGTCGAGAGCGGCGACCAGCAGCGCGGACAGAACTGTCTTACCGACGCCCGTATCGGTGCCCGTAACGAAAAATCCATTCATCGGGCCATTCACCTGGGAAGTGGAATCGCTTGACCGGGCGCGACTTCCTTGCGGATTTGCACCAATGCGCCAGCAAGATCGGCGAGTAAAGGTTGAGTGAGTTTGGATGTTAGTGACACGCGCAAGCGAGCTGTTCCGGGCGGAACCGTCGGCGGGCGGATCGCACGAATGCCGTAGCCGCGGGCTTGCAACTGCGACGCGAAGGCGAGCGCGGTTTCGTTCGATCCCAGCACGATGGGCACGATGTGCGACTCGCTCCCCGCGGTATCGAAGCCGTTTCCTTGCAGCTCGTTCCGAAGAAAGACGCTGAGATCTGCAACTTGAGTGCGCTCGGTCTCCGCTGTTTTGGCGAGACGCATCCCGGCAGCAACTTGCGCGGCAAAGTACGGCGGCAGAGCCGTGTTGAAGATGAACGTGCGCGCACGGTTGATCAGGAAACGGCGCAGCGGCTCCGAACCGCAGACGAATGCGCCAGCGGCGGCGAGCGCCTTGCCACAAGTGTGGACGGTAGCGAACACGCGGCCGGCGAGCCCCGCCTCCGCGACGCAACCGCGCCCTTGAGGGCCACATACGCCGGTCGCGTGGGCTTCATCCACGATGAGTTCGGCGTCATAGCGCGCTGCAAGCGTCGCGAGATCCTGAAGCGGCGCGCGGTCGCCGTCCATGCTGAAGATGCTTTCGACGACGATGAATCGAACTCCGGAACCGGAATGAGTCCACCGAAGTTCGGCTTCGAGAGCGTTCAAATCGAGATGAGGAAAAATAACGCGCTTGCACTTTGCCAGGCGAATGCCGTCGATAAGGCTGGCATGGTTTGCGCTATCCGAAAATACGGCGTCTTCGGGGCGCAGAATGGAACTCAGCAGACCGATATTCGCCGCATACCCCGAAGTGAAGTAGAGTCCGGCTTCGGCGCCAACCCACCGCGCAAAATCATTTTCGACCGCGGTCCAGACCTCGTCGTGGCCCGACAACAAACGCGAGCCGCTGGACGCGAGGCGAGACGAGGAGTCCAAGCCTTCACGGATCGCCTTTTTCATGCGGGGGTCGGCGGAGAGTCCCAGATAGTCGTTCGAACCAAGATCGATGCCGCGAACTGTTTCGAGATGACGTAGCTGCGCCCGGGATTCGAGATCGGCAAGCTCGGCGAGTATGCGCTGATCCATATTCACGGCGGCGGCTTCAACGAAGGGGGAGCGGTTCGAGCCCCAGCGCATGGAGCATGGCCGCGTCGTCTTCGGGCTCTGGATTTGGTGTAGTAAGCAGTTTCTCGCCGATAAAGAGCGAATTCGCGCCGGCCACAAAGCAGAGCGCGACCGCTTCGCGCGAAAGCGCGCGGCGCCCGGCGCTCAATCGAACCATGGACGCAGGCATAAGGATTCGCGCGGTGGCGATCGTCCGCACAAAAACCAGCGGGTCGAGCGGCTCCTGATGTCCCAGTGGCGTGCCGGGCACGCTCACCAGCGCGTTGATCGGTACGCTCTCGGGATGCGGGTTCATCGTGCAAAGCTGGTGAAGCAGGCCGGCGCGGTCTTCATCCGACTCACCGAGGCCAACGATCCCGCCGCAGCAAACCGTAATTCCAGCTTTGCGTACCGCTGCTAACGTTCGGAGGCGGTCGCTGTATTTACGAGTGGTAATGATTTGGCCGTAAAACTCCGGTGAGGTATCCAGATTGTGGTTGTAGGCGGTCAGACCAGCGCGGGCCAGCCGTTCGGCCTGCGTTTCGTCAAGCATTCCGAGCGAGCAGCAGACCTCCATGCCCAACGCCGCCACGCGCCGCACCATCTCGAGAACATTTTCGAAATCTTCGCCATCCTGCACATGTCGCCACGCGGCGCCCATGCAGAACCGCGTCGCACCCTCGCGGCGAGCGCGCCCGGCAAATTCCGTTACCTCGTCTATGGGGAGCAGGCTGCCGCGAGTTACCTCCGTCGAGTAGTGCGCGCTCTGCGGGCAGTAGGCGCAATCTTCAGGGCATCCACCCGTTTTGATCGAGAGCAGGCGGCAGAACTGGACGCGCCTCGGGTCATGGAATTCCCGGTGCAACTGCTGCGCCGAGTACAAGAGATCGGGCAGCGGCTGCCGGTAAATCTGACGAATCTCTTCGCGAGTCCAGGTGTGACGCAGGCTTGATCTGTTTGCCGGGGCATTTGTTCGGTTTTCCGACAAGTGCTTCCTCCTGAATCGAAAGAATTCCGCTTACAACCTGACTCGTTCCGTGGTTTGCGCGAATGACGTGAGGGCTGGCCCTGCGCAAGCCGCGGACGATGCATTTTAGCGCAGAACGGCTGCGAATACCGCACTTGCCCGGACAAAGATAGTGGGTCAGATGGCTTGGTAGGACAGGCACTCCTGCCTGTCCGGTGCGATATCGCCACAGCAAACGGGGACAGGCGGGAGTGCCTGTCCTATTAAAACCTGGCACAACGCAAACTGACCCGCCGCCCAGACAAACCTGAAAGGGAGCGGACGGGTGCGGTCCCGCAAGGCGGGATTGGAGGCCGCCGGAATGGTGATGCGCTAGGCTCCTTGCTCCGAAACTTCCGGCGGGAGGCAGTACCGATTGCAAACGATGCCCGACTTACGCGTTGACAGCAACGCCTCGCGCGCGCAGATTCGCAATACTCAGGCGGGTTGGGGCCATCCGCGCGAAGTTCGCACGGAGTGGAGGCAAGAATGATGACCACAACCAAGGAAAGGATCGCTGCAGTCGTTTTTCTTTTCGTGTGTCTGTGTGAACCGTTCCCCTCGCTGGCACAGAAATCAGGGGCCTTGAATAAGAGCGCTGCACCTGAGCTGCTCACCCGGGGGACTGCCAATCCGATTACCGCCTCGGCATCTGACCCGCGAAAGCTCAGCGAGAATTGGATTCCGGAAGATATTGATCGTGCCGTGCCACCCGTTGCGCCTGGAGTGGCCTGTTCACTGCCTGCTGTCCTCGAGGGAGCGGGGCAGAGGATCAAGGAGCTCGTACAGAACGTGGATCGATTTACCGCCACCGAGGTCCTCGTGCACCAGGAAATCAATCCATCCGGCCGCATAGGCCGCGCGGTAACCGTCAAATTTGATTATCTGGTTTCCATCTCGGAGGAACGCAATGGCTGGCTGGGAGTGGACGAGTTAAGGAATCGGAGCCATTCCCTCGATTCATTTCCAAGCCACATTGCGACCACCGGCACCCCGAGCCTGGTTTTGATTTTTCACCCGCGATACATCAGTGATTTCAAGACAAGTTGCGAAGGCCTGGGAGAGTGGCATGGGCAACCGGCGTGGCAAGTTCGATTTGAGCAACGCGCGGACCGCCCCAACCACATCTGCTCGTTCATCGTACGAGGGGTAGTGTACAAAGTGAGCTTGCGCGGGAGGGCCTGGATACTTGCCGATTCATTTCAGGTTGCGAAGCTGGACACGGACATAATGGAATCCATCCCCAAGATCCGCCTCCGTCTGGACCACGAAAGCATCGAATATCGTCCCGTGAATTCACCCACCAGCAAACTGCAGCTTTGGCTTCCTTCCAGTACAGAGCTCTATATGGATTTCCGGGGACACCGCTTCTACCGGAAGCACTCCTTCAACGATTTCAAGATATTCTCCGTGAGTATGCAATACCAGACGAGCGACCCCAGGTAAACCACAGCTGTCCTGTGGGATTGCGGGAAAACAATTCAAGTTTTATGGTCAGGCGCGCGGGGATTTGAGGGCGTCGGCAATCCTACTGGCGAGCCACTTCCGTGCGGTTCGTCTTGCGCGAGTGAGTGTTCGAATCTGGTGACCCCGTTTCATTCACAGCGGAACTCTTCTTATGGCAGGAAGTCGCCCACCAGCGATTCTCGTATTGCGGCAGTTCACACATCTTCGTGCATTGCTTTGCTCCGGCTCCATGCTCGCAGCGGCAATAGCAAATCGGCGTCTGGGGACCCGAAACCAGGGTTGGAGACTGATTGGCCAGGGCGGCAGCTGAGGCAGTTCCCAAAAGGATTGCGATTCGGATGGCATGTCGAATTCTGTGGGCTTGTAATGTCATGAAACATTTTGGAGCAGGAACGCAGGCGGGCCGATAGCGCGATGGGTGGGATTCTTTGGTATCGGGGTAGTAGCAGTACCGGTACCCGTGTGTAAGGACCGTGCCCTGCGGGTGGGCGCACTCGAATATCTCTATATACGATTGAAAGAGAAGGGCTTATGAATTTTTGAAGCTCACAACTCTCAAGCCAGTAAGGCTTCCTCAATAGCAAAGGGTGGAGGTCTTCACGTTGCGAATCAAGTCACCGGGGGAAAGGGGAACACCCGATTCGGCCGGAGCTCCTTCCTGGTGAGGCGGCGGCTGTCAGAGGGCTCTCTGGAGCGCCACGCACTAGGAACCCAGCCAACTCGGAAAAGGCATACGGCCTGCCTACGAATTGGCTGCGGAGCTTTCGGCGAGATCTGCAAGCTCCAGGCGCAGATTTCCCGCATTCGAGGCATAGCCGAGCCCGACTTCAAGATCGATGACGCCGGCACGGATCAAGCGTTCCAGCTCGCTGTCAAAGTGCTGCATCCCTTCCGTCGTGCCGTCCCGCATCGCGTCCACTAAAGTCTTGCCCTCGCCCTCGCCTTTTTCGACGTACTCACGCGTGCGCATCGTGGACTTCAGGATTTCGATGGCGGCGATACGGCCGGTGCCGTCCTTTCGCGGGATCAAGCGCTGCGAAACGATGTAGCGAAAGGCCTTGGAGACGCGGCTACGGATGGCCTGTTGATCGGCAAGAGGAAATACACCGACGATGCGCTCGACGGTTTTGGAGGCATCGATTGTGTGCAGAGTGGAGAAGACCAGATGGCCGGTCTCCGCGGCCTCCAGCCCGATCTCGATCGTCTCTTTGTCGCGCATTTCACCAACAAGGATCACTTTCGGCGCCTGGCGCAAGGCTGCCCGGAGCGCCAAAGCGAAGCTCGGCGTGTCGCTGTGGAGTTCCCGCTGGTGAATGGTTGACTTCTTATGGAGATGAAGGAATTCGATGGGGTCTTCAATCGTCAGGATGTGATACGCCTTTTCCTCGTTGATTTTGTTCAGGATCGCCGCGAGTGTCGAGGACTTGCCGGAACCGGTCGGGCCGGTCACCAGAACGATGCCGTTGCGCAATTCAGAAATTTCACCCAGCTTCGGCGGCAGATTGAGGGATGCAAGATCGGGGATCGTTTGAGGGATCACACGCATCACGATCGCGTAGGTCCCCCGCTGCCGAAAGACGTTCACCCGAAAGCGCGCGATTCCCGGCAGGCTGTAGGACAAGTCGGTCGAACCCTCTTTTTCCAGCTTGTCGGCCACAATTACATTCTGCCCGATCAGGTCGATGGCGATGCGGCGAGTGGCATCCGGCAAGAGTTTGCCTACGCCGGCAATATTCACCTCTTTCAATTGGCCACTGATTTCGACTTGCGGAGTCCGGCCAGGCGAAAAGATCAGGTCGCTCACCTGCTTCGAAACTTGCAGCATCGTGGCAACAATCGCAGCAGTGGATACTTTGGGCGCAGCCGGCGGAGCGGAAGGAGAATCCGGATTGGCGCCAGGCGCTTGGGGGGACAGTGTGGAAACATTTGAAGCCATGGGAATCTCCTGGGTAATGTGCCGGGCTCGGCAAGAATCAACATCCGCCGGAAGCTGCGCGCCCGTCCAGGGAGATTCGGCTAGTTTTTCTTGGTGCGAGTCCGGGAAGAGGCCCTGATTTCCCTTTCGATTGCACGTATGGCTTCAGGCCGAATGCCGACGAACTCAACTCCAATCCCGATACCCGGAAGGCAATAGCGAACCTCGCCACGAGTCTGTACTTCCGCGTTCGACCGCGTCAAGCGAAATCGGAGGATTACTATGGCGCCTTCTGGGAAATGTGTCGAAGTGTTTACGAACATTCCATGCAGGCTGATGTCGGGCGGGCGAAGTGGAATGTTTTCACCATTGCCTTCGTAATTCATGCGTAGCTCAAGGAGTTGCGGGAGGCGCAGTTCGCGGCGTGCCGCGCCGAAGTCTTTGCTCTTTTTCAATCGCTTCATGACAAAAGTACTCCGTGCGAGATATCCAGCGAGGACTCCGAATGGGCGCCTTTTCCACTGTTTTCGCGCTTCATTCCGCAAAACGGGCAGAAGTGGAACGTGGGAAGGAGTTCATGTCCGCACCCGGGGCACTCCGAAGGCGCCAGGGTTTCAAACGGAACCACGCGCTGAATTTCCTCCAGACTCGTGATCCCCAAATGCAGTTTCTCCAAAGCGTCTTCCTGCAGGCGCCGCATCCCATTGGATCGGGCGGCGTTCCGGAGGAGGTCGGGCTTGAAGCTGCCACGCAGGATTGAGCGAATGGATTCGTCGATTTGGAGTAGTTCGTAGACCCCGACGCGCCCTTTGTAGCCGGTGTGGTCACAAAGGTCGCAACCGGCAGGCCAGGCGATCTTGTCCGGTATTGTTGCCGACCCGGCTTCGGCCAGGCGTGCGGCGTATTCGGGCGTAACGCGTTCATAGGTGTGACATGTGCAGAGCTTTCGCACCAGCCGTTGCGCCAGGATGCCGGTCACGGAGGAGGCAATCAGGTAATCGGGGATTCCGAGGTCCAGCAGGCGGACGACGGCTGAAATGCTGTCATTGGTGTGCAGCGTCGTAAGCACTAGATGGCCGGTCTGCGCGGCTTTCATGGCAATTTCGGCGGTCTCGAGGTCGCGGATTTCGCCAACCATGATGACGTTGGGATCTTGCCGCAGGATCGAGCGCAGGGTGCTGGCAAAGGTAAGCCCGGCACGCGTGTTGACATGCACTTGATTGATCCCCGGCAGCGCGTATTCGACAGGATCCTCGACAGTCACGATATTCACTGCCGGCTTACGCAACATATTGAGACAAGAGTAGAGCGTCGAACTCTTCCCGGAACCGGTAGGCCCGGTAACCAGCAGCATGCCCTGAGGCAACGCAAGACTCTGCGAAACACGATCGGCAATATCCCGAGGGAGGCCCAGATCGGCAAGGCTAAGCAGTGGCGCAGTGGCCTCCAGAAGCCGCATGACAACTTTTTCGCCGAACTGCGTCGGCAGAGTCGAAACGCGCATGTCCACCTTGCGTGTGCCAACAGCCACCATGAATCGGCCATCCTGGGGGGCGCGCCGTTCGCCGATGTCCATGTCGGAAAGAATTTTGATGCGCGAGACGAGCGAGTTTTGCAGCGTGCGGGGAACGTTTTCCAGTTCGCGCAGCACTCCATCCACGCGGATGCGCACGACGGTCATCGTGGCCTGCGGCTCGATATGAATGTCACTGGCTTGTTTCGTCATCGCCGTCTGAATGATTTCGGATACCAAGCGCACCGCCGGCGTCTTCTTTTGATAGAGTTCTGCCTGGACTTCCTCGATCGCTTCTCGATTGGCTTGGCGTGTGCTCGTGGAGATAAATTCCATTTCATGAAGGATTTCGTCGATGGCCACCTGGACGGAGGAACTCTCCGCCTCCGCTGGAAGGGATACTTGGCTCGGCCCGTAGTTTCGGGCAATCGCGTCTAGAATTTCGCCGCGAAAAGAAAGACGGGGAGAAATGGTCTTCCCCGACGTGAACCGAAGTTCGTCGATGACGGCCAGATTCTGTGGCTCGGCCATGGCCACGACCAGCGCGGAGTTCTCTATTCGGACCGGAAGTATGGCCAGTCGCTCAGCGACCGCGCCGGGTATGGCCTGCAAAGCGCCTTTCTCGCACCGAATCGTCGTGCAATCCAGATACGGTACGCGGCAAACTTCCTCAAGGGCCTCGATCAAGGAAGACTTGTCGACCAAACCGCGCTCCAGGATCAATTCGCCCAGACGAACGACTTTGCCGCGCTGCTCCTGGAATAGTTGTTGGAGGCTCGTAGCGGATATCTTCCCCCGCTCTTGGAGTACCTCCCCAAGCCGCTTCCGTTTCATTCCTTGTGCCTCGATGGAATTAGGGCACGCCGGATTCCAAATTCAGGGAGGAGTTGTTCCAAAACGGTATTCCATCGAGTTTCTGCGGGGTTGGTTTCTCAGAAATCTTTCACGTGCGCGCCACAAACGAATCAGGACGATTCCTTGAAAATCGATGGCCCGGGAGGGCCGCGTTTCCATCAACTAATTCGTGTGTTGCTTGTTTTCATTTTGATTCGTGGCGAGACCTTCTTGGAGGAATCACAAGAGGAACCTTTCCAGGGGTATACGGGATTGATTCCCGAGGAGGGATTCCATCCTCCCGAATCAGGATTGCCGAGCTTGGCAGACAATGAGCCAGGCGAAGCCAGCCTTTGGAAAGTGAACATAAATAAGGGAAATTTGACGAGTGGAATGCGGTACGGAGTGGTTATCAACCTGCACAGTGATCGTGCGTGGACGCATTTCGGATGACGATCTTCACGAGTCTTTGAGCAAGGGGGAAGGGGCTTGCTCCAGGATCTGTGACGGTCGTTCCCACCTGCCTCTGAGAGGGAAGCTAGGATGGATGACCCCACGCCCCGGTCAAAAAAAGACCGGGAAACGGAATGCGTCTTTCGGGGCTCTCGTTCCCAAGCGAGGGCCCCTTTCTTTTTCTGGCTTTGGATGCCGCGCAGCGCGGCTCTGGTCTTTGTAGCGCCTGCCTTCAGGCGGGCACGCGCTTGATCTAAACTGTCGGCCTGAAGGCCGACGCTACAAACGCACTTCACGCTTGAGCCCGCACCCGTCTAAGTCTGCGAAACCGTTGCCACAGGTTCCACTCGCCGCAGCACCGGAATCCGCGCTTCTCTAAGCACGTGCGTGACTTCCGTTTCCCGTAACCGCGATGCATCATATTCGAACGATAACCGGTTGTTCTTTTCATCCACGCGGAAACGGCGCAGCCCGTATGTGTTTGCAAAGCTGCCCAGGGCGCGAAGTTGCTCCGGTTGCAGGGGCGCCTGCAATTCGTACGTAATCTCCATAAGAGTCATGGACGCATTATAGCAGCAGGGGGTAGAGGTCGGTGGTGCCTCAGTTTGAAAAGAAACGTGCCCTCTCCTCCCCGGATAACGCGGGGTGGAGAGCCCTCTACAAAACCGTCCTGGTATGTGGCAGTTGATCTTGTATAGGCCGCCCGTTTTTTGGGCGGGCAGGCGGTTGCTCCAACCCTGGCCAAGCTGAGTCACTACCTGGAAGTCTGGCAACTTGACATAGGGGGAGGGGGTATATTATAAAACAGGTGAGAGAAGATGCACGGAGTTGAAGCTATGGCAGGAAACAAAGCGATGAGGGCGTTTGACGCGGCCGCCTGCGGCTGCGCGGTGCATCCCAGGGCACGCAAGGCGCTGGCGGTCGATCCCGAGATCAAATCATCGAATTTGAAACGCCTGCGGCGCATTGAGGGTCAGGTGCGCGGCCTGCAGCGCCTGGTTACGGAAGACCGCTATTGCGCCGATATTCTGGTGCAAATTTCCTCCGTGCAGGAGGCGCTGCGATCCGTGGGACGCGCGCTGATGCGCAATCATTTGCGCCACTGCGCTTCGGAGGCGATCCGGGATACTTCGCCAGGGCGGGCCGAAGCCATGTACGAAGAATTGTTGAATCTGATGGACATGCAATCGAGATGAGTGCCGCGTGAATACACAAGCCAGCTCGATCGAAAAAGACCCGGTTTGCGGGATGACTGTCGACCCCGCTCGCGCGAAAGCCACGCACGAACATGCGGGCAAGACGTATTACTTCTGTTGCCGCGGCTGCCAGGAAAAATTGCAGGTTGCGCCGCCTCCGCCGCGCTCCCCTGACGCGCATGTGGCACCGAACGCTGTTGCTCCAATTTCGCCCACAATCTCAAAGACCTCGAACGAATACACCTGCCCGATGGATCCGGAAGTACGCCAGCAGGGGTCCGGCGATTGTCCGAAGTGCGGAATGGCGCTGGAGCCTGTATTAGCCGCAGCGCCGGCGACAAAGACGGAATACACGTGCCCCATGCACCCGCAGATTGTTCGGGATAAGCCCGGCTCATGCCCGATTTGCGGGATGGCTCTTGAGCCCAGGACCGTCGTCGCAGAGGAAGAGAAGAACCCGGAACTTGTGAACATGACTCGGCGGTTTTGGGTATGCACCGCGCTGACGATCCCAATCCTGTTGGTCGCCATGTCGGATCTTGCGCCGTCTATTTCTCCACTCACGCGATCGGCATCGCCTAGATTCTGGCATTGGCTTGAATTCATCCTGGCGACTCCGGTTGTGTTGTGGGGAGGTTGGCCATTCTTCGTGCGCGGGTGGCGATCCCTCGTTACACGCAATCTGAACATGTTCACGCTGATCGGGCTGGGAGTCGGCGTTGCCTATATCTTCAGCGTGGTGGGCACGGTTTTGCCTGGCATATTCCCCGCGTCGTTTCGTGGACAGGGCGGCGAGGTCGCTGTGTATTTTGAAGCGGCTGCGGCCATCACCACGCTGGTGCTCCTCGGTCAAGTTATGGAATTGAGCGCAAGAAGCCAGACCGGAGCAGCGATCAAAGCTCTTCTCGGTCTTGCCCCGAAGACCGCGCGCCTGATGCGTGACGATGGGTCCGAGATAGATGTGCCGCTCGACCAGGTCAAGTCAGGGGACCGCCTGCGGGTGCGCCCCGGTGAAAAAATCCCGGTCGATGGCGTGGTCCTTGAAGGCGCCAGCAGCGTTGATGAATCCATGGTCAGCGGCGAGCCCATTCCGGTCGAAAAACTCAAGGGGGCCCGCGTCACGGGAGCGACCGTAAACGGCACGGGTTCACTGGTGATGAGGGCGGAGCGCGTCGGGTCAGAAACCCTGCTCGCTCAGATCGTTCGAATGGTCGGCGAAGCGCAGCGCAGCAGGGCGCCGATCCAGAAGCTGGCCGATGTGGTGGCCGGATACTTCGTACCCATCGTCGTTGGCATTGCTGCGCTGACATTTGCCATCTGGGCCGCGTGGGGGCCGAATCCACGCATGGCGCACGCAATAATCAATGCGGTTGCGGTGCTGATCATTGCCTGCCCGTGCGCACTAGGGCTGGCGACGCCGATGTCCATAATGGTGGCGACAGGGAAGGGCGCGACCCTCGGCGTGTTGTTCAAGAATGCCGAAGCCATCGAGCTGTTGCGCAAGGTCGATACGCTCGTCGTGGACAAGACGGGCACGCTCACCGAGGGCCAGCCGAAGCTGGTTGCGGTCGAGCCTGCCGATGGCTTTGACGCGGATCGTCTCCTGCGGCTCGCAGCGACGCTCGAACGCGGCAGCGAGCACCCTCTGGCTGCGGCCATCGTCAAGGGCGCGGAAGAACGTGGCGCCAAGCTCAGCACTACCGAAGCGTTCGAATCCCTCACGGGCCGAGGCGTCCGCGGCCGTGTGGAAGATTGCTCGGTTGCGTTGGGGAATGCGAAACTTCTGGAAGAACTTGAGGTCGATCCCGGAACGCTTGCCGCGAAGGCAGAGGCCATGCGGGCCGACGGCCAGACCGTCATGTTCGTGGTTGTCGAGAACAAGATCGCCGGACTGCTTGCCGTCGCGGATCCGATCAAGGAAACCACTGCGGAGGCGATCCGCCAGCTTCACGCGGACGGTATCCGCATTGTGATGCTGACCGGTGATAGCCGCACGACAGCGCAAGCCGTCGCAGGAAAACTTCAGATAGACGAAGTAATCGCGGAAGTTCTGCCCCAGGACAAGGCCAGCGTCGTGAAGCGGCTTCAGAGTGAAGGCCGCTTCGTGGCCATGGCTGGCGATGGAATCAATGACGCCCCGGCGCTCGCGCAGGCGCAAGTCGGCATCGCGATGGGAACCGGGACGGATGTTGCTATGGAAAGTGCCGGTGTCACATTGGTGAAGGGAGACTTGCGCGGCATCGTTCGCGCCCGTTCATTGAGTCGTGCCACGATGCGCAACATTAAACAAAATCTGTT
>WNFA01003838.1_pt1 | contig 16651 bp, 13 predicted proteins | sample 5400481 | NCBI WGS metagenome assembly WNFA01 (sample SAMN13153340, study PRJNA577476) | soil metagenome | isolation source: 120 cm saprolite under Douglas fir tree site 2 hole 1 replicate 2 | place: USA:California | collected 2015-04-18
GTGATCAACGAAGGCCACCAGCGGCTCCTGGCGAAGGTGCGGGAGCGGGCGCGTCCCGAGCGGCCGCGGATCCGGCTGCGGACGTTGGTCGACAAGTACGAGCAGCCCGTCTCGGCGGTCGATTGCGACAAGCGCGTGCACCTGTGCCACGCGCGCTGCTGCTCCTTCACCGTGGAGCTGAGCCGGCAGGACCTCGAGGAAGGAGGGCTGCTCTGGAACATCGAGGAGCCCTACCTGCTCCGGCGCGAGGCGGACGGGTACTGCTCGCATCTCGACCGCGGAACGCGGGGCTGCGGAGCGTACCAGAACCGCCCCGCCGCCTGCCGCACCTACGATTGCCGGACCGACCAGCGTATCTGGATCGACTTCGACAAGATGGTCCCAGCGCCGATGCCGGAATAAGCGCGCGGATCATGAGGTATGAGCGCCGGGCATGGGCATGTAGAGCGAGACGCCGCGGACGTTCTCATCCACCTGCAGCCGGTGGCGCAGCGAGGGGAACGCGCGCTGCTCGCAGTCGGTCCGTTCGCAGACGCGGCACGTGATCCCCACCGGAGTCGCCGTGGCCAGGTTGTCCAGGTCGACCCCGTCCGCGTACACCATCTCGCGAGCGTACTGGACCTGGCAGCCGAGCCCGATCGCGTGCACCGGCGGCTGGTCGTGCCACCCGCCCGAGTCCTTCTGCAGGCTGCGCGCGATGCAGAAGTATGCGAGGCCGTCGGGCATCCGGGAGACCTGGATGCGCAGCATGCCCGGGGTCATGAAGGCGGCGAACACGTTCCACTTCGGGCAGGCGCCGCTGAAGCGGGCGAAGCGGATCCCCGAGGCGCTGAACCGCTTCGAGATGTTGCCGGCGACGTCGATGCGGAGCATGTGGAACGGGATGCCGGTGGCGCCCGGCCGGCTGAGCGTCGTGAAGCGGTGGCAGACCTGCTCGAATCCGACCGCGAACCGCCGGCCGACGACGTCGATGTCGTAGCGCTCCTCCCGCACCGCTTGCAGGAAGGGCGCGTAGGGCAAGAGCACCGCTCCCGCGAAGTAGTTGGCCAGCGCCACCTTGCCGAGCGATCGCGACTCGTCCGAGGTGAGCACCGGGTCGGCCGCGACCCGGTCGAGCACCGCGTGGTGCGAGAGCAGCGCAACCTGGTGCGCGAGCTGGAAGGCGCGGCTGCGCGTCGGCAGCAGCTCGGACAAAGTGAGGACCTTCGTGGCGGGGTCGTAGCGCCGCAGGACGCCCTTCGCCTCGCCCCGCCGCGCGATCCGCACCTCGACCCCGTACGCCTTCTCGAGGTAGCGGGCGAGGCCGGCGGCGAGCTGTCCCTGGTCGAGCCTCGCCTTGCGCCACAGCTCCTCCGCGCCCTGCTCCAGCTCTGGGAAATGGTTGTTGTGCTTCTGGAGGAGGTCGTTGACTTCCTCGGACGGGATCTGCGCGCGGTCGACGCCGGCCACTCCTTCCTGGCCGGCGATGATCTGCGAGGCGAGCGACTCGGTCGACTGCAGCTGCGACTGGTAGGCGCGGTAGAGGGCGAGCGCCGCGCGCGCCAGCGAGGGCGTGGTGGTCACCAGCTCGCGCATGTCCAGCGCTGCCAGCCCGTACGGCTCGAAGAGCGGATCCGAGAACGCCTCGAGCAGGTCGGAGATGAGGCGCGCGTCGTCGTCGCTCGCGAAGGTGTGGAGGTCGGCGTGGAAGACCTGCGCCAGCTTGATGAGCAGTGCAGCCGGGAGCGGACGGCGGTTGGACTCGATCAGGTTGAGGTAGCTGGGAGAGATTCCCAGGCGCTGGGCGAGCTGCACCTGCGTGAGCTGCTCCCTGCGGCGCAACGCCCGCACCTTGGCACCGAGGCGGGCCGATTCTGGCGTATCTTTGCTCACCTCGGCCTCCCCTGGCGATTTACAGCACGTGACAACCGCACATCCGGTCTTTTACTTTTCCTGACACGACCCGCTGCACAGACGACGTTCTGCTCTTGAGGGCTGCCACGCGCAGGCCCCATTGTCAAACTTGTACTGGAGCGTCGCCGGGGGCCGGGCATGGAGACGATCGTCGATTTGCTGCAGGGGGGAGCCGATCAGGCGACTGCGATCGCCTCCGTCGAAGGTGCGCCGCCTCTGCGCTATCGCGACCTGCGTGCCCTGGCGCAAAAGACCATCCGGGATCTGAACTCGCTGGGCATCGGCCGCGGTCACCGGGTGGCGATCGTGCTCCCCAACGGGCCGGAGGCTGCGGCCGCGTTCGTCTGCATCGCCGCGGGCGCGACGGCAGCGCCGCTCAGCCCCGGACTTTCCGCCGAGGAGTTCGAGTTCAACCTGAGCGACCTGGGGGCCAAGGCCCTGGTCGTCGCCGCCGGCGTGGATTCCGATGCGCGGTCCGTGGCGGCCAGGCTGCACGTGCCCGTGTTGGAGCTCGTTCCCGAGCCTGCGCAGGGAGCAGGCAGCTTTTCGCTCCGGCCGCTGGCGCGCAATGGGGCGGGCCCGTTCGCGGGAGGTCCGGCGGAGCGGGACGACGTGGCGCTGGTGCTGCACACGTCGGGGTCCACCGCCCGGCCGAAGATCGTCCCGCTGCTGCAGCGGAACGTGTGCGCCTCGGCGCAGCACATCGTCACCGCGCTCCAGCTCGGCGAGAGCGACGTCGGCCTGAACATCATGCCGCTGTTCCACATCCACGGGCTCATCGCCGGGGTGCTCTCCTCGCTCGCTGCCGGCGCGCAAGTGGCGTGCGTCCCCGGCTTCAACGGCCTGCGGTTCTTCCACTGGTTCGACGAGGTGCGGCCCACCTGGTACACGGCCGTGCCGACGATGCACCAGGCCATCCTGGCCCGCGCTCCGCGCCATCCGGCGGAGGTCGCGCGCTCGCGGCTGCGCTTCATCCGGTCGTCGTCCGCGTCGCTCGCGCCGCAGGTGATGGAAGAGCTGGAGCAGGCGTTCCGCTGCCCCGTCATCGAGGCGTACGGGATGACCGAGGCAGCGCACCAGATGGCGTCCAACCCGCTGCCGCCGGGCGCCCGGAAGCCCGGGTCGGTCGGCATCCCGGCGGGCCCGCAGATCGCGGTGATGGACGACCAGGGGCGGATCCTGCCAAGCGGGCACGTGGGCGAGGTGGTGATCCGCGGACCGAACGTGACTCCCGGATACGAGGCGAATCCGGAGGCCAACGAGAACGCGTTCTTCGACGGCTGGTTCCGAACCGGCGATCAGGGCCTCATCGACGAGGACGGGTACCTGCGCCTCACCGGGCGGCTGAAGGAGCTGATCAACCGCGGCGGCGAGAAGATCGCACCGCTCGAGATCGACGTCGTGCTGATGGACCACCCGGCGGTGCAGCACTGCGTGACGTTCGCGATGCCCCACGAGAAGCTCGGCGAGGAAGTCGCCGCTGCGGTGGTGCTGCGCGAGGGAAACTCCTGCACCGAGCGGCAGCTGCGCGAGTTCGCCGCGCGGCGGCTGGCCGACCACAAGGTGCCGCGCAGGGTCGTGTTCGTGCGCGATCTCCCCAAGGGACGGACGGGCAAGCCGCAGCGCATCGGGCTCGCCGCGAAGCTGGGGCTGGGCTAGCGGCCGCCGGCAGCCGCCGCTGCCAGGGCGGCGCTGCGCTCTCGCAGAGGTTGTGAGCTGCGTCCTACGGGTTTCCGGGCGCCTTGATCAAGCGCCCGCCTTTCACCACCAGCGAAACGCGTTCCACCGCGGACGGGTCCTGCAGCACGTTGCCGGGGACCGCGATCACGTCGGCCAGGTACCCGGGCAAAAGCTTCCCGACGCGGTCCTCCATCTGCAAGAGCTTCGCGGCGGCGATCGTGCCCGCCTGGAGCGCCTGCGCGGCCGGCATGCCGTTGCGGACCATGAGGGTGATCTCGTGCGCATTGAACCCGTGGTGCGACACCCCGGAGTCGGTGCCCAGGGCGATGGGCACGCCCAGCTGCACGGCGGTGCGGAACGTGCTCGCCAGCGAGGAGGCAGCCTGCAAGGCCTTCTCCGCCACCAGCGGGGGCAGCTTCTTCTCGCGCGCGCGGCGCTCCACGTTCTCCACCGCCATCAAGGTGGGGACGTAGACGACGCCTCGCCGCTTCATCTCCGCCAGGGTCTCGGGCTTGAGGAACGCTCCGTGCTCGATCGAATCGACGCCCGCCGCGATGGCGATCTTCGCCGCCGCGTCGCCGTGGCAGTGGGCCGCCGCCTTCTTGCGCCACAGGTGCGCCTCGTCGACGATGGCGGCGGTCTCCTCGGGCGTGAGCTGCGGAACGTCCACCGGGTCGGTGAGCGAGAGCACGCCGCCCGAGGCCATGAACTTGATCACGTCCGCGCCGTACTTGAGCTGCCAGCGCACGGCGTCGCGGCACTGGTCGGCGCCGGCGCAGATTCCCTCCTCGACGCGGGCCGTCAGTGAAACCCAGCTCGATGCCGCGCTTCAACCCGAAGTCGGTCAGCTCGGGAGCGCCGAGGTTCTGGACGGTGGTGAAGCCACCCAGGAGCGTGCGCCGCGCATAGACCCGCGCTTGGAGCGTCGTCTCGGCAGGGAACTTGAACAGCGACTCGATCGCCGCCTTGGCGAAGTCCTCCTGGGACTCACCGGTGAGGTGCACGTGCGCGTCGATGAGACCGGGGAGCAGGGTGGCGTCTCCCAGGTCGATGGTCCGCGCGTCGCCCGGCACCTGCACGTTGCGGCCGGCAGCGGTGATGCGGTCGCCGTCGATCAGCACCGTCGCGCCGTCGATCAACGCGCCCTTCTCGGCGTCGAAGAGGTGAGCGGCCTTCAGCGCGAGCTTCTTCGGCGCGGGGGCGGCCGTCCCGTTCTTCACCACCACGCCGGCCTTCATCACGAACGACACCCGCTCCACCGCCGTGATGTCCTGCAGCGGGTTGCCCGGGACGGCGATCACGTCGGCCAGCTTGCCCTTCTCGAGCACGCCGGCGTCGACTCCGAGCAGCTCCGCATCGACCACGGTGGCACTCTGCAGCGCCGCCGCCGGCGTGAAGCCCCATCTCACCATCCAGGCCAGTTGCTGGGGATTCGTCTTCCCGTGCTCGCCCACGCCGGCGTCGCTGCCGAAGGCGACGCGCACCCCGATGCGGCGCGCGTTGCCGATCATCTCGGGCCAGGACTTGGCGGCGGCGAGCGCCTTCTCCACGATGGGGCGCGGGAACTTCTTCTCCAGTTCGTCCCGGGGCTGACCTTTGGGGTCGTACATCGGCCCGGGCATCAGGACCACGCCTCGCTTCTTCATCTCCTGCAGCGTGTCGGGCTTGAGGAACGTGCCGTGCTCGATGGAGTCCACGCCCGCGCGGACGAGCATCTTCGCCGCCGCGTCGCCGTGGCAGTGCGCCGCGGCCTTGCGTCCCCACCGGTGCGCCTCGTCGACGATGGCGTCGAGCTCGGCCTGCGAGAGCTGCACGTTGTCGACCGGATCGGCGAGCGAGAGGATGCCCCCCGACGCGACCAGCTTGATGACGCCGGCGCCGTACTTGACCTGCCAGCGCACCGCCGATCTGCACGCCTCGGCGCCGTCGCAGATCCCCTCCCGGATGCCCAGCGGCGGGACGCGGTCGGGTGGATACGGGTCGAGGTCGGCGTGCCCGCCGCGGCTCCCGACCGCGTGCACCGCGGCGATCATGCGCGGCCCCGGCACCGCGCCTGCGTCGATCGCCTTCTTCAAGCCCACGTCGATGAAGTCCGCGGAGCCGAGGTCCCGCACGGTGGTGAAGCCGGACTCCACCGTCCGGCGCGCATACTCGGCTGCGTACTGCGCCTGCTCCGCGGGCCAGCGAAAGACCAGGTCCAGGGCGTCGCGATACCAGCTCGCCCCGCTCTCGAAGCTGAGATGCGTGTGCGCGTCCATCAGGCCCGGCAGGAGCGTCGCGTCGCCGAGATCGATGGTCCTCGCCCCCGCCGGCGCAGCGCCGCCCACCTGGACGATCCGTTCGCCGTCGACCACCACCAGGCCCGGCTGCACGATGGCGCCCCTGCGCGCATCGAACATGCGCGTGGCGCGGACGGCGGTGGGCTGCGCGAGCAGGAGAAGGGCGAGCAGGACCATGGGAACCTCCGGTCCGCCGCTCCTACCACACGGCAGCGCCCGCCCGCTCGCAGGCCGTCAGCGAGACCAGGTGCGGATGAAGTCCGCCAGGTTGGGCAGGAGGTCCGTCCAGGCGTGGAGCAAGACGACGAGAGCGAAGCTGCGGGTGCGCCGACGCCGCCCAGGCGACGAGGTAGCCTGCGGCGCACGCGGCGGCCGTCAGATTCCGCTTCCGCCGCGCAACCTTCGCAGCAGGGACCGCAGCAGGGAGGCGGGGACCGCGGGCCCTCCTGCGCTCGCCGGATGCGTGGTGATCCCCACCAGGTGCCCTCGGTCGTCGAACAGCGGGCCGCCCCAGAAGGGCGGCGGCAGCGCACGGTCGGTCTGCAAGCGCGGGCCTGCGTCGTCGCCGACGCCGAGGCGTTCGAGGAGCACGCCGACGACCCTGATCGAATCGCCGTCCACGCCGGTGGCGAGCATCGCGTCGCCGACGTTCGGATCCTCGGCGGCCAGGGACGCTCCGGGCAGGCTCCTCGCCTCGTCGGGCAGCTTGAGGACGGCCACGTCGAGAGCCGCGTCGCCGGCGAGGAGCCGCGCGGGCAGGGGGCCGACGTCGGTGACGAGGACCTCGATCTCGTTCGCTGGCTGCAGCCCACCGTCCCGGCCGCGCAGGGTCACGGTGCCGAGCCCGGTCAAGACGAGCCCGTCTCCGACCAGCACTCCCGAGGCCGAGCTGACCGCATCGTGCACGCGCAACCCACCGTCCGTCTGGTCGGCGACGAAGGCTCGCGCGCGGACCTGGACGGTGAAGGCATGGACGCGATCCGCGACGGCCTGGAGCTCCGGATGCTGCGGAAGGGGGACGACCACCGCGGCCCGCGCGGCGCCGACGGACAGGACCGCCGAGGCGAACACCCAGGCAGCCGGACCAAGCGAGACGATTCGACGCATGCGCTCCTCCGCTCGACGCCGGCGAGTCTGCGAGAGCGTTGTTGCAACGGCGTTACGATCCTGTTTGCGATTGTGTGGGCATCTGCCCGCGCACTCTGGCGCCGGTAGGATGCGCTCGTCATGGAAGGGGTTCGGGGCGCTCTCTCGTCTCAGGCGCGCGCTGGGGTCCACGGCGCGCGGCCGTGAGCAGCGCGCGGCGCGGGAAGGTCGGCCAGGCGGCCCTCGGGAGTGAAGGCCATCTCGCACGGCTCGCCCAGGGCACGCAATGACGCCTGGTCGCGCCCGTCGCTCTGCCAGAGCGCCTCGGCGACCCACATTTCGTGGAGCCGCAGCGTGCTCTCGATGCGAACCAGACGCGGAGCGAGCGGGTCCACCCGCGGGGCGGTGGCGATGGCGAGCGCGATCGCGGAGCGGTCGTCGGGGACCCAGATCGGAGTCTTGCCGTTGGTCAGCTCGGTGGAGGCGACCACGTTGGTCCAGTACTTCTGGTAGTCGACGTTCTCCACCACGTCGCGCGTGGTGACATCGGCCACGCCCAGCCCGCAGGCGTTCCCGTGGGTCAGCTCGGTGAGGCGCAGGACGGCGAGCTTCTTCGGGTTGCGCGGATCGACGATGTGGCGGACGGCGTAGCGCCCGGTGACGTTGGGGTCCATGCCCATCCCGCTCACGTCCTTGCCGAGATAGTCCACCACCAGGACGTCGAGCCGGTCGAACGGTATGCGGGGCATGAGCGAACGGCTCAGCCGCATCAGCTCGGGCTCGCGACTCGCGATGCGGTCGCCGGGCACGACCTCGAGATGGGCCACGTCCTCCAGCGCGCTCTCGACCGACGCGACGCCGCCGAGCACGTTCACCTTCTCGAAGACCAGCCGCGCGGTCTCGGGGACGACCTCGTGGAAGGTGTCGAAGCCGCGCCGATGCACGGTGGCCGCGCCCTTCTGCTTGCCGAAACCGATGGCGAGCATCTTGGAGAGGCCGCTCTCCACCTCGCCGTGGAAGTCGGTGTGCGCCTTGACCCGGTTGACCGGCAGCACCGCATCCGCGCGCAGCGCCGCGCGGCTCCAGTGGAGCGGCATGCCCGTGGCCGTGGTGCCGAGCAGCACCGTCTCCATGCTCGGCTCGAAGGGCACGTCCATCGACTGCGGCGTGACCCCGTACCCGGCGAGCACCTCCAGCTGCCCTTCGGGCGTGGCGCCTCCGTGCGAGCCCATCGCGGGGACGATGAACGGGCGCGCGCCGAGCCGCTTCAATTCCGTCACGGTCGCTCGGACGATCTCCGCCAGGCGCGCGACCCCGCGGCTTCCGACGCCGACCGCGACGGACATCCCCGGGCGCACCCGGCCCTCGAGCTTGCGCATGTCGCGCGCGACCGCCGCCTGGATCGAGTCCACCCGCGGCGCCTCGAAGGTCTGCGCGACACGGCGCCACTTCGGCAGTGGGAAGGAAAGGCCGCCTTCGACGATGCTGAACTCCCGGTCCATGGTCACCCTTTCAGCGCCCCGCTCATCCCCTGGACGTAGCGGTCCACGAAGAGGAAGTAGATCACCACCACCGGGATGCAGCCCAGCACCGCTCCGGCCATGAGGGGGCCCCACTGGTAGATGTCGCCGCGGACCAACTCGGTGGCCAGGCCGACCGGGACCGTCTTGTGCTCCGGGGCGGACATGAAGACCAGCGCGTAGAGGTACTCGTTCCAGGACAGCGTGAAGGCGAAGATGAACGCCGAGATCAGTCCCGGGCCGCTGAGCGGCAGCACGATCCCGAGCATCACGCGCAGGCGGCCGGCGCCGTCGACCATCGCCGCTTCCTCGATCTCGCGCGGGATGGATTTCAAGTAGCCCATCAGCAGCCAGGTGCAGAAAGGGATGAGGAAGGTGGTGTAGACGGGCACCAGGGCGGCGGGGCGGTCGAACCAGCCGAGCTTGAGCAGCACGTCGGCGAGCGGGATGAAGAGGATGGCCGGCGGCACGAGGTAGCCGAGGTAGATCGCCAGCCCGGCGCCGTTCGCGCCCGGGAAGCGGACGCGGACGATGCCGTACGCGGCCAGCCAGCTCAGGGAGACGCTCAGCACGCTTGCGCCGGCGGCGATCCCCATCGTGTTCCAGAACCAGCGCGGGAAGCCGGTGCCGGTCAGCAGATAGCGCACGTGGTCCAGCGTGGGGTGTTGCACCAGGAAGGGGTTGGTCGCCGTGGAGACCAGCTCTTGGTTCGGGCGCACCGCGGTCAGCACCATCCAGTAGAACGGGAAGAGCAGGAACAGCGCGAAGAGCGCGAGGGGGAGCCAGGTGCCGAGGAGGCGCGACCTCATGCGCGCTCCCGGATGGCTCGCAGTGCAGCGTAGGCCAAGAGGCCCAACGCCGGCAGCGTGACCGCGGCGATGGCTGCGCCCTCGCTCATCGCGCCTCCCACGATGGCGCGCTGGTAGGCGAGCGTCACGAACAGGTGGGTCGCGTTGGCCGGGCCGCCGCGGGTGATGGTCCACACCAGCTGGAAGTCGGTGAAGGTGAAGATGGCGGAGAAGGTGGTGAGGATCACGGTGAGCGGCATGAGCAGCGGCCAGGTGATCTCTCGGAACACGCGAAGCGCGCGGGCGCCGTCGATCTGTGCGGCCTCGTAGACGTCGGTGGGGATCGACTGCAGCCCCGCCAGGTAGCCGATGGTGAAGAAGGGCGTGCCCCGCCAGATGTTCGCCACCATCAGGGACCCGCGCGCGAGCCACGAGTCGCCGAGGAAGTCGATGTTGTGGCGGATCAGCCCCAGCTTCACCAGCGCCCAGCTGATGAAGCTGAACTGCGGATCGAAGATCCACCACCAGGCGAACGCCGACAGCACGGTGGGCACGACGTAGGGCAGGAGCAGCACGGAGCGCCAGAAGCGCACGCCGGCGAAGCGCTGGTTCAGGACAAGCGCCAGGCCGAGGCCCAGGGCCAGCTTCAGCGCCACGGTGACCACCGTGTAGAGGGCCGTGTTGAGGGCCGTGAGCCGGAAGACGGGATCGTCGAGCAGGTACTGGTAGTTCTCCAGCCCGATGAACGTGCCCGGCGTGCCGATTTTCGCGTCCTGGAAGCCGAGCCAGACGCCCAGCCCCAGCGGGTAGGCCAGGAGCAGCCCGAGCAAGGCGGCCGCCGGCACCACCAGCGCGGGCCCGAACCACGCCCCGCGGTCGAGCGCGAGCGACAGCCGCCCGGCGGCCATCGGTCAGCGGTAGATGCGGCGCAGGCGGCCCTCGGCCCTCTTCGCCGCGTCCTTGGACGTGAGGCCGTTCACGGTGGCGTCGGCGAACATGTCGAGCACCACGAAGTCGGCCAGCGCGGCGGCGGCGTGCTGTCCCGGGCTGCCGGCGTAGCTGTTGGGGAGCATGCGCGCGATGCCGTCGCGGAAGGGCGTCGTCTTCGGATCGCGCGTCCAGACCGGCAGGTCGCGATACTTCTTCAGCGCCGGCGTGACGTATCCGTTCATCGCGTCCACCCAGGGCTCCGCCTGCTCGGGCGAGAGCATGAAGCGCAGGTATTCCTTGGCCGCGTTGGGGAAGCGCGAGTACTTGAAGATGAACGCCTGGCTGAAGACGGCCAGCTCCGTCGGCTTCCCCACCGGTCCCACGGGGAAGTTGGCGTGGTCCATGTCCTGAGCGATCTGCGGGAAGTCCTTCTTCGCGGCGGCGTAGATGCTGATGCCGTTGTTGGTGATCGACACCTCGCCCGCCAGGAAGGCGCGGTTGTTGTTCGGGTCCAGCCAGGACGCGACGCCGGGCACCATCTGCGCGTACAGCTCCCGCACGTTGTCGAGCGCCGTCCAGGTCTCCTGCTTGTTGATGGCGATGGTCTTGTCGTCGGCCTCCACCGCCTTGCCGCCGTGCGCCCACAACCACCAATGCGTCCAGGCGTTGCCATCCCCGACCGCATGACCGAGCGCGAATCCCATCGGGTGGCCCTTGCCCTTGAGCGCGCGCGACAGCTTGATCAGCCCGTCGATGCTGTCGGGGAACTTGTCGAACCCCGCCTCCTTCATCCAGCTGATCCGGTAATTGAGCGCCTGCACCGTCCCGCCGATGGGCACCCCGATCCAGTGCTTGAGCTGCTTGCTGTATCCGTACGAGCGCGCCACGTCGTACCAGCCGAGGCGCTTGCCCAGGTCCTCGGCGACATCCGACACGTCCACCAGGCGCTGCGGGTAGATGTGCGGATCGTCGTACCAGCCCATCACCAGGTCCGGGCCGGTCCCCAGATTCGCCGCCATCGCGGCCTTGGGCCGGACGTCCTCCCAGGTGATGTACTCGACGTTGACGGCCACGCCGGTCGCCTCCTGGAACTTCTTCGAGTTCGCGTTCCAGGCCTCCTCGTCCGCCTTGATGAACCCGCTCCAGCGCAGCAGCCGAAGCTGCGCGTCCTTCTCGACCGGGAACATCGGCGCGTACTTCGCGGCCGGGGCTTGCGCGAACGAGCGGGTCGCGGCTCCCGCGGCGAGGCCGAGGCCCCACTTCATGAACGAGCGGCGCAGCGTCATGGCGGTCCCTCCAGGGGGCGGCGATTCTTGTGCGCGCCGGAGCGGGATGTCAAAGAGCGCGCAGCTCGCGCGGGAGCCAGGTGAGGCTTTCGTCCGTGGTCCCTTCCGGGCGGTATTCGAGGCCGACGGAGCCCATGTAGCCCAGCTCGTCCAGGTCGGAGAGGAATGCCGGGATCGGCTGCTTGCCGGTGCCGGGCTGGTGGCGGCCGGGGACGTCGGCGATCTGGACGTGCGCGATCAGCGGGAAGTGACGGCGCAGCACGGCGCGCGCGTCCTCACCCATCATGCCCACGTGGTACTGGTCGAGCTGCAGCCGCACGTTGGGAGACCCGGCCGCGTCCACCAGGTCCGCCGCGATGTCCGCCGTCGAGGCGAAGTAGCCGGGCATGTCGACGGTGTTGATGTTCTCGACCAGCAGGGCGATGCCGGCCTTCGCCACCAGCGGCGCGGCCGCGCGCAGGTTCGCCACTGCCGTCCGGCGCGCCTCGTCGCGCGAGACGCCCGGCGGAGGGATGCCGGCGAGCGCGTTCAGGCGGCGCGTCCCGAACCGCTGCGCCGCGGCGATCGCCTCGCGCACCGTCTCGAGGAATTCCGCTTCCCGGCCGGGCACCGACAGGAGACCCCGCTCTCCCTTCGCCCAATCCCCCGGCCGCGGGTCGAACAGCACCAGCTCGAGGCCGAGCTCGCGCAGGGCCCGCTCAACCGCCGCCGCATCCAGCTCGTGGACGAAGAGGATCTCGACCCTCCGGAAGCCCGCCTGGGCCGCGGCCCGGAAGCGATCCAGGACGGGCAGCTCCGGCCAGAGCAGGGTGAGGTTCGCGGCGAAGCGCGGCACGTTCAGCTCCGGGGCTTGTCCACCGTGACCCCGGCCGCCTCCTCCCAGAGGCGCACCAGCGAGGCCATGTCGTTCTCGCCCATCCCCCGGGCGCGGGCCTCGAGGAACCGCTGCTCGGCGACCGCCCCGAGCAGCAGCGGGACGTTCGCGGCCTTCGCCTCGTCGTGGATCAGCCCCAGGTCCTTGAGGAGCAGCGTGACGCTGGTGGCGGGGCCGAAGTCGCGCGAGATGAAGCGCGGCAGGTTGCGCGTCATCATGGTCGAGCCGCCGAACGAGGTGCCGATCACCTCGAGCACGACGCGCGGGTTGGCGCCCAGCTTCGCGCCGAACACCGCCGCCTCGGCGACGGCCGCGGTGTGGACTCCGACCAGCAGCTGGTTGATGAGCTTCACCACCTGCCCCGCGCCGGCGGGACCGCAAAGCTTGATGTTCTTGCCGAAGGCGCGGAACACGGGGAGGGCGCGATCGAACGCTCCCTGGTCGCCGCCAACCATGACGGTCAGCGTCCCGGCCTGCGCGCCAGCCGGTCCGCCCGACACCGGAGCGTCGAGGAACTCGGCGCCGCGCTCGCGCGCCATCGCGGCGCAGCGCCGGCTCTGCGCCACGCTGACAGTCGAGTGGTCGGCGTAGATCTGCCCGGGGCGCGCCCGCTGCATCATCTCCCGGTAGACCTGCTCCACGGCCTCCGGAGTCGGCAGCGCGGTGAGCACCACGTCGGCGCGCTCCGCGACCTCGGCCGCCGAGGAAGCGGGACGCGCTCCCTTGGCGGCGAGCGCCTCCACGGGAGCGCGCGACCGGTTGAAGACGTGCACCTCGAAGCCGGCGGCGAGCAGCCGCTCCGTCATCGGCCAGCCCATCTTCCCCAGGCCGACGAACCCGACCTTCATGGCCATGCCTTGCTCCGTTCAGTCGCCGCCGTATTCGGCGGCGCTGCGTATTTCATGCCGCGGCGGTAATGGCTTCCGTTCAGGCCCCGAGCGCCTTGGCGGCGTTGGCGAAGTCGCCCTGCGCGACCCAGACGATCATGCCGAAGCCGCCCTGCGCGGCGGCGCCGTTGGCAGCGCGGATGTTGACGCCCGCGCTGGACAGCTTGCGCAGCACCTCCGCCGCGGCCCCCGGGCGGTCCGATCCCTGAACGAAAAACGCCTGCTTGCGCGCGGAGAGCGTCAGCCCGGCGTTCTTCGCCGCGCGGGTGAGCGCCTCGGCTTCCTGGGGGACGACGTCGATCTGCGTCTTGCCCTTGCCGGTCGGGAACGCGGTGAAGGAGAGCAGGTTCACGCCCGCCTCCTTGAGCGCGCCGAGCACGCGCACTCCCTCACCCGGCTTGTCGGGAACTTCGACGTAGTAGTAGTCCACGCGGCGGATCTGGTCTGCCATGGCAGCCTCCCCGGCTGGTGACCATCGAGCGGCCGGGATGCTATCCCCGCGGCGGTCCTTGCGCCAGACGATGCAGGGACCGGGCGGGGTTCGCCTTTCTCCACGGGTTGTGGCTAGGATGCGCCCCGCAAAGGCGCAGGGGGAATGCCATGAAAAAGGCTCTGCTCGCGATGATGTGCGCGGCGGCGGGGGCGGTTTCGGCGGAAACGAACCAGGCGGTGGTGCTCGAGGGAGCGCGCCTGATCGACGGGACGGGGAAGGCGCCGCGCGAGAACTCGGTGATCGTCGTCCAGGGCGACCGCATCGCGGCCGTCGGCACGGTGGGCAAGGTCAAGTACCCGAAGGGTGCGCGCGTGGTGGACGTGCGCGGCCGCACCATCATGCCCGGACTGATCAATGCGCACGGGCACGTGGGGCTGGTAGCGGACGGGAAGAACCGCGCCGACGCCTATACCCGGGAGAACATCCTCCCGCAGCTCGTCCAGTACGAGCAGTATGGCGTCACCTCCATCATGGCGCTGGGGCTCAACCGTGACCTCGGCTACCAGATCCGCGACGAGCAGCGGCAAGGGAAGATCCCCGGCGCGTCGCTCTTCGTCGCCGGCCGCGGGATCGGCGTGCCGGACGCCGCGCCTCCCGTCCCGGTGGCCCCCGACCAGGTCTACCGGCCGCAGACGCCGGCCGAGGCGGTCGCCGACGTGCGCGAGGCGGCCTCGCACCATCCCGACATGTTCAAGCTGTGGGTCGACGACATCTACGGGAAGTTCCCCAAGATGAAGCCGAACGTCTTCCAGGCGGCGATCGGCGAGGCCCACAAGAACAAGATCCGCGTTGCGGCGCACGTCTTCTACCTCGCCGACGCGAAAGCGCTCGTCTCGACGGGGGTCGACGCGCTGGCGCACAGCATCCGCGATCAGCCGGTCGACGCGGAGCTGATCAAGATGATGAAGGCGAAGGGCACCTATTACGTCCCGACCTTCACGGTCGACGAATCCGCGTTCGTGTTCGCCGAGGATCCGGCGATGACGAGCGATCCGCTCCTCGCGCAGGCGGTGCCGGCGGAACTCATCCAGCAGTGGCAGGGGCAGGAGTACAAGGACAAGGTCAAAGGCGACGCCAACATGCCCAAGATCAAGGCGGCGCTCGACACCGGCATGAAGAACCTCAAGGCGCTGCACGACGCGGGAGTGCGCATCGCCTTCGGCACCGACTCGGGCGCGCAGCCTGTGCGCGTGCCGGGATGGGCCGAGCACCACGAGCTGCAGCTGATGGTGCGCGCCGGGCTCACGCCGATGCAGGCGCTCTCCGCCGCCGGCCGGGGGAGCGCGGCCATGCTGGGCCTCAAGGACCGGGGGACGCTGGAGCAAGGCAAGAAGGCCGACTTCCTCGTCCTCGATGCCAACCCGCTCGACGACATCCGCAACACCCGGGAGCTCGTTTCCATCTGGCACGGCGGCAAGGAGATCAAGCCGCGCGCCAGGACGGTCGCAACCAAGTAGGTCGAGGAGGGCACGACGATGGCCGCTTCCCGCCGCACTACCCGCCGCACTTTCCTCAAGACCGGGGCCGCCGGCCTGGCCGCGCTCGCCGCGCCGCGCGGCTTCGGCGCGCCCGTGGACCTGAAGCTGAAGAAGCCGATCAAGGTCGGTTGCCAGACCATCCTCTCCGGACCGCTGGGCGGGTACGGGGAGTTCATGCGCAAGGGCGCGGTGCTCGCTCTGGAGGAGATCAACGCCTCGGGCGGCGTCGGCGGGAGCCCCCTGGAGCTGAACTTCCGCGACGAGGAGCTGAAGGTCGACGTGGGCGTGAAGAACGCGCGCTACTTCGTCGACGACTGGGGCGCCGACTTCCTCATCGGCATCGACTCCTCGGCGGTGGCGCTCGCGGTGGGCGAGATCATGCCGACCCTGAACCGCATCCTCATCGTCACCCATGGCGCCACCGAGAAGTTCAACGAGGACCTCGTCTTCCGCAAGCACATCAAGCAGTGCTTCCGCATCAGCGTGCCCGTCTACCAGGACGGCATCGCCTCGGCGTTCATCGCCAAGGAGCTGCCGGTGAAGAAGTGGGGGACCATCTCGCCCGACTACGAGTACGGCCACACCTCCTGGAAGATGTTCCGGGCCACGCTGAAGAGATTGAAGCCCGAGGTGGAATTCGTGGCCGAGAGCTTCGCAAAGTTCGGCACCGTGGACTTCTCCAGCCACATCAGCAAGGTCATGGGCGCGCAACCGGAGGCGATCTTCTCCACCGAGTGGGGCGGCGAGGCCGTCACCATGGTGAAGCAGGCCAAGCTCTTCAAGGTGTTCGACCAGACCAAGGCCTTCATGATCGCGATGGGCTCGGCCATGGACGTGCTCGAGGGGCTCGGCGCCGACTACCCGGACGGAGTGTGGGCCTCGGGCCGCTACTACTTCGGGTATCCGGACTCGCCGCAGAACAAGAAGTTCGTGGAGACGTTCCGCAAGCGGTGGAACGGCTATCCGAGCTACGTCTCGGAGACTTCCTACGCGGCGCTCTACGCGATCAAGAAAGCAGTGGAGAAGGCCAAGACGCTAGACATCGACCCGGTGATCGCCGCGCTCGAAGGGATGCAGGTGGACCGGCCCGCCGGCCCGTGCACCATCCGCAAAGAGGACCACCAGGCCGTCTACGCCGTGCCCTGGGGCCGCATCAAGCACGACCCGAAGTACCCGATGCCGGTGCTCGGAGACCTGCGGGTCGCCCCGACCGACGAGTACTACCGCAAGCCGCCCTTCCCACCCGTCGAGGCCTGAAGCGCGCACCGACGCTGCATGGGACGCGTGCTCCTCTTCCAGGGTCTGGTCGGCCTGACCGAGGCCATGTACCTGTGGCTGGTCGCCGCCGGGCTCTCGCTCATCTTCGGCGTGCTGCGCGTGCTGAACTTCGCGCACGGCGCGCTCTACATGATGGGCGCGTACCTCACCTACGCCGTCTTCCGCGCCTGCGGCGGCAA
>WNFA01009470.1_pt1 | contig 16641 bp, 14 predicted proteins | sample 5400481 | NCBI WGS metagenome assembly WNFA01 (sample SAMN13153340, study PRJNA577476) | soil metagenome | isolation source: 120 cm saprolite under Douglas fir tree site 2 hole 1 replicate 2 | place: USA:California | collected 2015-04-18
TCCAAGCTTTCGGCAAGTTGCAGGTAACGAGCCTGGTCCACGGCTGCCGTCTCGAGCGATTGTAGTTCCGATTCCACGGCCTGGGATTTCTTGTTTAACTCCGGCATTCTTTGACGCAGTTGCGCCAAGCTGACCAGACTCTCCTGATAGGCAGTGATGAGTCGTGCGATGTTGTTTCCCAATCGCGCCTGTTCGCGGCGCAAGGTTTCGCTGCGTTGTCTTCGCGGATCGGTGTTCCGTGCGACCTCTTTTCGGCGGTCAATTTCAGCTTGAATCAGCGTCCCATTGTCTAACCAGCCGATGATCTGGTTCCATACGAACTGATCCAAGTAGTCTGATCGTACCGGACGGTTGGTGCACAACGCACCTTTGAAATGACGATACGCATCGGAACCGAGGCATCGATAGTAGTACAGCTTTCGTTTGGACGTTCGTGTGGAAGTTCGATACAAGGCATAGCCACACTGCTGGCATACCAGCATCCCTTGCAGCAGTGTCGGTTCGATCGTTCGGCGAGGAGAATGATGCTTATTCTTGGTCAACTGTTCTTGTGCCAGAGCAAATGTCTCTTCACTCACCAGAGCAGGAACGGCCACTTCGATCCAGTCCGCACGAGGCCGATCACGATGACAGTTGCTTCGGTGAGAGGAACCGTTCCGCTGGCGCAGTGGCCGCGTGATGCGCTGTCGTTCTGACTGTTCGGTTTTGCCGTAGCACGCTTTACCTTCATAGGCCGGGTTGCGCAGCAGTCCCCACACCGTCGATCGTTCCCAGCGAGTTTTTCCCGTTCTCGTCGAAATCCCTCGCTCATTCAACAAACGGGCAATCGCATTGATGCTAAACCGTTGTTGCGTGTAAATCGCAAACACCATGCGGACCACGTCTGCTTCGCTTTCTACCACTTCGTAGTACGCGGCTGCCGTGTCCGTCTTCCTCACATAGCGATAGCCGTAAGGAGCTCCTGATAACACATTCACCATTCCTTGTTGGGCTCTGTGTCGTTTCCCGCGCCGGTGTCGTTCGGCGATCTGGGCACGCTCGTATTCAGCGATCATTCCCTGAAACTGAACCACGAGTTGATCCTCAGGGCTGTCTCCCGAAGGCGACTTCAAATAGATAACGTCGACGCCACATCGCGAAAGCTCTTCGCTCAACAAGACCTGATAGGCGTACTTACGGCTGAGCCGGTCGGGCGAGTAGATCAACACCGCGACAATCTGTCCTTGCGCTGCTAAATCACGAAGCGCTTCCAACCCCGGTCGCACCAAACTGGCGCCACTATACCCTTCGTCTTGAAACACCCATTCGGACGGAACCGCGTATCCGTGAGTCTGGGCGTATTCCACCAGCGCCGACGTCTGGCTGCCAATCGTGTGGTTCTCCTTCTGTCGGTCCGAGGAGACTCGCGCATAAATGGCTGCCGGCTTGTTCATTCGTCACCTCCTGAGCAGAATTCAGCGTCACTGATCCAACCGGCCGACGTATCTCGGGTACCAGCAGTTGGTAGGCTTGCTCCAGTTTCCTGATGAGCAAACGATCGAATCGATATTCCAGCTGAACAGCGTGGCGGTCCGATGAGGCGCGCTTAGCCACGCCCTCTTCTCTGCTTCAGGACCGCCAGCAACGCCCGGCTGACGATTTCGCTTAGCGATAGACCAGTGGTGTTTGCGAACGAGCGCACTCGTCGTACCAACTCTTGGGAGAGCTTTACGGTGAAAGCGACCTTGGTGTCGCCGATGGGAACTGGTTGCTTCAAACGCCGGGCCTGCTGCAGATAACGATAGGCTTGACGCGGAGAGACATTGCGGTCCTTTACCAGCTGCGCCACCGCATCTGGCAGATGATCGAACCGCTGCAGCAGTTCGCGGGCATGGTTGAGGCGTTCGGCTTTTACGTTCGCGCTGGCGCGATCCATATGTCACAACTGTACAACCATATATGACACGGCACAAGTGAAGAATAGCGCGCATCTACCGATACCTCAACATTCGGTCAAAACTGAAGTTATCTTTTGCGTTCGAGGAGTACGCTTCCTAAAGTCCGTATCTTCGATCAGGAATCTATCCAATCCAGGTATTGGTTTGGCTGCCAAATCCATGGCCTTGCCAGCATGCAGTTCTCGTGTAGCCTCCCTTAAGGCAAGGCTATCAGCTCTAACTGTGTCGGCCGGGTTTAGCCGGGTGAAGCGTGCGAGTGCGACTTGGTAGTGCTCTGTGCGCCTGATCTCGTCCTTACCCGCCGTTGTGACCGTGCTGGCCATGCCAAGATCGTGGAGGTAAAAAGCCGCCCCCAAAACAAACGCCTCGCTGACCGACAGGCTACCCAGTTCCGTCTCAGTGAGTATCTGCCCCGCAACCCGCCAAAGTGCGTCCATGTGCTCGACCGAGTGGTCCGTGTACTCTGGCATTGAGAATGCAACCTTCGCACCTAACGCAGCTGCGACCTTTCTTACGTCCACAATTGTCTGGGCGTACTCCGGTCTTAGGGCGAGGCGTTTCCAGAGTCCGCTCTCGCGGATCTGCTGGGGTAGATCATACTGCGCGCCGGCCGGTGTCAATTGGTTGTGCACGGTAACGAAATGCTACCACATCCTGCTACGGCCGGCCAGCGAAGTTCAGGATACGGTGTGCGCTGTCGCTGGGTCCCGCACTATTGCGAAATTCTGCAAAGGACTCCGTTGAATTTTCCTCGTACCGCATTCATCCCATTGCACTTTGAGTTTACTTCCCGTCGCCACGGTGGTGTACGAGTCTGTATGGCAACTCTTGTTTCCGTTGCGATTTGACATGGGTGCATTTCTGTATGCTGTTGAAAATAAAGATGCCGCCCTAAGGGACGGCGCTACATTTGGAGTTGCCACACGGACTCGTGTCCCCCTCCCTACTTGCAAGGTCTTCGAGACTTCTGACCTTTTTCTAGAACCTGCTACCATGAGCTCCATGAGACTCAGAACGCTTAGCATCGCGCTCCTTACTCTGCTTCCCACTGCTACGTTGTTTCCGGCGGCTGCGGGCGCACAGACGGCCGACGAGATTCTGGCCAAGGTGCTGGCCGCGCGCGGCGGTGTCGACAAACTGCGCGCCATCACTTCCGAGCGCGTCTCCGGACAAATTTCCTTCGGCGACGTCACCGGCCAGTTCGTCCTCGAGCTGAAGCGCCCGCTCAAAATGCACATGCAGCTCACCATGCAAGACCGGACCATGGTGCGCGTCTACGACGGAAAGTCCCAGGGCTGGGCCAACAATCCGTTTGCCGGCAAAATGGATCCGGAAGCGATGAGCGGAGACGAATTGAAAAATATCACCGAGGAGTCTGACTTCGACGGCCCGCTGCTGGACTACAAAAGCAAAGGCAACCAGAGCGAGCTCGTGGGCAAAGACAAGTTCGACGACAAAGACGTGTGGCGATTGAAGCTGACCACCAAAAACGGCGACGTGCGCTACTACCTCGTCGACGTGAATTCATTTTTGCTGCTCAAGTGGGAGGGCAAGCGCAAACTCCAAGACCAGGAATTTCCGGTGGAGTCTCACTTCAGCGACTATCGCGAAGCCGGCGGACTGAAATTCGCTTTTGCGATCGATTCCGGCAGCTCGCCGGCGGAGCTGACGCAGAAAATCAGGATCGAGAAAATCGAGTTGAACCCCGAGCTGAGCGATGCCGAATTTGGGAAGCCGGCGCCGCCGCCGCAGCCAAGCGCGCCCGCCGCAACTCTCGCGCCGCCGCCCGCCTGATCGCCGCCGTTCACCGCAGAGGGCACAGAGAGCACAGAGTGCACAGAGAAGCTCAGGGAAACTTGCTGCAGCTAAGTCACGCGGGAAGCGTGCTGCGAGAGGAAGGTCACGCGGTTCGTTTGGCGCGGAAGATCATGCAGGTGATGTCGTCCGACTGCCGCGTCGCTCCCACGAAGGCATCGACGGTCGTCATCAGAAATTGCAGCGACTCTTGCGCGCTGATTTCCGGAAGGGTGCGAATCGCCGCCAGCCAGCGCGCGTCGCCAAATTCCTGGCCGCTTTCGTCGAACGCCTCGACGACGCCGTCGGTGAAGAAAATCAGCGCGTCGCCCGGCCGCAAATCTTTCGCGGAAGTTTCGTAGGCCTCCGCGGACTCGATTCCCAGCGGCACGCCGCCAATGTCGAGCTTTTCCATGTCGCCATTGGCGCGCCGCAGGATCGGCGCATTGTGTCCCGCGTTCACGTAGCTGAGCCGCCGCGCTGCGGGCTCGTACTCGGCGAGAACCGCGGTGGTGAAGCGGCGCCCATCGAGGCTGTGCGCGCACGCGTAGCGATTCAGGCGCATCACCAAATCCGCGAGCGACGCGCCTTCGCCGGCGATGGTGCGCAGGCTGGCTTGCAATGTGGCCATCAGCAACGCCGCGGGAATGCTTTTGCCGGCGACATCGGCGATTACCAGCGTGAGTTTTCCCCCCTCGGCGGCCGCGGTGGTGGCGAAAAACGCGTCGTAGTAATCGCCGGCCACGGAATTTTGCGGGCGCGAGGCGAACGAGATTTCCGCGCCGGGAACCTCCGGCGGAGCCGACGGCACGAGCCAGGTTTGAATTTCGCGCGCGATTTCCAAATCGCGCTTCATGGTGACTTTGTCGGCCAGTTCGAGAGAGAGAAGAAGAAGGAAAACTGCCGCGGCGAGGAATTCAAATCTGATGTCCAGCACTTTCATGCCGGAGAAAATCAGCATCACCAACGCGGCCAGCAACAGGATACGGCGCGCGGGAGTGAGCTTGAGAAGCAAAGCCCAGAAAAATTGTTTCGCGACATGGAGAGGCTGGCGCCAGCGCGGAAGCTTTTTTATTTCGTCCCAATCGACGTCGCTGCCGTAGAAGCCGTAGCTGGCGCGCGCATCCGCCGCAAATTGCTTCCACAAATCGTCGATCTGGCGGCCTTCGCTGACGCGCTGCCAGAAATTGCGCACGTGGGTGCTGAAATGCTCGCGCGTGCGAACCGAAGAAGCGGAAGACGCAGCAGGTGGCGTGCTCATCAGCAGAGAGTATAGGTCATTCTTTTTCGCCGCGCTCGTCGCTCGGCTCGGAATCGCCGGTGCCAAGCGAGCCGCCGAATTGCACGGAGCCAAAACCGAAACGATCCCGCAGGAGGTCCGTGGCGCGCGTCAATTTTTCGAGTTTGGCGCGGCGTTCCGCGGAGAGCAGATCGAGTTGCTCGGCGCCGTGCGTGAGGGCGCCGAGGCTTACGCCGAGAAGGCGGATCTTGCGGCGATGGTCGCGGTGCTCGCGAAAAAGATTCTGGAAGACAGCGAAGATGTCGGCGTCGAGCTGGGTTGGCTCGCTGAGCGTTTTCGCGCGCGTGTAGGTATCGAAGCCGGCGTAGCGAATGGTGAGAGTAAGCGTGCGCGTCGCCAGGCCTGCTTCGCGCAGGCGCTTGCAGGCTTTTTGCGAGAGGTGACTGAGCATCGCGGTGAGCGCAACAGTGTCATCGGTGTCTTCGCCGAACGTATGATTGTGCGAAATGGATTTGGGCTCCGCATCGATTACGAATTCGTAGGAATCGCCGCCGCGCGCCTTGCGATATAGCGCGGTGCCCCACTGCCCGAAAACTTTTTCGAGTTTTTCCAGCGATTGCGCTGCAAGTTGTTCCACTGTTTCGATGCTGAGCGCGCGCAACGCGCGCTCGGTTACTTCGCCAATGCCGGGAATTTTGCGGACGGATAACGGCGCGAGAAACCGCGCTTCGCTTCCCGGTGCGACCCAGAGCAGACCGCGCGGCTTGGCTTGATCGGAAGCAACCTTGGCAACGAGGCGCGTGGTGGCCAGGCCGCCGGAGCAGGGAAGTCCGGTGGTGCGCGTGATGGTGCGGAGAAGTTTGTCGGTGGCAGCGAGGGGCGGACCGTGCAGGCGCTCGGTGCCGGAAAGATCGAGATAGGCTTCGTCGATCGAAACCATTTCGACGATGGGAGAAAATTTCGCGAGGATGGCGGCGACGCGATCGCTCCACTCCGAATATTTGCCGTGATTACTGTCGAGATAGATGGCGTGCGGACAGAGTCGTCCGGCGGTGCGAAGCGGCATTGCGGAATGCACGCCAAACTTGCGCGCTTCGTAACTGGCGGCGGTGACCACGCCGCGCTGATTGGGTTGTCCGCCGACGATGACGGGTTTGCCGCACAATTCGGGGCGCTCGAGGAGTTCCACGGAGACGAAGAACGCGTCCATGTCGACATGGAGAATCGAAGCGACGCCCGGCAAAATTTGTTGTTCAACGGGGCCGTGCTTAGCGCGGAAGCGAGCCAGTTCCGGCATGCCCCTAGCCTACGCTTTTCACTTTTTGTTCGCTAGAGATTCGGCAGGGTTAAAGGCGCTCGGCGGCGAGGACGCGGGGGATGCCGGCGAGGTCGTTGGTTACGGCGACATTGGTCCAGTTTGCCGCGTCGAGGAGAGGTTGCACAGCTGGGAGGGAGTTGTGGCCTAGCTCTAGGACGAGGATGCCGCCGGGCTTGAGATGTGCTGCGGATTGGGCGATTAGGTCGGCGTAGAGTTCGTAGCCTTCTTCGCCGCCGAAGAGGGCGGAGGCGGGTTCGTGGTCGCGGACTTCGCGGGGGAGGGAGGGGGCTTCGCGGCGGCCGATGTAGGGAGGGTTACTGGCGATGAGGTCGAAAGAGAGTGGCGAGTGGCGAGTGGCGAGTGGCGAGCGGAGAGCATCGAGAAGATTGCATTCGATGAAATGGATGCGGTCGGATACGGCGTGGCGGCTTGCGTTGCGCTGGGCTACGGCTAGGGCTGCGGGGGAAATGTCGGTGGCGAGGAAATTCGCGGCGGGGAGTTCTTTGGCTAGCGCGATGGCGATGCAGCCGGAGCCGGTGCCGATGTCGGCGATTTGCAGGCCTTCGCCGGCGGATTTTTGGGGGCGGCCGGCACGAAGTTCGCGGAGGGCGAGGCGGTCCAGGACGACTTCGATTAGGTGCTCGGTTTCGGGGCGGGGAATCAGGACGTAGGGATTGACTTCGAATTCGAGGCCCCAGAATTCTTGCTTGCCGGTGAGATGTTGCGTGGGTTCGCCCGCGGCTCGACGCGCAACTAACCCGAAGAAGCGTTGCGCTTCGGCATCGGCGATGACTTCTTCAGGATGGGCATAGAGCCAGGCGCGATTGTGGCCGAGGACGTGAAGAAGAAGCAACTCGGCGGCGAGAGTGAACGAAGGAATGTCCGCCTCGCGCAGTTGCGCGATGCCGCGTTTCAACAGAGAGCGAACGGAATTATCTAGAGACAACTCGATCATCCGAAGAGGCTTTCTTTAAGTTTGCCGCTGGCTTCGTGATACCCGTACGCCGCTCCCGTACCTGCATATGCGTAACCGCCTACAGCCAAGCCACCCAATGCCGAATGTCCAAACGCTGCGCCACCCATGGAGCGCCAGCCTATGCCCAAGGCTCCGAATGCAAAGAACCCGATCGACAAACCTCCGAGGGCAACTCCGCCCCCGGCAATGCCTCCTAGCGCAATCCAGCCAATCGCGATTCCGCCGATGGCGAGGATGCCGGTGGCGCGCCCGCCGATGGCAATGACTCCGCGAGGAGTGCTTCCGGTGGAAAGCAGCGGCATGCCGCCGATGCGCACCGGCGACTCGTAGTTGCCGTGACGCGCAGCCTGGGGGACGAAGAAAAGTCCCAAGAAGAGAGCCGCGAACATGGGGAGTCCGTAGAAGAGCCAAAGGCGCACCACGGTTCGGAGATGCTCCCTTGGGTCCCGCGACGACGCATCCAATTTCCTCATCCATTCCGGACCGGGACTGGAACCTGGACGTGTGAGCATGGAAGCCTCCTGATGAGGATTATGCCTGGGCGAGCTCTTGGTCGAGGCGCTCGGCTTCGTAATGTGAGACGAGGGCGTCCACCATGGGGGCGAGTTTGCCGTCCATGACTTCTGTTAGCTGGTGTAGCGTCAGGCCGATGCGGTGGTCGGTAACGCGGTTTTGCGGGTAATTGTAGGTGCGAATTTTTTCGGAACGATCACCGGATTTGATTTGGCCGCGGCGCTCGCTGGCGATGGCGGATTGCTGTTTTTCCATTTCGAGCTCGTAGAGGCGGGCGCGAAGAACGCGCATGGCTTTGGCGCGATTTTTGATTTGCGATTTTTCGTCCTGCTGTGAGACGACCAGACCGCTGGGGATGTGGGTGATGCGCACGGCGGAGTAGGTGGTGTTCACGGATTGGCCGCCGGGTCCGGAGGAGCAGAAGGTGTCGATGCGGAGGTCTTTGGCTTCGATTTTGATGTCGATGTCGTCGGCTTCCGGGAGGACTGCTACGGTGGCGGCGGAAGTGTGAATGCGGCCTTGCTGCTCGGTGGCGGGAACGCGCTGCACGCGATGCACGCCGCTTTCGTATTTCAGCTTCGAATAAACCTTGTTGCCTTGGATGGCGGCTACGATTTCTTTTACACCGCCCATCGAAGATGGAGAGCTGTCGAGCACTTCGACTTTCCAGCCTTGCGTTTCGGCGTAGCGCGAATACATGCGATAGAGATCGCCGGCAAAGATGCCAGCTTCGTCGCCGCCTGTGCCGGCACGAATTTCCAGGATGACGCTTTTTTCGTCGTTGGGATCCTTAGGCAAGAGGAGAAGTTTTAGCTCGCGCTCGACGGTTTCCTTGCGCGCGGCGAGCTGCTTTTCTTCGTCGTAGGCGAGCTGCTTCATCTCCGGGTCGTTGGTCTCGATGAGCATCTGGTGCGCGCCGGCGAGGTCTTTTTCGATTTGCTTGTACTCGCGGTGCTTGGCGACGATTTCGGCGAGCTCGGCGTGCTGCTTGGCGACCTTTTGGAAGCGCGAGGAGTCGGAGACGAGCTCCTGGGTGGAGAGCTGCTGGGTCAGATCGTCGTAGCGGGCGCCCAGTTGGTCGAGTTTTTCAGAGAGCGTGAGAACGGCCATTGTGATTCCTCGTAGTTTTCACGTAGCTTTCAGCTATCGGTTGACAGTTTTCAGTAACAAAGAGGGAATAGAAAAGGAACATTGTTCGTAATTTCCAGAGGTGTACGCGCTTCCAGGGTGAAAGCGAAAGGCGAGGTAGTTAATAGAAGGCAGCAAACATCAGTGCGCTCTGTATAGAGAATAACTCGGAACGGTGATACAAGCAATTGGATGTGGGTAATGGCCGGTTTCCGGCTATCAACGTTTATTAGGCGTTAGGCTTGATCATCGTCATGGGCGGCGCAAGACTAGACAACTCGCGATCATGTCGTGCAACGCCTGCTTCTTCTTCGTGAATCCACACATCGTGTAGCCGATACCAACACTCAGGGTCGAAAGGCACTTCGCAAGGTTTCGGCCCATCGAACGGCCCAAAGTTAAACGGTGCGCTTTGATGTCACTCACACGCAACCCGAGGGCCATCTTTCCAAGCGTGGCCTGCCAAGGAGAGCTTTCCAGCACAGCAAAGTAGAACCAAACCGCGAGCATAATGACCAAAGGTAAGACCGCTAGAATCACTAGCCCCGAGTCGTAGCCTTTTGATGCGCTGATCAGCCTGATCATGAAAATCACGACAAAAGTAATGAGTAAAAGGGGGATGAACATTGCTGCGCAGTCAATTAGAGCCGCAGCGACACGGAGCCAAAAGCCTGCACAGGCCGTTGGCGTCTCAACCGAAACCCCGCAAGCATCACTGCCTGTTGTTGGGATAGGTACCGCTGCGGCTGCGGGAGGTGTTTCGGACTCGACCTCCGTAACGGAGTGTGCTGGTTGCCCGTACAGTCGATTAATTCTTGGCTGGATAAACCAGACACCAACAGGGAAAAACCAAATGAGAAAAAATGGTCCCGCATAATCGCAGAATGATGCTGGCTTGCTTGTTTCCGCCAAGACTAGGTTCTTGGACACGAAATATAAATCGTAGAGCATGCAGAACACGGCGACGAAGTGCTATGGAAAGATGACTGCTAGCAGCGCTGGCCTAGTGCTGGCACTCTGAAAAGACGCGATAAATATGAATATGTAGAGCGCCGGGTAAGTAAGGGCAAAACGAAAAAATCCTAACTCGAGCCTCAGCGGTGGCGGCACCAAACAGGGGCCCAATCTTCGCAAAATCTTGCGGCGACCTCGCCGCTGCCGACATGGAACTCATGACCGCCACATCCCCGACGATGAATATGCCGAAGAGTAGAAAGAAAATCTGCCAGTGCTTGGCACGGAGAAGGCTCGCGACCACGTTCATGTTTCCCCTGAACTCCCATCTTCACTGATCTGGGTTGAACTAATCGAGAGTTTATACCACCGTAGTGAAAGGGAATAACGTTAATCCGGGCCACCTCCTGGTTAGCCCCCGAATCGGAAATTGATCCGCTATTGGGGTCTGGGAATCGTTGCCGGGATGCAAAAGGATATACTACGATTCGGGCTCACAATATGCCCTCAGAGGCTAAAGCCGGCGGGACAGGAGCTACGGCGCGGCTGAACACGCTGCAAAAAAAGACGAAGAGAGATTCCTCTCTTCGCGACCTGGCGCACAAAAAACGTGCGGACGAAAAAACCGGGTCGCTACGTTCAGAATGACGGGGTGTTGGTGGCCGAGGTTTTACGGCACGGCTGAAGCCGTGCCCTGACGAACAGATTATGAGCGAAGCGGTGCGCACAATTTTGCAGGGGGATGGCGTGGCGGCTAAGGAGCCGGGGCGGGAGGCGGAGGCTGGGTTTCTTTGGGATTTTTGGTATCCGGCGGTGCGGAGTGCGGAGATTCGTGGGAAGCGGCTGGTTAAGGCTATGTTGCTGGAGGTGCCGCTGGTTTTGGGGCGGACTGCGGAGGGGCAGGCGTTTGCGATGCGGGATTCTTGTCCGCACCGGGGGATGCCACTTTCTTATGGGCATTTCGATGGGGCGACGGTCGAGTGCAGTTATCACGGATGGCGGTTTGATGCTTGCACGGCGCGTTGCGTGGAAATCCCTTCGCTGAGCAGCCAGGACAAGTTGAAGGTCGAGCGCATTTTTGCGGGGCATTATCCGTGCGAAGAGCGCGACGGATATGTCTGGGTGTACATGGCATCTCGCGACCGCAGAGCGGTCGACAATTCGGCGGGCACGAGGGTGCCGGAGACGGGTCCGGATGCACCGGCGCTGCCGATGTTCAGCAAGAAATACAGGATTACTAATCTCGCTTGCGAGCTGCCTTCGCACGTGGACCAGGGGATTATTGGATTGATGGACCCGGCGCACGGTCCGTTTGTGCACCAATCATGGTTCTGGCGGAGCAAGCACAGCATTCACGAAAAGCAAAAACGGTTTGAGCCGATACCGTACGGGTTTCGCATGAGCCCGCACTCGCCGAGCTCGAACAGCGCGCCGTATCAATTGCTGACGCGGATTACCGGCGAAGGCGTGACGACTACGATTGATTTTGTCTTGCCGAACATGCGACTGGAGGAGATTCACAGCGGGAAGATGTGGTTTTCGAGCCGGGCTACGGTGACGCCAGTGCGGAGGGATTTGTGCCGGATTGATTTTGTGGCCGCGTGGAATCTGCCTTTTTTGCCGGTGTTTTTGTTCCGGATGTTTGGGAAGACTTTTTTGCGACAGGATCAGGAAACGATGATCAGGCAAGCGGAAGGGTTGAAGCATGATCCGAAGTTGATGCTGATTGATGATGCGGACCGGCCTGCGAAGTGGTATTTCGCGCTGAAGGCTAATTTGCTGGAGTCGCGGCGGACCGGGGCGAAGATGGAGCATCCGATTAATGGGCCGGTGACTTTAAGGTGGAGGTCGTAGCGGACGAGCAATGAGGCGGACAGCCCCGCAGCGGGCAGGCAGAAATGGCTGTCCCACTGGGAAACAGGCTTAGCGGAGGGCGGTTAGGTCGAAATCGACCGAGACTTCGGGGCCTTCTGGCGGGATGACTTGGATGGTGGTGGAATCGGACACGAAGGCGGTTGCCGGGAATTCGAGATGGAGAGTGGCACCGATTAGATTGCAATTATAGCCGTAGCGGGAGCACTGGACGGTTGGTTGGCCGGTGAAATGGACTGGCACGCGGGTTTCATCCCCTTCGAACACCTGTACTTGAAAATCCTTCCAGAAATCGTGGGACCGGAGTTGGTACGACTGTGGCCTGTCCGAGCGAGGAGAGGCGGGGGTGGCGATGATGGGGCCGTAGGACTCGGTAAGAAGGATTTCGATGGTGATTTCGACGGTCTCCGGGTGGTCGCGGTGATCCAGGGCGGCTTGTTGCGCGCTGTAGTTTCCGGTGAACGCGTCCGAATAGTGAACGAGCTTGGCGAACGGCGTGAGAAATGTGATCGAACGGATATAAGGACCGGATTTTGGCGCCGGGAGGTGCTTGGAATATTTGTCAAGGAGGCGCGCGAAGGAACCGTCGTGACGCTGGCCGAGGAAATAGGCTTCGCGGACGGCTTCGTCGGAGAGAGGGGAGCTGAAGGCGAGGGAAGCAGGGGACGCTAGAAGCGCGGCGAGGAGGATCGAGAGAAACGAGCGGGCGCGTATGGGCATGGAAGCTCCGAACAGCTAGCGAGGACACATAATAAGACGTTTATGGCGGCGCAAGTGTTGCCAAGCTGGGGCGCAGCATGCTGCGCCCCTACGAAGATCAGATGCGGCGCTGGATATTGGGGAAGTCGAGCCAGACTTTTATGCCGCAGAAGTGGGAGCCTTCGGTGCAGATGGGGGTGGTGATGTTGGCGCGGAGATGGCACGGGGGGCCGACGTAGCGGGCTAGCTGCGGATGAACTTCGCGGAGCTGGGCTACTTCGTCTAACGAGGCTTTGTAGATTTCTTCTTGGGCGTTGAAGCAGGTGCGCATGGTCCATTTATGGAGGAGGTGGAGAAGCGAGCCGGATTCGACGAGGCGAATGGATTTGGCGTTAGGGAGAACGTAGAGAGCGATTTCTGCCGGGACACCGCGGTTGAGGAGTTCATTCTTGGCGGTCCAGGCTTCTTGCATGGCGCGGCCGTAGAGTTCGCGGGCGCGGGGATTGTTTTCGAGGAGCATGGGAGTGATGTAGTCGGGTTCGCGGGTATCGGCTAGGGTGAGGAGCGGGCGGGAGCCGGGAACCATGCGATGGCGCTGGTCCTGACTGTCGGCGGTGTGGCTGATTTTTTTCGCGAAGGTGTAATTGGCGTGCTGGAGAGCGCGCATGGTAGGGGCGTGGACGCCGACGTTGAGAGTTTCGAGTCGATAGAGATTGCGCGCGGGATTGAGCAGGCGGTCGATGGCTTCGGCGTCGTTGCACTGCGATTCGGTTTGGCCGAGGACGGCGCGATAGGCTTCGGCCATTATGCGGGGGGCGTTGGGGGAATAGTCGACTAGCTTGGAAGTTTTTCCTTGGAGCTTAGCGTCGAATTCCTGGGCGAAGAGTTCGCCGGCAGGGATGCTGGCGCTGCCATTTTGTGCAGCCGGTGAGCGGTCGGCCCATTCGGGCATTTCTTCCAGCGGCTCGGTGCCGAAGCGATCGAAAAATTGCGGATCGATGGCGCGAACTTGCGCGACCATTTCGCCGATGACGGCGCGGGCTTCGCTGGGCGTGTCGGAAGCGGCGCTCATGCGCCAGAGGCGATGGAGCACGATGCCGGAAACGGTGTGCACCATGGTGGTGAAGGTAGCGAGGGGGAGAACGTAGCGGGCGATTTCGATGGCGCGCTTTTCGGCGGAGCGCTCAATTTTCTGGATGCGCTTGGGGTGGGACATGGGGCTGACGTGCCAGATGTCGCTGAGGATTTCGCGCGCGTCGGTGACGAGGAGGGTGGAAAGTTCGCGGTAATGCTGCCAGGCGCGGGCGATGGCGTGTTCGTAGATGGAGCGGCTGGCGGCGTCGAAGAAGAGAGAGGCGGGAGGGATATAGGCTTGCGCGCGGTCGAGGCGGACGTAGCGCTGGCTTTGCTGCTCGGAATTGTAGAAGGGATGGGCGTGGAGGAAGGACCAGACGAATTGGCGGGAGATGTTTTCGAGGCCGAATTCGAAATGGGCGTGCTGGTAAACGGTGTGATGGCCGCTGTAGAACGTGGCGGCGCCGATGTTGAGGCGTTGCTTGTCGGTGATTTCTTCGGGGCCGATCAGCCGCGGGGCGTAACAGGTGCGGGCGGCGGCGATGGCGGAGTCATAAGGATGGGCCCAGGCGTTGCGAAGGGTGACGCGGGGAGGAGCGGTTTCGACGAGTTCACCCGGGAGGGGGTTTTCGAACATGCGGGATTGCGCGGCCACTATGCAAAGAATTTAACACAGAGGGCGCAGAGGACACAGAGAAGACAGGAACGAGAGCTACGTTTGACTTTTGTAGCGGCTAGCGGTTGAGGCCCTTCGGGCATCCTTGTCGGATGCCCTCAGGATGACAACGCGATTAGATCGCAAAATATTGAGCCGGGAGTTATTTTTTGGCGGCGGTGGATTTGGCGGCGGCGTCGGCGTATTTCTTTTGGAAACGCTCGACACGGCCGGCGGTGTCCACGAGTTTTTGCTTGCCGGTGAAGAAAGGATGGCAGCTTGAGCAGATTTCGACGCGCAGCATCTCGCCCTTGATGGTCGAGCGCGTCTGGAAAGTGTGGCCGCAGGCGCAATGAACCGTAACGGCGTGATAGTCGGGGTGAATACCGGGTTTCATGAGGCTCCATTCTGTCGCGTCCGGTCTGCACGGCGGGCCAGGCAGGAGCCCGACCACTACAGCCGCGTCGCTAGGTCGCGAAGCAATCTTTAATGATACGCGAACATTAGATGAAAGCAAAACGAGGGAAGCGTCAAGAAATTTTGAAGGGTCGGAGGATTTAGCGTTTGCGGGCGCGCCATTCTTTGGCGGTGATTTCCCAGATTTGGGCGGGAAAGCGGCCGGAGACGTAGTCGCGGTATTCGGTCGCGACCAGGCGCATGCCTTGCTTTTCGGAGATGCGGCAGGAAGCGATGTTGGCGACGGCTTTGGGGGCGCGAAGAACGGGGAACTGGAGCGTGTTGAACCAAAAATCGGTGACGGCTTCGCAGGCTTCGGTCATCAGGCCCTGGCGTTGCCACGGGAGGGCGAGCCAGAAGCCGCGGTTGTCGTTTTCTTTCGTGCGCAGGTCGATGCTGCCGATGATTTGGTTGGGGATGGATTTCAGGCGGAGAGTCCATTGCCACGTTTCGCCGCGCTCGATGGAGGGAAGCGCCATGTCGTGGATGTAGCGGTAGGCGCCGTCCGGGGGATAGGGCCAGGGGACCTGGGCGGCGAGATAGCGAACGATCTCCCAGTGGGGAAAGAGGAGCTGCAACTGCGGGGCATCGGCAAGTTCCAACGGGCGCAGGAGCAGGCGAGGCGTTTCGAGTGTGGGGGCGGGGATCATATGCCGTCAGATTTCGCTCATTCTTAGAGTCTAGCAAGTGTCACCAAACACTCTGAACGAGCGCGCACGCGTAGTTCGCATGGGTGTATGCTGCGGGCGGCCGTGGGCAGGAATATAGAGCGCATATGTGGCTGCATTTGTCTGACGACTTTATTTGCCGGCGAAAGTGGGTGAGATGAATCCGAAAGCGAAGAATCGATGACCTTGCCTATGATGGAAGGGGATGCGTCGAGCCGGGCTGATGCGCGGGCGGGATCTCATTTGTTCCCGGCGGGACAACTTGTTCCGTTCATCCTGGTCACCGTGCTGTTTTTTCTGTGGGGCGTTCCCAACAATCTCAATGACGTGCTGATCCGGCATTTCATGAAGTCGTTTGCGATTACGCGCTTTCAAGCAGGCTTGGTGCAATCCGCGTTTTACATGGGATATTTTCTGCTGGCGATGCCGGCGGCGTTCCTCATGCGGCGCGTGGGATACAAGTCGGGATTTGTCACCGGACTCGTTCTTTTTGGCACTGGCGCTTTTTTGTTCTGGCCCGCCGCGTTGGCGGGGAGTTACGGCTACTTTCTGTTTGCGCTGTTTGTAATCGCCAGCGGCCTATCGTTCCTGGAGACTGCATCCAATCCGTTCATCGCTCAGTTGGGCGACCCCAATAGTTCGGAGAGGCGGTTGAACTTCGCGCAAGCCTTCAATCCATTGGGCGCGATCAGCGGAGCGTTGATTGGCACGGTCTTCATCTTTTCCGGCGTCGAGCTAACGCCGCAGGAAATCGCGGTACAGCAAGCGCGCCATACGTACGAGGCATACCTTCGTTCTGAAACGCTGCGCGTCGTGAAGCCCTATCTCGTTATCGGCGCGATTGCGCTGATCTGGGCGGTGCTTATCGTGCGCACGAAATTTCCCTCTATTCGCAGTGAGCACGAAAATGAGGCCGGCGATCACGGACATCTCCGCGACCTGTTTCGGTATCCCCATTTCCTTTTCGCGGTTGTCGCGCAGTTCTTCTATGTTGGCGCACAGGTGGGCACCTGGAGCTACTTCATTTCTTACGTTCAGGAGTACGCGCATCAATCCGAAAAGGTGGCCGGGTATTTTTTGACCGGCACACTAGCTGCGTTTGGCGTGGGCCGTTTTGCTTCGGCGTGGCTGATGCGCTTCATCAATCCGGGCAAGCTCATGGGCAGCTATTGCATCGCCAATATTGCCCTCGTCGCTGTTGCGGTGCTGATGCCCGGCTGGTTGGGTTTGTGGTGCGTGTTTTTGACCAGCTTTTTCATGTCCCTCATGTTTCCAACCATCTTCGCTCTCGGCCTGAAAGGACTGGGACCGAATACGAAGCTGGGAGGTTCGCTGCTGGTGATGGCGATTGTCGGTG
>WNFA01006476.1_pt1 | contig 16640 bp, 14 predicted proteins | sample 5400481 | NCBI WGS metagenome assembly WNFA01 (sample SAMN13153340, study PRJNA577476) | soil metagenome | isolation source: 120 cm saprolite under Douglas fir tree site 2 hole 1 replicate 2 | place: USA:California | collected 2015-04-18
ACGCGGTGCTGTACACGCCGCTCGACCGGAAGCCGAAGCGCGACGACGACTGGCACGCGCTGCGCCGGGTACGGAACATCGAGACGAACGGCCGGGTCGCGATCGTCGTCGATCGCTACGACGAGGACTGGTCGCAGCTCGCATGGGTCCTGCTCGAGGGCGTGGCGGCGATCCTCGAGAGCGGCGAGGAGCGTGACGCGGCGGCCGGGCTGCTCGGTGAGAAATACGCGCAGTACGAGACGCTGTCCCTCGAGGGGCGGCCCATCGTGCGCGTGGACATCGAGCGCGCGACCGAGTGGTCTAGCGAGACGCTGAAGGACGGCCGGCCGGGCTTCTAGACTCCCGACTCTCATGGAGTTTGGGTTCACCCTCAAGCCGGACGTCACGTTCGAGCGCGCGGTCAGCCTGGCGCGGCTCGCGGAGCGCAGCGGCTTCACCTACGGCTGGATCTTCGACAGCCACGTGCTCTGGAAGGAGCCATACGTGCTCCTCACGCTGATGGCGCAGAACACCGAGCGCATGCGCCTGGGGACGTGCGTCACGAATCCCGCGACGCGCGAGCCATCCGTGACGGCGAGCACGCTCGCGGTCCTGCAGCTCCTCAGCAAGGGCCGGATGGATCTCGGCATCGGCCGCGGCGACTCCGCGCGACGCGTGCTCGGGAAGCCGCCGACGACGCTCGCGATCCTCGAGGAGGCCACGCAGGTCATCCGCGATCTCTGCGAAGGGCGCGAGGTGACGTACGAAGGGACCAAGCTGCGTCTCGATTGGGCCGAGAAGTACCGCCTCCCGGTGTGGATCGCCGGGTACGGACCGAAGGCGCTCGAGCTCACGGGCCGCGTGGCGGACGGCGCGATCATCCAGCTCGCGGACCCGAGCCTCGTGGGCTGGTGCGTCGGTCTCCTGCGTCAGGGCGCGCGCGCCGCCCGGCGCGACCCGAACGACGTGGCGGTGATGGCCGCAGCACCGGCACACCTCGGCGACCGCAGGCGCGCGCTCGACGCGGTCCGCTGGTTCCCCGCCCTCGTCAGCAATCACGTCGTCGATCTCGTGAAGCGGTACGGCGAGCAGGGTCTTCCGTCCGACCTCACCGCCTACGTCCGCGACCGACCGGGCTACGACTACCAACACCACGCCGAATCGGGCTCGTCGAACGCCGCGTTCGTCGACGATGAGTCGGTGGATCGCTTCTGTGTCATCGGAGATACCAAGGAGCACATCGCGAAGCTGCGAAAGCTGGCTGCCGTCGGTGTCAGGCAGTTCAACCTCTACCTCATGAGCGGCGACGAGGAGCGGATCCTCGAGACCTATGGCCGCGACATAATCCCCGCCCTGAGGGATGTGGCGCCCGTCTAGCTAGAGCTCACCTGTCGCCGCGTAGCGGTCCGCGACGTCCAGCGCCTCATCGATCGCCTTCACACCGACGCTGAGCTCCGCCTCGCTGATCGTGAGTGGCGGCGCGATGAACAGCATGTTCCAGCGGTTGAGGACGTATACATCGCGCTGCATGAGCGCGTTCTTTATCGCGTTCTGGAGCTTCGCCGACGGACCGTTCCACCGCTCGAGCATCTCCTTCGTCTTGCGATCCTTGACCAGCTCGATGCCGATGAAGAGACCCTTGCCGCGCACATCGCCGACCGACGGATGGCGCTCCGCGACCGTGCGTAGCTCGCGCATGAGCCGATCACCCAGGATGGCGCCGCGCGCGATGAGGTCTTCCTCCCGGTACGCCTCGATCGTCGCGACGCCCGCCGCGCACGCGAGCGGATGCCCCGCGTACGTGAGGCCGGCCCAGAGCACGTTCGTATCGAAGTGCTTCGCGATCGGCTCGTCGACGATGACACCACCGAGCGGGACGTAGCCCGAGTTCACGCCCTTCGCGAAGGTCAGCATGTCCGGCACGACGCCGTCGTGCTCCGCCGCGAACCACTTGCCCGTCCGACCGAAGCCGGTCATGACCTCGTCGAGGATGAGCAGGATCCCGTACTTGTCGCACAGCGTGCGCAGACCGCGGATGAACCCATCCGGCGGGACGATGAGGCCGGAGCTGCCGACGATCGGCTCGAGGAAGATCGCCGCGACGTACTCCGGGCCCTCGTACCAGAGCACCTCCTCAACGTGCGCGAGCGCCTTCTGAGCGTCGTTGCCGAACATCGAGCGGTACGGGTCGGGGTTGAGAAAGCGGACCACGCCGGTGATGCCCGGCTCGTTCGCCCAACGACGGTTGTCCCCGCCCAGCGTCGCCGCGCCCTGGGTCTGACCGTGGAAGGAGCGCCACTGCGTCAGGACCTTGTGTCGCTTCGTGTACATGCGCGCGATGCGGAGGGCGTGCTCGTTCGCTTCGCTGCCCCCCGTGGTGAAGAGCGTCTTGGTCAGATCGCCCGGCGTGACCTCGGCCATGAGGCGCGCCAGCTCGGCCCGACTCTCTTCACCGAAGGAAGGCGTGACGTAGCAGAGGCGCTCGGCCTGCTCCTGGATCGCGCGGACAACCTTGGGATGGCCGTGGCCCAGGTTGACGTTGATGAGGCCGGACGAGAAGTCGAGGATGCGGCGCTCGCCGGCGTGAAGCCAGGATCCCTTCGCGCCGGTGATGACGAGCGGCGCGAGAGCGCCCTGCGCCGACCAGGAGACGAGGACGTGATCCTTGGTGTCCTTCGCGATCGCGGAGGTGTCGACCGGACGCTTGGTGTCGAGCGCCATGAGAAAAAGGAGCATACGCTTCGCCCTCGTTCATGAAACTCGGCTTCCAGCTGTGGCCACAGAACACCACCTGGCCCGCGATGCGCGACGCCGCTCAGCTCGCGGATCGCATCGGGATCGACTCCGTTTGGACCTGGGACCACTTCTACGCGCTCTCGGGGGAGGAGGAGCGTCCCAACTTCGAAGCCTGGACGATCCTGTCCGCGCTCGCCGCGGTGACGCAGCGCGTGCGTGTGGGTGCGATGGTGTCGGGCGTCACCTACCGGCATCCCGCGGTGGTCGCGAACATGGCCGCGACGCTCGATCAGGTCTCGAACGGCCGCGCGATCTGCGGCATCGGCGCCGCGTGGAACCGGACGGAGCACCGCGCGTACGGGATCGACCTCGGAACGCCGGGCGAGCGCTCGCGCCGCTTCGCCGAGGCCGCGAAGATCATCCGCGCGCTCCTCGACGGCGAGCGCGTCACGTACAAAGGCAAGTACTACACGCTGAAGGACGCGGTGCTGAACACGCGGCCGGTGCAGAAGCGGCTGCCGATCATGATCGGGGGCGGCGGCGAGCAGAAGACGCTACGCACCACCGCGCGCTACGCGGACATGTGGCACGGCTTCGGTCCGCCGGAAACGATGGCGCGCAAGATCGAGATCCTCCGGCAGCACTGCGTCGACGCGGGGCGCGATCCCTCACAGATCGAGCCGTACGGTGGCAGCTGGCTTGTGGTGCGCGACACGAAGGCCGAGGCCGAGAGCGTGCTGGCCGAGATCGCCAAGCATCATTACGGCATGAACCGCCCGAACGCGTTCGTCGGAAATGTCGAGGCGGTCGCGGCGCATCTCAAGCGGTACTGGGACGTCGGCATCCGCGGTTACATCGTGGGGTTCGCCTATCCCTACGACATGGAGACCATGACGCGACTCGCGGAGGACGTGCGGCCGCGCCTCGAGCGGCTCGTGGGGGTCGCCGCCTAAGGCCGTGGACGCGAGCCAGATCGCCGATGTCCTCGCGCACTCACCGGTCTTTGCCCCACTCGGACAGCGCGAGCGACTCGAGCTCGCGGCGCGCATGCGCGCGAAGCACTTCCAGCGCAACGAGGTGATCTTCCATCGCGACGATCCTGCGGGCCACGTCTTCCTCATCGCCTCTGGCACGGTGAAGGTGTCGGTGCCTGAAGAGGGCGGTCAGGAGGTCGTGATCGCGCTGCACCGCGGCGGCGACGTGTTCGGCGAGATCTCCCTCTTCGACGAGGGCCCGCGGTCGGCAACCGTCACCGCGATGACGGAGACGCTCACCTTCGCCCTCGCGAACCGCGACTTCATGGACGTGCTGCGCGGCAGCCCCGACGCGATGCGGCAGCTGCTTGCGCTGCTGGCGCGGCGCATCCGACTCAGCACCGGGCATATCGAGGACCTGGTCTTCCTCGACCTCCACGGGCGCGTCGCGAAGCTGCTGCTCGATCAGAACGAGCTGCTCGGCACCCCGAACGTCATCGAGCTGACGCAGGAGGACCTCGCCTCCTTCGTCGGGGCGACGCGCGTGGCGGTCAACCGGGTGCTCGTCGATCTCGAGCGGCAAGGCGCGGTGAAGCTCGGCCGCGGGCAGGTCGATCTCGTCGATCTGGCACTCTTGAAGAAGGCGATCCGCTACTAGAACGAACGAGCGGCTCTTTCGAGCCGCTCGTTCTTCGCCGTCAGATCTCGTGGATCGCTTACGGAGTCAGCTGTCCGTCGTCGGTGGCCGTGTGCGGGTTGTCGTCGCTGCCCGCGTCCGGGATGCTCGACGGGCCGGCGATGTCGTCGCCGCTGTACGTGGTGTCAGGTGTCGAGGAGGCCGAGGAGTCGTAGCCGACCTTCGTCAGGTAGCTCTCGGACTCGTCGATGAAGGCGGTTGTCGGGGTCGATCCGCCGCTCGCGTCGACATCGGCGTTGCCGCCGGTGAATGTCTCGTCGAGCTTGGCGAGCCTTGCCGCGCCTTCGGATCCGGCAGCGCTCGCGTCAGCGTTGCCGCCACTGAACATGGCATCGAGCTTTCCGAGCCGTGAGTCGGCTCCGGAAGTGCTCGCGTCGTCGAGACGTGCGTTGCCGATGCGCGCTGAGTCCGCAGCGGATGCGCTGCTGCGAGCCCAGTCGTCGCCGGCGCGGACAGACCCTGCAGCTGATGGCCCAGCCAGTCCGTCGTGCGCCGGGTAGTTCGCCATGCCGTCAGCGGTCTTGTTGCCGCCGCTGAAGCTCTCATCGAGCTTCCCGAGCCTTGACTGCGAGGCCTGGTCGACGCTTGCGTTACCTGTGCGAGCCCAGTCGTCGCCGGCGCGGACAGACCCTGCGGCTGACGATCCGGCGATCTTGTTCTCGAGCGCTGTGGCCTCGGGTGAACCCTCTACGGGTGCGACCGAACCGGATTGCGCGTCCGCGCGAGCCGCGAACTTCCAGTCGTCGCCAACGCGAGCCTGACTCGCGGCCTCCTGCCCGCCGCTGAACTTCCAGTCGTCGCCGGTGCGTACGGTGCCGGTGCCTTCCGGGGCCACTCGCCCCGCGAACTTCCAGTCGTCGCCCGCGCGGACGGTGCCCGTGCCGCTCGTGCCCGCGTCGACATCGGCCGACCGCATGGCTTCGCTGCCACTCGCGTCGGCGGAGCCACCCGGCCTGATCGGGTCTCCGGGGAGGGCGGTGCGGCTGCCCGAGCCCGAGAGGTCGTCGACCGCTGAGGGGCCGCCGCCCGGGGTCAGGTCACTCGACGACATGCGGGTCGAAGCGATGGCGCCGCCAAGCGCGAATGACTTGCTCATCCGCTGGTCGACGCCGAGCGTGGAGAGACGGCCCGCATCTCCGGTGCGGAGTGCCGACGCTTCGTCGGCGCTGAGGTCGAAACCGCGAAGCGCGCCGGTGGGGTCCGAGTTCAGCTGACGCCGGAACGCGGCGTCGCTGATTGCGCGCTGGACGACTTTTGCGAGAGCTTCCTTCGACATGTCACTCCTCCTACGTTTTGGTGTTGCGGGCAGACTGACCTTGATGTCCGGCCGCTTCGTCCACCCCTAAGACGCGTCCTCTGTAATGCCGATAACGTTCGTCGATGTCGTGTCCTCCCCCCGCGCGCTTACTCGAGCTCCGGTAGATCCACCGGCTCGCCGCGCGGCCGACAGACGCCGCAGTGCAGCGCGTCTTCGATGACGAGCGCCCGCAGCGTCTGATGTTTGTTGCCGCGGAAGACATCGAAGACAAATGGCTGCGTCTTTGCGTGCTCGCGGCACGTGCCGCGGCCACAGAAGCGGCACGCTCCTAACGCCGTTCGTTCGCAGACCCAACAGTCCACTTCCTCATACTCCCCGCGTCGCCGAGCCCAGCCCGGCGCCCACATAATGCGCCGTCCGGGCGCGAAATTCGCCTGCTTTTTCGCCGGAAGAGCGCACCAGCCGCAGGAAGTCCTCTCGGCCCAACCCGGCCAGCACCAGGTCGGTCAGGGCCGTCACCGTGGCGCTCCGGGGCTGATCGAGCAGGAGAGCCAGGTCCCCGAAACCGTCCCCCCGGGCCAGCTCCCTGATCACCGCACCGGCGATCCGCACCTCGGCCCGGCCCTCGCGGATGACGTAGTACCGGTCGCCGGCGTCTCCCTCCAAAAACACGACCTGGCCGGCCGGAACCCGGCGGGTGACCAGCCGCGCCGCGATCCGGTCGAGCTCGAGCGCGTCGAGGCCTCGGAAGAACGGCAGGGCGGCCAGCTCGGCACGCTCCTCCGCCGAAGCGCGGATCCGGGCCGCGATCTCGTAACGGTCGCGCACCCAGCGTTCGAAATGACCGCGGTCCAGCGACCAGAGCACGCACGGCTCGAGGGCCTGGACCGTGGCCCCGCGCGGCTTCCGGTCCAGCAGCGCCATCTCGCCGAAGCCCTCGCCGGCGAGGATCGTTCCGAGGACCCGTCCGTCGCGATCGAGCGCCTGCAGCCGCCCGGATCGGACGAGGTAAAAGCGGTCGCCCACCTCGTCGGCGGTCACGACGGTCGCGTCCGCCTCAACGGGCTGCTCCCGCAGGTGAGAAGCGATGGCAACGAGCGCAGGGCCCGGAAGCCCCGCGAAGAAGCGCACGCGCGCCAGGACCGCCGCCCGTTCCTGCACCGTCCCGAGTCGGGCGCGGCGCGCGCGCGCGGTGCGGAGGCGCGCGAACGTACGGACAGCGCCGACGAACCGCGCGGCCAGCGCGACCAGCAAGGGGCCGACGAAGACCAAGACGAGCAGCCCCAGCCCGAGCACGCCGGCTGGGCCGTACGCGAATAGTTCCTTCGCTGCGATGGCGACGCGCGACTGCCACAGCGTGAGTGAGAAGACGAGAACGAGAAGCGACGTGGCGATCGCGATCCCACCGAACAGGCTCAGACCGATCTCATTCAGCGTCCAGCGCTCGCGACGTCGCAGCTTGCGGATGATCGCGGTCCGCGCGAACGCCATCGAGCGTTGCCGGAGAAATGGCGCGTCCAGCAGGTCCACGAGCACCTGGTATCCGTCGAGCTCGAGGATCGGGAGGAGGTTGAGCACCAGCTGGAACGTGAAGAGGCTCGCCCCTTGGAACGCGATGCTTCCGACGATGCCACCCTCGAACGCGGACACGAACGCGCAGATCGCCCCGACCGTGGCCCCGCCGATCGGACCCGACAGTGCGACGACGATCCGCTGCCCGCGCGAAGCCATCGCCATGTCGGTCGCGTCGACGTAGGCGCATGGGAAGAGGTAATAGATCATCAGGCCCAACCGTCGGACGCGACGCCCGTAGTGACGGATCGCGAGCGCGTGGCCGGCCTCGTGCACCGAGATCGAGATGACCTGCAAGACGGTGAGCGCCAGGATCCCCAGGGTGTAGTTGCCATTCACCGTCGCGAGCCCATGACGTCCCGTACCCAGCTCTCTGATCCAGACGACGACTCCGGCGACCGCGAGGAGCACCACCAGGGCCCCGCCCACTCGCGTGAACGCGAGGCGTCCGCCAAACCGATAGACGAAGTCCACGACTCGCTCCGCGTTGTTCCACCGCGCGATGTCCCACATGATCAACCGGCGGAGGAGGATCGACAGACGGGTGAGCGGATCGCGCTGTGCGCGTCGGGCGGCGAGCTTCTCGTAGACGGGCGCTCGCTCCTCGCCGAAGAATCCGTTCGCGCCGAGCATCGCCGTGACGCGAGCGAGGCGATCGAGAGCGAACGTCCCGTGGCGGTCGAGATTCGCGACGAGGATGTCCTGGACGCTGCGCTCGCCGTCCATCAGGTCGACGAGACGTAGATCCTCGGGCTCGAGCCGCACGTAGAGGCCCGCGCCGCGCTCGCCGCGGGGATTCTTCAGGACGTAGTAGGTGCTGCCGTCGCGTCGACGAAGTTCCGCGCGCTCGATATCCGGCACCAGCCGTGGCACGAACGACGCGTAGTCAAGCCGCTCCCGCAGCACTGACCAGATACCTTCCATCCCCTCGCGCACGGTACTGCGGGCAGCGCGTCTGCGCACCTGCTAGCGTTTCCGCGTCCAATGAAGATCGGTGTCCCGAAGGAGACCATGCCCGGCGAGACGCGGGTCGGGCTGGTGCCGGAGACGGTCGGGCGGCTCACGAAGGCGGGAAACACGGTCGTCGTCGAGCGCGGCGCGGGCGTCGCATCCGCGTTTCCCGATGACGTGTACGAAAAGGCCGGCGCGCAGATCGTCGACGACGCATTCGACGCCGAGCTCGTCGCGAAGGTCCAGCGTCCGACCGACGCGGAGATCGGCAGGCTTCGCGCGGGGACGGTGCTCATCGCGTTCCTGCAGCCGCTCGTCAACACCGACCTCGCCCGAAGGCTCGCGGAGCGGAGCGTGACCGCGTTCAGCATGGACGCGATCCCGCGCATCACGCGCGCGCAGCCCATGGACGCGCTCTCGTCGCAGGCGACCGTCGCCGGTTACAAGGCCGTCCTGCTGGCCGCCGCCGCGCTCCCGAAGTTCTTCCCGATGCTCACGACCGCGGCCGGCACGATCGCGCCGGCGAAGGCGCTCATCATCGGCGCGGGCGTCGCCGGCTTGCAGGCGATCGCGACCGCGCGGCGACTCGGCGCGGTCGTCGAAGCGTTCGACACGCGGCCGGTGGTGAAGGAACAGGTGCAGAGCCTCGGCGCGAAGTTCCTCGAGATCGACCTCGGCGAGAGCGGCGCCGGAGCCGGCGGCTACGCGAAGGAGCTGTCGGAAGAGGCGCATCGCAAGGAGGTCGAGCTCCTCGCGAAGGCCGCGCGCGAGAACGACATCATCATCACCACCGCGGCGATCCCGGGCCGCAAGGCGCCCGTGCTCATCACCAAGGAGATGATCCCGACGATGAAGCCGGGCTCGGTGATCGTCGACCTCGCCGCGGAGACCGGTGGCAACGTCGAGCTGACCGAGGCGGGCAAGACCGTGGTCTCCAGCGGAGTCACGATCATCGGCCTGCTCAACATCCCGGCTTCGATGCCGTTCCATGCGAGCCAGATGTACTCGCGCAATGTCGCGAGCCTGCTCGGGCTCATGCTCCGGAAGGACGGGACCTTCGATCTCAACCTCAGCGACGAGGTCGTGAGGGGCACCGTCATCACGCACGCCGGCGAGGTCGTACATGAGGGAGTGAAGAAGGCGATGCAGCCCGCGCCCGCGGGAGCGCACGCGTGAGCAACGAGGTCCTTCTCGGCGCGTACGTGTTCATGCTGGCGATCTGGGTCGGCAACGAGGTCATCTCAAAGGTGCCGAGCACGCTGCACACGCCGCTCATGTCAGGCGCGAACGCGATCCACGGCATCATCATCGTCGGCGCGCTGCTCGTTGCGACCGCGCTGCCGGGTCCGCTGGGCACCGTCCTCGGCTTCCTCGCCGTCGTCCTTGGCACGATCAACGTCGTGGGCGGTTTCGTCGTCACCGACCGGATGCTGCAGATGTTCAAGGCGCGTCCGCGTCCGGCGAAGGCCGCGGAGAAGAAGTAGTGGACCAGCTCCGCGACCTCGTGCCCTGGGTCTACCTCATCGCGGCGGTCACGTTCATCTTCGGCCTCAAGGGACTCTCCGGTCCGACGACGGCGCAGCTCGGCAACCGCGTCGCGGCGGCGGGCATGCTGGCGGCGGTCATCGCGACGTTCCTCGAGCAGCAGCTGCGATCGCGATCGGCACCGTGATCGGTTTCGTCGGCGCGCGTCAGGTCCCGATGACGGCGATGCCGCAGATGGTCGCCATCTTCAACGGCGCCGGCGGCGGCGCGGCGGCGCTAGTCTCGACGCTCGAATACCTGCGCGCGGCCGGCGCGGGTGGCGCGTCGGTCGGCGAGGTCATCGCGATCCTGCTGGGGCTGATGATCGGCGCGGTCTCGTTCTCGGGCAGCATCATCGCGTTCGGCAAGCTGCAGGGGCTCATCGACGCGAAGGCCTTCAAATACGCCGGCCAGCAGCTCGTGACCGGTGGCCTCTTCGCCGGCATGCTGCTGCTCGAGGAACGTCGCGATGACCGCCGCCAGCATGCCCGCCGCCGCGACGCGGTTGCCGAGCTGCGCCGTCGTCGGACCGGAGAGTCCCTTGAGGCCGAAGATGAACGTGACCGCCGCGATGAGGTAGACCCAGCGGACTGGCGATCGGCAACCAGATGCTCATCGTGGCCGGCACGCTCGTCGGCGCGTCGGGCACGATCCTCACCCGCCTCATGTCCAAGGCCATGAACCGCTCGCTCGGCAACGTCCTGTTCGGCGCGTTCGGCGCCGCGCCCGCGACCAAGACGGGCGCGAAGACCGACGACGGTCGCACCTTCCGCGAGGTGAGCGCCGAGGATGCCGCGATCCTGCTCGGCTACGCGCAGAGCGTGATCATCGTTCCCGGGTACGGACTCGCGGTCGCGCAGGCGCAGCACAACGTGCGCGAGCTCGCGGACCTGCTCGAGGCGAAGGGCATCGAGGTCCGGTACGCGATCCACCCCGTTGCGGGCCGGATGCCGGGTCACATGAACGTGCTGCTCGCCGAAGCCAACGTCCCGTACGAGAAGCTCTTCGACATGGAGCAGATCAACGAGGACTTCCAGCGCGCCGACGTCGCCCTGGTCATCGGCGCGAACGACGTGACGAACCCCGCGGCGCGCAAGGACACCGCGAGCCCGATCTACGGGATGCCGATCCTCAACGTCGACCAGGCCCAGAACATCATCGTGATCAAGCGCTCGATGAAACCCGGCTTCGCCGGGATCGACAACGAGCTCTACCTCGACCCGAAGACCGGGATGCTGTTCGGCGACGCGAAGGACGCGGTCTCGCGCGTCGTGAACGAGCTCAAGAAAGCGGCTTAGTCGGGCAGCGTCTGTGGCCGGGCAAGCCAGCGATCTGGATCGTCACCGAACCGCAGCATTCGCCTAAAGACGCTCCCGGCGGTGGTCGCGCTCGGGTCCTCGCGTGCACAGCGCACGAGCACCCGGTTCACATGAGGCCGCGCGCGTGGCATGGTCGGACCTGCGGTGCCCGGCCGGGGCCGCATTCAGAGGAGGTGAAGATGAAGAACTTCGACACGCTCAAAGATCTCCAGGTCACGCTCGACAGGGACCGCCCGGGCGCGCTCGCGAAGGCCACCACGGCAATCGCGAACGCGGGCATCAACATCGAGGGGTTCTGCGAGATCGATGGAAACTTCCACGCCGTGACCAACGATCCCACGTCCGCAAAGAAGGCCCTCGAGTCCGCTGGCTACAAGGTGCGTGAGTCGGACGTCGTTGTCTTCCCCGCGGAGGACCGGCCCGGCTTCCTCGCCGAAGTCCTGAAGCTGATCACCGAAGACGAGATCAACGTCAGCGTGGCGTACACGCTGGCGAACACGCGGATCGCGATGGGGGCCGACCAGGTCCCGAAGCTTAAGGAAGTCCTTCAGGAGTTCTCGGCGACCGCCTCGCGGCGCCGCTAGCGTCCTGCCCCGGCCGGGTCCGCGCTACCCCAGCCTCGCGAGCGCTTCCGCCGTCGTCGGCGCCCACGTCACGTTCTGACAGTTCGGGCAGTACCAGCTCTTGCGGAACTCACTGCGGTGATAACCCCACGCGACCGCCGTGCCGCAGATGTGGCAAGGCAGACCGGTGCGCTCGTCGACCCACAGGCCTTCGGCGGCGTTGAGCGCGAAGCGCGTACGGCGCTCGCCGCCGTCGCGGTTGAGGCGCATCAGCTTTCGCGCCTGCGCGACGAGACGTGCCAGCGTCGCGTCGTCGAGATCCGCGACCTTCGCCCACGGGGACACGCGCTCGAGGAACAGCGCCTCGCACTTGAAGACGTTCCCGATCCCCGAGATCGTCCGCTGATCGAGGAGCGCGGTCGCGATGTCGCGGTCGTGCGGGCTCGCGCGCAGCCGGCGGAGCGCCTCGTCGGTGTCGAACTCGTCGTGGATGACGTCGGGTCCGAGCTCCGGCAGGACGGCGTGGAACGCGATCTCGCGCGTCGTCATGAGCTCGACGACCGGCGGAGTGAAGCAGGGCGCAACGAACTCGTCGGTCGTGATGACGACGCGCGCATCTGAGCGCGGCGACCACCATCGTTCGCCGGGACGGTAGACGTGCCACATGCCGGTCATCTTCATGTGCGTGTGCAGCACGACGTCGTCAGCGCCGCGCGCGAAGGTGATGAGGAGATGCTTGCCGTTCGACTCGACCGAGCGGACCACGCTGCCGACGATCTCGAAGCGCGCGGCGTCCGAGCTCATCCGCGGCGCGACGACCTCGAACCCCGTCACCACCTTGCCAGCGAGCGCGCGCCGCAGCACGTTCGCGACGCGGTGGATCGTGTCGCCTTCAGGCATTCCGCTTCAGATAGCCGCGTGGCGTACGGGTGAAGCCGGCCGCACGCAGCGGCTCGGCCAACGGGGACTCGTCGACCGGAAGACCGTCGATCTCGTCGAGGAAGAAGGGCGCGCGACGGTCGGGACTCGCCTCCGCGGCGAGCGCGGTGGCGATGAACCCGCGTGCGGTCGCAAGTTCGTGTTCGTCGCCCTCGCTGAAGGTGAGCAGTGCGCGTTCGTCCCGCGCGAGCCACGCGGCGAGCACGCCGTCGATGAGCACGACGAGCGCGCCCGACGAGCGCATCGGTCGCCGGCCCTCGGCGCGCTCGGGCCACGGCAGCGCCGCGCCGTAGAGGTTCGCCGGATCCGTGGCCGCGATGGTCACGACCGTCGGCTGCTCGCTCGTCTCGCGCACGACGCGCAGGCGATCGACCGCGCCGGGGAGCGCGAACTGCGTCGCGCCGCGTCCGGCGACGAAGTAGCCGCGCCGGACGCGACCCGCGTCCTCCATCGCTTTCAGGACCCCGTACACCGCGGCGAATCCGCCCGCGAGCCCTTCCGCCTGCACCGCCTCGCGCGTCACGATGCCGTGCCGCTCGAGCAGCTGATGAACGCGCGCGGTCACGCGCTCGGTCGGCGTGAGGTTCGGCACGTGGAGCGAGTCCACGAGAGACCAGCGGCCTCCGCTCTCCTTTGAGTAGATCGCCGTGCGCTCGGCCGAGACGAGCAGCGACGCGCGCGTCGGATAGGTCGAGCGGCGCGCCGCGCTGGCGCGGTGGCGGGCGCGCGACGCCGGCGCACGGATGAAGCCGCGCAGCGGTTGAAGCGTGTCGTTCGTGACCTCACCCGACCACACCAGATCCCACAGCGCCTCGAGCACCTCCGGCGTGAAGCCGCCGCCGAGCCCGGCGAGAAGCTGCGGGAAGAACACCGCGCCCCGGGCCGCCAGCAGCTCGCGGATCTTCTGGTGCGTCGTTCCGCTGGGCAGGTCGCCTTGCGGCTCGGGCAGGAGCGAGAGGTGCTCCGTGAGGAAGAGTCCGACCTTACCGTCATGCGGGCCGCTCGCACCGCCGCCGACCCAGACCGCGGCGCCGGATGCGAGGAGCGCGTCGAGGTCCCCTTCGTCGTAGCCGCTCACGCGCGCCGGCAGGATCCGTGACTCGAGATCCGACGCGGGAACGAACGCACCCTGCAGCTGAGCGATCGCGTCGAGCAGCGCGCCCTCGCCGGCGCGTGGCGAGTCGAGGCCGTGCCAGGCGGTCGCGAAGCGCGCGAGCGCCGCCTGCTCGACCGGCTCGACCTCGCGTCGGAGGCGCGCGAGCGAACGCTGGCGCAGCGTGCGCAGCACGCCGGCATCGACCCACTCGATTCCGGTGCCGCCCGGACGGAACTCGCCCTCGACCACCGTTCCCGCGTCGCTTAGGTCGCGCAGCGCGTCGAGCACGAGGCGCGTCGACAGCCCGAGCCGGCGCGCGAGATCGGCGACGCCGAACGGACCGTGCGTCCGCGCATAGCGGCGCAGGAGCGACGCGAGCGGCCGCTCGCTGCTCGCGAGGAACGCGTCCGGCAGACCCGGCGGCACGACCGCCCCGAGCGCGTCGCGGTACTTCGCCGCGTCCTCGGCGGCGATGTGTCGCGTCTCGCCGGCGATGACGAGGGAGATCGTGCGGCGCTCGCGCTCGAGCGCGGCGAGCCAATCGTCCACCGCCGCCGCGTCGGTCACACGTGCCGCGAGCTCGTCGCGCGTGAGATCGCCGAGACGCAGCTCGAGCTCGGCGAGCGCGTCGGCATCGAGCAGCTCGCGCAGCTCGGCCTCGCCGAGAAGCGTGCGGAGCTGCGCCGGATCGACGGTGAGCGCCTGCGCGCGGCGCTCCGCGAGCGGCGCGTCGCCCTCGTAGATGAAGTTGCCGACGTACGTGAACAGGAGCGAGGCCGCGAAGGGCGAAGGCGTCCGCGAGTCGACGGTGACGACGCGGACGTCGCGGCTGCGGATGCCGCGGAGGACCTCGATGAGCGCGGGCATGTCGAACACGTCCTGCAGGCACTCGCGATACGCCTCGAGGATGATCGGGAACGAGCCGAACCGCGACGCGACCTGCATGAGCTCGGACGCGCGCCGGCGCGTGTGCCACAGCGGCGAGCGGCTGCCCGGAAAACGGCGCGGCAGCAGCAGCGCGCGCCCCGCCGCCTCGCGGAAGCGTGCGGCGAAGAGCGGCGTCTCCGACAGCCGCGCCACGACGAGGTCCTGCGCGCGGTCCGGATCCGGCAGCATGACCTCCGCGGGCGGCGGCGCCGCCGCCTCGGGGAAGCGCGCCACGATGCCGTCGTCGGTCCAGAGCACGTCGACCTCGATCGCGCTGCGCTCGCGGACCATCGCGCCGATCGCCATCGCCCACGGCGCGTGCACCTTTCCGCCGAACGGCGTGAGCACGCAGACGCGCCAGTCGCCCACCTCGTCGACGTAGCGCTCGACGATGATCGTCCGGTCGTCCGGCACCGCGCCCGCGGCCGCGTATTGATCGGCGAGGTACTGGAGCAGGTTCCGCGCCGCGCGCTCGTCGAGGTCGTGCTTCTCGATCAGCCGGCGTGTCCCCTCGGCCGGATCGGACGCGCGCAGCGAACGCGTGAGCGCGCCGATCGCGCGGCCGAATTCGAGCGGACGCCCGGCCGCCTCGCCTTTCCAGAACGGCATCTTCCCGGGTACGCCGGGCGCGGGTGAGACGAGCACGCGGTCATGCGTGATCTCCTCGACCCGCCAGCTGGAGGCGCCCAGCAGGAACGTTTCGCCCTGGCGCGTCTCGAACACCATCTCCTCGTCGAGCTCGCCGACGCGGCCCTTCCCGGGCTCCGCGCCGACGAGGAACACGCCGTAGAGCCCGCGGTCCGGGATGGTGCCGCCGCTCGTCAGCGCGATGCGGCCCGCGCCCTCACGCGAGCGCAGCGCGTTCGCGACCCGGTCCCACACCACGCGCGGCCGCAGCTCCGCGAACTCGTCGGACGGGAACCGACCCGACAGCATGTCGAGGACACCCTCGAGGATCGGCCGCGCGAGGTCGGAGAACGGCGCCGCGCGACGCACCACGCGCTCGAGGTCGTCGACCGTCCACGGCTCGACCGCGACCATGGCGACGATCTGCTGCGCGAGGACGTCGATCGGATTGCGCGGATAACGCGACTGCTCGACCGCGCCGGCGTGCATGCGTTCGGTGAGCGCCGCGCACGCGAGGAGGTCGCCGCGGAACTTCGGCATGATCACGCCCTTGCTCGGCGTGTCGATGTGATGGCCTGCGCGGCCGATGCGCTGCATGCCGCTCGCGACGGACGGCGGCGCTTCGACCTGGATGACCAGGTCGATCGCGCCCATGTCGATGCCGAGCTCGAGCGAGGACGTCGCGACGAGCGCCCGCAGCCGCCCCGCCTTGAGGTCGTCCTCGATCCGGAGGCGCTGCTCGCGCGCGATCGAGCCGTGGTGGGCATGGACGAGCTCTTCGCCGGCAAGCTCGTTGACCGCGCTCGCGATGCGCTCCGCGAGGCGGCGGCTGTTCACGAAGATGAGCGTGGAGCGGTGCTCGCGGATGAGCTCGAGCAGGCGCGGATGGATCGCGGGCCAGATGCTCGATCGCGCATCGGCGCGCGACGCCGGGCCGCTGCGGATCTCGAGCGTCTCGGTGCCGAGCTTCGCCATGTCGTCGACCGGCACCTCGACGCGGAGCTCGAGCTGCTTGGTGTGCCCGGCGTCGACGATCTTCACCGGTCGAGGGCCGTCGCCGTTGAAGCCACCCAGGAAACGCGCGACCTCATCCAGCGGCCGCTGCGTCGCGGAGAGTCCGATGCGCTGCAGCGGGTGGCCCGCGAGCTCCTCGAGCCGCTCGAGCGACAGCGCGAGATGCGCTCCGCGCTTGGTCGCGACCATCGCGTGGATCTCATCGACGATCACGGTGCGAACGCTGCGCAGGCTCTCGCGCGCGGAGCTCGACAGCACCAGGTACAGCGATTCGGGCGTCGTGATGAAGATGTCGGCCGGTGTCTTCGCGAACCGCAGCCGCTCCCGCGCCGGCGTGTCGCCGGTCCGCGTCGCGACACTGGGCTCGCGCAGCGGCGTGCCGAGCCGCTCGGCCACGTGACGGATCCCGACCAGGGGGCCTCGTAGGTTGCGCTCGACGTCGATCGCGAGGGCCTTCAGCGGCG
>WNFA01002153.1_pt1 | contig 16636 bp, 14 predicted proteins | sample 5400481 | NCBI WGS metagenome assembly WNFA01 (sample SAMN13153340, study PRJNA577476) | soil metagenome | isolation source: 120 cm saprolite under Douglas fir tree site 2 hole 1 replicate 2 | place: USA:California | collected 2015-04-18
ATTGCCACGACTCAACCCAGGCGTTCCCGCTGCTCGATGCCATTCCGCGGTTGCAAGGCCTGCGTGGTCGGCCGCGCTTTCGCCCCGATTGCATAGTGGGAGATCGGGCCTACGACGCAGAGAAAATCCGCCGTGCTCCGCGTGCAGTCACATCTCGCCGCTACTCGCAATGCGCAATACGGAAAACGGCAGCGGTTTGGGACGATAGCGCTGGGTCATAGAACGTACCTTCGCGTGGTTGAACCAGTTCCGTCGTCTTCGCCTGCGTTATGAAAGAACAGATATGCACAAGGCGCTTCTATCGCTCGCGTGCGCTCTGATCCGCTGGAATTTCCTACAGTGTCACTTCCCGTGATCCGCGCCTTCCAAAGCGACGTTTGTAATTTTGTCGTCATAGTTGCTCTCCTCCAATCCTCCTGACGTCGTTACACAACCATTTGGGGCGCGCTGCCGAGAAGAGGTTCCTTCGACAGGCACCCTACTGGAAGGGGCTCGTTTGCTTGCGCGAACTCCGTAATCGCCCGCGATATTCCAGAGGTGCATGGCCGCGTAAGCTCGCCAGGGTCGCCAAGCTTCGGCGCGCTGCTCAAGCTCACGAGAACTGCCTAGATCCAGAGCTCGCAGAAGACCGAGGTCGCCGGATGGAAATGCATCGGGTTCCCCAAGCGCTCGCATCGATACGTATTGTGCTGTCCATTTTCCAATACCAGGAATTTCACAGAGTCGGGTCAGGAAGGCGTCGACCTCCACGATCCCCTCAAAGCACGACTGTCCGAAAGTGTTCGCAATACGACCGGCAAGGGCGGTCGCGCCCTTCACAGTGATCTGCTGACCTAGAATCGCTCGTGTTGCCAATTCAAACCCATCCCAGCAGCCCGGCACCCGCAAACCCGGATCCGCTTCAACCCGCCGACCTAATACCGGGTCAGTTCTCAGACTGCGCGCAATGGCGGCCCAATCGGCATTCAGATCAAACATCGAGCGTATTCGCTCGACAATGAAGAACAGCGAGCGCGGATCGCCAAACTGTATCTTCACGACGAGAGTGTCATTCGCCTCGTCGAGTGAAACCTCAAAATAGCCGTGATTGCCGCTGAGGGAAATTGAACGCCGATAAGTGCCTAACTCAACCACTTCGACGCCAGGCGTGGCACGCGGCGCCAGGAATGCCAGCATGCCGTTCCAGTTATACGGTGGGCGGAAACGAAGCCGAAAGAGGTAGTGGTTTTCCGGCTGGATCGCCGTCTGCCGTGCCAGACGCCGGATTTGGGTCGGCGTCCGATGGTAGACCTTGCTTATGCTCGCATTGAAACGTCGTACGCATCCGAAGCCCGAGGCAAGTGCAACCTGGCTCATTGGCAACGTAGTCTCGTCGATGAGCTTCTTTGCAAAGTGCAGGCGGCGCGTCTGAGCCACGGCACTCGGTGTGGCTCCCAGATGTCTGAGGAACAGACGACGGAGATGGCGCGAACCAACTCCCAGGCGTTCGGCAAGGACTTCCACGCTGCCGTCGTCCAGACCCCTCTCGCCGATCAGCCGCAAAGCCCGGGAAACTGTGTTCGACGTTCCCAACCAAGCCGGAGTCCCGGGCGAACATTCCGGCCGGCATCGGAGACAAGGCCGAAAACCCGCTTCCGCGGCAGCGGCGGCACTCGCAAAGTAGCGGACATTTTTCTCTTTCGCGGTGGGCGCAGGACAAATCGAACGGCAGTAGACTCCGCTGCCGAGCACACCGATGAAGAACTTACCGTCGAAGCGCGCATCGCGCGACAGTCTCGCTCGCGAACACACCTGCAAATCCAGCTTCATATCTTTGTCTTTCGCGAACGCATGATAGCCGATCCTATAGGGTAAATTGGACGTTTTCGGACATCACTCCAAGATGGAAACAAGGTCCGGAAACTTCCAACCCAGCGGGAGCAACGTCCGCAAACGTCCAACTCTGTTCTTCCCATCGGCCTACCTTGATGGCCACGAGTGCACCGCAACGCGCCGAGTCAGTTAGCTTTTTTGGGCAGACACGTCGCCCTGGCCCCGGAAATGGAAAGAGTACAGACGGGGAGTTCGGTCGCTCAACTTCGGCCACAGATGAAGAAGGAGACAACATGAAATCCCGAATACTTACATGCGTGATCGCAATGACGTTGTTGGTTGCAATGGCGGTGCCGGTTCGGCTCGCCGCGCAATCCAAATACCGCGTAGTCGAGCTAGGCGAACTCGGCGGAACGGCAGGCAGCGCCAACGGCATCAATAATCGCGGTTGGGTCACCGGAGCCGACAACTTGGCGGGAGACGCAACCTCGGTCGCTACGCTCTGGGTCCACGGATCAACCACGCCGCTGGGCACGCTCGAGGGAGGACCGAATAGCGCTGTGGCATGGCCGGTCAAAAATAACAATGGCGTAATTGTGGGTATCTCCGAATTGCCGGACGCCGATCCCCTTGGGGAGAATTTTTCGTGTTGGCCATTCTTCGCCGCTGGTGTTCCTACAGGGCGCATATGCGAAGGCTTTCGTTGGCAGGACGGGATTATGTCAGCGCTGCCGCCTTTCGCTGGCGGTTACAGCAGCTACGCCACCGGCGTCAACAACCGCGGTCAAGTGGTTGGGTGGGCAGAGAATGGGGTCCACGATCCAACTTGCGATCCCTCATTCCAGATCTTGCAGTTCAGGGCAGCGATCTGGCAACCGAACGGCCAGATGCAGGAACTGCCTCCGCTGCCTGGCGACAGCACCAGCGCGGCCACAGCAATCAATGACCGCGGTCAGGTGGTCGGCATCTCCGGCGACTGTGGTATTGCGGTTGGGAGTGTTAGCGCTAAACACGCGGTGCTTTGGGAACGCGGTATTCCGATTGACCTTGGGAACATCGGAGGCGATGCCTGGAACACTCCCACGGCGATCAATAATCAAGGGACGATCGTCGGCTTCGCCAACACGGCCCCTGGGGTCGCAAGAACGTTTGAAGCGTTCATCTGGACCAAAGCAGGCGGCATGAAGTCCCTGGGTAAGATTCCGGGCGATCTCCGCAGCGAAGCCTTGGGCATCAATGAAAGAGGTCAGATCGTAGGTCTGTCCAGAGGGGGGCCGTTCCTCTTCCGCGCGGTTCTGTGGCAGAACAACAAGTTGATCGACATGAATTCTCTGACGGTGACGGGTTCGCCATTTCTGCTCTTGGCGGGCGACATCGATCAGGAGGGCCATATTGTGGGGGAAGCGTTCCATCCCGATACCTTGGACGCTCCCGCCTATGTGGCGACACCCACTCATGACGACGATGATGATGATCGGTCGCACGCGGTCCGCGAAACCCCGGAGGGAAGTCTGCCCGAGAACGTCCGACGACAGATCGAGCAGCGCCTGGGTTTTGCTTCGGAATTGATCCCATAACCTCGCGATGACCGCCGGAAGAGGAGTAGTAATCGTCATGCTGGACGGGCCCGGGAAGTCAACCAGCGAGAACAACGATTCGAGGGATGGGGAAATTCCTTACCCTCGTTTTCTCGGCACAGGTATCAGCGAACAGTGACTAGCGGAGGGAGAGAGGTCCGCAAATGTCCAACCGCCGTCGGTGCCGCAATCGATCTTGATTGAGCGTTCTATGACTCTGCGTATTCGCCACTGTGTAGAGTGTCCGAAATGCTTTACTCGATATGTCATTGGCTTTAGTCCCTATCGCAACGGAGCTCACCTCGTATCGCATCCGGCAGGAGGTTCGGAAGAACACACGCTGTACTGTTCCTGTGGCAAGCGATCCTCTTCCATCCGATGGAGCGAGTTGAAGACCTGCGCCGTCTCGACCCGAGCCCATGATCGTGGCTTTGGTCCGCCTGACGAGGTTGTACTTGTAAACCATTGAGGGGAAAATGTGCGGCACGGTTAATTGAGATTCGTGGAACAGATTGCTGCACCATCTCCTGAGCGGAGTGCTGCGCATATCGCAACACGGAATTAGGAAGCACACCCAGATAAATCGTCGCCGCAGTGCTGATGGCGAGTGCCCACCCCAGCCCGATCGGCACAGGCATTATTGCCACCTCCTTCCGCGACTCGCGCATGTACATGACGACAATGATGCGCAAGTAATAGTAGGCCACGACCGCGCTATTGATAACACCAATGATCGTCAGTCCGATGAGGTGAGACTTCATGGCGGCGCTGAACACGTAAAACTTGGCGAAGAATCCGCCCGTCATCGGGATTCCGATCAGTGATAGTAAGAAAATGGCGAGCGTGGCCGCCATCAGTGGAGAGCTCCGGCCCAGACCCTCGTAGTCCTCCAGAGTCACATAGCGTTCGCCCGCATTTGCAAAGTGGCTCACGACGGCAAAAGCACCTACGTTCATCGCAGCATACGCAGCCGTGTAGAACATGACCGCCGATGTGCCCAACTCCGGAGTGGCAGCAAATGCCACCAGCAAATATCCGGCGTGGGCAATGGAGCTGTAGGCGAGCAGACGCTTTACATTGTTCTGTACGAGAGCCCCGATGTTGCCCAAAGTCATGGATAGCGCCGCCGAGACCCAGATCAGCCAGAACGGCCCCGGAGCATTCATCTCGAACACAATCCGCAGCAACACAGCAAAGGCGGCGGCCTTAGGGGCGGTGGACATTAATCCCACGATCGGCGCTGGAGCACCTTCGTAAACATCCGGCGTCCAGATGTGGAAGGGAGCGGCGGCGACTTTGAACCCCAGGCCCACGAACATCAGGGCAACAGCGACATAAGCCAGCAAAGGAGGGGAAGCCGACCGCAGGGCACGGCTGACGTCATCCACATTCGTGGAGCCGGTGGCGCCAAATATGAGTGCCACTCCATACAGAAAAAACGCGGTGGCGAAAGACCCCAATAGGAAATATTTCAGCGACGATTCGCTGCTTGCGGCTTCATGGCGGCGGAAGCCCGCAAGAACATACGATGAGATCGAAGAGATCTCCAGAGCGATGAAGATCAGCACCAATTCAATGGCAGACGACATGAGTGCCATGCCCACCACGCCGAACAGAATGAGTCCGTAATACTCGCCAGCGCGAATTTGCTGAACCGCCATGTATTCGAAAGAAATAAGGATCACCACGGCAGCGATGGCCATGATCAGAAAATGGAAAAACACGCTAAACCCGTCGACCCTCACCATATTCCAGAAGGCCACACCCGGGGAACGTGCCATGCACCAAGTCGCCCAGATACCCGCGACAGCGCCCACCAGTGCGATTGCGCCAAGAGTCTTCCGGCTCTGCTTCTCATCCATCAAAGGATCGAGAACCATGATCACCATGCCGAAAATAGAGAGAACGATCTCCGGCAAGATTCGAAGGTAATCAATGCCCGGTGGCAGGGCCTCGAGCAACGCCGCAACGAAAGAAAGAGTGGGGAATCCCGTCACCGGCCCACCACCTTGCTGATGACTTGTGCCAAAGGAGTCAGCGCAGACTGGACTGCAGGATCAATCGCATTCAGCCACAGCAGTGGGGCTACGCCCATAACCAGCGCCGCTACAGCACACGGCCAGACTGCGGCTTTCTCGAAGCCGGAAAGATCACTCAGAGAGTGGTTCGCGGGCACAGTGATTTTTCCGAAGAAGACTCTCTGGTACATCCACAAGAGGTAGCAGGCGCTCCAGATCACACCTGTGGCCGCCAAAATTCCATATACCGCTCGGGCCTGAAACGCTCCACTCAATACCAGGAATTCGCCCACGAACCCATTCAACAGAGGCAATCCAACGGAAGCTAACACGATGAACAGAAAGGATGCCGCATACATTGGCATGGCAGCAGCCAGACCACCAAATTCGCGGATCTCATATGTGTGACGGCGTTCATGAAGTATCCCTGCCAGCATGAATAATCCGCCGGTGGAAATTCCATGCGCCAGCATGACGAACAACGCACCATTCAATCCCGCCTGCGTGAAGCTGAAAATCCCCAGCACCACAAAGCCCAGATGGCTCACCGAAGAATACGCGATCAACTTCTTCAGGTTCGGTTGAACCATGGCCACCAATGCGCCATAAACAATGCCAATGAGCGCGAGCGTCATGATCCACGGAGCGTTGCGGCGCGACTGCTCGGGAAAAAGGCCCAAGTTGAAGCGCAGCATCCCATACGTGCCCATCTTGAGCAGCACTCCCGCCAGCAACACCGAACCCGCGGTTGGAGCCTCAACGTGCGCGTCGGGTAGCCACGTATGAAAAGGGAAGAGAGGAACCTTTACTGCGAATGCCAGGAAGAATCCCAAGAACAGCCATTGTGCTGCAGACGCGAAGCCCGGTACCGCGCCGCTCATGATTTTTTCCCGAATCACAACAAAATCGAAGCTGCCGGCCTGAGCGTAGAGCCACAAAATCGCGGCCAGCATGAACACGGAAGCGATCATGGTGTACATGAAGAATTTCACCGCGGCGTAGACCTTGCGTTCATGGCCGAAGACTCCTATGAGCAGGGCCATGGGAATCAGGGTTGCTTCCCAGAAGAAGTAGAAGAGAAACAAGTCGAGGGAAGTGAACACTCCAATCAGGGCCGTCTCCAGAATCAACAGCAGGATAAAGAATTCCTTGACGCGCTCATGCACTGACTTCCATGAAATCAGCACGCACAGCGGGGTCAGGAATGTGGTCAGCAGGACCAGCCAGAGCGAGATGCCGTCGACGCCCATGTGGTAATGAATGTTGGGGGTTGAGACCCACGGCCTGTCGATCTCATACTGAAAGGCGGTCTGGGCTCGCTGAAAGTGGACGGGCAAATGTAATGACGCCAGGAAGGTCAGCAGCGAAAGGACCAGGGCGAAGATGCGGACGTCCCGGTCGCGCCGGGGAAACATCGTCAGCAGCAACCCGCCAAGCAGCGGCGTGAAGGTCACCAGCGTCAGGATGGATGAGCTGAAATTGTCGGTGCTCACTGCCCCACTCCCATCCAGATCATGAAGGCGATGATCGCGGCAGAGCCCGCCGCGATCCAACCGGCGTAAGAGCGCAAATTGCCGGACTGCATGTGCCGCGTTTCGTCGGAAACATGGCGCGCAGCATCGGCGCTATTGTTCACCGTGCCGTCAATCAAGTTTTGATCGACGCCTTGCCATAGAATGCGGGTCGAACCCTCGACCAGGGGCTTGACGAAAACTTCGCCATAAAGCTCGTCGATGTAATATTTGTGAACGACGGCGTCATAAAGACCATCCAAATCGGTCGCGACCCTCTCGGGAAGTTGAGGATCGCGATAGTAAAACGTCCATGCCAGTCCGAAACCGAGCACTGCCGCTGCCACCGAGATTCCAGTAAAAACGAGTTCCGTCGCGTGGCTGGTTTGCGGCTCAGTACCCTCGGTCTGTTGTTCCGGAGGGTTGGTTTCGCCCGGAGCATTTTGCTGCGTATTCAACGCTGGCATGGTAGAGCGAAACACAGGGTCGAGAAATTTGTCGAAGCGATTACCGCCGCCAAGCGAGCCGGGTACTCCGACATATCCTCCAACCACCGAGAGAATTGCCAGAATGGCCAGGGGCGCGAGCATGACGGGCGGGCTCTCATGAATCGCAGCATGACCGTGCCTTCGATCTGCGTGGTGCGCTGCGTGGCCGTGCTCGCCGGCGGTCCCATCGGCATCGCCACGATATTCACCGAAGAACGTCAGGAACCACAGCCGGAACATGTAAAAAGAGGTAAGAAACGCAGTGACGATGCCGACCACCCAGTAGATCCAGCTGGCCTGATACACCCTCCACAAAATTTCGTCTTTGCTGAAGAAACCAGCCAACCCAGGAATGCCCGCGATCGCCAGTGTTCCTGCCGTCATGGTCCAGAACGTAAGCGGGATTTTGGTGCGCAAGCCGCCCATCTTTCTCATGTCTTGTTCGCCGCCCACCGCGTGAATCACCGAACCGGCGGCCAGGAAGAGTAAGCCCTTGAAGAAGGCATGGGTCATCAGGTGAAAAATGCCTGCCGAGAATGCTCCAACGCCGCATGCCATGAACATATAACCGAGCTGCGAGACGGTGGAATAGGCGAGCACTTTCTTGATATCGGTTTGTGCCATGCCGATGGTCGCGGCGAAAAATGCAGTCAGCGTACCAATGACCGCCACCACGGTAAGGGCCATTGGAGCGCGTTCGAAAATGACATGCGAGCGCGCCACCATGTAAACCCCGGCCGTTACCATCGTGGCTGCGTGAATAAGCGCGGAAACCGGAGTCGGGCCTTCCATTGCATCCGGAAGCCACACATACAGAGGAATCTGCGCCGACTTGCCACAAGCTCCTACCATCAGGAGCAGGCCGACAGCGGTGAGAACGCCTGCTCCCGCCGTTTCGGGGCTCATCGGCGCTATGCTGTGAAATACTTGCTCAAAGGTCAATGACCCAAAATGTTGGATCAACAGAAATAAGCTAATGAGAAATCCAAAGTCGCCAATGCGATTTACGATGAACGCTTTCTTTCCCGCCGATGCCGCCGAGTCTTTTGTAAACCAGAACCCGATCAGCAGATAGGACGCCAGTCCCACTCCCTCCCAACCGATGAACATCAGCAGGTAGTTGTTGGCCAACACCAGCGTCAACATGAAAAACATGAACAGGTTCAGGTAGGCGAAAAAGCGGTAATAGCTGGGGTCGTCCCACATGTAGCCGACCGAATAGATGTGAATCAGGAAGCCCACTCCGGTGACCACGAGCAACATCACCAGCGACAGTTGATCGAGGTAGAAGGCGAAGTCCGCACCGAAAGTTCCCGAGCGAATCCAGTGCGCCAGAAACTCCTGATAGGGAAGAGGGATGGAAGAGAAGCGTGCGGCCACCCAGAGGGCCATTGCGAAAGCGGCGCCCGAGAAGACCAAGGCAACCGTCGTCACCGCCTGCCGCGATGAGCGGCGGCCCCACAGCCCATTCAGGGCGGCCCCGGCCAGTGGCAAAATCGGAATGAGCCAGAGATTCAGGTTCGGCGTCATAGCTTGAGCAGGTTCACCTGGTCCACGTTCAAGGTCTCGCGCGTGCGGTACACGGAGATGATGATGGCAAGTCCGACCGCCGCTTCGGCCGCTGCCACCACCATCACAAAAAACACAAAGACCTGGCCACTCAATCGATGCCAGTGAGCGGCGAAAGCCACGAAGGAAAGATTTACGCCGTTGAGCATGAGCTCAATCGACATAAAAATGGTGATGATGTTGCGCTTGATCAGGAATCCGGCGACACCGCAGGCGAATAAGATGCTGCTCAGCAGCAAGTAATAAGAAAGCGGGACCATCAGCGTGCCTTCCGGTTCTGAGTAGCTTCGGGCTTGCTCGCCAGCACTACCGCCCCCATGATTGCGATCAATATCAAAATGGATGTGACCTCAAAGGGCAAAAGGAATTCGTGGAAAAGCAATTGGCCGATCATCTTGGGATCTCCAAGCAATGCGCCGACTGGAGCCGATCCCGTCCCAGAGTGGCGCAGCAACACCCAAGCCACCAGGGTGCCTCCGATCAGCATGCCTGGCACGCCCAGCAGAATCGCCACGCGACTGCCTTTGGTCCGTTCCTCTTCACCCGCGTTCAGCAGCATGATGGTGAAGACGAACAGCACCATAATCGCGCCGGCATAGACGATCAGCTGGATCGCAGCCACGAACTCAGCGCCCAGCAGCAGGTATTCTCCCGCCAGAGCGCCCATAACCGCGATCAAGGAAAGGGCGCTATTGATGGGATGCCGCTGCGCCAGCAGGTTCACCGCTCCCGCCACGCAAACCGCCCCGAAAGTCAGGAATAAGATCAGATGCAGACTCATGAAATCAGTTCTCAGTTCTCCGTCCTCAGTCTTCAGTAGATTCTGCAGTTTCTCAGCGTGAGCTTTTACCCCCCTGCAACTGAGATCTGAAAACCGAGAGCTCAGAACCTCCCTTCCTTACCATGCCACGGCCACAGCCGTCGCCACCACATTGGCAATTGCCATGGGCAACAGGAACTTCCATCCGAACGCCATGAGTTGGTCGTAACGGAAGCGTGGCAATGTACCCCGTACCCATATATAGATGAAGAGGAATACAAAGACCTTCGCCACGAACCAAAACACCGGAAGCAGCGCCTGCAAAACTGGCGGTCCGCCAATCGGGCCATGCCATCCTCCGAAGAACAAAAGAGTCGCTAGGCAGGCAACCGTGATCATATTGGCGTACTCAGCCATGAAGAACATGGCAAATTTCATGGCGCTGTATTCCGTGTGATATCCCGCCACCAGCTCCGTCTCAGCTTCGGGCAGGTCGAAAGGGATACGATTGGTTTCTGCGTACGCGGCGACAAGGTAGACGAGGAATCCAATAATCTGCCCTTGGAAAATGTTCCAACGGGGGATGAATCCCCAGAATCTTCCCCCTTGGGCATCCACTATCGCGCGAAGACTAAGACTTCCGGACATGATGAGAACGCCCACCAGCGACAGCCCGAGCGAAATTTCGTAGCTCACCATTTGCGCGCTGGCGCGCAGCCCACCGAGTAAAGAGTATTTATTGTTGGACGACCAACCAGCCAGCGCAACCCCGTAAACGCCCATCGAGGTGACGCCCAGAATCATCAACAGCCCAATGTTCACATCGGTAATCTGCAACGGAGTGTGCACGCCAGCAAGCGTGATCCAGTTCCCGATGGGAATTACCGAAATCGAGGTCAGGGCAAACACGACCGCCAGAATCGGGGCAGCGATGTACAAAGGCTTATAGACGTGGGGAGGCGTCAGATCTTCTTTAAAAAGAAACTTGATGCCGTCTGCCGCTGGTTGCAGCAACCCAAATGGCCCGACCCGCGTCGGTCCCCAGCGATTCTGCATGTGTCCCACGACTTTTCGCTCTAACCACACCGTGTATGCGACCGCCGTGAGCAGTACAAAGAGGGTGAGCGCGGACTTAATCACGGAGACGAGAATGAAAGTGAGGATGCTCAACGATTGCTGTCCCTTTTCCACAGACGTTCCGCGTGGAACATTTGTCAAATTTCGTGCTGAACCTTCCGGTCCGTTACGAACCCAAATCGCGTGTTTCGCGTCGAAGACAATATCTAATCTGCGGCGACCTCTTTCGTGGTCTTTTGCTGATGGCTTTCCATCACTGACTTCAAGGTGCTCGAGTATCTCCCCAATGTCCCCGAACTGAACAAACTGTCGTTGGCCGGCACGATGGACTGGTCATGCTGTGCCGCTCCCGTTCCGCTGCCGGCCAGCGATGTGTGCTGGCTGTTTCCTGCTAACAGGTTCATGCGCGATACGTCATAACCAGGAATCAGCCGCTGGATCTCATCGAGAATTGCCATCGGATCAAACGGACTCAGCTTCGGTTCCAGGCCGTGCGCCTCGAGCCAGACAGCATGCTGGTCTGCCTCGCCCGATTGCGCCCCGCGCGACTGTCCCATGTCCACGCGCGTGCCGCCTCCGAAAGGAACTAAGCTTCGCACATTGAATCCCATGGCGTCGGCGATGCGGACAATCATTTCGAAGTCCGATTTTGTTCCAGCAACTTCGCCCGCCTTCTTTAACAGTTGAACGTCGCCGCAGGTGTTGGTGAAGGTTCCAGACTTCTCATATGCATTGGCCGCGGGCAGTACGACGTCGGCCATGATCGCCGTTTCGGTTAGGAACATGTCCTGCACCACGACGAAGGCTTTGGAGAGTGCAAACGGATCAATCTTGAGTCGCCCCACTGGATTGGACGCAACGACGTAAAGAGCGCCCAAGTGTCCGGCCTTAGCGGCGGCGATCATGGCAACCAGATCGAGGCCAGCAGCCTGTGGGACTTCTCCCCAGTCTGTGTGGAACTCGCTATGCCCAGTTGCTGAATGATAGCCAGCCAGCAGGTCGGGATACAGGCCCATGTCGGCAGCGCCTCGCGAGTTGGCGTAGTCGGCCAGGCACACGAACTTCGCTCCGGGAATTGCGCTGCCGAACTTTACCAGGCTGGCGATATGGGCACCGCGAACCTCGGAGTCGACAATAATAACCAGGTTTTGTTCGCCGCGCAGCTGGTCTCGCAGGGCGAACAGGGCGTCAGGGCGCGTCCCCGAACTTACGAGATTCGCTGCGGCATGGTCATTTCCAGAAAGAAATTCCACGACCTGCCCCTCTGTCCCAGAGGGAATCTCGAAGAACCCGGCCGCTTGCCGTCGCAGCTTGATTAGTTGTGAGTTCATCACATAAAGACGTGCGCGATGTAGGCGGACATTGTTGCGAATCTGCCAGGCCAGCAACGGATGCCGCTCTGTAGGATCATTTCCAATCAGCAGAATGGCAGGAGCACTGAAGACGTCGGCCATGCTGGCGGTGGCATTGGGCTTCGCTCGCAGTGCCGCCGCCAGGGCAGGGAAGTCGGCAGTGCGGTGGTGATCTATATTATTAGTCTTAAGCACGGCGCGCGCAAACTTAGAAAGCAGGTAGGATTCTTCATTGGTGGTGCGGGTTGAGCCGATCACACCAATTGCCTGCCCGCCATCCCGGTCGCGAACCTCCGCGAACTTCTTCCCGATCAGCTCAAAGGCTTCTTCCCAGGTGGAGGGAGTCAACTTACCGTTCCTGCGGATGAGGGGCTCAGTGAGCCGCTCTGCGTGGTTGGCGAAATCGAAGGCGTAGCGGCCTTTAATGCACAGAAAGTCGTCGTTGATGCCGCTCTTGTCGCGATTGTCTCCACGCACGATTTCCAGGCCAGTATCACAACGGCGCACCCCCAAAGTCGTCTTACATCCGTCTCCACAGTGCGTGCAAATTGTGCCCACGTGCTTCATTTCCCAGGGGCGCGTCTTATAGCGGTATGCGCCCGACGTCAGCGCGCCCACAGGACAAATATCGATACACATGCCGCATTCTTCGCATTGGAGATGGTCTTCTTTATTGGGAGCAATGATTGAGTTCACGCCGCGGTTCTGCACACCCAATGCCCAAACGTCCATGGCTTCGCCGCATACCCGGACACAGCGGTAACAAAGAATGCAGCGCGGACGATCGAAGAAAACCACCGGAGACCACTGCTGCTCGTCCTTATGGTTCTTGGCCTCCATGAACTTCGACTCGGCGGCGCCATAGGAAAACGTCATGTCCTGGAGTTCGCACTCGCCGCCGGCATCGCAAACCGGACAATCCAGAGGATGATTTCCGAGCAGCATCTCGACCATCGCCTTGCGCGCCTGCCTGACTTCTTCGTTGTCAGAAACTACGACCATGCCTTCGCTGACCACCGTAGTGCAGGCGGTCTGAAGCTTCGGCATCTTCTCAACCTTCACCAGGCACATGCGGCAAGCGCCCTGCAAAGAAAGATTAGGGTAGTAGCAGAACGATGGCACTTCGATGCCAACGCTCTTGCAGGCTTCAATGAGCAGCGTCCCAGGGGGAGCCGTGAGTTTCTTGCCGTCGACCGTAAATGTTACGTCAGCCATGTTGTTTGAGAGATTGATTCACTGAGAAATTGCCATTAATGGCTCAGCACAGGTAGCCGTTCGACCGCGCCCTCTGGTTCATACGGGCACGGTCTGCCTTCTAAATGATCTTCAAATTCCTTGCGGAACTTTTTTATGAATGCGATGGTTGGCATCGCCGCGGCATCGCCTAATGGGCAAAATGTCCGACCCAGCATGTTCTCCGACAAGTATTGCATGTTGTCGATGTCTTTCTTCAAGCCGCCGCCAGCGTGAAAACGAATGAGCGTTTTCTCCAGCCAGTCGGTACCTTCGCGACAAGGGATACACCACCCGCAGCTCTCATGCCGGTAAAACTTCATGGTGCGCAGAGCGAACTTCACGATGCATTGCTGATCGTCGATTACGACCACCCCGCCGGAACCGAGCATCGATCCAGCTTTCATCACGGAATCGAAGTCCATGCTCACATCAATTTCATCGGCAGTGAGGCAGGGACAAGAGCTTCCACCGGGCACCACCGCCTTCAGTTTGCGTCCGTTGGGAATCCCGCCTCCCACCTGGTACAGCATTTTCTTGAGGTTATAGCCCATGGGGAGCTCGTAGACTCCCGGTTTGGCAATGTTGCCACTGAGGCAGAACAAGCGCGTGCCGCCATTTTTAGGGGTGCCAAGCTTAGCGTACCAGTCCGCACCACCCAGGATAATGTGAGGCACGTTGGCCAGTGTTTCGGCATTATTAATGACTGTCGGACCGCCCCACAGACCAACCACGGCAGGAAAGGGAGGCCGGATGCGGGGAATGCCGCGCTTCCCTTCGAGCGATTCCATGAGTGCGGATTCTTCTCCGACTTCGTAGGCTCCTGCGCCGCCGTGCCAATAGACGTCGAAGTCACGCCCGCTGCCGAAGATATTCTTGCCTAGGAACCCTTTGGCATAGGCGTCGCGCAGCGCCTTCTGCATGATGACGGAGAGATAACGATATTCGCCGCGAATATAGATGTATCCGCTGCGCGCGCCCACCGCCAAACCGCCGATCACCACTCCTTCAATCACCGCATGGGGATCATGCTCAAAGATCAGACGATCCTTGCAGGTACCTGGCTCGCTTTCGTCGCCATTGCACAGAACATACTTCGGTTTGGCTGATTGCTTGGGAACGAACGACCATTTCATTCCCGTGGAAAATCCCGCGCCGCCGCGTCCGCGTAGGGCGGAATTCTTCACTTCGTTGATGATGGCGTCGGGCTCCATGGCGAGCGCCTTCTCGACGGCTTTGTAACCGTCCAGTTCGAGGTAGCGGTTGATGTCAGTCGCACCCTGGCCAAAGCGCCGGGAGACGACTTTTACTTGGTCGGGATGGGAGACTAAGTCAGCCATTGAGAAATGTTTATGGTTGAGTCGTTGATGGTTGAACAAAAGTGCTAGCGAACGGTTTCCATCAACCATCAAAAATCAACAATCAAAAATTGTTATTGTTTTCCACTCTTCCTATATTCCTCGAGTACCCTATCCATCTTGTCGGGTGTGAGGTTTTCGTGAAAATCGTAATTCACTTGAGCCGCCGGTGCCCAACTGCATGCACCAATGCACTCCACTTCTTCCAGCGAAAACAAGCCGTCGGGGGTGGTTCCTTTGTGTCCTATGCCGAGGTTCTTCGAGCAATGTTCAAGAATCTCTTCGCCACCGCGGACCATGCAACTAATGTTGGTGCAGACCTGCACGTTGAACTTCCCGCGGGGCTGAGTGGTCAGCATCGAGTAATAGCTGATTACATTTCGAACTTCGAGTTGGGTTAAGTCGAGACGCACCGCGATTTCGGCAATCACCTCATCGCTGAGGAATCCAATTTCGTCCTGGGCATAGAGAAGCGTCGGCACCAGCGCCGATCGTTTCGTCGGATAGTGTGGCACCATCTCGGCGAATCTCTGCTCAAACTCTTCGGAGAATTTCACCGGTCAATCTCTCCCAGAACAATGTCGATTGATCCAATCGCGGCCACCACGTCGGCCAGTAGCCTTCCCTCACACATCTTTGGCAGGGTCTGCAGATTCGCTAAGCATGCCGCACGCATGTGCACCCGGTAGGGCTTGGCGGTTCCATCGCTGACCACGTAGTAGCCCATTTCCCCGCGAGGTGACTCGACTGCTTGATAAACTTCGCCGGCGGGCACGGCAAAGCCCTCGGTGATGATCTTGAAGTGGTAGATGAGGGCTTCCATTTCGGTCTTCATCTTTTCGCGGTCCGGCAGCACCACCTTGGGAGCATTGGCTTTGATCGGCCCTTCGGGCATGCCGTCGGCGGCCTGCTTCACGATAGCGATTGATTCGCGCATTTCCCGTACGCGACAAATGTAACGCGCGAACACGTCACCCTCGGTTCCGACCGGCACGTTGAACTGGAAATTCTCGTAGCCAGAGTAGGGCATGTCGCGACGGAGATCGATGTCCACGCCACTGGCGCGTAAAGTTGGGCCGCTGGCGCCCAGGGCGATGGCATCTTCCGCGGTGATCGTGGCCACGCCCTTGGTACGCATACCCCAGATGGGGTTTCCCGTCAGCAGGTTTTCGTATTCATCTACTTTTGCGGGAAAGCGGCTGGCAAAATCTCTGACACGATCAAGAAAACCCAGCGGCGGCTCGAGCGCGATGCCACCAACGCGGAAGTACGACGTCATCATGCGTTGGCCGCTAACCATCTCGAAAATCCGCAAGATATCTTCGCGCTCGCGGAAGCAATAGAGGAATACCGTCATGGCGCCGATGTCGAGTGCGTGCGTTCCTAGCCAGACCAGGTGCGAGTTGATGCGCGTCAACTCGTTGAGCAGCACCCGCAACCACTGTGCTTTCGGCGGAATCTCCAGCCCCAGAAGTTTTTCCACCGCCAGCACGTAGCAAAGATTGTTGGTCAGGGGACAGAGGTAATCGATGCGGTCGGTCAGCGGCACCACCTGCTGGTAGAACTTGGCTTCGCAAGTCTTTTCGATTCCGGTGTGAAGATAGCCGATGTCAGGCATCATGCGGACTACGCTCTCGCCATCGATCTCGAGGATCAGGCGAAGCACGCCGTGGGTCGAAGGATGTTGCGGACCCATATTCAGGATCATGGTGCGATCCTGATCAGGCTCTAGAACGGGAGTTGGCGTGAGGTGCGCCATAAGCTCAGCGATACCCCTCCACCGGATAGTCTTTGCGAAGGGGATGGCCTTCCCAATTCTCGGGCATCAGGAGCCGCCGTAAGTATGGATGCCCGCTGAAGCGAACCCCGAACAGGTCAAAG
>WNFA01008824.1_pt1 | contig 16636 bp, 14 predicted proteins | sample 5400481 | NCBI WGS metagenome assembly WNFA01 (sample SAMN13153340, study PRJNA577476) | soil metagenome | isolation source: 120 cm saprolite under Douglas fir tree site 2 hole 1 replicate 2 | place: USA:California | collected 2015-04-18
GGATCGTTCGAGGTGCGCCGGCTTTGCCGCATCTTCCAGCTTCTCGGCGCGCTGCTTCAATTGCTTGGTCTTCGACAACAAAAGGTCGCTTCCGGAGTTGATGCCGATGTTGTTGAGCTTCGCCGCGTGCTGGCGAAGTTGCTGGGCAGCCTTCAGGTCGCGGTGATAGCGCCGCTCGTCTGATGCGTCAGCCTCGCGAAGTGCGGCGCGCGCCCGCGTATAGGGCAATGAAAACACCTGCGACTGCTCCGGCCGCAGGAACAGCGTCCGGTTCGTGGTCGCATCGAGAAAGGCGCGGTCGTGGCTGGATATGACGACGGGCATCTCGCGCGGCAGCGCGTTCAGCCAATTTTCAAGCTGGCCGATCCGGGCGAGGTCGAGGTGGTTGGTCGGCTCGTCGAGCAACAGCACGTCGGCCTCCGTCACCAGCACGCGGGCAAGCATGGCAAGCCGCTGCCAGCCGCCGCTCAGGTGTTTCAGTGGCCTCTGCCGCAGCGCCTCGGGCACCTCAAGCGATTCCAGCGCCACATCGACCCGCCAGCGCTCACTGAGCCGTTGGTCAGCGGAGAGCGTCTCCAGCACGGCCGCATGGAAGGGCCGGTCCATCAGAGCTTCCGGCACGTTCTGCTCGACATAGCCCACCGTCAGCCCTCGGGATCGGGTGATCTCACCTTCGCTCGCTTCCATAGTGCCTGCCAGGCAACGCAGCAGCGTGGATTTTCCGCGACCGTTGGCAGCGACAAGCCCGATCCGGTCGCCGGCATTGACGACGAGGTTCAGCCGGGAAAAGAGCGGCGCGCTCAGCGTCACGCCTAGATTGCGGATGTTGATAAGAGTCATGATCGTTCTCTGGTCTTGCCGGCGATCACGATATCCGGGGCATGCAGCCATCGTCGGATGTCAGTGTCAAAGCGCGGCGATGGATGAGAATGCAGGCGCGAGTGCTAGAACGCGCAACGCTGCATAGCCACGAAGGGCAGACCAGGAAGAAGTTTCCGTAAAAGTCTCTGGTCAGCCCTGCAAACGCATTTGCAGGGCGTTGACCGGGCCACGCTGGCGATAGTGCCGGAAAAATGTCGTCATCGCGCGGCCCTCCTTTCTCGATTGAGCGAAGTCAAAATAACGCGTCCTGCAAAGGAGAGCAAGCCAAAGCCTCCGCCAAGATGCGTAGCATCGTCCAATACGCTGCTCCGCAGAGCAGCGCACCGCCCGTAGCGCGTCGAAGACGCGCGTAACCGCGCTGAAGGCGCTGCGCCGCATCCGGGGAAGCTGGATGTTCATCAGACGCGTCTGATTAAAGAATGCCGGAAGAACTCGTGGGGCCGGTTGAACCCAACGGGTCCGCGCAAGGCGCGGCCCGATGACAGGCTCCGGCGTAACCCGCCTCCCTGTCGTCAGCGAATGCGGATTCCGCCGGAGCCGGTCATCGGGCCGCGCGTCGCGCGGACCCGGTGGGCTCAATCCGCTACGGGCTGCGAATTTACCCCGCCTTCCGCGGCCGAGTAAGCGGCAGGTCGAGTTCGACCCGGTCATGTGTGACCTTGGGCGTGATCCGTCCCCGCTCGCCTCGCTCAAGCCGCACCAACCCGTAGCCCGCCATCGTCTTCAACGTCCGCGAGAGGTTCGACTTCGCCTTGCCGGTGATCCGCGATAGTTCATCGAGCGAGGCAGGCGCCTTTTCCGCGATCACCCTGAGCAGGTCGCGGTTGCCCGCCGACAGAACTTTGGCGAAGGACTCGGTCGAGGTAAACCACACCTTTGGTTCACCGGCCGCCATGCGCCGCTCGCCGCGCGCCACCGCCATCGTGCGGGCCTTCATCTCCCCGTAGGTCGCGATGCCCACTTTCAGAGTTGTCATGGCGTTACTCCCCTTTCGCGCAACACAGTGTCCACCATGGTCCAGAAGTCTTCGAGCAGCGTCGCAGCGTCCCGGTAGTCGTAAGCTTTGATCGTGCGCAGCCGGTGGCGATGGTCTTGTGCTTGCCCGCGCTTCTGCCTCTCCACCGCATGGGCGTTGTCGAAGCCGACCAGCCGCTCGCCATGCGGTCCATGCAGCGTCAGCGAATAGTCCAGGCCGTGCGGCTTCTCCACCGACGCCGGCACCTGCGTCACCACAAAGCGGACCCAGTGGCCGCCTTCCGGATCGACGACGAACACCTGCCCGTCGAGGTCGAGCAGCACATCCAGGGATGAGTCGCGCGGCTCCGTCACCTCAGAAGGTTATCAGAATGAAGCAACCAAATCAAGGAAAATGGCTGGAATGGTATATGGATTGCTTTGGTCGCTTCCGCCTTCGCTCGTTGAGCTACGGCGGACAAGTCGCGCCTCGCAATGACGAGAAAACGGCCTATTCTGCTTGACGGCTTTCGAGTCCGATTCTTAAGTTTTCCCGATGCGCCCTGCTCTGCTCAATCCCTTGTTTACGCCGGTTACCAGCCTTTCTGGTGTGGGGCCGAAGCAGGACAAGCTGTTTCGCTACCTGCTCGGCCGCGATGACACGCCGCGGCTGGTCGATCTGTTGCTGCATCTGCCGGCCAGCGTGATCGATCGCCGCGCGCGCCCAAAGATCCGCGAGGCGGTGCCGGGAACCGTGGTGACACTGGAAGTGACGGTCGACCGGCATCGTCCGACGCCGGGGCGCAACCCGCGCGCGCCGCATCTGGTCTATGCCAGCGACGACACCGGCGACGTGGTGCTGACCTATTTTCGCTCCCAGCCCGGCTATGTCGAAAAGCTGCTGCCGGTCGGCGCCAAACGTTTTGTTTCCGGCACCTTGCAGATGTTCGACGGCATACCGCAAATCGTTCATCCCGATCGCGTCGTGGACGAAGCGGGTTTTGCAAAACTGTCAGGCATCGATCCGGTCTATCCGCTGACCGAAGGCCTCGCGCTGGGCTCGCTGCGGCGCGCGATGGCGCAGGCGCTGCAAAAGCTGCCGGCACTGCCGGAATGGATCAGCCCGGAGGTGATCCGGCGCTGTAAATTTCCCAAAATCGCCGAAGCGCTGAACCGGGTGCATATGCCGGTCGAGATGACGGACATCCTGCCCGATGGTCCGTTCTGGTCGCGGCTCGCCTTCGACGAACTGCTGGCCGGTCAATTGGCGCTGGCGCTGGTGCGCGCGCAGCTCCGCCGCCCCGCCGGCGACCGCAACGCCGGTGACGGCCATCTGCGCAACAAGATCATCGATGCGCTGCCCTATTCGCTGACATCCTCCCAGCAACAGGCCGCCGCCGCGATATCGGACGATCTGCGCCAGCCGGTCCGCATGCTGCGGCTGCTGCAGGGCGATGTCGGATCGGGCAAGACCGTGGTGGCGCTATTGGCCGCCGCGGCCGTCACCGAGGTCGGCAAGCAGGCCGCGTTGATGGCGCCGACGGAAATCTTGGCGCGCCAGCACATCAAGACCATCACGCCGCTGGCCGAGCGCGCCGGACTTCGGGTTGCGATCCTCACCGGACGGGAAAAGGGCAAGGAACGCCGCGAACTTCTGGCGCGGCTCGAAGCCGGCGAGATCGATCTTGTGGTCGGCACCCACGCGCTGATCCAGGACGACGTCGTGTTCAAGGCACTCGCGCTCGCCGTCGTCGACGAACAACACCGTTTCGGGGTGCGCGAACGGCTGGCGCTCACCGCCAAGGGCGAGGCGGTCGATGTGCTGGTGCTGAGCGCGACGCCGATCCCGCGCACGCTGGTGCTGACTTATTTTGGTGACATGGATATTTCGGAACTGCGCGAGAAGCCTGCCGGGCGGCAGCCGATCGACACCCGCGCGGTGCCGAACAGCCGTCTCAGCGAGGTGATGGATGGCATCGGCCGCGCGCTTCATGCCGGAAAACTGGTCTACTGGATTTGTCCGCTGGTGGAGGAATCCGAAGCGGAGGGCATTGAACATCTGACCAACGCGACCGAACGATACGAGAGCCTGCAAGAGCGCTTTGGGGACCGTGTCGGTCTCGTGCATGGCCAGATGAAAGGCATTGAGAAGGACCGCGTGATGGCGCAATTCGCCGCCGGCGAAATCGGTCTATTGGTCGCGACCACCGTGGTCGAGGTCGGCGTCGATGTCCCCGCCGCCACCATCATGGTGATCGAGAACGCCGAACGCTTTGGGCTGGCGCAACTGCACCAGTTGCGCGGCCGGATCGGCCGCGGCTCCGAGGCATCGACGTGTCTGTTGCTGTACAAGGAGCCGCTGAACGAGATGTCCACCGCGCGGCTGAAGGTGATCCGGGAAACCACCGACGGTTTTCGCATTGCCGAGGAGGATTTGAAACTGCGCGGCGAAGGCGACGTGCTTGGCGTCCGGCAAAGCGGCCTGCCCGGCTACCGCATCGCCCGCACCGACGTGCACGCCCAGCTCATCACGCAAGCGCGCGACGAAGCATTGCGCATCATGAAGGACAATCCCAGGCTGAAGGGCGAGCGCGGCGAGGCGCTGCGCGCCCTGCTCTATCTGTTCGAGCGCGATGAGGCGCTGCCGCTGATCGGGGCGGGGTAGTGCATCCGTAATTAGCTGAACAAAAGTTATCCGGTCCAGCCGCGTGGACGACGGCGCGATGTATGGCGGATGTGAGTAATGTGAATCTCATCCGCAGTGACCGTGTAGAAAATGAAATAACGCAGACGGGCAGCGATAATTACGCGTGCGTTCGGTTCGTCCGTTTCTCTTCCCTCAAATGGATTGTCGGCCAGTTTCCGCGAACGTTCGATAAGACGAGCGACAAAACGCGAGGCGATATCCGGGCTGTCCTGGCTGATATAAGCGTGAGCGATTCGCTCCTCATCGGACAGCCGATACACGCCGCTGCGACGCGATTCGATTTCGCGTGCGACGGCGGCAAGCTCTTCCTGGTCCTCTTCCGGCCAGGACTGAACCTGCTCTAACAACGTTTTTGTTCCAGGGCTCATACTGCTAAATGTAGCATATCTGTGCAATTCCGCCACTTCCCAAACGGCAATGGTGTTTCGCGGAAAACTCAATCCACCTTCGCTGCGCGCCCTGCTCTATCTGTTCGACTGAGATGAGGCGCTGCCGCTGATCGGGGCGGGGTAAGGCTCGAGCGAATAGCCGGCCCGTTGCCATCCGCGGCAGCCCCCTCGAATGACGGACACGTGGGTAAAACCCATCTCCAGCAAGGCGCTAGCCGAGAGGGTCGCTTTTCCTCCGCCCCCGCATGTCAATATCATTTTCTGCTGACGATCCTGAAGTGCGGGATCGCGACGTTCTTGTTCGGTATCCGCTCTGATTTCAAGCTCGCCCCGCGTGATGTTGCGGGCGCCCGGTATCGTCCCCCGCTCGCGCAGTTGCCATTCTTCGCCGACGTCGATCAGCAGCACGCCGCCGAGGTCGATGAGCTGCTTGGCTTCGTCAGGAGATAGCATCGCAACGTGTTCGCGCGCTTCGTGCACGCGTTCGCGAAAGGTCTTTCCCTTGCGCATGCGAGGCGTCCCTCAGCCCTAATCCACCTTCGCCGGCACCGGTTGCAGCGAGGATTCATGCGCGACGCGCGCGGCATTCGCGACCTCCGCCAGCGCGGCAATTTTCTTCTGCGGATCGGAGCCGGGCTGCACGACGCCGGCGGACATGATCAAGGTCGCGGCGTCCTCGGCGCTCATATCGACTTCGATGATCTTGCTCTTGGGCACATAGAAGAAAAAACCCGTGGTCGGGTTCGGCGCGCAGGGCAGGAACACCGAAATGTGCTCCTCCGCGCCTGGAAGATTGTTGGCGATCTCCACGCTCGGCGCCTGCGAGATCAGCACGATCGACCACATCCCCGGCGAGGGAAATTCGACCAGGCCGACCCGGCGCAGGCTCGATCCCGAGCCTGAGAACAGCGTCTCGAACACCTGTTTCAGGCCGCGATAGATCGCGCGCACCACCGGCATCCGCCCCAGCAGTCGCTCGCCGAGATCGACCAGCGTCCGCCCGATCAAATTGGCGGTCAGGAAGCCCAGCAGGGTCAGCGCGATCACGGCGACGATCAGCCCGGAACCGGGCAGCCCGAACGGCAGATAGGTTTCCGGCCGATAGGCGATCGGAACGAACGGCCGCACCAGGCCGTCGACCCAGGTCACGAACCACCAGGTCAGATAGAAGGTGATGGCGATCGGGCCGGCGACGATCAGGCCAGTCAGAAAATAGTTCCGGAATCGGGCCATCAAGCCGCTGTGGACTTCTGGCGGGGCTTCGGCCGGGGGCACAGACGGAGGCAGGTCGTCGCGGTTCATGCGGGTTCCAGGTGGTCGAAATGGCTGTCGCATCCTGACAGCTAAGTCTTCTAGCAGATTTTTGAAGACTTCAAGCGACCGGTATCAGCTGGCATGGCTACCACTATCTGCCTATTCCACGGTCACCGATTTCGCGAGATTGCGCGGCTGGTCGACGTCGGTGCCCATGATGACGGCCGTATGATAGGCCAATAACTGCACGGGAACGGCATAAACCATCGGCGTGAAGGTCGCGGCCATGTCGGGCAGCACGATCGTGACCAGCTGTTCAATGGTCGCTTCCGCGGCCCCCTTGGCGTCGGTCATCAGAATGATGTTGCCGCCGCGGGCCGCCACTTCCTGCATGTTGGAGACGGTTTTCTCGAACACCCGGTCGAACGGCGCGATCACCACCACCGGCATGTTCTCGTCGATCAGCGCGATCGGTCCGTGCTTGAGTTCACCGGCGGCATAGCCCTCGGCATGAATGTAGGAAATTTCCTTCAGCTTCAGCGCGCCTTCCAGCGCCAGCGGATAGCTGGTGCCGCGGCCGAGATAGAGCACGTCCTTGGATTTGGCGATGTCGCGCGCCAGTTTTTCGATCTGCGGTTCGGTGGCGAGTGCCGCGGCCATCAGCCGCGGGATTTCCACGAGGCCGTGCACGAGCCTGGCTTCATCGGCATCGGACAATTCACCGCGCGCCTTGCCGGCGGCCACCGCGATCGCGGCCAGCACCATCAGCTGGCAGGTGAAGGCCTTGGTCGAGGCGACGCCGATTTCCGGACCGGCGAGCGTCGGCAGCACGGTCTCGCTCTCGCGCGCGATCGTCGAACTCGCGACGTTGACCACCGAGAGCGTGTGCACGCCTTCCCCCTTCGCGTAGCGCAGCGCGGCGAGGGTATCGGCGGTCTCGCCGGACTGCGAGATGAAGATCGCCAGATCGCCCTTGCGCAGCGGCGCCTCGCGATAACGGAATTCCGAGGCGACATCGACTTCGACGGGCAAGCGGCTCAAGCGTTCGAACCAGTATTTGGCGACGCAACCCGCATAGCTCGCGGTGCCGCAGGCAACGATCGAGATGCGCTGGATGTCCCTGAAGTCGAACGGCAGTTTGACGGGCAGCGCGACGCGCTCGGTCGCCATATCGACATAGCGCGCCAGCGTGTGGCCGACCACCTCCGGCTGTTCGTGGATTTCCTTGGCCATGAAGTGGCGGTAATTCGCCTTGTCGACCAGCGACGTCGCGCCGGTATGCTTGATCGCATCGCGACGAACGGCCGCGTTGTTCTTGTCGTAGATGACCGCACTGTTGCGCGTCAGGACGACCCAGTCGCCGTCATCGAGATAAGCGACGGTGTCGGTGAACGGACCGAGCGCGATGGCATCGGAGCCGAGATACATTTCGCCTTCGCCATAGCCGACGGCGAGCGGCGGCCCATTGCGGGCGCCGATCATCAGATTGTCGTCGCCGGCGAAGATGAACCCGAGTGCGAAGGCGCCGCGAAGCTGCGACAATGTCGCCTTGACCGCCTCGGCCGGCTTGAAGCCCTGCTTGAGAAAATCATCGACCAGATGCAGGACGATTTCGGTGTCGGTCTCGGTCTTGAAAACCGTGCCCTTGCTCTGCAAAGCTTCGCGCAACTCGCGGAAATTCTCGATGATGCCGTTATGTACCACGGCGACGCGATCAGTCGCATGCGGATGCGCATTGTTCTCGGTCGGCCTGCCGTGGGTAGCCCAGCGGGTATGTCCGATGCCGGTATGCCCTGCGAGCGGTTCGGCTTTCAATCGCGCTTCGAGATTCTTCAGTTTGCCTTCGGCGCGGCGCCGCTCGAGATGGTCGCCCTCCAGGGTGGCGACCCCTGCGGAATCGTAACCGCGGTATTCGAGGCGCTTGAGCGAATCCACCAACTGCTCCGCGACCGGACCGCGTCCGAGAATGCCGACAATGCCGCACATGCCGATCAATATCTCCAATCGTCGAAAATTTTCAACATCAGCGCGCCCATCTCTTAGCGAGAATCGCGGGTAGCCAGATACTCAACAATTATTGCCGATTGCGACAGGGTTAAACCGCAAGCTTAACAGCGCTGGCCGCCTATGTCCCAGGAATCGACAGGGTCGGGAAGCGTGGCGCCATGCTGAGCTAAATTGCTCGTCTTCCATCTTAAATTGAATGTACGGTAACCAAGCGATTCGGGTTCCGGTCCCGAGATCAGTCGTCTCGGCAGGCGTCATGGCGAATATGAAGTGAGCGGTGGCATGTTGACAGTGCGCTAAGGGAGGCAACAGAAAACGACTCGTGCATCGAGTACGGGTGTGCCTGCCGCGTTGGGCGCCGATGCGGACAGGTCATTGGCTATTTTGATGCTCGGGGAGCTGGTTTAGGACCTGAGAACTAATGAAGCTGCAAGCATTCGTAGACGACAGCAGGACCGGCGATGCTAATCAGCCGGGTGGTGTATTTACCCTGGCCGGCTATGTGGCTTCGGAATCGGAATGGAGCGCGTTCTCTAGCGAATGGCAGGCAGAGCTTAATAACGACCCGAAAATTGATGCTTTTAAGATGTCGCATTTTTCAAATCGATTTGGCCCATGGAATGATCGACTTCAGCTTTTTCGCAACATCATCGAACGCCATGCGCGCGGGGCAATGACAATTACGGTGGAGTTGGACGTCTATAAAAGATTCGCTGGATCGATCCCGATATGAGACCCTTACTACATTGCATTCATGGATTTAGTAATTCAGGTGAAGCGAGCCGCTCCCTATATCGAAATTCATGACGAGATCGAATTCATCTTCGATGAGCAGATGACAGAGAAACGCCACATCAAATATGCGTGGGAGGGTTTGAAAACCACACGTCCTGATATCGCGAATTTTCTTGGAGGTGAGCCGAAATGGGTGAACGACAAGGACTTCTTGCCGATCCAGGCCGCTGACAAGTTGGCATGGTGGACACGACGACAGAAAGAAGAATTGATCGCAGGCAAACCGCAGACGCCGTCGCCTTGGACCGTAGGCCGCATCGTTCCGCAGATCATGTTGGAACTCGATGATGCAGCTTTGACGAATATCCTCGGGCATCATAACGCGCGCCAACCGACCTAACGCATACTACCGATATGCGTCCTAAAATCGGGGTGTTCGACCAATGTTCCTCGCCTATCGAGGAAAGTCGCATTCGACCTATTGCGGATTGCGACAGCGTTAAGCCGAAAGCTTGACAGCGCCCGCCGTTAGTTAGCCGCCTTTCGGCGTCTTGCCGCGCGATTTCATCTCGCGAAATCGCTTGGCCCAGCCCTCGCGCATGGTCTGCTGGCCGCGTTCCACCGCAAGCGCATCGTCGGGCACGTCGCGGGTGATCACCGACCCCGATCCGATATAGGCGCCGCTGCCGATCTTGACCGGCGCGACCAGCGACGTATTCGAGCCGACGAATGCGCCCGACCCGATCGTGGTCTGGTGCTTGCCGAAGCCGTCATAGTTGCAGGTGATGGTGCCGGCGCCGATGTTGGCGCCTGTGCCGATGTGGGTGTCGCCGATATAGCTGAGATGATTGACCTTGACGCCGGCTTCCAGCGTCGCGGCTTTGATCTCGACGAAATTGCCGACCCTGGCGCCCTCGCCCAGCGAGGTTCCCGGCCGCAACCGCGCATAGGGGCCGACCGACGCATTCATGCCGATCGATGACTGCACGAGGTGCGAAAAGCAATGGATCACCGCGCCGTCGGCAATCGTCACGCCGGGACCGATCACCACAAACGGCTCGATCGTGACGTCGCCGCCGAATTTGGTATCGGCGGCGAGGTAAACCGTCTCGGGCGCGATCATGGTCACGCCGGCGTCGAGTGCCGCCTTGCGCAGGCGCGCCTGCATCACCTGCTCGGCTTCGGCGAGCTGGGCCTTGGTGTTGATGCCACGCACTTCATCCTCGCTGGTTTCGATCACGACGGCCTCTAGTCCCTGTTGACGAACGATGCCGACGGCGTCGGGGAGATAATACTCGCCCTTGCTGTTGGCGTTACCGATTTTTTCGATGATTTTCAGCGCCTTGTGGCCGTCAAACGCCATCACGCCGGCGTTGCAAAGCGTGATCGCGCGCTCCGCAGGCGCCGCCTCGGCCTGTTCGCGGATCGCCACCAGCTGATCGCCCTCGACCACGAGCCTGCCATAGCCGGTGGGATCGGCGGCGCGAAAGCCGAGCACGGCCAGCGCCGCGCCGTTTTTCAACGGCGCCCGCAACCGCGCCAAGGTCTCGGCCGAAATCAGCGGCGTATCGCCGAACACGACCAGCAGATCGTCGGCGCCGCGGGCGATGGCGTCGCGGGCCGCCAGCACCGCATGCGCGGTGCCGAGACGCTCGCGCTGAACAAACGTGGTTGCATCCGGACGCAGACGTCTTGTCTCTTCCGCGACAGAACCGTGGTCGGGTCCAATGACAACGGCGAGCGCAGCGCCTGCGCCCTTTGGGGCGGCCCCCAACACATGCGCCAGCAGCGATTGGCCGGCGACGGGATGCAGCACCTTCGGTATCGAGGACTGCATGCGCGTGCCCTCGCCGGCCGCGAGTACGATCGTGAGGCTGGTTCTGCCGGTCATGTCGATTCCCTGTCAGGCGCGACGAAGTTGCGCCGCCGTCGTCATAAAACGTTTTCTTCTGCCATGGAAACCGCTTTCGTCACGCGGGAAAACGCGGCGAATTCAAGACCACGGTGCAATTCCTGTTAATGTTTGCCTCTGATTCGGCTAAGGCCTCGGGAGGGCCGAGAACGTCCTATGGCACAGGATTCCGACCATCTGGCCGGCTTCGACACCGAAAACACCGGCGGATTCCTGAGCGGTCTGTTGGCCGAGGAGGATCACATCGACCGCCGTGCGCTGTGGCGGCTCGGATCGTGGGGTGTTGCCACGATCGGCGCCATCATCGTCGCGGTGCTCGCCAGCCAGTCATCGATCGGATTGCGCCGGGAACAGATGACGTCAGCCGATCTGGCGCTCCAGTCGCAGCAAATCCAGTCCGTCGCCAAGGAAAGCCAGAGCGAGGCGCGGCGACTGGCCTCCGCGATCGAAACGCTCAACAGCGACCGCGACCGGTTGTATGCGCGCGTCACCGTTCTGGAACAGGGACTGGATACGGTGACCGGCGCGATTGCGCGGCAAAATTCGGCCCCGGCACGGCCGCAAGCCGCCACGACCGCGCCTGCGACACCGGAGCCGCCGCAGCCGGCGTCGCAAAATCCGGCTCCTGCTCCGGTTGTGTCTCCGGTGGCGGCTGCGCCAGCGAAGCCAGCTGAAAAGCCGCCGGCGGACACAGCCCCTGCGAAGGATTCAAGTCCGGCCGCGGTCTCGCCCGTCGCCCAGGCCCCCCAAGCACAGGCCCCGCAAAATTCCCCCAAAAATTCTCCTGCGGTGACGCCGGCAACACCGCTGATGGCCTCGAAATCAATGCTGGCTCCGCCGGATGCTCCGGCCGGGAAATTGATCCCATCCGAGACGCCGATGAGCGCGATCACCGCATCGCCGATGCCGGAGGTGGTTGCGTCGGCGCAAGCTGGGGACGTAGCGGAACGGGATCCCCCCAAGGTCGCGGTCCAGCGAACCGAATTCGGGGTGGATGTGGGCAGCGCCAATTCGCTCGGCGGCCTGCGCGCGCTGTGGCGCGGCCTTCTCAGGTCGAAGTCGAATGCGCCGCTGGCGGCGTTGCGCCCGATCATCGTGGTGAAGGAAAGCAACAGCGGGCTCGGCATGCAGTTGCGGCTGGTTGCCGGACCGCTCGCCGATGCCGCGGCGGCGGCGAAGATCTGTGCCGTCCTGCTCGAAAGCGAGCGGACCTGCGAGACCACGGTGTTCGATGGCCAACGTCTTTCCATGAAGGCCGAAGAGGTGCCCGCGTCCGTCGTTAAGCCTTCTGCATCGCGCAGGCGGGGCAGCGGAAAGCGCGCGGTGCAGGAGGAACCGCCGAAAAAGCCGGAAACCTCCACAACCTCCACGCTGTCGTCGATGTTCAGCAGGGTCACGCGAGCCCAGTAAAGCTCATCATCGCAATGCCTTATCGTAAAGCCTTATCGCCATGCCTTGGGGCCGTTTTCCAGTGCTTTTTCTCGGCCCCTTCGAAGAACCTGCCCGCGCCGGGTTGTCCCGCCGCGCATTCCCGACCATATTCGCCCTGATTGGTCAGACGCATTTTCCTGCGGCTAGCCGGATTCCCCTTAGCCGGAAGAAAATGTTCTCGTGAAAAAATCTCCGTTCCGGCTGACGCCCTATCAGGTGCAATTTCTGTTGGTCGTCGGCTTCGTCACCGTCGGTTACGCGCTCTATCTGCGTTATATGGCGATCGAGCTCTCGACGGTGGCGCTGGCCTGCGATGCCGGCCTGCAGACCATGCTGTGCAAGACCCGCATCCTCGCGACCTATCTGTTCAAGAATTCGGTGTTCGGCATCGTCGCGCTTGTTATCGCGACGCTTCACCTGATCCGGCCGTCGATCGTCCTGCTCACGGGCGGGCTGATCGTCGCCGGATTCGGGATCGTGCTCTACAATATCGGCCTGTCGGGTTTAGCGCTCGGCCTGCTTATTTTGGGATTTGCACGGCCCGCGCCCGCCACAGCGTAACCGCGAACAGAAAATACACCGCGCAGGTCCACAGCGATTGCCAGTTGTCCGAGCCTTCGTTGAACACCGTGTAGAGCGCCGCCCCCGCCAGCAGGCCGGCGAATACAGCCTCGGCGATCGGCCGCACCCCCTCCTGCGGGCGGTTGAGCAGCATCAGGGTCGAAAACGGCACCACGGCCATGGTCAGCGCGGCAAAGGGAAAATCGCGGTAGCGTGGATCGAATGCAAAGCCGAGCGCGGTTTCGCTGCCGATCAACGTGGTCACGACAAGGGCCAAGCCCAAAATCATCGTCAGCGCCGATCGGGCTCGCTCATCGCGCGGGCCCAGCAGTTCCAGAAAGGTCGGCAAGCTCCGGCCTGACATCGCAGCGTGGGCGCAAAGCATGGGCGAAGCGATCGCGGCCGTCAGCAACGCGCCCCATCCAAGCCAGCCGCCGAAACCGTAGCTTTCATAGAACATCTTGTCGGCCGCGACGCCGAGCAGAATTCCGGCCGTGGTCGCCGATATTCCGACCGCGATCCACGATGCGACGCGCGGCGTCCACGGCCGCCGGCGCAGGGTCAGCCAGGCCGCGCCGAACACCAAAAAGCTCAAGCCCATGCCGCATCCCATCTGCAGCTTCCAGAACGGATAGTTGCTGATGGCGTCGCCGGGCGGATATTTCACCGCACGCTGCACCGAATCGATCAGGCCCCAATATCCGCCGACCGTGCCTTCGAGCTGGCGTTTCCAGGGCTGGTCGTATGCCTCGATCAGATTGACGCGAAAGTTCTCCTGCCTCGCCAACCCCAAAATCTCCGAGACCACCCGCGCCTGATTGGTCCGCGACGGCAGTGCCCCCTCGCGCATCCGCCCCTCGCTCGGCCAGCCGGTCTCGCCGATCAGGATTTCCTTGCCCGGAAACGCCACCGCCATCCGCCTGCGAATGGCATCGACATGGGCGGCGGCATGTTTGGCGCGGATCGGAAAGTCTTCCCAGTAGGGAAGGATATGGATCGTGACAAAATCCACCGCTTCGTAGACTTCCCGGTTGCGAAGCCAATATTCCCAGACATCGGCATAGGTGACGGGAACCGCGACTTGCGATTTGACCGAGCGGATGTTGGCGGCGAGGTCGGACGTCGTCATCTCGCCGCGCAACAGCACTTCGTTGCCGACCACGACGGCGGTGATGACGTCGGGGTATGCCTTGGTCAGGCCGACCGCGGTCGAAATCTGCGCGAGGTTCTTCAGGCGGTTACTGCCGAGCCATATCCCGAGGATGACTTTCAGCCCGACTTTTTGGGCCAGTGCAGGAACCTGATCGAGGCCGTTTTCCAACGAATAGGTGCGCACGCATTCGGATATTTTGGCAAGTTGCGCCAGATCCTGAGCAATCTGTTCCGGGGCGATCTGCGTGGTCGGCAACAGCGGCGTCTGGCTGTTACGGAACGGCGCATAGGACACGCACAATAGCTTGGCGCTGGGATCGATCGGCGCCCGCGCCAGATTGATAGGCGTGGCCAGCCACCACCACACGGCAGCAATCGCACCCAGGGAGATCAGGAGAAGCGCCAGTGGCGTACGAAAAGAAATCGGTTCCATCCTCCGGGCGGGGAACCGTCGATTACCCGGTCACACACCGTCTGCCAAGAGCAGGCGCGCATAATCCTTGCCGTCCCACCCCGCGGCTTTACCACACTGCGATAAAGTTGTGACTTTGCTGGACAAAATCCGAAATACTTGTCATGGGAGTTGCTTGGGATTTCCTTGGGAGTTCGCAGTGTCTCCGCCGCAATGGGGACCCATTTGAACGTCATCAAACCGGCACCTTTGAGCTGGTCACAGGCAACATTTCGGGGAATTTATGGGTCGACGGGTGCTTCAGTTTCAATTTGCGGTTTTGCGCCACCTCGCCGTCCCCGGGCTCGCACTTCTGATCGGTATTGGCAGCGCGCTTGCGCAAAGCGGCCCCCAGGATCAGTCGGGCAAACCGGCCGCAAATTCGGCCGCATCCACCGATCCGACCAAGGACAGCCAGCGCAAGACCTACGAATTCGTCGAAGCGGCGCAGGCCATCAATGGTCCGGCCGGAAACCCGGAATGCGTGTGGCTCGGTCGCCGCATGGTGCGGCTGATGTGGAACGACGATCTCGACACCGCCTTTCGGCATCTCGATCTCTATGACCGTTTTGGCTGTCCCGGAGGTCACATCCAGGCGACATTCCGTTGCCTGACCCGTTTTGGCGGCGAAATCGACTCCAAGGTGCCGGAGTCGCTGGATCGGCATGTTCACGCCTGCTGGATCAATCCCAACGCACAGCCCCAGGCCGCCGCGGCTGCGCAGCCGGCGCCGCCGGCCACCGCCGGCACGGCGCCTGCGACACCCGCCGCGGCACCCTCGCCGGCCGCGGCGGCGCCCCCCGCCAAATAATCTGATTGCCACGGAACAATCGGAAATTTGTGCGGTTTGGATTTCTGCGCCCTGAAAACGCCACGGCGTCATAACAGTTGTTAAATCGCGTGGCAGAGATATGCTCGATCAGCCGCTGACTTGGTCGGATCTTGGGGACGGATCCGCTGCCCTGCCATCTTGACCCCTTTATGGTTTAGCGATGCGCGCCGTCGTCGCCGTTCTGTTTTTTGTGACCGCCGTTCACGCTGCCACGTGGGGAGTGTTCCGGGACAAGCAGGAGGCTCCTGACTTCAAGGGTATCCTGCCGAGCGTGTCCTATGCCCCGTTCGAGGGCACGGCGCATCCCGATGTCGACAATATTCCCAACGTCGAGAAAATCCGCGCCGACATGAAAAAGCTGGCACCGCTGACGCGGGCGATCCGACTGTACTCCTCGACCGGTGGCGTGGAACTGGTGCCGCCGATCGCCGCGGAATTCGGCATCAAGGTCACGCTCGGCGCGTGGATCGACAAGAACGTCGACCGCAATGAGCGCGAAATCGCCGCGGCCATTGAACTTGCCAAGCGCAACAGCAATGTGATCGGCATCGTGGTCGGCAACGAGACCGTGTTTCGCGGCGAGCAAAAGGTCGATGGCCTGATAGACTTGATCAAGCGGGTTAAGTCAGCAATCAATGGCCGGGTGCCTGTCACGACCGGCGAAATCTGGAACATATGGCGCGACAATCCGGAACTTGGTTATTCCGTCGATTTCATTGCCGCTCACGTGTTGCCGTACTGGGAAAACTTCACCGACCAGCAGGCGGTGGACCAGGCGGTTTCGACGTATCAGAAGCTGAAGGATCAATTTCCCGGCAAGCGGATCGTGATCGCGGAATTCGGCTGGCCTAGCGCCGGTTACAATTTGAAAAATGCCGTTCCCGGCCCGTTCGAGCAGGCTCTGGTGCTGCGCAACTTCGTCACCCGCGCCGAGGCGATCGGCATGGATTACAACATCGTCGAGGCGATCGATCAGCCCTGGAAGTTCTTTGAAGGCGGCGTCGGGCCCTATTGGGGCATTCTCAACGCGGCCCGCGAGCCGAAATTTGCCTGGACCGGGCCGATCGTCAACGAGAACTACTGGAAACTCGCCACCCTCGCACTTCTGGTCGGCGTGTTGATGTCGCTGCCGATCCTGCGCCTCCCCGAGGCTACGGTGATGCAGGCGCTGGTGCTGTCGGCGGCGGCGAACGGCGTCGGGGCATGGGCGGCAACCGTATTCGCCTACTGGACCGGCCACTACTTCGTGTTCGGCTCGGCCTTTGCGCTGACGCTGGGACTAATCCTGCTGGTTCCGCTGGTGCTGATCGCGATGGCGCGGATCGAGGAAATCGCCGCCATTGCGTTCGGCCAGAAGCCGCGCCGGCTG
>WNFA01006932.1_pt1 | contig 16633 bp, 14 predicted proteins | sample 5400481 | NCBI WGS metagenome assembly WNFA01 (sample SAMN13153340, study PRJNA577476) | soil metagenome | isolation source: 120 cm saprolite under Douglas fir tree site 2 hole 1 replicate 2 | place: USA:California | collected 2015-04-18
CGGCGAGAGCGGGAGAGCGCGCAGAGGATTGTGGACATCACGCGCGAGCGGCTGGGCGCCGGGCTCGAGCTACCCATCGAGCTCACCCGCGCGCAGCTCACCGCGGCGCGGATCGAGCAGCGCATTGTGCACCTGGAGGGCCGGGAAGAAGCCCTCGAAGGCGAATTGCGCGGCTTGCTGGGGCTGCCCACGAACCGGCGCCTGGAAGTGGAGCCGGAGGAGCTGCCGGCGAGTGCCGACCAGCCCGTGCGCGAGTTGGTGGCTATGGCCCTGGCCGAGAATTCCTCGATCAAGCGGACCGAGGCCGAACGACGGGCGCGCGAGCAGCGCCTGAGGGGCGAGCGCATCGGCTACTTCCCGACGGTGGACCTAGTCAGCCAGTACGCTCTTCTGGCGCGCTTCAACAACTTTGACCAATTCTTCCGAACGTTCCGCCGGAACAACTTCAGTGTCGGCCTGGACGTGAAGATTCCCCTGTTCAGCGCGCGTACCTCCGCAGCGGTTGCGCTGGCGCGGACCGATCTGAACGCCGCGGAACTAGAATTGAAGACCAAACGCAAGGACCTGGAAATCGAAGTCCGCCAGCAGTCGCGCCAGGCGCGGGAACTGGAGATGGCTCGCGAGGTGGCTCGCCTGGAGCTGCAAATGGCGCAGGAGAATCTCCACGTGGTCCAGTCGCAATTCCAGGAGGGACGCGCCGGCCTGCGCGACGTGGAAAAAGCTCGCCTGGAGGAAAGCAACAAGCGGCTGGCGTTCCTCGACGCCGACTACGAACGCCAGCAGGCCCAGCTCGAGCTGCTCCGCTCCACCGGCCAGTTGGCGAGTGTATTTCGATAAGGCTGCGCCGGTTGCTGTCCGGGCTCGGGGCCCGGGTTCGGAACCTCGGGATGAAGGGCAGCGGCCCCGGAGCAAGGTGTTCGCAAGCTTTGCCTTTGGCAGGGCAACGGTTTCGGGTAGAATACTTATTTGTAGGCGGACGCTTCTTAGCGTATATAGAGCCAGGAATCGAGGGGGGATTCGTATGCCTGATGTGATGAAGGCCCTGCTGTTGAATCCGCCGAGCTTCGCGAATTTTGACGGCGGGGCGAGTTCGCGCTGGCCGGTGACGCGCGAGATCGAATCCTATTGGTATCCGGTGTGGCTAACTTATGCGGCAGGTATGCTGCCCGGAAGCCGGCTGCTCGACGCCTGCCCCCACAAGATCACGCCAGCGCAGACCATCGAGATCGCAACCGACTATGACTTTGTCGTGCTGTTCACTTCGACGGTCGGATTCCACAACGACCTCCTGCTGATCCGCAAGATGAAAGAGCGCAAGCCCGATCTGAAAATCGCGTTTGTCGGGCCGCACGTGCAGAACCTCCCGGACCAGAGCTTGATGGCCAGCGAGGACATTGATTTCGTGGTGCGCGGTGAGTTTGACCACGCGGTGGTGGAATTCGCGCAGGGCCGGCCGCTGGCGGAGATTCTGGGGATCAGTTATCGCAAAGACGGCAAGGTGATGCACACGCCGCCGCGGCCGCAGTTGCACACCGAGCAGTTGGACGCGCTGCCGTTTGCCACGGAAGTGTACAAGCGGAATCTGGTGATCGAAAACTACAACGTGCCGTTCCTGCTGCACCCCTTTGTCTCGTTGTATACGACGCGGGGCTGCCCCGCGCTATGCACCTTCTGCCAGTGGCCGCAGACGATCTCCGGTCATGCCTGGCGGGTGCGGTCGACCGACAACGTGGCGCGCGAAATCAAGCAAGCACTCGAGATGTTTCCGCAGATGAAAGAGTTTTTCTTTGACGACGATACCTTCAACATCCGCAAGGACCGGGTACTGGAGATTTGCCAGAAATTCAAGCCGCTGAAGTTCCGCTGGTCTGCCAACGCCCGCGTGCACAGCGACTACGAAACCCTGAAGGCCATGGCCGATGGCGGCGCGCGCCTGTTCATCGTCGGCTTCGAGTCCGGTGATCCTCAGATCCTGAAGAACATCAAGAAAGGCGCCACGGTCGAAATGGCTCGCACCTTCGCGAAAAACTGCAAGAAGGTGGGCATTACCATTCACGGCGACTTCATTATCGGCCTGCCCGGCGAAACCAAGGAAACCATCCAGTGCACCATCGACTTCGCCAAAGAGCTCGACTGCGAGACCGTCCAGGTTTCGCTGGCCCACGCCTTTCCCGGAACGGAACTCTACAATGACTTGGTCAAAGGAAACTTCCTGAAGGCTGAGGCCTTGACGGATGGCAACGGCCACCAGCTTCCGCACATCGAGTACCCTGGCCTGACTCGCGAGGACATGATGGCTGGGGTCAATCGCTTTTACGACTCCTACTACTTCCGGCCGAAGGTGGCTTGGCGCATCGTGCGCAAGGCCCTCTGGGATGCACACGAGCGCAAGCGCCTCTACCACGAAGCGGTCGCGTTTCTTCGCCTGCGCGCTGAGCGCTTGAAGTACGCCCGCAAGGGTCTGGAGAAGAAGCCCGTTGTCCCGATGCCCGCGATCGATGTCGGATCCGGCCCGGCAGCCCACGGCTAGGCTGGAAGCCCATGGCCACCATGAATGCCCTGCGGAGGAAAACCCACATCCTGGTCGTCCTGATGGTGCTATTCAGCTCGGTGGGGGAGATCTTTCTCAGCAAGGGAATGAGGCGAATCGGATCGGTGAGCCTCGGTTCGTTGGGCTCGCTCGCCGCGGCTTTCGGGCAGACCGTCCGCAGCGAGACAATCTGGCTGGGCATCTTCCTCCTGCTGGTTTTCTTCGTCTGCTACATGCTGGTCCTTTCCTGGGCTGATTACAGTTACGTGATGCCAGCTTCGGCTTTCGGTTACGCCGTTGTAGCGTTCTTGGGTTACGCTGTTCTGGGCGAAGTAGTGAGCTTGACACGCTGGGCAGGCGTGGCACTCATCTGTATGGGTGTGGCGCTGGTGGGCCAAACGCCGCCGCGCACCACACCTCCGAGTTAACCTTGCGCACCGCGTTGTTTCTGGCCATCGTCGTTTTCGCCGGCACCGGCGGGGAGATCTGCACTACGCTGGCGATGAAGCGCGTCGGCGAGGTGAAAGACTTCTCGCCTTACGCCTTGCTCGCTGTGTTGGGCCGGGCTTTCCGAGTGAGCTGGATGTGGTTCGGCATCGTGCTGTCGGCGCTGGCGTTTTATGCCTTTCTGGCGCTGCTCTCCTGGAACCCGGTGAGCTTCGTGATTCCCGTGACAGCGCTCAGCTACGCCGCTGGCGCCCTCGGCGCAAAATTTCTGTTGCGCGAGCACCTGAGCGGCGTGCGCTGGGCGGGTGTGCTGCTGGTTTGCGGCGGTGTGGCCCTGGTGTGGGCCGGCGAAGGAAATAACACCTTGGAAGTCGGGGTACTCCCTACGGGGATGCGCTGGGCGGTCCTGGCACTGGCCGTAACGCCGTTCGTTTACTACCTCCTGTGCATTCATTCTGCCCTGAGCTTTTTCTTGGCGCAGCGCAAGCCGGGACCGCGCGTGACCCCGGCGAGTGATTTCACCCCTCCGGTCAGCATCCTGAAACCCGTACGCGGGCTCGATCGAGATGCTTACGAAAATTTCGCCAGCTTCTGCCGCCAAGACTATACGGAGTATGAGATTCTGTTCGCCGTCAGCGAGGAAGACGACCCCGCCGTCCCGGTCATTGAGAAGCTCATTCAGGATTTTCCCGAACGATCCATCCGCCTGCTGATCGGCACCGAGGTCCAGGGCACCAGCAGCAAGGTGTGCAAGCTTTGCCGGCTGGTGCGCGAGGCGCGGTACGACCTGCTGGCAATCAGCGACAGTGATGTCCGCGTGGAATCCGACTACTTGCGGGGGGTCGCCGCGCCGTTTCGTGATCCCCGAGTAGGCGCGGTTACCGCGCTGTTCCGGGGGATGGCGGTGCGCCAACTTGTCTCGGAGATCGATTGCGTGGGCTCCTCGGCGGAATTTTGCGCCGGCGCTCTGGTGGCGCGGAAACTGGAAGGGTTGAAGTTCGCTTTGGGCTCGACCATGGCCACCACGCGGGAGCGGCTGGCCGAAATCGGGGGTTTCGAGGCGCTGGTGAACCACCACTCGGACGACTTCGAGTTCGGCAAACGCATCGCCGCGCGGGGCTACCGCGTGGAACTGACCCGGGACCCGGTCTGGATGATCTTTCCCGCGCAGTCGTTGCGCAATTATCTGCGGCACGAACTGCGCTGGGCCATCGGCCTGCGCCACATCCGCCCCTGGGGGCATCTCGGACTCATCTTCACTCATGGCCTGCCGTGGTCGCTGGTGGCAGCGGCGGTGGCGCCTTCGTCGGCCGTGGCGGCCGGCTACATCGGAACCTACTTCGTGCTGCGTTTCTTGATGGCCTGGACGGTGGGCGTGTGGGGTCTGAAAGACCCCGTGCTGCAGCGGAAGCTATGGCTGCTGCCTGTGCGCGATGCCTCTGCCTTTCTGGTCTGGCTGGCCAGCTTCGCTTCCAACCGCATCCAGTGGCGTGGGCTGGAATTCACTATCCAGGAAGGGCGCTTGATTCCCGTGACCCCCACTCGAAACCTCCAGCCAAGCGCCATTGAAGCCCCCGCAACAACTCGGCGCGGCGGTTGACCATTTCTCGCCGCGACATCGACCGCTCTCCAAGGTTTCATGGCCAATCGCCTATCCAAAATCAAAAGCTTTTAACTATCCAGCACGTCGAGCGCCCTGTGCAGCAGCGCATCCGGCGTGTAGGGCTTCCGTAGAGAAGCTGTACCCCGCCCAAATGCGACAGAGGCCGAGGAGACCTAGCGAAAGCCATTGCACAGATTTCGGCGTTCCGAGGTTGCAGGGTGGCGCGAAAGGAAGGCGGTTGTTAGCGGACGATTTCGAGCTCCGATTCGCCAGCGGGCTTCTCCAGCGGGGAAGGGGTGACGGCCTCCGCCTTCTGCTCGATTACATCTGTGAGTTCCAGGCGCAGGTTGCCGGGATTTGTGGCAAAGGCCATGCAAGTCTCCAGATCAATGATGCCCGCGCGGAACAACTTATCGAGTTCGCCGTCGAAGTGCTGCATGCCTTCGGTCGAGCCGTCGCGCATGGCGTCCACCAGGGTTTTGCCTTCGCCTTCCCCCTTTTCGACGTACTCGCGCGTGCGCAGGGTGGACTTCAGCACCTCGATGGCGGCCGCTCGGCCGCTGCCGTCTTTTCGCGGAAGCAGCCGTTGCGAAATGATGTAGCGAAAGGCCTTGGCCAATCGGCTGCGAATGACTTGCTGATCGCCGAGGGAGAAGGCACCGATAATACGCTCGACGGTCTTCGAGGCGTCAATCGTGTGCAGGGTCGAGAAGACGAGGTGACCGGTTTCCGCCGCTTCCAGGGCGATTTCGATCGTTTCTTTGTCGCGCATCTCGCCGACCAGGATGACCTTGGGAGCCTGGCGGAGCGCGGCGCGCAGGGCGAGCGCAAAGGTCGGCGTATCGCTGTGCAATTCGCGCTGATGGATGGTGGACCTCTTGTGGTTGTGCAGGAATTCCACTGGGTCTTCTATGGTCAGGATGTGGTAGGCCTTTTCTTCGTTGATCTTGTTCAGGATCGCCGCAAGCGTCGAGGACTTGCCGGAGCCCGTCGGACCGGTCACCAGCACGATGCCGTTGCGGAGGTTTGCGATCTCGCCTAGGTGGGCGGGCAGTTTCAGGGTTTCGAAATCAGGAATCGTCGTGGGGATCACGCGCATCACGATGGCGTAAGTCCCTCGCTGGCGGAAGATATTCACGCGGAAACGCGACAGCCCAGGCAGGCTGTAGGAAACAAGGCATGTTCGTTTCGGCCGATCAGGTCAGCGGCGATACGGCGCGTGTCTTCGGGCGATAGTGTGGGGAGTCCCGCGATTTTCACCTCGACGAGCTGCCCGCTCAACTCGATCTGAGGCGCGCGTCCCGGAGAGAAAATCAGATCACTCACTCCTTTCGACTTCAGCATGGCCGAGATGAGAGCGGGAGTGGGAATCGCCTGCGCGGCGCTGGGTGCGGCGGTCAGCGGCGCGTCAGTCGCGCTTTGCGTGCTTGGGGTTCTGGACAGTGTGGCCATGCGCTTGCTCCTCCGCCTGCCGCAAAGTTCGCTGCTACTCGGAGAGTGTGCCGCGCACGCCACTTGCCAAATCGGAGGTTGCCGCGACTGCTAAAGCTTTTGATCTGATTGTGTTTGCAGATTCAGAACGGACTCTGAGTCGAGGGTGTGTTTCAGAGTTGGAAGCGAAGAGGCACACGGAAAGGTGTTGCCGGGTGTGGCGCGCCCCAACCCAGCGCCAGAAAACGTGCTGCTGGAGTTTCGTCAAACACGAACAAGCTCAAATGTGTGGACATTCTTCGAAATTGGAATCGCGAATACTGAATGCTGAAGGCCGGGAGTCAGTTGAAGAATGTAGTGAGCGCGGTTTCGGTGGTGCGGGAGAGGATTCCCGGACCGGGAAGGAATCTCCCGAATCGGTCGGCCCCTGGGGCGAGCAACGAGCGCAAAATTTTTTGTCGCTGCCAACTTAAACGGAAGCAAAGGATTGGCGGAGGCCATTCCTCTGAAGGAACTGGCGAGCCGCTTGCAAGAGAACAAAGAGGGGCGCACTCCGAATGACGACCTACACTAATCAGCGAGCGAGGGGGAAGGGGCTTGCAAGCTGGCTGGCGCCGGTCGTTCCCACCTGCCTCTGAGAGGGAAGCTAGGATGGATGACCCCACGCCCCGGCCACATAAAAGGCCGGGAAACGGAGCGCGCTCCACGGGGCTCCTGTTCCCAAGCAGGAGCCCCTCCTGTTTTTCCTGCCGAGATCAAGACGCCGCGGCGTATGAGTCCACCTGGCGGAGCACCGGTATCCGAGCTTGCCGCAACACGTGTGCCACTTCAGTTTCCTTCAGTCGCGAAGCGTCGTACTCGAATGAGATCTGCTTCTTCTCTTTCTCCAAGCGGAACCGCCGCAGCCCGTAAGTGTTGGCAAATTCTCCCAGCGCCCGGAGTTGTTCGGGCTTCAGGGGGGATTGCAGCTCGTAGGTGACTTCCACCAGCGTCACAGCCCGCATTATAACAGGACAACTCCAGCCTAGACTCCGGTTGCCGCTTTCCCCCTGACGGTTCGGCCCGCCTGCGACCGAGGCGGACGACACGCGGCGGTAAACTGCGTTTTGCCGGCGGAAGGGCGCCACGCGAAGGGCGCGAAGCGCGGAGAAGCAACCTCGGGTTGACATAGAGGCGGGGGTATATAATATATAGGGGTAGAGGGTATATGAGGGCGGGAGGAGACCTAAAGCCCAGCCGAAAACCATCCGACCTCGCTTTGCTTTGTGCGGCTGCGAGGCCCAAGCGAGAGGGCGCGGGGCGGTGGCTGTTGACCCGGAGATCAAATCTTCCAACCTGAAGCGCTTGCGCCGGATTGAGGGCCAGATCCGGGGATTGCAGAAGATGGTGGCGGAAGACCGCAACTGCGCCGACATCATCATTCAGGTGTCTTCTGTGCAGGAGGCTTTGCGCGCGGTGGGGCGGGCGCTGATGCGCAACCACTTGCGCCACTGCGCCGCGCAGGCCATCGCCAAGGGCTCGCCGGAGGCGGAGGCCATGTACGACGAACTACTGGCGCTGATCTACAAGCACTCGCGCTGACGCCCAGTGACGCCAGCCCGGCGCCGCCGCTCTGCCGTTTGGGAAGGATCGGGAGGGGCTCTTGAGAGGAGCAAACGTAGGCAACATGGAAAAGGATCCAGTTTGTGGGATGAAGGTTGATCCGGAGCGCGCGGCCGGGGTCTACGAGCACGGCGGGCACACATACTTCTTCTGCAGCTCGCATTGCCTGGAGAAGTTCCGTTCTCAGCCGGAGGCGTATCTCCGCTATCCGGTGCCGCTCGCAATGCCGGTTGCAACGGCTCAGATTGCGAGGAACCAGCCAGCGGCGGCACCTCCTCTCAGGGTAAGCGAACCCGCAGCGCCCCGGGTTGAAAGCAAAGTCGAGTACACGTGCCCAATGCACCCCGAAGTGCGTGAGACGGTGCGCCAGCCAAAGCAGGCGCCTGGATCCTGTCCCGAGTGCGGTATGGCGCTCGAGCCGCGGGAGATTGCTGCGCTGGCGGCGAAAACTGAATTTGTCTGCCCCATGCACCCGGAGATTGTGCGCGACAAGCCGGGCGCATGCCCCATCTGCGGCATGGCACTTGAACCGCGCACGGTGACCGTGGAGGAAGAAACTAATCCCGAATTAATCGCCATGACGCGCCGGCTCAGGTGGAGCGCCATCCTGACGGCCCCGATCCTGTTGTTGGAGATGGTGGGGATGCTGCCGGGGCAGCCGGTGCAAAAGTTGCTTACCCCGCGCGTGCAAGTCTGGGTCGAGCTGTTGCTGGCGACGCCGGTGGTGCTATGGGGCGGCTGGCCATTCTTCGAGCGCGGCTGGGCCTCCATCGTCCGCCGCCGGCTGAATATGTTCACGCTGATCGCAATCGGCACCGGCACGGCGTATTTCTACAGCGTCGTTGCCACACTGCTTCCCGGCATTTTTCCCGCCGGGTTCCGCGGTCACCAGGGAGAAGTGGCGGTCTATTTCGAGGCCGCCGCAGTTATCACCACCCTGGTGTTGGTAGGCCAGGTGCTGGAGCTGCGCGCGCGCAGCCAGACGAGCGGGGCGATTCGCGCGCTGCTGGGGCTTGCCCCAAAGACGGCGCGCGTCGTTCGCGAGGACGGCTCAGAGCAGGACGTGCCGCTCGAGCATGTCCGGCGCGGCGACCGACTGCGCGTGCGTCCCGGCGAAAAGGTTCCGGTGGATGGCGTGGTGCTGGAAGGATCGAGCGCTGTGGACGAAGCGATGGTCACCGGCGAACCGCTCCCGGTGGAGAAGAAGCCTGGCGACCGTGTGATCGGGGGCACGGTGAACGCGACTGGCAGCTTTGTGATGCTTGCCGAACGGGTGGGGAGCGAGACGCTCTTGGCGCAGATCGTGCGCATGGTGTCAGAGGCGCAGCGGAGCCGCGCGCCAATCCAACGGCTGGCGGATGTGGTCTCCGGGTATTTCGTGCCGGCTGTGGTTTTGGCCGCCGCGGCGACCTTTGTGGTCTGGGCGATGGCGGGTCCCGAACCGCGCCTGGCCTACGCCCTGGTGAACGCGGTAGCCGTGCTGATCATTGCGTGCCCCTGCGCGTTGGGCTTGGCCACGCCGATGTCTATCATGGTGGCAACCGGCCGGGGAGCCACTGCCGGCGTGCTGATCAAAAACGCCGAGGCCTTAGAAATGCTCGAGAAGGTAGACACTCTGGTGGTGGATAAGACCGGGACGCTTACCGAGGGGAAGCCCCGGCTGATGACAGTGGTGGCACTTCGCGATCGGGGTGCTACGGTGGCGGATGAGTCGGAGCTGCTGCGGCTGGCAGCGACTCTCGAGCGCGCGAGCGAGCATCCCCTGGCCGCAGCCATTCTCGCCGCGGCTTGCGAGAGAGGGCTCGCACTTGGTGATGCTGCAGACTTCCGTTCTGTCACCGGGAAAGGGGTCGTGGGTCGTGTAGACAGCCGCGAAGTCGCTCTGGGCAACCCCAAGCTGTTTGCGGAACTCGGCGTAGACATCAGCGCTGCTAGCGAACAAGCCGAAGCCCTGCGCCGCGACGGCCAGACGGTGATTTTTGTTGCCGTGGACGGGCGACTGGCGGGCCTGCTGGGAGTCGCGGACCCGATCAAGGATTCGACCTACGAAGCCATTCGAATGCTGCACCGAGACGGCGTACGCATCGTTATGCTTACCGGCGACAGCCGGACCACGGCTGAGGCGGTGGCGCGCAAGCTGGGCATTGACGAGATCGAAGCTGAGGTCCTTCCAGAGAGAAAGGTTCAGGTGGTGAAGCGCCTGCAGAACGAAGGCCGCGTGGTGGCTATGGCTGGCGATGGCATCAACGACGCGCCGGCACTGGCGGCAGCGCACGTGGGCATCGCCATGGGCACCGGCACCGACGTGGCCATCGAGAGCGCCGGGATCACCCTGGTAAAAGGGGACCTGCGTGGAATCGCGCGCGCCCGCCGCCTGAGCCGCGAGACCATGCGCAATATCCGCCAGAATCTGCTCTTCGCGTTCCTCTACAACGCCCTGGGAATCCCGCTCGCCGCCGGGGCGCTCTACCCCACCTTTCACTTGCTGCTCAATCCGATGATTGCCAGCGCGGCGATGAGCTTCAGTTCCGTCTCGGTTATCGCCAACGCATTGCGCCTGCGCAAAGTTACCCTGTAGCAGCGCGCCTCGACTCGACGGCTCGGCCGGGAATGATCCTGTCCGCGCGAGGAGTCTTCAGGTAGCGCTGGCGTCCCGGAGGCGGTCTGCAGGAATGGCTGTCCTACGGAGATGCTGACGCGACTTTGTGCATTCCACGGCGTCTAACTGGGCAGGGTGGGGCCCTGTGCAGATGGGAGACTCATTTCGGTGCCAAAGTGATTCGGGGGCCTCTGGGCGGACGCGCGCGCGGAGAGTGGAAATGCCTTTGCAAGTGAGTGCGTCAAACAGGATGGCAGGCGGACAGGCAAGAGTGCATACGGATCCCAGATGAAGGCAGCTCCCAGCGGGGAACAAATTGCCGGGCGGGTTGCGTATATGAGGTTAGGGAAATCAGCCAGGTGACGGTACGGGGGCGTGGACATGACAAATAATGGCAAGAACGGCCGCAAACGGCGTCGCCGGATCATCCTCGGCATAATCATTCTGCTGGTGTTGGTCGGAGCGGGAATCGGCGTCACCGCCGCCCTGCGCCCGAACCATCAAATCGACCCGGCGAAGCTGGCGACAGTGGAACGCGGCGACATCGCGCGGTCGGTGGTGGCCACAGGCAAGGTCCAGCCGCTCGCGAAAGTCGAAGTCAAGTCCAAGGCCAGCGGTATCGTGAAGCAGATTTTTGTGGACTATGGAGACCGCGTAAAAGCGGGCCAGGTGCTGGTGGAGCTCGACAAGGAAGCGCTGCGGGCGAGCGTGCGCGAAGCGCGCGCCACACTCCAGGCCACTCAGGCTGCGCAGGAGGCTGCGGAGGCTACGTACGAGCGTAACGTGGTGGAAGCCGAAGGGCCCGACATGCCCTTCCTAAAAGCCAGCATGGGGCGCGCGCACCAGCTTCACAAAGATGGTTTGATTGCCCAGTCCGTGCTCGAAGACGCGGAGAAGGCCTATCAGATGGGGCTGAACAAGCAGATGACCGCGCTGCGCAACACGGCTGTTTCGCGCGCCGAAGTGGCCCGCGCCAAGGCCCAGGTGGCGCAGGCGCAGGCGACTTTGGAGCGCGTCGAAGAAGACTTGCGCAACTCCACTATCGCCAGCCCGATTGACGGGCTGGTTCTTTCCCGCGATGTACAGGTGGGAGACGCGGTCAGCTCGATCCTGGTGCTCGGCTCGCAGGCCTCCCTGATCATGACTCTGGGCGACGTCAGCGACGTTTATGTGCTCGGCAAGGTAGATGAGGCCGATATCGGAAAGGTGTATCTGGACCAGCCGGCGCGCATCGTCGTCGAATCGTTCAAGGATAAAAAGTACGAGGGCAAGGTCACCAAAATCTCGCCGCTTGGCAAGGAGAAGGACAACGTCACCACTTTCGAGGTGCGCGTCTCGATCCACAACCCTTCTTTCGAACTCAAGGCCAACATGAGCGCTAACGCCGAGATTATTCTCGAGGAGAAAAAAGGCGTGCTGCTGATTCCTGAGGCGGCGGTCATCTATGACAAGGATCGCAACGCCTCAGTCGAGATGCCTGACCCAAAGGGGGAAAAGGGCCGGCGCAAGCTAGCCGTCAAGCTCGGCATCAGTAACGGCGTGAAGACCGAGCTGGTCTCGGGCCTCAACGAGAAGCAGAAAGTCATCTTGCAGTGAAGAAACGGGCCGCGATCGAAAGTTGAGTTGAGAGGCAAAAAGCAAAAGCTGACTCGAAGATGGCGGAGGACCGCCAACTGACAGGTGATGCGTGAAAGCTGATGTCCGGCGCTGAAGCTGGCGGCTCGCGGTGGCGGCTAAAAGGTGCGATCTGACGCGCTAAGCCCAAGGGATTTGCTCCATGGTATTTCGCGATCTATTTGCCGACACGGTGCGCACGCTCTGGTCGCATAAACTGCGCACCTTTCTCTCCATGTTCGGCATCGCCTGGGGAATCGTATCCATCACTCTGATGGTAGCGGCGGGCGAGGGCCTGCGGGTGGGTCTCCAGAAGCAGGGGGAATTGTTCGGCAAGGACATCATGATCGTCTTCGCCGGGCGCACCAGCTTGCAAGCGGGCGGAATGCGATCCGGCCGCCGGGTGATTTGGCTCGATCGCGATGCGGTAGCAGTCCAGCAGGAAGCCACCGCGTGCAAGTATGTGATGCCCGAGCTGGGCAATAACGCCCCGGTGCGCAGTCTCTATAACAGCGGCAACATCCTGATTACCGGCTCGCTGCCTCCTTTTGCGGAAGTGCGCACGCTTCCCGTGGCCGAAGGGCGTTTCTACGACTGGCAGGACGAAGCGGAGGGCCGCCGCGTAGTCTTCCTGGGGAGCGACACCAAAAAGCAGCTCTTCGGCACGCGCAATGCTCTTGGCGAAACCATCGAAATCCGGGGCATCCCTTACGTCGTCATCGGGGTGATGCGCGAGAAGGAGCAGAATTCCAGCTACGACGGCTTCGACGTGCGTAAAGTCTTCATTCCCTTCAGCTCCATGATTCGTGACATCCCCAATGCGCCGCCCAAACCGGCCAATAGCGTAGACCGCCTACTGGTGGTCCCGAAATCCTGGGAAGAGCATGAGGCCTGCAAGCTGCAGGTGCGGCGGACGCTTGCCCGCCTGCACGATTTCGATCCGCGCGACAAAGAGGCGGCCGGCATCTGGGACACGGTGAAGGAAGCCAAGGCCAACGAGATGATCGTGGGTGGGATGAAGTATTTTCTCGGCGCCGTCGGCGTCACCACGCTGTTTCTTGGCGGAATCGGGGTGATGAACGTCATGCTGGTGGCTGTGCGCGAGCGCACCCGTGAGATCGGGGTCCGCAAGGCCGTCGGCGCCACCCGTCGCGCCATCCTCGGTCAATTTTTCGTGGAGACTCTAATCGTCGTGTTTTTGAGCGGCGGGGTGGGCATGGGCATTGGCTATGGGTTCTGCGCCCTGGTCAACAACATCATTCCCATGCCGCCGTTTTTCGCCGGCCTCCTGGCTGACTGGAAGACCGGGCTGCTGGCTTCTGTCCTGCTAGGCAGTGTGGCGATTCTTTCGGCGATGTATCCGGCCCAGCGGGCCGCCGCGGTCGATCCGATCGAAGCGCTTCGCTACGAGGCGGGAGGATAGTTGTCAGTTGTCAGCAGGGAGTAGGCAGTTGAAAGATGTTTAGAGAGATTCTTCGACAAGCGTACGACGCACTGCGGCGCAACAAGGTGCGCAGCTTCCTGACCATGCTGGGCATCGTCTGGGGCATCGTGTCGGTCACGATCCTGATTGCCTACGGCTCTTCGTTTCGCAGCATCCTGGTCTATTCGTTCGAGGTCTTCGGCAAAGGCGCGGTGGTTTGCTGGCCGGGCACCACCAGCGAGCAAGCGGGCGGCGAACGCGCCGGCAAGCTGGTGCGCTTTGAAAAAGAGGACCTCGAAGCGGTTCTGCAGGAGGTGCCGATCGTCCGGCAGGCGTGTCGCGAAACCGTGCGATTCCTGGGGATTTCTCATGACGCCGGTTTTGCCAACACGGCAATCCGCGGCGTCTGCCCCGAATATGGCGAGATGCGAAGTGAAGTTCCCAGCCAAGGCAGGTGGATAACTCCTGAAGATCAGGTCGAACGCCGCCGCGTGGTCTTTCTCGGCGCGCGCCTGCGCGAGAAGCTGTTCGGCGGACATCCCCCGGTCGGCGAGACTGTGCAGATCAACGGCATGCGCTTCACCGTGATTGGGGCGATGGATCGCAAGTTTCAGGACAGCAACTATTTCACCAGCGACGACGAGTCCGCCTTCATTCCCTACAGTGCCGCGGGCGATCTCTGGAACACGCGCTACGCCAGCGTGCTGGTGTTTGTCCCGGTAGCCCCGCGCTTCGAAAAGCAGGCCATGGACGCGGTGCGCGCCACAATCGCCAAGCGCCAGCGCTTCTCGTCTACCGACAAGCGCGCCATTCAGATGTTCGGCCGCGAGGAGTTCCGCCCCGTCATCGACGGCATCACCATCGGACTGGAGGTGCTGTTGATGTTTATCGGCGCGCTCACGCTCGGCATCGGCGGCGTGGGAGTGATGAACATCATGCTGGTGTCGGTGGACGAGCGCATCCGCGAGATTGGTCTGCGCCGCGCCCTGGGCGCGCGACGCCACCACATCCGCATGCAGTTCCTGGCCGAAGCCCTGGTGCTGACGCTGCTGGGCGGCCTGATCGGGATCGCACTGGCCCAGGGGATTGCTGCGGCCGTTGGCACGCTGCCGTTCCTGGGGCCCGCCTACGAAGACACGTCCGGCAAGGTGGACATCCACTTGAATATTTCCCTTGCTACCGTTGGGCTTTCGACCGGCATCCTGGTTCTGGTCGGTGTGCTGAGCGGGCTGGTGCCGGCCATTCGCGCTGCGCGGTTGCACCCAGTCGAAGCACTGCGGTACGAATGAGGGAAGCCGTGCTTTCCTTGTCCAGGTGTCCCACACCCCCAGAAGCGCCGAGCTTTCCTCTTCGCTTATAGCGCCCTGTCTAGCTGGTGAGTCCCCAGAGAGATTCCTCGCCCCGCCGCGGTCGGAATGAGAAAAATGCCATAGTTGTAGCTTGTCTCCTACGTGGGTGGGCTGTCGCCGGGCTCAAAGGCCTCGAATTCTTTCTCCCACTCGGAGCCGAGACGGCTTTGCAGCAGCCGTACACAACGATTCCATCGCAGGATGGCATCGTCGTTGTCCGGCGGGCGGATCTTCTCGGCCTCCGCGAAGTAGTGCATCGCTTTCTCAAAAAGCACCAGGAGGGTGTGAGGTAGGTGGCCGGCCCGGAGCTGCGCCTTGGCGCGGCGTTCGTGCAGCAGGCCGGTGTAGTAAAGTCGTTCGTACGGATCAGTAAGGCTGTCAAAAATTTTCTCGACCTCGGCGTAGCGGTCCCCGGATCCTCCGGTGAACTGATCGGTCAGAGCGAGGCCGAGCAGGCGCAGGCCCAACTGGTTTTGGGGATCGACCGCCAGGATATCGCGGCAGATCGACTCCGCCTCTTCCGGCTCATTCAGTGAGCGATAGAGCTCGACCTTCGAGATGGCCTCGGGAATGCCGCTCTTGGAAATGGGTTTCAGCTTAAAATCCACAGGGCCTCCTTAGGGCAAGGCAAAAGGTAAGGAAAAAGGCAAATTAAGCGCCTCGAGCGAGCTTACTCCTCTCTGTTGGTTCTTTGCCATTCTCGCTCTCCCGGCAGAAACGATGATAGCTACGCAGTCTGTTTGACCTTTTACCTTTGCCCTATCGCAAGCCCCAGAGCAGGTAGCCGGCAGCAGCCGTGCCGGCCAGCGCGCCGCCGTAGCAGAAGACCGTGATGACCTCGTTGAGGTGCTTGATCTGCAGCCCGTCGTAGAGCGTGTAACGGAAGCGATGCGCCCAATGGAAAAGCGAGAACGAGCAGAGCACGAACAAGTAGATGCGCGCCAGGGGATGCGAGGCCAGGGCGTGGAGCGATTCGTAGCCGGGGGGCGTCAGCCAACCCAGCGGGAAGGCCAGGCCGAACAGGAAAAGCTGGACAGGAATCAAAAGCGCGGCGACGACACCGCCTGCGCTGAACAGTCCCCACAAGAACGGCTCAATCGGTTTCTTCGCCATTTAGCTCCTCAAGATGAGCCAAGCCACCGCAGCCGAAATCACCAGCCACGCGGCATAGTTCGAGCCCGCGATCAAAAACTCCGGAACCCGCTTGCCGCGCAGGCGCACGACGATCGCCCGCGGGGCGAGGTTGAACCAGGTGACGGTGTGAAATAGCACAAAGAGAAAACTGATCGCATTCAGCGTGAGGAACACGGGGTGCCTCATCCATCGCTGGAAATCAGCGTAGGCTTCCGGTCCATCGCTCAGGGCGTGGACCTGCACCAGAGTGAGAATCACAAAATAGGCGACAGGGACGCTGCTGAGCTCGCGCAGGACAAATTTCAGGTAGCGCCACTTCCACAGCCACCAGTAGGTGGAAACGCGCTCGCGGTACCACCGCGGATGGTAGGCGGTGTGGCTCGGTGTGCCGCTCAATCCGCCAGGCTTCACTTGGCACCCCAGGGCATCAGCAGCGATTTGAACCATTCCTTTGCTGCCGTAAGCTTGTACTGCTGGATGGCGCCCGCAGGGTCCACGTGCTTGGGGCAGACGCGCGTGCATTCGCCGACGAAGGTGCAGCCCCAGATGCCCGCGTGCTGCGAGAGAATGCCCATGCGCTCCTCGGCTCCCTGGTCGCGCGAGTCGAGGTTGTAGCGTTGCGCCAGGGCGATGGCCGCCGGGCCGCTGAAGAGCGGATCGAGGCCGTAGACGGGGCAGGCGGCATAGCACAGCATGCAGTTGATGCACATGCTGAACTGCTTGTAGGTGTCGAGCTGCTCCGGTGTCTGCAGGTATTCGCCTTCGCTCAGCGGCTTTTCCTCCTCGCGGATGATCCAGGGCTTCACGCTTCTTAGCTTGGCCATGAAATCGGTCATCTCGATAATCAGGTCGCGCACCACGGGGAAGTAGCGCAGCGGCTCGACGCGCACCGGGCCCGGGG
>WNFA01002016.1_pt1 | contig 16631 bp, 13 predicted proteins | sample 5400481 | NCBI WGS metagenome assembly WNFA01 (sample SAMN13153340, study PRJNA577476) | soil metagenome | isolation source: 120 cm saprolite under Douglas fir tree site 2 hole 1 replicate 2 | place: USA:California | collected 2015-04-18
AGTATCCCCTGAGAATCTCGTAGGGCGCATGCTGCCTCAAGCGGCAGTTTGAGAGCGGAACCCGAAAGGTGTCGACCAAGGCGTGCTGTCCCGAAGTGCAGGCGTGGCTCACCGCATCGGTCAGCACCATCCACGAAGCATAGGGCGGAAAAGTCATTTCCAGATGGCCAGTGGGATCTCGCTGAAAAGCAGGGGTGTCCTTGAGGTAGTTGTGAAACTTGCGCATCGTTCGATCGTAGGGCGATGAATCGATGACCTTGGCCAGAGGGAACACACTCGATGCCGCCTGCACGAATGCGGAGTACGCCCGATCGCGCCAACCCTCTTGCACGTCGGCGCCTCCATCCTCGCGGCTGATTCGAGCCGCCTTCGCGTGGCGCCGGTAGAGATCGGCAAAGCTCCCTTTGGTGATCCAGACGCGGCTTTCGCTGGGGTTCACATTGGTGAAAAACCGCAGGACGCGATCCCCGTGCGTGGCGCCATAGGCGCCGGCATCCACATGAACGAGCTCGTTGCTCGCGTGGGGATCCAGGTTGCGCCCGCGCTCCTCCAGGGGACGGAAGCTGGTTGTCCCTAGTCGGGCACCGGCCATGAACCCGGGCATCAACCGATGGAGGAGAGTAACAACTCGAGCCGAGTAGCTCTTCAGAATGGCCTCTGCTCGGGAAGCCACCGCCGGATTCCCTTTGATTCCGGTCAGCCGCCCCGCGTCGGGGTAGTAGCTGACGTTTTTGCGCTGCAGATACTCGGCCAGATTCTTTCGCAGAAAGCTCAGATCCGCCTCATCCGGCAGGTCGACGGGGCACCTGGGAAAGTAGACGATCTCTCCCTTTTCCAGCTCATCGGAAAGCTGACCCCCGGCCATTTTGCCGATCTCTTCGCTGGTCACCGTCCACAGCATTCGTTCCTATCTAGCGCAAGAGGCGCGGTCCGGCCAGGCAACGCTTTCAGTGGAAGTCCGAGCAGGAGGCGTAGTAGCCGCAGCTGCAGATCAACTTGCAACTCCGTTCCTCGAGCCGTGCGCCGCAGTTCGGGCAGGTCCGCACCAACAGCTCAGGCGAGGCGGGGCTGCGCTTGTCGATCGGTTTGCCGCCCTGTTCGGTCCGCTTCACTGGAGCGTGGGCATACTTCAGACATCTGACTCCGCTTACTCAGGGTGTGGCGTGAGGGCAGGGCAGCGGACGTCGGATTCGGCGCGACTTTCCGGACAGAGTACTTCCGCAATCCCGCCAGACTGCGCAAACTCGAGCTGAATGCGAGCGAACCGTTGCGTCCCCCCAACTGCTCGGGCGATGCTGGGGCGCCGGAGTTCACCTAGAGTGTCCGCCTCTCGTGCACTCGGCGGCCAGTGAAATGGCGACACCATTGCCTCACTCCAAACCCCTAGGTCTCGCGCACGCTCCTGGATCTTTCCTGTCGATCAATGGCGCCATGCTTTGGCATGAGGAGGAGGGAGCCGGGGAACCGGTGCTGTTGATCGCAGGGGGGCCGGGAGCCTCGCATACGTACATGCATGGCTTCTCGCCGCTGTCCAAACGGCACCGATTGATCTACTTCGATGCGCTGGGTTGCGGAAAATCCGACGCGACTCAGTCGGAGGATCGCTATTCGCTGGACCGCGCAGTGAATGACGTCGAGGCCCTGCGGATCGCGCTGGAAATCCCGCGCTGGAATGTGATCGGCCATTCCTACGGCGGAGTGGTTGCCCAGGCATACGCGATCCGCCACCCGCGCTCGGTGACTCGAGCGGTCCTCGCCAACACCCTGATCAGCGGCGAGGCCTGGCAGGCGGCGCTGGACTACGCCAACGAGCAGGTAAAGAACCAATATCCCGAGGTTTGGGAGGTGACTCAGCATCTGCGCGGCAAAGGCTTCATATCCAGCGCGCCGGAGCATCAGCGCGCATACGTCGTTCCACCGGCGCTTTGCTTCTTCTTCGATGGATCCAACGTCGCCAAGACGGTCTTCGAAATCAATCCGGACGTGTACTACGGAATGACCGGAGAAGATGCGGACTTTCGGCTCGGGGCCGCATTCGCTGCGATCGATTTCCGCCCGCATCTGAGGTCATTGACGATTCCGCTACTCGTTGTCGCCGGGCGATTCGACCGAATTCTCAGCCCGCGCTGTGCGCAGCAAGTCAAGCAATTCGTTCCCGGCGCCGAGCTCGTCATCTTCGAAAGAAGCGGGCACCTGCCTTTCGTGGAAGAACCCGAGGCGACGTTTGAATTGCTGAATGCCTTCCTCAGTCGCCCAGCGCCTCTGTAAAGCAAGCAGTTGGGCGGGCATTCGACTGCGGATGGAGATTAGCTTCTAGGCGGCTGGGGGGTCGCCAGCCTGGCATGGAACTTTTTCGATACCTCGCCTTGGGCGACTCGACCGGAGTTGGGATCGGCGACCAGACGGACGGCGGGTATCCTGAGCGCCTGTTTCGGCGACTCAAGTCGACGGGAATCAACTCCGGGATCTTGAACCTGGCGCAGAGCGGCGCGACCACGCGTAATGTGGTCCAGGGGCAGGTGCAGAAGGCGGTTTCGATGCGGCCGTCCCTGGTCACGCTCGGCGTGGGCACCAATGACCTGTGGCGCATGGTTCCCGTCGGGACTTTCCAGATGAATCTTAAAGTAATCTCCGACGCGCTGGAGGCGAGTGGGGCGGAGATCGTAGTGAGCAATCTCATCGATCTCACCCATGCGCCGCTCGCCGGCATGGTCGAGACGTGGCTCGGCATTTCGCGATCGCTTTTCTTGCGGAGGGTCCAGGAGCTCAACGATCGGCTCAACACCCTCGGCCGCCGGCCACGTTTTACCGTCGTCGACATGTTTTCGGTCAGCGCCCGGGAGCTTCCATCCCATCCCGAATACTTCTGTCCAGACGGGTTCCACCCGTCGGCCAAGGGCTACGATCGCTGGGCTGAAATGATGTGGCCCGCTGTGGAAGCGGTCGCCAGCCGCTGGCGGGCGGCTCCTGGCGCCGGGCCGCGGTAGGATAGGGCCAGCGAGAGCCCAGTCGCTCGATTTCAAACACTGCACGAAGCGACCTTCGTAGCGATCTTTCCAAACGGCAGACCGAGTCAGAGCATATTCATTTTCGAACGGCCTTCGTTCGAGAAAAGGAGCTAAACAAGTGCCCACGTATACGCTACCTGACCTTCCCTATGACTATGGCGCGCTCGAGCCGCACATCTCCGGGAAAATCATGGAGCTGCATCACGACCGCCATCATCGCGCTTACGTCGATGGAGCGAACAAGGCGATCCAGAAATTGAGTGAAGCCCGGCAGCAGGAGAACTTCGACAACATCGCGGCGCTCGAAAAAGCAATCGCTTTCAACGTCTCCGTGCATGTGCTTCACAGCATCTTCTGGCAGAACCTCGCTCCCCGGGGCGGCGGACAGCCGGAAGGCGACCTGGCTGCAGCGCTCGAACGCGACTTCGGGAGCTTTGCGCTGTTCAAGAGCCAGATGGTCCATGCCGCATCGACAATCATGGGATCGGGGTGGGCGGCGCTCGTCTGGGATCCGGTGATCCAGCGACTGGGTACCACCCAAATCCACGACCACCAGTCGGAAGTGACACAAGGAGGCTTGCCCTTGATGGTGATCGACGCGTGGGAACACGCCTACTATCTGCAGTACCAGACCGAGAAGGCAAAGTTCTTCCAGGCGCTCTGGAACCTTTGGAACTGGAAAGACATCGCCGCGAGATTCACCCGGGTCCGAAACCTGGATCTCTCGATTGGCGGCGCCTCGACTACACGTCCTCCGCGGTAGGTGCCGCAGGCCCTTCGAGTTGACGGATCGCGGGTCGTTCCTCGGACCGCCCACAAGTTTTCCACAACATTTACCCCGTTGACTCCCACAGGGGACTCATTGTCTGTTGCCGGTCCTTCGATCGCGAGCCAGGGAGAACGCGCGATGAACGACCTCCATCTGCAAGACGGCAAGAACACCGAGCGGCGAATCGAGCTGTATCTCAGGTCTAAGCCCGACCGAGAGATTGCCGCGCTGCTTCTGCAGGAGGTTCTTCCTGAGCTCGGCGATTGCGGCCATGCCTGCACGATCATTGAATCGGCCATTGATCGGCTGGTGCGTTCCAATGGTGGCTCCTTGAACGGACTGGAGCCGGACCTGGACGCACAGAGACTGCAGCTTGAGGAGTCGAACGCGAGCATCGAGCTTTTCCAGCTGACGTTCTGAGCCCGTCTCAGCTCGGGTAGATCGTTTCAAAGGCTGAGGCGTCATCGATCGGCCGGCGAGCGCTGAAGCCTCGATCGAGCTCGTGCCAGTAGCTCACCGTGAGCTCGCCAAATTGCCAGCATAGGGAGACCTGACGACCGCCTCGAAGCGCGCGGAAATCTACCAGGCCGTCGAGCGACTTGACCTCGATCCCGAACTCCTCGAGCTTGCCAATCTCTTCCTGGATTTTGGCGATAAGCCGGTCGCGCTCGGTGCGCAGCCTTTCGTCTCGACTGCCGGCGTCGCGCAACGGGTGACTGATTCCAGCCGATGACTTGATTCCCGCCGGCTCGCCCAGCGTTTGCAGCTCGCGAGTACACTCCTGGATTCGCCGAACCCAGCCGCGAATCGCGGCGAAGGTCGCCCCCAATGAGGGAACGCAGCGCTTGGCTTCCTCAACGTCGAAGATTCGCATTGCTCCACCCCTTCCGAAGGAAGCTGGAGCTGGAGTTTCTCGCCACCAAACCTGGAACCCTTGGAAACTCGGACTTAATCGAGAAAAAGTAAACAGAGATTTTACCCTTTCGAGCGTCCCGGTGTTAATGCCCCGCGCCCGTTGCTTTGGGGGAAGCCCTGGATAGGACTCAGAGTCGCATGTTTCTGGGATTAGCCGCTTCGGGCAGTCACGTACCGCTCAACCAGTACTCCATCCAACGCAGCTCGCCTGATCGGTGCACTCATGAAAGAGAAGCAGAGAAACCAAACGAATCTTAGTCTGGCGAAGTCCCTCTATCCCGTAGCCTTGTGCGCTGCGCTTTCGTTCATCGTTCTTGCGCGCACCGCGGCGGCGCAAAACACCATTCCTCCCGAAGATGCGATTCGCTTCCTGGAGCAGACGAGCTTCGGGGCCAACTGGACCGAGATTCAGCGTGTTCAGGCAATGGGCTATGCGGCTTACCTCCAGGATCAATTGAGTACCCCTCCCAGCGGGTGGCTCGACCGCGGTCTTTGCCCGGGCGATCCCGGCGCGAGCGGCAACCCGTGCACTCCGGTCCGCGACTTCTACACCATGTATCCGGTCCAAAAGGAGTTCTTCACCAAGGCTCTCACCGCCCCGGATCAGCTCCGGCAGCGGGTGGTGTTCGCACTGGACCAGATGTGGGTCATCTCGGCGAACCTGCAAGGCAACTTCCAGGCGAGCTGGATGGACTATTACCTACAGATTCTCGAGAACGATGCCTTTGGTAACTGGCGCCAGCTGATGCAGGACGTCACGCTCAGCGCTGGCATGGGCAAGTACCTCGACATGTCGGGGAACTTCTTCGTGGCGGGACGCGCAGCGAACGAGAATTACGCCCGCGAAATCCTCCAGCTGTTCAACGTCGGCCTCGACGAGCTCAATGACGACGGCACCCCGATACTCGACGATCAAGGCAACCGGGTACCGACCTACACCCAGGACGTCGTTGTCGGATTCTCGAAAGCCTTTACCGGCTGGAGACTCCAGAACGACGTCCTCGACGGAACCTATTGTCTGCCGGACCCGCCGAATCGGCGGTGCCCCAATTGGCGCGACGCGATGCAGCCGGTGAACCCAACCGCGAATCACGATCACACCGACAAGTTGCTTCTCGGCGGCGTAACGCTGCCGGCGCGCCCCGAAGGCGATCCGTCTTGTGTTGGCGGGTGCGTCGTCCAGGATCTCAACGACGCGCTGGACAACATCTTCTACAATCACAACACGCCGGTGTACGCTTGCAAGAACTTCATCGGCTACCTGGTGACCAGCAATCCGAGCGGTCAGTACGTCTCCAATTGCGTGGCGGCGTTCGTTGACAACGGGCAAGGCGTTCGGGGCGACATGCAAGCGGTGATCACCGCGATCCTGATGGATCCGGAGGCTCGCACCGCACCCGATCCGACCCTGAATCCGAGCTACGGCAAGCTGCGTGAACCCGTTCTGGCGATCACCAACGTCCTGCGCAATTTCGGCGTGGACGGATCACCGTGCTCCACCACGGGCAACCCCTGCACCGACTTCGTGCTCGGTGAGCAGTTCCTTCCCGGAAACCTCCGGATGGACGAAGACATCTTCCGCTCCCCGACGGTGTTCAACTTCTTCCCACCGGGGTTCGTGATCGGCGGCACCGATCCCTCTCTCTACGGACCCGAGTTCGCGATATTGTCGACGACCACAGAGCTGGCGCGGATCAACATGATGAACGCGCTCATCTATACCGGAATTGGGACCAGCAGCGACCGGCCCTATGGCACCCGGATCGATCCCGCCCAACTCGCTGCCTATTACGCCGGTGACGACGGTGGGCTCGTCGATGCTCTGGGCCAGATCATGATGCATGGGACAATGACCCCCGACCTGCGAAACCTGCTCGTCAATCAGATCAGCGCAGTCACTGATCCGACGGCAAAGGCACAGAAGGTCACTTACCTCATCGCAACCTCCTCCTCCTACAACGTGCAAAGGTGATCAAGATGGCAACCACGAGACGAGAATTCATGAGGAATACGGCGTGTGGAACGCTCTCGGCCTTTGCAGTCGTGCAGGGCGTGGAGAAAATGTTCCTCACCAACGCGCTGGCGCAGGCGGATACGTCGGGCGATTACAAGGCGCTGGTCTGCGTCTTCCTCTTCGGAGGCAATGACTCGAACAACATCGTCATCCCGTACACCAACTACGACGGGGATGGGGTTGACGGATACGGACCGGTTCGCGGTGGCGCGGTTGGTCTGGCGGTCCAACGGAACAACCTGCTGCAAATCAACCCGCCGAGCGATGGCAATACCTTTGGCCTGCATCCCGCCCTCGGGAGCGTCACGGGTCAACCCAATGACGGCATTTACAGTCTGTGGAACCAGGGCAAGGTGGCAATCGCGGTGAACACCGCAACGATGATTGATCCGAGTGCGACCAAAGATCAGCTGCGGCAGGGGATCTTCCGCCCCTACCAGCTCTTCTCCCACTCTGATCAGCAAGCGGCCTATCAGAGCTCGGTGTCGACCGGACCTGTCCCCACCGGTTGGGGGGGGCGACTCGCCGACCGGCTCCGCGGATCGCAGACGTTTCCTGTCATGACTTCGATCTCCGGCGTGCAGGTCTTCACCCAGGGCTTCAACACCAGACCGCTGATCGCCGGTGCTGCGCCCACGCGGATCGACCAGCTCCTGGTTGTCAATCGTGATTTCGCCCCCGACAATCCCATCCAGCAGATCGTCGCTCTGGATCGAGGGGATGGAACGGCCACGTTGGTCAAGTCAAGCGCGCAGATCGCCCAGGATTCTTTGGATATCCGGGCGAGGCTGCAGGCGGCGGGAGATCCGTCGCTGCCAGGCTGGGCGACCAGCTTTCCCAACACCGGTCTGGGAAACCAACTCAAGCAAGTGGCGAAACTGATCAAGACCTCTCGAGAGTTTCTGACCGGAGTCAATCGGCAGATCTTCTTCGTCTCCATGGGCGGCTTTGATACGCACAACAACCAGGGAACCGAGACAGGTAACCAGGCGAATCTCTGGATCCAGGTGAGCCAGGCGATGACCGCCTTCTATCAAGCGACGTTGGACCTGGGGCTCGGCAGCAACGTGACGCAGTTCACGATGTCCGACTTCAGCCGGACGTTCAAACCGGCGAATCCAGGAGCCGGCGTCGGAAGTGATCACGCCTGGGGCAGCCATCAGTTCGCGATGGGAGACGCGGTGAACCCCAGTGGTGTCAGTGACTTCTATGGCCGGTTCCAGGACGTCACTCTGGGCGGCGACGCCGACTATGACCTCGGCACGGGTTCCAGAGGCCGATGGATCCCCACGCAGTCGGTCGACCAGTTCGCCGCCACGATGGCGAATTGGTACGGCCTGCAGCCGGCGGACGTGCCGTACGTCTTCCCGAATCTCGGCCGTTTCAGCCCAGCAGATCTCGGATTCATGCAGGCACCCGCTGGCGCAGCCCAGGCCGGTACCAATAGCGGCATGCCGATCAAGAAGGCGAAGCTGTAGCGAAAAAGGTTGATTGAAGGAACGAATTGGGGCCGGGGACCCGGGAAGGTCTCCGGCCCTCTTCTGTTAAGGGGTCATGGCCAAGCAGAAGATCAATCGCGGTTCACGGCAGTGGGTGATGTTGCTCGGCGCGGTCGCCGTCCTGGCTGTTCCGCGGCAGGGGATCACCGGATCGGAAGTCACCGGGCCTTCAACCGACCGCGCTCGAGCCCAGGAAGAGACGAAGCAGGGGGCCCAGGCGTTCCGCGCCGGCAAGTATGATGATGCGCAGGAACACTACCGCACCGCGCTGAAGCTGGATCCGACGCAAAAGAGCGCGGCGCTCTCCCTCGGCCGTTCCATTCGCGCGCAATACAAGCCTGGGATCGCGGATCCCCAGAACATCGCCAAGGCGAGGGAAGCGATCGCCGTCTACGAAAAGGCTCTCCAGAACGACCCGGGGCAGGACGAAGCTTTCGCGGCCGTCGCCGATCTTTACGGCGCGCTGAAGGAGGGCGACCATCAGCGCGACTGGATTCTGAGGCGGGCAAAATCAGAGCAACTCCGTCCCACCGCGCGCTCCTCGGCCTATCGCCGCGTCGCGGAGTTGGATCTGGCTTGTGCTCGCAACACGGCCAACACGGATCCCGCCGGAGCGGACAAGTGCGCGGCGCGTGGGCTGGAATCGATCTCGCAGGCGATCGCCTTGAGCGGCGACGACGAAGGCGCCCTCACCGCGCAGACCCAACTGCTCCACCAGCGGGCAAAGCTGGCCGAGACCCAGGGCGCCGCAGGACAGAAGGGGGCCTACGAGAAGCAAGCGGCCGCGACCGAGAAGCGGATCGCCGCGCTGCGCGAAGAAGCGCGAAAGAAGTCGGAAGCACTGCCGACTTATTGATCCAAACCGGGCGGCTCGCTTTGTCCAGCGACCGTGTTATTTGAGCCAGGTGCAATCCTCCCGAGGAGGGCTGGTCGCGCTGCGGTCGCGGGACTTCCGCTACCTGATCAGCGGACATTTTCTCTCGCTCACCGGCACCCAGATGCAACACGTGGCGGTGGTCTGGCAGCTCTACCTTTTCACCCACTCCCCGCTGTCGCTCGGGCTGTTGGGCCTATTCCGGATCGCGCCGGTGATCCTCTTCGCCATTGGAGGAGGCGTCATCGCCGATGCGTTCGACCGCCGGCGGTTGATGCTCATCAGCCAAACCGTTCTCGCTCTGGTTTCATTGGCCTTCGCGGTCACCACCCATCTGGGTTGGGCGAACGTCTATTCCATCTACGGGCTCAGCTTTCTCGCCGGCGCCGCGGTGGCGGTGGACAATCCCACCCGACAGGCCCTGGTGCCCCTCCTCGTTCCCAGGGAACACCTCGGAAACGCCCTCAGCATCGGCGCTCTGGCATGGCAACTCGCCAGCATCGTCGGTCCACCGATCGCAGGATGGATGCTCGCCACGGTGGGGATGGTGCCGATCTACGTCGCTGACGCCGCGAGCTTTCTCGCCGTCATCGCCGCGCTGATCCTGATCAGGCACCGGGCCCCGGCGCGAAGCGCGGCGCAGATCAGCCTCCGGTCCGCCCTCGAGGGCCTGAGCTTCATCCGCCGCTCACCACTGATTCTCTCCACCATGTTGTTCGACTTCTTCGCCACCTTCTTCGGCGGCTCGATGCTGCTGATGCCGATCTTCGCGGATCAAGTGCTGCACGTGGGTACGCGGGGTCTGGGGCTTCTGTATTCCGCGCAACCGGTCGGCGCGTCGATCGCGGCCGCGGCTCTTTCTCTGCTCCCGCTTCCCCGACGGCAAGGACTGGCCATCCTGATTGCCGTCGCGTCCTATGGCGCCGCGATCGCCATTTTCGGGCTTTCTCCCTACTTCTGGCTGTCGCTGCTCGCGCTGGCCTGGTCCGGCGCTTCGGACGCGGTGAGCACCGTCGTCCGGGTGACCCTGCGGCAAATGTTGACTCCCGATGACCTGCGGGGCCGGATGACCTCGGTGAACATGATGTTTTTCATGGGTGGGCCTCAACTGGGTGAAGTCGAAGCCGGTGCGGTGGCGAAGGCATTTGGCGCGCGATTCGCGGTGGCTTCGGGCGGAATACTCTGCGTGCTCGCAGCGGGCTTCGTGGCGCTGATCTCGCCTGAGTTGCGGCGCTACCGCGGCGTCGAAGCGACTCGCTCCGAGTCGCCGGGATCCAAAATGGAAGAGGCGCGGCCCGCTTCGGTTTGAAGCACCCCCTTGTCAGCGATCCGGCTCGATGAGCGCTGGCGCGGGGAGGTGGGACCGGTACCAGGCGACGCGCTCGTCCAGCGCGGCAAGCCGTCCGACCGCTGCCGCCCCGGGGCCTTCAATCGTCACCGAGGCGCCACAGGCGCCCAGGACGGCCGCCTCCAGCGGGCCCTGGCCCGAGGCGAGCGCGAGAATGAAACACGTCGCGAAAGTGTCTCCGGCGCCGGTTGGATCAACGGCGGCCAGCGTCGGAAATGCGTGAACCCGATGCGGGTGTCCGTCCAGATAGAGGACCGCACCGCGCGGACCCTCGGTGACGACGACGATCTTCGCCAAGCCCAGGAGCACGGGCAGAACCCGGGCCGCGTTGCCGGCCAGGTCCTCGTCGCTGCAGAACAGTGCCGTACACCCGCGAAGGAAGCTGAGATCTTTGGGTTCGCGGGGCTCGACCAGCCCATCCGTGCCGAGAACCCGCAGCCAACCCTGAAGCCCAGCGGCGACGATTGTGCCGGGCGAGGCTCGTAGACAAACCGGTTCCACCTCCGCGAGCACCGGGCAGACAAAGACGATGTCCGCCTGCTCCACGGGTGTGGCGATCGAGCTCGCCTTGCAGAGCACTCGCCAAGTCCGCGCACCCCCGCTGTCGACGGCCTCGAAGGTGGTGGTTTGATCGGATGCAGATGCATCGAGATGGATGCCTGCGCTACGGAGCAGGTCGGACCCGATGAAATCGCGACCGAAGCTGGTCACGATTCGGGCCGACGCACCCATGCTCGCCGCCGCAAGAGCGGCATAGAGCGCCGAGCCTCCAGGGTAAAGACCCTGTGGCAGCCGATCGTTGGTGACATGGCCGACCGCGGCGAACCGAATGCCCTGGAATCCGAGCTCGCCCAAGCGAGATCCTCCTAGGACTTGGATTCGAGCAAGAAGGCGGGCAGGGCGACCAGGGCGGCGGTGATGCAGCTCAGCTCGCCCAGGGCGGCGAGAAGGCCAAACCCCGCCAGCGCCTGATTGTCCGCCGCAAACAGGGAAAAATACCCGATGATCGTCGTGCTGGAACACAAAGCGACCGCGCCGCCCGTCTCCCGAATTACCCGCGGCAGCGAACCGCGCCCCTCCAAGCGGTAGCGCTGGACGATGTTCACCGCATAGTCCACGCCGATGCCAAAGGTGATCGGTAGGACGACGAAGTTGAGAAAGTTGATCCGAACCCGGGCGGCGGCGCCGATTCCCACCAACCAGGCCACTCCGAGAAGCAGCCCAGAAAAAACGGTCAGCGACGGCCGCAGCCGCCGAAAGACCAGCAGCACCAGGAACCAGACGGCCCAGAAGGCGAGGCCCGTGGCGATCGGTCCGTCCTTCAAGATCGCCGAAGTGATGTCCGCGAACAGCAGCCCCTGACCAACCGCCTTCGCCTGGGCCCCGGAGTCCGCAATCGAGCCCCGGACCAGGTCGGTCATCTGCTCCGTCTCGTGGGAGGAGAGGATGCCGACCTTTCGCGGAAAGGCGAGCGCGATGCGCCCCGCCCGGCCATTGCGCTCGGTGAGCGGCAGCTTGATCGACCTGGGCAGGTCCTTCAGAGTCAGTGGGCGAATGTCCTGAGGCGGACGGAATTTTTCCAGCACCTGTCGCTGCTCGGGGCTCAATAGCTTTAGCCGCGCTTCGGTCAGGGTGTCGCGCAGCTCGCGAAGGAGCGGGATCTTCGCGTCCTGGTTGTCGGGAATTGCGGATCGGATCGTGCGCACCTCCCGGAACGGATCGAGGTCGCCGATTTCCTGCCGGCGCCGGTCGAGCGTCGCCACCACCCGATCGAGGTCCGCCGGCGTATCCCCGACAATAACCACCGGGGTGAGGTAAGCGTTGAAGACCTGATCCAGCCGGTGGGCCCAGTAGATCGATCCGCTGGTCTGGCTCTTCTTCGCGCGCAGCTTCGTCATGTCGTACTCGATCAACTCCCCCCGGTAGCTGGCCATCGCTGCGACGACGCCCAGGAGCGACACGATCGAGGCCACCCGGATACCGCGCGGATATCGCTGCACGAAATCCACGATCCTCGAGGTGATCGGCGTCTTTCTGGGCGCATCGCTGATCCGGAGGTCGCGCCACGATTCGATCGCCGAGAGCAGCGGCGGGAGCAGCAAGACGGCTGAAACCCAGCACACCGCCATTCCCAGTCCGCCGATGATCCCGAAATGTCTGAAGCCCCGAAAGTTCGTCACCGCCAGGGAGAGATAGGCCAGACCGGAGGCAAATGCGGCGACGAACGTCGCGGCCAGGGTTCTTCGCAGGGCCACGTGGATCGCGATGTCCACCGGCAACCCGCCCCTGCGTTCCTCCACGTATCGGGCGACGATGATGATCGCCACGTTGATTCCGTTGCCCACCACGATCGACCCGAGGAAGGCAGTGTTGGCGTTCAGGTGACCCACCAGAAAGTAGCTGATGCCAAAAGTCACTGCGCACCCCACCGCCAACGATCCGAAAATGGCTGCGATCGCGCTCCATCGGCGAAAATAGATCCAGAGCGCGAGGAGCACGAAGACGATCACGATCACCGTCGAGGAGGCAAGGTCGGCCACCAGAGCCTCCTGCTCCTCCACCACCGAGCCGACCTCGCCGTCGAACCCGATCTCCAATTTCGGGTCATACGACTTGGGTTTGAGGCGCTCGATTTCGAACTTGATCCCGTCGAGCAGCGCCTTATTTTCCGTATAGCCGGTCACCGACTCGGGAGGCCTGACCAGAATCGCAAGCAGCTTCCCATCCGGAGTCTGGAAGTAGCCCTTGCGAAAACGCTTCAGCTCCCCGTCGTGCTGCGAATATTTGGCTTCGATGTCGCTGAAGTCGAGCGGGGGCGCGGGGGCCCGAGGCTCGTCGATCATCGAGAGCAGGGGGTTGGCATTCTGCTTCTCCCAGGCAATGCGCGCCTTCACGCGCTGCAGGATGTTCTTCAGATCCTCCACGCTGAGAAAAAGCAGACCGAAGCGTTGGCGGAGCGCCTCTTCCTGGTCAACGCGATAGTCGACCGTCTCGATGAATGTCGGGGGGAGGGCATTGAGCCGTCGGACGAGGTCGTCGGCGAACCGGTCCATCGCGTCCGGGTCCGATCCCTCGAGAACGATCGAGAGGTGATTCACATTATGCAGCTGCGGTCCGAGCAGCTTGGCGGCGATCACGCTCGGGGCGTTTTCCGGCAACAGCTCTTCGATCTCGCTGCGAAGGTTTGCGTAGAGGTGGACCGAGAAGTAGATCCCGACCACGGTGACCAGAAGGGCGAGGAGGAGGACCGCGCGGCGCTCTCGAATCAAGAATCCCGACAGCCGGCGCAGGACGACATCGACGTCCTGGGCGAAGCTCCGCCGCATCCACACTCGAACGACGCTCAGCGCCCGATCGGAACGCGACTCATCGGGAACCAACGCTCGGCCCATCCGATCTCGGTACCCAGAGCGACCTCTCGGCAACCCTCGTCCGCCGAGCGGTACGCGTTGGAGATCGTCTGGACACAAAAATATGCGTCACGCGCTTCCTTTCCGACAAAGGCTCCCTCTTGAATGGCGCCCTTGAACTGCTCGAAAAGGGAATCAAACCAGTGACTGTGACTGGCGTCCATCCAGTGGGACGCAACTGAGCGCTTTTCGAATGTCCACTTAGCGTTCGGGTGCACGATCCCACCTCGATCCACCACCGCGAGTTGGAGATCGTCATCGTCCACGGTGATTGCGCCAAGCTCGCCCTGGATGGTGTAGATGACCTTTCGAATCCCCGCCGTCCAGGACAACTGGGCGTGCGCCAATCCACGGGGGAAAGTGAGCACGGCGGTGAAGTTATCCTCGGTGTCGTGGTCCCCTGCGCCGAGCCGGGTCATCTTGGCGGTGACCGCGGTGGGATACCCGCCCATCCATTCAAAGGCGAGATAGAAGGTGTGGCTGCCGTGGTCCATGGCAATACCGCCACCGCTGAATCGCTTCTCGCGGCGCCAATCAGGCCGCCATTCGGGAACTCCGCGGGCAAAGGTATTGCGAAAAGTGTTCAAGGTGACCGATCGGACCTGACCGATTCGCCCGCTCTGAACGATCTCGCGAATCGCCTTCACCACCGGCGCGTGCTTGTAGTTGTGGCAGGGGAAGATGACCCGGCGCACCGCCGCGGCGGTTTCGAGCAGCAGGGCCGCCTCGCCGACCGTTGGGGCGAGCGGCTTTTCGCACAGAACGTGGAGTCCGTGCTCGAGCGCGGCGCGCGCGATCTCCGCGTGATCTGAAGGGGGCGTACAGATGTCGATGAAGTCCAGGGAGCTTCCTTCGGCATCCAGAAGCGAACGGTAGTCTTCGTAGATCCGTACCCCCGGCACCGCTCGACCCGCCAGCTCTCTACGGGCAGGACAAATGTCCGCGATCGCGACGATTTCGACATCGTGGTGCTTTTTGGCGCGTTGAAGGTAGGCGGGCAGGTGGCCTCGGCTGGAGATGAAACCATAGCCAACGACGGCGCCGCGGAGGCGATCGCGCGAGGACTGGGAAACGGGCACCAGAGGACGCCTATATGATGTGGAGCTGCTGCTCAAGAAAAACGATCCATTCCGTTGACTAACGCCACCGGGCGCTCTGCCCAAGCCTTTCAAATACTTCCCCAAGGATTCCCAGGGCCTCCGCGGCAGCCGCCCGATCGATCGTCAGCGCGGGCTGAAGGCGGATGTGCGGGCTGTAGGTCATCGCCAGCAGCCCTCGCCGGACGCACTCCAAGTAGACATCCTTCATCACTGCTTTATCTACCGGCTCGCGCGTCTTGCGGCTGCGGACGATCTCTATCCCGATCAACAGTCCCGCCCCGCGCACGTCGCCGATGAACTCAAAGCGCTCCTGCATCGCGCGCAGCTCGCTGAGCATGAATTGGCCGACCGCGGCGGCATTTTTCCACAGCTCAAGCTCCCGGATCGTCCTCACCGAAGCGAGCGCGGCCGCCGAAGCGAGGGGATTGCCGCCGTAGCTCGACGACGCCCCGGAAGGATTGGACCACGGTTTGGCCTGCGACACTTCAGTGCTGGTGAGCACCCCGCTGACTGGAAACCCGGAGCCGAAACCCTTGCCCAGCGTCACGATGTCCGGAAGGGTGCCGGAGTGGTCCACGCCCCAGACCTTACCGGTGCGTCCAAAACCGGTGATCATCTCATCCGCGATGAGAAGCGCACCCGCTTCGTGGGTCGCCTCGGCGACCGCGGGCAGAAATTCGGGCGGGGGAATCACGTTTCCTGCTGTCCCTTGCATCGGTTCGATGATCACCGCCGCCACCGGCCCGCTGCTCTGGGCCTTGATCGCCTTGCGCGCGAAATCGGCACAGGCCACCCCGCACGAAGGGTAGGAGAGCCCGAAAGGGCACCGGTAGCAGTCCGCATACGGGATGAGCGTCGTTCCGGGCAGAAACGGACCCAGGCCGTGCCGAGCGTCCGATCCCATCAGGGACATCGCACCGGCCGTCTTCCCATGAAAGGCCCCCCAGAAACCAACCACGTCCTGGCGAGCGGTGCGCGAACGGGCCAGCCGCAAGGCGGATTCGACTGCTTCCGACCCCCCGGAGTACAGCTGCAACCGATCGAGGCCCTTCGGTGCAATCCCCGCCACCTCGTTCACCAGCTCGGCGCGCGGCTCAGAGGTAAGACTGCCCACGGTCAGCTTCTTGGCCTGCTCGGTGATTGCCTTGACGTATGCCGGATGGCAGTGACCCAACGCGTTGACGCCGATTCCGCCGATCAAATCCACGAAGGTATTGCCGTCGACATCGGTGAGGTAGCTGCCGCTCCCCCGGTCCATCGCCAGGCCGGCCCAGAGGGCGAAAGCCTGAAGACCAGGCGCGAGGTGTCGTTGCTCCCGGGCGACCACTTCCTTCGATCGAGGTCCGGGAACCTCCGTCCTGATCTCCACCTTCGTCATGTTCCTGTCTCCCTTTTGTTCTTCGCGCGAAAAACGTAAAGGCGATGCATCGGATAATTCCAAGCGAAACCGACCACCGTCGACGCCAAAATAACGCCGATGTTCTGATGGATGTGCAATCCATCCACCAGGAGGTAGGCCAAGCCGGCGTTGAGCGCGGCTCCAATGCCGCTCACGAGCGCGTACCTGGCAACCTGAACCTCCGTACTATCTCGCTTGGAGGCGTCGAAGACCCACCACTTCTTCACCGAAAAGTCGGTGATCGCTCCCGCCAGGGCCCCGATCACCGCGGCGGTGATGTAGTAAACCCCCGCGA
>WNFA01002021.1_pt1 | contig 16615 bp, 24 predicted proteins | sample 5400481 | NCBI WGS metagenome assembly WNFA01 (sample SAMN13153340, study PRJNA577476) | soil metagenome | isolation source: 120 cm saprolite under Douglas fir tree site 2 hole 1 replicate 2 | place: USA:California | collected 2015-04-18
CCGTCAGCAGCGTCATCAGGATGATGATCCCGAGGTCGGCATTCGACGAGTTGATCCCCAGAAAGCCTGTCGGGCTCGTGAACGGCGGCACCTGGTACCACATCGTGTACAGCCACAACCAAGTCTGCCCTGGGTAGCGACCCGTCTCGTTCATCATTCCCCACTGATTGCCGAGCAGGTTCCACTGCTGGGCTTGTCCGGCCAAGTAGGTTCCGTCGCCCATGAAGAGCAGTGCGGGCGTGTAGTCGGTCTGATAAAAGCGGCCATTGACCATCAGCAGGCCGTCAAGTCCGCCGGTTTGGGCGATGCCTAAAAGGTTGGACATCATCACCGGCAGCGGGCCGTAGTCGCCATCGGGCACCGTGACCTTGCCGTCCTTAACTGTCGCGTTCGGCAGTGCCGTTGTGTACGCGTCGGTCCACTTGCCCTGTTGATCAGAGCTGGCCTTCTGCCACGTGTCAAGGGCCGTGCCAAGGTCGGAGTTGCTGGACGCCCCCCGCTCCAGCGGCTGGATCACGAATGTGTTGGCGGAATCGATCGGAATCCGCGTGCCGATCCACTTCTGCGGAGCGATCGGACCCCAAGCCTGTCCCGAACCGCTGGTGTTGTACGGGTTGCCGTAGCCGGCGCTAGTGGTCGAGCCGGCAAGTTCGTTCGTTGCCGTGGTTACAAAGTCAACCGGATCGCTCTGCGCCCACGCGGCGATGGTGATCGGCGCCACGTCCGGCGAGGAAAGGATCGCTGAGACGGCGAGTGCAAGGATGCCCACGCCGGCTAGAGCGAGCACCAATTCCTTGATCAGGTCGTACGGCACCATCCGTACACCCCGGTAGTACTCCTCCTGGGTTGCTCCCATAGCTTTCATGACCGCGTCTCCCCTTCCGGATCGATCGGTTTGACGACGCCGCGGGCGCGGACCATGACAATGTGCAGAACCACCAGGATCGTCACTCCGATCGGCAGCAACATGATGTGCAGGCCGTACATCTGGCCGAAATTCAGCACATTGAAGAAAGCGCCGACACCTGCCCCATTCATCGCGTCCTTGGCATTGACGGCGATGAACTGCGAGTCGAAGTTCTGCTGCGACAGATAGCCTGTGAATGCCGTCAGGATGCTGACCCCGAAGATGACCACACCGATCGCCCAGGTGGCGGCGCGTCCGTGGCGCCAGCCGGCCATGAAGTACTGGCCCCATAGATGCAGGACCATGAAGATGAAGAAGAGCTGAACCGACCAGAAGTGGAGGCTGTTGAAGAAGCGGCCGACGCTGGAGTCGTGCCACCACTGCGGCCCCATGAAGGCAAGCACCACGCCGCTCACAACCACCCAGACCAGGGCAGCAATCGTGATCACGCCGAAGACATAGACCCATGACCCTACGTAGTAGGGCTGGCGAACCGGCAGCAGGTGATCCATCGGCAGGTGGCGGTCGATCGCGCGTCGGACACGAACGGTCCAGCTGGCGGCCTGTTCGGGGACCGGCTCAGCGGCGTTCATCTTCGCCCTCACCTCCGTGTGGGAAGGGCGCCACGAGCGCGATCGCGAACAAGACGATCATCCCCGCGATGACCAGCAGGTTCGGTACCGAAATAAGAATGAAACCCCAATGAAAATATGTCGTCGGTGAATCCATCAGGCACCCTCCTTCACGAATTTGGTACAAATGTCGCCTTTTCGAGTGGATCTCTCTAGGGCCGCACGGCCCTTTTGATCCGGGACTCCCGACCCTCGATGAGTGCGTCGCCTTGAGGCTCGACCGGGAGGCTGAGGAACTCGGCGTCCTCAGTTTCATAGACCATTCCCTGATAGGGGCCATTGGGCCTCTCGCTAGAGGGTCGAAAGCCCATCGTGGTCACCGCCACCGCGCTGTTGACTCGTTTCATGAGCCGTCCGAACGCTCAAACAAAGACAACTCCCTCATTGAGGGATCTGTAGGAGGACAGGAGATGAACAAGGCAATTCGGTGGCGGATCGTGACTCTTCAGTCGATTCTGGTTCTCGTGCTATCGGGGGCCTCCGGCTTCCTCTTCTATGAGGGCAACTTTGTGACTGGAATGATTCACGACCAGCTCGTGTCGCAGAGCATCTACTTCCCCGGGACCGACCAGATCAAGACCGGTGGAGCGCTCGACCCGACGGAGTTCCCGTCCGAGATCCGGCAGTACGCCGGGCAGCAGGTCGACAACGGCGACAAGGCCCGCGTCTACGCGAACGACTTCATCGGTAAGCACCTTCAGGGTGTGGCCAAGGGCCAGACCTACTCTCAGGTGAGCAGCGCTGCTATCGCGCTGAACGCGCAGATCGCTGCAACTCCCAAGACCGACCCCAATTACGCGACGATGCAGGCCCAGCTGGCCACCCTGAACGCGCAGAAGGCAACGCTGTTCCAGGGTGAGACGCTGCGCTCGATGCTTCTCAACGCCTACGGCTGGGACACCATCGGCACGTACACGATCTACGCGAGCCTCGGCCTCTTGCTGGCGACGCTCGCAGTGCTCGGAGCTCTGGTCTTCGAGCTCTTCATCCCAGTGCGCCGGCGCGAAACGATCAAGGTCGTCAAAAAGGCTGCTGCGTGACAGCACTTTCGGGCGCCCACGCTCCGGCGAAATCGACCGCCGGAGCGCTCCGTTATCGCCACGGAGTTAGATAGGGCCTCGGGATGGCAGTTACTCAGCCGACGGTTTCGACAATGAACCCATGCAGTACCCCTCCAACTGGTTCTACCCCACATTCGTCGTCGGCGCGCTCAGCCTCTTCGGCTTGCACAACGTCGCCGAGGCGACCGTGAGAGGCCTGGCGGAGTCAATCTCCCGCCAGCTCGGAAGGTCGACTGCTTAGTTGTTGGCTCCGGGCGTGGTGGTGTGTCGGGCGAGGTACGCCGCTGCCTCGGCCCGGCGCGCCACCTCGAGCTTGGACAGGATGGTTGAAACGTAGTTCTTGACAGTCTTCTCGGCCAGCTTGAGCTGCTTGCCGATCTGACCGTTGGTCAGCCCTTGTGAGACAAGCGTGAGGATGCGTTCTTCCTGAGCGGAGAGCCGGGCCAGTTTTTCGTCGCGCATCGTCTTGCCTTTGCGAAGGCGCTCGAGGACTGATTTCGTAACCTCGGGATCAAGCAGGCTCCTGCCCGCTCCAACCTCGCGAATCGCGCGCACGAGTTCGCCGCCGCGGATCTGCTTCAAGACGTAGCCGGCAGCGCCGGCCATGATCGATGCAAACAGCGCCTCGTCGTCGGCGAAAGAGGTCAGCATCAAGACCTGTGTCTTCTCCAGTCGGGCGCGGATCTCTCGAGTGGCCTCGATTCCGCTGCCGTCGGCAAGACGGACGTCCATGACGACCACGTCGGGTTTGGTCCTCATGGCCTGGTCGATTGCCTCCCGCACTGAGCCGGCCTCGCCAACCACTGTCAGGTCATCGTTCGCATTGATCAGCGACTTGACCCCGTCGCGGACGACCTCGTGGTCGTCGACCAGCAGGATGCGGATTCTCTCCTTGGGCATTCTCCTAATGCTCGCACCGATGGCGAGCCGGCCGTAATGCCGTCAGTCCCTAGTTCGAGGGGTCTTAAGGCCCTAGTAGTCGAATCAGATTGGAAACGTGATTCGCAAAGTTGTCCCTTTGCCTGTTTTGCTCTTCACCTCGAGGCTTCCGCCGAGGCCCGCGGCCCGAGCCCGCATGTTGGCCATGCCAAAACCCTTGGCGTCGCCGCGTGGATCGAATCCCACGCCGTTGTCTTCGAGTAGCAGCACGGCATTGGATCCGCGGCGGGCGAGACGGAGCGAAGCGCGAGTGGCTTGCGAATGCCGAGCCACGTTCGAAAGCGCCTCGCGTGTCAGCTGGATGATCTCGGCCGAGCGACCGCTCAAGCTTGCGGCTACGGCGGCGTCGATATCGACTTCGACTGTCGCGCGCGATCGTGATTGCATTTCCTCACCGAGGACGCGCAGCGCCTGGTCTAGCTGTCGGTCGGCAAGGATCCCCGGCCGAAGCCCGAAGATGTAGTTGCGCAAATCCCGGATCACCTTGTCGAGTTCTTCGACCGCGTTTTCGATTCGACCTGTCACATCCGGTGATCTGGCCATCAGTGCGGTTCCCTGGAGACTCATTCCAACCGCGAACAGGGACTGAATGATGCCGTCATGCAGCTCCTTGGCGATGCGTTCGCGGTCTTCCATCAGACCCAGCCGCCGCAGCTCGGTCTGCGCCCGGCCGTACTCGATTGCAACCGAGGCCTGGTCGGCAAGAGTTTCCACTAGCTGGACTCTGCGCTCGTCGAAGCGGGGGCTGCCCTTCAGCTTGGTAACCATCAGGGTTCCCGCGGCACCGCCAGGGACGCGCAGGGGAACGAATACCGCCGGCCCATGCCGACCAAGACGCACGATGGGCTGGAATGCGCGCGAATCAGCGCTCACATCATCGATCGACAAGGACTGACCGCTCTGCATGACTGCGCCCGAAATCGAACCGTCGGCCGGGAGAGTCTGACCGCGCATCTCGCTCGATCGAGTTCCCACCGCAGCTGCCACGACGAGTTCTCCAGGTGTGTCGCTGACACTCACGATCGTGGCAGCGTCGGCCCCCGCCACCTTGCGCGCATGTTCGGCGATACTCTCCAGCAGGGAGGCCTCTTCATCCCCGCCCAGAACCCGGGTTGTGATATCGCGCAGGGCGTCGAGCCACTGCTCGCGCGAGCGGACCTCGTCGTAGAGCGAAGCATTGGCGATCGCCACTCCGGCCTGGGTCGCCAGCACGATCAGCGACTCCTCATCGTCCTTGCTGAACTCGCTCGCGTTTCGTTTCTCGGCCAGGTAGATGTTGCCGAAAACCCGACCCATGGCCTGCACCGGCGCGCCGAGGAATGAACTCATCGGCGGGTGGCTGGGTGGAAAGCCAACCGACACTGGGTGATCGCCGATGTTGCCGATCCGAACCGGTTTCGGATCGTGAATGAGAAGACCGAGCACGCCGCGGCCTGTGGGCAGGGCGCCGATCGCCCGCCGCTCTTTGGCCGAGATACCGGTGGTCACAAACTCGACGAGAGTGCCGTCGTCCCCGATCACTCCCAGGGCTCCATAGCGCGCATCAGCAACTTGCGCGGCCAGATCGACGATTCGCTGGAGGACTATGGGGAGGGACAGTTCGGACGCCAGCGTGAGCCCCGCCTCGAGCAGCACGTCCTTGCGGTCGCGAATCTCGCGCATCGGCCCGAATCTACCCCACCCGGCCTGTTCGACGTAGGCCCTTCGACCCTACTGGTGGGCTGTGTCGCCTGGGAGGCTTGAAGGGTGGAAACCCTCGTTGCAGAACGGATACCCGGGTGATCACCATGCCGCGTCATCGAACCGTGGCCGACGTGATGACAACCCGCGTCCACGTGGCAAGTCCCGAGACGCCGTTCAAGCTCCTGGTCCGCCTCATCGAGGAGAACCGGATCAGTGCGGTCCCGATCGTGGACCACAACGGAATCCCCGTTGGAGTCGTATCGGAGTCGGACCCGCTTTTCAAGGAGCGACGAGGAGAGCTCGCCTCCGAGACCGACCTTCTGCACCCGAGACGTCGCCAGAAGGAAAGAACAAAGGCGGAGGGGCTGGTCGCTTCTGACGTTATGACCTCCCCACCGATCACTATCAGGTCCGATAGCCACCTCGTGGAGGCCGCACGTGTGACGCAGGAGCGCAACGTGCGGCGTCTTATCGTTGTCGACGAGCGCGGCAAGATCTCCGGCGTCGTCAGCCGCAGCGATCTCCTGCAGGTTTTTCTACGCAGCGATGAAGAACTGCTGGAAGAGATCGTTGAGTCCATGATCCCGCCCTTGATGCTCACGCTGCAGCAGCCAATTGTGGTGGATGTTCACGACAACGTGGTCACGCTGCGGGGTGAAGTCGATCGCAAGGGCGACGCCCAGATATTGGGCCGCTTGACGAAAGAGCTCGACGGGGTGGTCGATGTCGTGAACCAGCTCAGCTATCGCTGGGACGATTCCAGCGGCCGGCCAGCCGGGCCGTGGTGAAGCTGCTTGTGTCTTGCGTCAATCCCAGGCCCGGCCAACTTGAGGCCATGCCCGATGCCGAGTGCGTCAAACGTCTCCGATCGAGCGACATCGGTCGGATCGCGCTCGTGGATCGCAAAGTAACTCCGGTCATCTTTCCGGTCAACTACTTCTTCGAACGCAATCCGGGCTAGGTGGCATGTGCGGTCGAAGTTGGACCTAGGTGTTCCGCTCGCCACGGACGCAAGCCAAGCCCGACCTATCACTTGTGTTTCTGAAGAAGCGCTCGCGGGACGGCCCGCGGACGAGCAGCGGGATGGCTCTTGCCAGACCGCGCCTCCATCGCCTTGGCAATCAGGCCGAGAAGGGCACGGGCATACTCATTGGCCAGCGCGCGCGACATTTCGCTTTGCATCGGAGAGGCCGGAGTCAGGTCGCGCACAGTAGCTCCCCTGAGCCTGACTCTGGTGTTAGGGCCGTCCTGAACGAAGCTGAGCTCGACCCTCATTAGGGGCGCAAACAAGCGCTCCCCATCGTGGAGGTCAAGCTGACACGAGATGGCCTTGCCGCTCTCGCGCAGGTCGGTCGTTCGGATTCGAAACCGGCGCGGTTTCGTGCCCAGCAGCTTGACGTCGCGACCCCCGAACTCGCTCGCGATCCCAATCAAGGGCCATCCTCCATCCAGCCGTAGGCTGCGCGCCTGCTGATAGCTGGTGAAGACGATCGTCTCGGCATGGACGCCTTGGAGCACCGCAAACCTCGCTACTTATGAATTTTCGAATACCTTAAGACATAGTACTTCCAGAGATCGTGGTAGGGTAGCCACTCAACGCCAATCTCGATCTGGAGGGCCGACCTAAATTGGCACAGCTTCAGAGCTTCAAGGCTGAGCTCTTCAAAGCGCTCTCGCATCCGACCAGGATCCGGATCCTGGAGCTTCTGCGCGATGGCGAGAAGGGCGTCAGCCAGCTCCAACTGGAGTTGGGCGCCGAAGGCTCCACGGTGTCACAGCAGCTGGCGATCCTGCGAATGAAGAACCTGGTCGACACGCGTAGGGCTGGAAACGCCATCTACTACCGATTGAGGGACTCGCAGATCAATGACCTCCTGGATGTTGCCCGCCGCATCTTCGAGGCTCATGTCATCCAGCTTCAGTCGCTGACGGAGGAGGAGGTAACCGGCCTTGCGCCGACTTCTCGGGAGCAAAAAGCGGCCACCCGGAACTAGTTGCCCACCTGGAGCTGATCAGGCACGAGGGTGCTTATTGTGGAAGATGACTCGGCGGTCGCTCTGATATACAAGTTGCAGCTCGAGCTGGGCGGTTACTTTGGTCGGGCTGCTCCGGTGCGGGCGCTCGTCCTAGCAGTGGGCGCAACTCGCGCAGCTATCACGAGCGAGCGGTTATGGCGACCAGACCGCCGTTGCTCTCGTGACATTGGAGTCAAAACCGGTCTAGCAGAGCATTTCCTTACCGCATTTCTGGAGAGAAAGAGCCAGCCAGAAGATGAAAGGAAACGGTGCTATTGAATTGGGAGCCCACGCCCGGATTCGAACCGGGGACCTTTTCCTTACCAAGTGGTCTTCGATCCCTGGCGAATTGGAGTTGATCTTAGCTCCAGCAGCCGATCGCGGCTCGGACCATTTAACTAAGACTTGTCACGCACATTTGGCGGCCAAGCAGCTAGTCAGAGTCGGGACTTAACTCAGCGTGGCCGCCGGCGGATGCCCGCTGGCATCCGCTTCCCAAGCTGTCTCAACCAAGCTTCAGTGTGTCGCGCGCGGCGGGCATCTTTACAGAGAGCGCAATCAACCAAATCGGGAGGCATGACCAGGTCAGGAGAGCCAAAATCATGTCGAGAGGTATTGTCGCGTCCGTCGCGATGAAGCCGGGGTCCAGCAAGAACACCAACACAGAGATAAGGGTTGGGACCAGAACCGATGCGCCAGCAAGGATCCCGAGCCAAAAGACCCTGCCTAGCGCGGTTGAGTGGCGCGTGGAATAGCTAACCAGCAGAACCCAGACGAAAAATCCCATCACGCCAATCACCGCAGCCTGCGAGGTCCAGCTTGGTGCCTTGTCGCCTAGAAAACCGGTCGAGCCCGCTATCAAGAGCGCCCCGGCGACGACAAGTGCGACGCCGGCAATCACTCCCAGACCCCTGACCACGCTGATCAATGGACCGAGTGACGTGAACGGGTAAGCCAACACGAGAGGCATTGCGGCGAGCCCAAGAAGCGCGATCACCACGCCGAACAAGAGGTACGCGGCATCGGATGAAAATGGCGTCGAATAGACGACCACGACAGGCAACCCGAGAAACCAGACAATGGCTCCAAAAATGTTTGAGAAACGAGCGATTGTGACCAGTTTCATGACCGATCGTTATCCGGCGGTCAAGCGTTGATGGGCTTCATCGGGCTCATCGTAGATGGCTGGGAGCTTGCCACAGCCTTCTTACAGACGAACTTCCGCCCGTAGCCGCTCCGTCGACCGCAACAAGATCCAAGATCCAAGATCGCCCTATTCGGAGATCCGAAAGAGACCTAGCCGCGCAGGTATCGACTTGGCGCCTCTAGTCCCAAACCGGAAGCGACGACCTACCGTATTCGGCTCGATCTTAACGCGCGACCCCCAATCCGGTGCAAGTCTCTTAACTCACTCACGCTAGTGATAAATCGCCGTGGACGTTGCATCATCGCTACTGCGGTCTGACTGGATCAGTTCAGGGGGTCGCTTCGATGTAGCCCTTCGCGTTGCGCGAGCTCTCGAACCTTCCCATTTAAATAAATGCCCCGAAGTGCCTTCCGGAACCTTTTGTCCGCTTGGATCGCTTCCTCTACATCACCCACGAGCGCATCGCCATTGTTATGGAGCAGAGTCTCCAGCGCGCCTATGGCTACTTGCGAAATCTCGTATTCATCTTGAGCCAGCTGCAACATGAGCCTCACCAAGCGCCACGCACGCTGAACGTCGAGGTCCTCCACCATAAGGTTGAGGACAGCACCATCGGCATCGTGATCGAAGCCATCCGGAATCTCGACCGGAAGCTCCCGCTCCCGGCCCGCCTCAGGGCGGCAGAGTCGTTGGTTGGCCAGCCACCTTGCCGCCAACTCGCGGTCCTCGCCGTTGAGTGGATCCGGCATATCACTCATAGCATGCGCGACCAATAAGCTCCGGAATCCCCGGTTCGAACCGGGGACCTTTCGCTTACCAAGTGGTCTTCAGCCTCTGGCGAATTCGACCCGATCTTAGAACGGCCCAATTCCCGCAGAGACCATTTACCTAAGGACTAGTGAAGGGCGTCGGCTAGGCGCGACCGAAAGCAGAGTGGCTGGCCAGGAGCGAGCCGGTAGCATCGAGAATCTCTGCGGTCGCCGGCACGTCAACGTGGGCGTCAGCGATCAAGAGGACGACCCCACCGTCGATGGTGTCCTCGAGTATCGGTCCTTCTCGGAATCGGAGACGGACACGAGCGGCAGCCTCAGAACCGCTACCGGTGACCCAGCCGCCACCGGAAAACGAGTGAGGCCAGCCCCAGCCGCAGAAGTTGACCCACGGCTGGTCGCGCGGTGGGTCGCTTCCGCCGCCACCCGCTAGCCCCTTAACCTCCCAGCCGCCATCCGCGGCCTGGACGACGCCAACGAGGAACCGACAGTTCTTCCCGTCTTGATCGGCGAAGGCGACCGCGTGCAATTCGTGACCAGGAACCCCTCGCTGCTTGACGAAGCGGACCGTGCTCGGATTCGCATCGAAGCCGCCGCCACGAGAGATCGCCCCCCGCCAACCCGCCGGCGACGGCGCACTTTGCCACTGGGGTTCCCCTCTTGGCCGAGCTAGGTACGCAACGACAGCTTGCTGCGGATTGGGGTAGCCCATGGCCTCGGCCCAATTGTGGCTGTTGCGCCACCTCGGGGCAATTAACCCAATCGTCAAGCCACTTTGTTGAATGCAATTACGTCCTGCAGGGACAAGCCAAGCGCTTGGCAGAGGGCGCGCAGCGTTCCAAACGTTGGCCGCCGGCGACCCGTAAACCGGGCTTCCCGGTCCCGGCTCCTTTACCCTCTCGGCACAATAGCCCCATGTACGAGATCCCATGGTGGCAGTCGGTTTTCGTTTGGGCAGGCATCGTGATCGCCGTCCTGATCGTGGCGGGCGCGCTCGCCGTGGTGGTGCGCTTTTTCCAGCGCCGATAGGCTGCTATTAGGCTGCGGCAGCATATTTGGCTGCGTCGGCGGTGAGCTTCCGAGTCGAGTTCAGCGCGAGATGGAGCCGGCGACAGGAATCGAACCCGTAACCTGCTGTTTACAAACCGGAGGCCAAGGCCTACCGAATTCGGCTCGATCTTAACGCTCGACCACCAAACCGGCGCAAGTCTCTTAACTCGGCAAACGGGGTCGGCCGAAAGGTCAGTAGCGCCTAACACCCCGGGGTCATGAGGTCCAAATTTGTGGAACCTCGATCACTACGGTGCCGACTGTGCCGCTGGAGTCCGACGCGCTCAAACGCATCAAGCCTGGACCAGGGAAAACCATATAGCCGGTGTAGTCCAGGTGGCTGCCGACATTTACCGGCAAAGCGACAACGCTGGCCTGCAGCCGAGCCGTCCAATCACACCCGTTGTTTGAGTAGCAGAATCGCACCGCCGTTGCTGAAGAACATTGGGTGCCAGACAGGTGCACCGTGCCAGTCGCTCTGGGGTCTGGATGAATGACTACCTTCCAGCCATCATATGGCCCATTGGGCGTTGCGAGCTTTGCTGGAGTTCCAGGACTCACCCGACCGAACGCCGAGAACCAAAGTGGACCTGCACGGGCGAGCCCGTACGGGGCGAAGCCCTCGGGGCCAAGTTGCAGAGTTGAAAGACTGCACGAATGATCCAATGGAGTAGGGTTCGCCGTCGGTTGGCCGCCGTCTGGCGAACAGCCTGCACTGAGGAGACTAAGAACCAGGAGACCGATTAACGAAGGACTGTGGGGCCTCACAGAAATCGCCCTTTTGCTAGATGTTAGTCCGCCTACGGTGTTCAGCCCGATCTTGGAGCGACCCGCCCAACCGGGCGCAAGTCTCTTAACTGCTCGACTGCCCAGTCCGGTCGGGATAATGCCACCGTGCAGCGAATGGTAGCGCCGGTTTGGCGAGGTGCCTCTCCCCTCATGCTGCTGGTACTTGGCTTCGTGCTTGGTGGCCTAGTACTTCAGCTTGCTCAGGGATGGGTCTCCGTGGCCGGCGACAGCCTGTGGCTCGCAGGATTCTTGCTCGTCACCTTGGCAGCAGTAACCGAACCGCAGCGGCCACGGACGACCTTGGGCCGCGCATCGACTGCCTGCTTTGCGTTGCTGGGACTCGGAGCCGCTGCGTTGATGACCTATTGGATTCTGGTTGATAGTCGAGAAATCGCAAGATCCGGAGACCTGTACACGATTTTGTTGGTCGCGATTGCAGTCGTTGGGGTCCTCGCACGCATCGCCGCCAATCGCACAACCGGCCAATAGGAACGAGCGCCCAACAACTCGGAGGCGTCGACTAGGCGGACTCTATTTGATGGCTGACGAAGCCGACGAGCCAATGCGCTTGTCGAACTGAGATCCACAAGTTGGCGCCAACCACCAAGACCGAAATCGGGATAACCGGCCAGAGCTCCCACAGGCTCTGATGTGCGAGCCAGAACAGCAGCCCGAGCACGATGAGGCCGACTGGCGTGGCGATGGCCAAGGCAACGAGCAGTGCCGGAAGAAACTCGATGCGGTACTTGACGACGGTGCCGCCATCCGGTTGCGGAACGAACGTCCCGCGAATCCGAATTGCGGTCCGCCCAGCCTTAGCCAACCTGAAGCCAGATGAATCCGCACGGCTCCCTAACTTGAAGCCACGCATTGCCGTTCGTAGCCGCTGCGAGCACTCGTCCGCGCCGAGCTTGGTGGCCATCGATCCTTGTTTACCGATCAGCACAGCGCGAGAGATTACTCCCGTTGGCTGGGCCATGACTGATCGCTATGTCGCGATTCCGAAAATTCGATCACGCTCTCAAGAGATAACCCCAGCGATTGACAGATCGCGCGTAGAGTTCCGAACGTGGGCCGGCGTCGACCCGCGAACAGATCGCACAGCGTTCCCTCGTCGACGTGCGCCTGTTGCGCCAAGTCGCGGCGGGTCCAGCCGCAGAGGATTCGCGCTCGATCGATCGCGGCAGCATCGACTGACCATTCCAACGTCCGCTGCAGAGTCACACCAGACGCTCCCGCTTGGCCAGCACAAGCTCGCGAAAATCTCGCCCTGTAGCGTCCATATACTCGCCCACCCGGCGCCGCGATACCAACATCGCAAGGTCGAGGTCGCTTACGCCAGCCACCGCAGCGAGAGAGCTTGCGTAGCCCGCCAGGCCGCGGACGAGTACCGACTCATCGTGTTGTCTCATGCGCTGTCGCACCAATGAGCTCTGTGGAGACCCAAGTTCGGCCCGCGACAGCTGCTCCCAGAGCCCTGCCACCGGCCACCTTGTTCGCCTCTCACCAGGCCTGGGCGATCGCAGCGACAGCCACTGTGTCGCGTAGCTCCACAGGTCCTGGCGCTTCCGCACGACCTCGTCTGGTTCCTTGAGCAAGCATTCCGCGAGTACCTCGCGGCGCAGCTGGAACTCCATGCGCCACACCGGCTTCATCGGGTCGAGTCGCTCACCCCAGACTGCGTTCATCCAGTCTTTGCCCGAGTGCGCGATCTCCGCACCCTTGTCGTATAGCCTGGCCACGATCGCGTCGCGACCGAACGTGAAGCCGGTGAGCCGACGCCCTTCATGGTGGATGGCAATGTGCGATGTGTTGCGCCGGCTCCTCGTCACGAACCGGTCGTAGTCGCGCGGTCGCGGAACCCAACCCTGGAAATCGGCGTAGATGTCTACCCGTGAGCAAACCGCTTCGCGTACCTCCAATAGAAGCGCCACCTCCATGAAGGACTTCAGCTCGGCGAGGGCGGTCGTCGCACCGACTTCGTGGATGAATGCGCTCGCAAGCCGTGCATAAATGGCCGGCAGGCTGGTCCCGCGCCCGACGAAGACGTCAAAGTCCCCGCAACGAAGCCAATAGCGATAGCTCCCCCACCCGGATGGCTGCATCAACGCCCGGCGTTCGCGTCCGATGTGAGCCACTTCCGGCTGGCCAGTCTCTTGCGCCTTAGCCTTCAGAACCTCCAGCTCATCGAGCCGGTCCGCGCCGACCTCTCCCCTGAAGGAAACGTAGAGCGAATCGATGCCCGACGAGAGAACCCTGAACCCGGTCGTCAGAGCCTCACCTTTGGCTTTTGGCGGTCCTCTGTTAGGGGACTCGGACCGCCAGTAGTGAACCGCAACCGCATCTCGGTCAAGCGTCCCCCGCCGCGAGGCCTGCGCCTCGCCGCGGACGCGCCCAACTTTGCGCACGAGCTCCTGGTCGAGCCATTCACGCGGCGCGTTGCGCGCTTGATTGCGCGCACGCGCTCTGGCCTGACCGTCGCCAACCGCTCATTGGTCGCTCGCCGACAGGCTCGGCCGCGCGTTGGCAGCGCCGCCCGAGCGCCACCTCGGATTTCGTTGTCGCTATCGCTCCTGAATGACATCGCGTCAATCGAACCTTGTTGAGAAGGGACGTTTCAACCACGTCTTGGGACGTCTCCAAACGTCCCAGAACGTCCCCAAGACGTCCCTAGGCGTCCCTCGGAGGATCAGTCGAGGTTCGGGGTGTTGGCCGGCGAATTGCATCGCCGTCAGAAGATCAGCCCAACCTGTAACGCTTCAATGGTGTTCTGTGACGTCTTACCGGCGTTTACAAGCGTCGCAGAGCGTCGCAGAGCGTCGCTGGGTCGTCCTGGGTCCGGCGAGTTACTCAAAACGTATGGGCTCCGGACGTCACACCGTAGGCTAAGCGGAATGCAACTGGCGCCGGTCTTCCTCGCAATGATGTGGCGGTACGCCGACGGCAGTCTCACCTTCAACTTTTGGTACGTTTCCGCGGTAGCTCTGCTCATGGTCGCTTCTGGAATTTGGTCTTTGGTCGCTCCTGAATCCTTCCGCGTCTTCTACTTCAACCTCGTTCGCAAACTCAGCCGCGTGCCCGGTCAATCAGCACCACTCAACATGGGGTGGGGATGGGGGTCACCCACTGCAATTCGCGTCGTGGGTGTGGTCGCCATCGCACTGGCCGTTGGATTCATGACCTGGGTGGTGTTCTTTACGGTCCCTGGGGTTGCGTATTAGCGGCACGCGAACTCAGGAAAGCCTCGACCCCCATTCGCAAGCGCAGCTGCTGGCCAGGCGCGGCCGTCTACGACAATGAAATTCGCCCACTCCGATAGAGGGCCCAGGTCGCGCTCGCTGCTGAGCCGGACATAACGGTGCAGGACCGCATAGTCGGCGTGCCCCATCGCCGCTCGTAGACGCTCAAGATTCCAGCCCGCCTGACAGGCAACCGTCGCGAATGTATGTCTGAAGGCGTGGGCGTGGATGTGGAACCCGACACGCTTCTCGAGCCGGTCCATCAGCTGGTCGATACCCCACGGGGTGTATGACAAGCCTCGATCGTTGACCAGGATGGTTGACACCCTCGCGTGGTCCCGGTGCCGCGCCTCGTAGCGCTTCATCGCTGCCGCAAGCTTGGGCGTGATCGGCACCCGCCGCGACTTCTTGCCCTTGGCGCCGGCGTCCCAGCGCACCCGCAGTTCCACCCGGCCGCGGTCCAATGAGTCGAGCATGAGGTCGGGCAGACCGTCCGGGCCGCGTACGGCAAGGCCGCAGAGCTCGGCGGCTCGCACCCCACTCCCCACCAGCATGCGGACGATCAGCTCCTCCTGCGGTCTCTCAGGGTTGCACGCCTCAAACACGGCTCGCAGCTGCGCGATGTGAAACACGGTCGCCTCTTTCAGCGGCACACGTGGCGCTTTGAGTCTCCTCATCCTCGGGTCGACGGCGTAGCCCTCGTCCTCAGCCCACCGAAGAAACGTCATCAGCAGCCGGTGGAGGTCGTTGAGAGTCGCCGGCTCAGGAAGTCGACCTCGGTTGGTTGGTCGCTGGGCCACCCAGACCCGGTACTCGCGTACCAGGTCCACGCCGAGCTGCTCGAAACGTCCGACACCCGGATGTTCCTCGTCCAGCCAGCGCAGGAACGGCCGGATTGTCCACTCGTAATGCCGCAGCGTCTTCGGCGAGACCAGGCTCCCCTGCTTGTCCAGCCGAAAATGCTGGTAGGCGGCCTCGATCGCCGACGTTCGGTGTGGCTCTGACTCCGCTAGACGACCCTGGATGACGCGCACTCTGGTCCGCATGGTGGCCCTCCTTTTGGGCCAGGGACCACAAGCAGACCTTTTATTACGGCAAGTTCCGGTCGGTTTCCCGCTCGTTTCCGGTCAGACCCCATCGCCTTCCAATCAGCTCGAAATGAATACGAAATCGGGCCTCAGAAGGGTCGTGGAGCCCACGCCCGGATTCGAACCGGGGACCTTTTCCTTACCAAGGAAATGCTCTACCGCCTGAGCTACGTGGGCGGGGCTGCAGCTTCCAGATTCTATCGGGCCGGGGAAGCTACACTCGCCGCCAGGTCATGCCGCCCACCATCGACGAGGTGCTGGACCGAGCCCGCCGCCGGCTTCAGAGGGTTGATGCGCTCCAAGCCGCCGCTGAGCAAGCCCATGGCGCCTTGCTTGTTGACACCAGGACAGAGACCCAGCGCGCCAATCAGGGCGAGATACCCAGCGCCATCGCGATCGATCGCACGATGCTCGAGTGGCGGCTGGACCCAACTTCCCCATCCCGCATCGAGCAGGCCACGGATCACCAAATTCGGGTGATCGTCGTCTGCGCCGAAGGCTATTCCTCGAGCCTCGCGGCGGCTTCGCTCCAGGATCTCGGCCTGGTGAACGCAACCGACCTCATCGGCGGCTTCGAAGCCTGGAAGGCCGCCGGCCTTCCCGTCAATCCCTAAGAGCCCGACTCCACCCGGCCCACGTCGGTCAGGATCTCCGCCCGGCCCCGGATCTTGATCGCCGCCGTCAGCTCCGTGAACTGCGCCACCATCACCTCGCCCGCGTCCAGCCGCTCCGAGTGGTGCGAGCGCGTGTCCTTGCCCCGCGTGAGGCCCATGATCACCACCCCATCCTCCAGCGCCTTCACGACCACGTATCGGCCCTTCGCGCCATCCTCGTCTTCGCTCATCTCCACTCCTCTATCTCGTCTGACTCTTCCAACCGGGCTTGCCGCGGCCGTTCCCGTTCGACGATTGCGCCTTCGGCCGCACCGTTTCGACACGAGTCGACGCCGGCCCGACGACCTCGTCCAGCTCGGCCGCGAGCGCCGCACCGGCCTGGACATGATAGCGACCGGCATGCACGGTCACCTCCCGGCTCCCGACCACCACGTGCAGCACCACCTCATCGCTCCCGGGGTGCCGCGCCAGCACCGCCTCCAGCCGCTCCGCCAGTCCGTTATCGCCGCTCGGGAGCCGCACGTGCAGCAGCTGCCGCCGCGCCACCGGCAGGCACTCCGGGTCGTCCCACAGCCACGCCATGTCCGCCACCACCGAGGCCGTCTCCACCTCCCCTTCCAGCTCCGGCTCGGCCGGCGACGAGGAGGCGCCCGTCGCCCGCGTGCTCCCCGCCCGCGCGTC
>WNFA01003980.1_pt1 | contig 16613 bp, 17 predicted proteins | sample 5400481 | NCBI WGS metagenome assembly WNFA01 (sample SAMN13153340, study PRJNA577476) | soil metagenome | isolation source: 120 cm saprolite under Douglas fir tree site 2 hole 1 replicate 2 | place: USA:California | collected 2015-04-18
GCGTGGTCGATTTGCCGGCGCCATTGGCGCCGAGCAGCGCCACCACCGCGCCTTGCGGCACTTCGAGGCTCAAGCCGCGCAGCACCAGGATGACGTCGTCATAGACCACCTCGATGTTGCGCACGCTGAGCAGCGGGGCGGGAGTCTGCGCCGTTGCTGCCGGTGGGCGATCGATTTCTGTCGCTTCAGTCATGTCTCGGTCCTGACGTTATCGGCAGGGCGACGCGCTCCGTCCCAACCACGGCCGTCGTCACCCGCGAAAGCGGGTGATCCAGCATTCCAGAGCCGCTTGCGATAAACCGAGACGCTGCGGCGTACAGGATCGCCGCTTTCGCGGGGATGACGGCTGAGTGTGTTGGGTTGTCTGCAAACAAACAGCTATCTCACCACCCAAACCATTCCGGCTTGCGCGGCAGTTCGACGGTCTTGACCTTCTCGAGCTTGATGGTGCCCTTGGCCATGAGATCGTTGAGGTCGCCGTCGGTTGGCCCTGTGACTTTCGAGCGATAAAGATCGACCTTCAGCGTGCCGCGATGGTCCTTCTCGGTCCATGTCGAGGCATTGCAGACGCCGTCCATGCCGGCCGGCACCCAATCCTTCTTCTCATAGAAACCTTTGGCGACGTTCTCTCCGGTCGGGCCGCCGTTTTTGGCGGCCCAGTCGATGGCTTCCTTCATGTACAGCGCGGTGCAGACGGCCGCGATATAGTGCACGGGGCGGTAGACCTTGCCGGTCGGGTCGGACATCTTGGAAATTTCCATCACGGTTTTCATGCCCGGCGCGTTGCCGCCCCAGCCGACCGCGGTTCGTAGCGGAAAGATCACGCCGTCGGCGGCATCGCCCGCCGCCTTGGCGGCGTTCTCATCCATGCCCCAGACGTTGCTGAGGAACTGAATGTCGACGCCCGCCGTCTTGCAGGCTTTCATGACCGAGATATTGGAGGCCGCGGTGTTGCCGAGGTAGGCATAATTGGCGCCGGCGCTCTTCAAGCTCAGGCACTGGGCGCTGTAGTCACCCGGCGCCAGCGCGAACACCAGCGGCGGCAGCACTTCGAAGCCGAGTTCGGTGGCGAGCGCTTCGCCGGCCGCCTTCGGGGCGTTGGGATAGGGATGGTTGGCGCCCATATGCACGAATTTCGGTTTTCCAGGCTTGCCCTTGGCCTTCCAGTCCTCGGCCGCCCAGGTCAGCATGGCCCGCATGGCGTCCGAATAGCTCGGCCCGTAGAAGAAGTTGTAGGGAGCAGGTTTGGCCTTGCCGCTGCTGCCTTCCGGATCGGTGAGCGCTGCGGCGTAGGAAGCTGAGATATCCGGAATCTTGTCCTGTGCGAGGAAGCCGGTCAGCGCCTCGGTATCCGCGGTGCCCCAGCCCATGATCGCTGCGACCTTATCGGCGCCGGACCATTTCTTGTAGAGCGCGATCGCGCGCGGCACCTGATAGCCGTAATCGTTGGTGTCGAGATTGAGCTGCTTGCCGCCGACGCCGCCGTTCTTGTTGACCCAGGCGAAGGTGTCCGCGACGGCTTGTCCGTATGGCGTTCCGACGTCCGAGGTGGGGCCGGAATAATCCGCAAGATGGCCGATCGCGATCTGGGCCTGCGCCGTCGCTGATGCGCCGCCAATCAGCAAGGTCAGTGAAACGGTGCTAAGTAAGGATTTCATGGTCATATTATGTTTCCTCCGTTTAATTTGTTGGGTCGATTGTAGCCGGTCCCGTTCCAACCTCAATGCGAAAACGGGTAGAGTTTCCAGTAGGTCTTGATTTGGCGCCAGCGGTGCGCGAGCCCGTCCGGCTCGAACATCAAAAACGCGATGATGATCAGCCCGATCGCGATCTCGCGCAGGAAGGTGATGTTGTTATTGAGCGACAGCGCCTTGTCGATAACGCTGCCTTTCAGGCTGGCGCTGATCCACTCCATCGATTCCGGCAGCAGCACCACGAAGGCGGTGCCCATCAGCGTGCCCATGATCGACCCGGTGCCGCCGATAATGACCATCGCCAGAAAAATGATCGAGCGTTCGATGCCGAAACCTTCATTGGATACGACGAGCTGATAATGCGCGTACAGTGCGCCCGCGATGCCGGCAAAGAAAGCCGCAAGCCCGAATGACAGGGTGCGGTATTTTGTCAGGTTGATGCCCATGATCTCCGCGGAGAGATAGTGGTCGCGGATCGCCACCAGCGCGCGGCCATCGCGGGTGCGCATCAAATTGGTCACCAAGAGGTAGCTGACCAGGACATAGGCCAGCACCACGTAGAAATATTGCCGGTCGCCGCGGAAGGTGTAGCCGAAGATCGAGAACGGGTTGGCGCTGGCCGGCACCGAGCCGCCGGAGAACCAGTCGGCGCGCGAGAAGAAGTCGAGCAGGATGTATTGCGCGGCCAGGGTCGCGATGACGAGATAAAGCCCCTTTAGCCGCGCCGCCGGCACGCCGAAGATCAGGCCGACCAACGCGGTGACCACGCCCGCCAGCGGAATGGCAAAAAACACCGGGATCGGCAGCGTGTTGGAGATATAGGCCGAGGTGAATGCCCCGAACAAAAAGAACGCGGCATGGCCGATCGAAATCTGCCCGGTAAAGCCGACCAGAATGTTCAGGCCAAGGGCTGCGATCGCAAAAATACCGATCTGGATCAGGATGCTCAGCCAGTATTCGCTGAACACGAGCGGCGCGAAACAAATCAGCACGATGCCAGCGATCGCCGCATTGCGGCTGGTCGCGGTCGGAAAGATCGTGGTGTCGGCCGCGTAGGTGGTGCGGTAGTCGCCGGCCGGAATCAGGGAAGGGCTTGCCATATGAACTATACCCGCTCGATGTCTTTGGTGCCGAACAAGCCGTAGGGCTTGATCATCAGGATGATGATCAGCACGTAGAACGGCGCGATTTCATATAAATTGCCCCAGTGCAGATATTCGCTGTCGACATATTGCGCGATGTTTTCCAACAAGCCGATGATGATGCCGCCGAGCACCGCGCCGCCGATTGAGTCCAACCCGCCGAGGATCGCCGCCGGAAACACCTTGATGCCGTAAGCCGACAGACCCGACGATACGCCGTTGACGACCGCCACCACGACGCCTGCAACGGCCGAGACGGTCGCCGAGATCGCCCAGGCCATCGCGAATACGTTCTTGACGGAAATGCCGAGCGACTGCGCCACCTGCTGATTGAAGGCGGTGGCGCGCATCGCAAGTCCGTATTTGGAAACCCGGAAGAACCACGCCATGCCGACCATCATCGCCACCGAGACGACGAGGCTCATCACATAGACGGTCTGGATTTGCAGGCCCAGGAAATTCACCGACTGGCTGGTGAACACGCGCGGGAACGGCTGCGGATTGACGCCGAAAATCCATTTCAGCGAGGCCTGAAGCACCGTCGATAGCCCGATGGTGACCATGATCACCGAAATGATCGGCTCGCCGATCATCGGCCGCAGGATCACGATCTGTATGGCGATGCCGAACACGAACATGAAGACCAGCGTCAACGGCATGCCGACCCAGAACGGCACCTGATATTTGGTCAACAGCGCCCAGCACACCCAGGCGCCGACCAGCAGCAATTCGCCTTGCGCGAAGTTCACGACTTGCGTCGCCTTGTAGATCAGCACGAACGACATCGCGACCACGCCATAGAGCGTGCCGACCACAAGGCCGTTGACCAGAAGCTGGATCAGGAACTGGAGGTTCATGCTGCTTGACGGATGTGAGTTGCGGGTTTCTTCCCCTCTCCCCTTGTGTTCTCGGGAGAGGGGCGGCTATCGATGGAAGTTGTTTCCTGGAGGTGGATACGCCGTTGATATTGCTTGCGTCAATAGCGACGGGCGGTCACGCTTGATCCTAACGTAACCCATGCGGTGCTACCTATTTTGGTTCGAGGTAGCATCGCCGCCGAGGGATCAAATGCCGCGTGTGAAGCTGACCAAGAGTGTCATTGACGCTCTGCCCACTCCGTCGAAGGACATCGTTCATTGGGACACCGGGTGTCCCGGTTTCGGCGTCAAGGTCACACCGAAGGGGCGCAAGGTTTTCGTCGTGTTGTATCGAACGGCGGGAGCCGGGTCGCGCCTGCGCAAATATACCATCGGACCATACGGCCGGGTGACCCTTAATCAAGCTCGCGTTACGGCTCAGAAGGTGTTTGCTGCAAAACTCGACGGGCGCGATCTCGCGGCGGAGAGGACAGATTCTCGACGAAGGATGGTGGCCGATCGCACCGAGGACCTGCTCGAGGCTTTCATCGCACAGCACGTTTCCCAAAATCGGTCTGCGCCGGAAATCTCACGAATGCTCCGACGGGAGGTCGGGTCGGCTTGGTGCAGCCGGAGCATCCACGAGATCAGCAAGCGCGATGTGATTGATGTCGTGAGTGCCATCGAGCAACGCGGGGCTCCTGTCGCCGCCAACAAAGCACTGAAAGCGGTCAAAACCTTCTTTCGCTGGTGTGTGGGCCGTGCCGTGCTGGACCGGCCACCCGCCGACGGCGTGCCGCTTCCGGCAAAACAGGTGACGAGAGATCGTGTATTGAGTGACGCCGAACTCGCCCGGGTCATCATCGCAGCCTGACCGCACGAAAAATGCAAAATCACATGAAGTGCATCTATCCGACCCCGTCATAGCGGTTTTAAGCCGAGCTAACGAGCGAGGTACATTTGTCTTCTCGCGGTCGGGAAATAGCTCCTTTCAGGACTTCAGTTCTGCCAAGCGAGAGATCGACGAGCTTTCCGGCGTCACCGGATGGCGACTTCATGATCTGCGACGAACCTGCGTTTTTGGAATGGCAAGGCTCGGGATCGCCCCACATGTCGCCGACAAAATTCTGAACCACCAAGCAGGCACGATCTCTGGTGTTGCAGCCGTCTATCAACGCCACGATTTCCTCGCCGAACGCAGAGAAGCTCTAGAAACGTGGGGTACCCATGTTAAGCGTATCATCGCCAATGCCTTTGAAACCAATGTTCTTCGCAGAGTAGCCTGATCCAGCTTTTTCTAGCCACGCATCGGTCGCTGGACGTAGCCGTAACGTTATGCTGCTCCAGCACGCAGAGTTCGGGGATACTCTCGCCGAGACACCGCATGTCCGCTATTGGGGCAAGTTCGGAAAACATTTGCTCATAATGAGTTCTTCTCAGTTTGACCCGGAACGGACCTCGCCTGTCCCGGTTCAGGTGCGGAATTCAAGAATTATGCACGTCAAAAAGCCCCTTGATCAAGACGAGCTTTTCAGGTGCAGAATAGAGGGGCAGATCACGGTGACTTGTATGCCCCGTCCAAATCCACCTCCGCCTATTACACGCCCGGCGATTCACGCCTTCCACCTTAGTGATTCTGACAAGCGGGACCTTGCGCGCAACTTGGCGCGCGAAAGCCTTCCGCTCGAAACGGCCGAAGCAATCTCTACGGCAATTTCGGCGTACAAAGCGACCGAGGCCGGCGCCGCCGACACCACGATCGGAAATACCGTCGCCGCGCTGATCGAGCTTACCCGCCCCACCGGCCGAGGCTACAAGAGAGCCGTCCGGCGAGTGTCCGACGACTCCAGCGGCGTGGACGATACAACCCTTGCCGCGCTGCAACCGCTCGCGAAGGCGGTCTTGGCAGGCAAACCGGAAGCTACGAAATTGCTTTCTCGCGCAGCTCGCGCGAGAGCTGCGGAATTGCAGAACCATGAGCGCGTTTTTCCCCGGACGGAATCGCTGCGGTTCTTTTGTGGCGTCTTGCGCGAAATCTTCAGGAATTGGGCTCAGCCCGCGCCTGACGAGGCTTGGCAGCGGTGCGGGAAGTTCGCCTTGGAAGTCTTCACCATTGCGGGCGTTGAGCATGCCGATTTCATCGCGCACCCGGAGCGTCTCAGAAAGTATCTAGGCACCGACGTGTCGGCATGACACGCCCGGCCGAATTTGTACCTTCGATGGAGAGCCTTCGAATGCGCCCCGCGAGATAGTCGGTGCGTTGCGGCTCGCAGACCTGTGTGAATATTGGGAGCCGACGCAATTCCAGCGCGGAGGCTCCCATGAAGCTCACGGATTGGCTCGCCATTATCCCGACGGTGCAAAGCCCGTGGACGTTCGCAGCCCTAGCGGCTGTGTTGTTGTACCTCTATGCTTCCCGACGATGAGACCGCCAGGCGGAGTGGGAACATGGTTGAATGGAGCAGGACCGGAGTCGAGCGGCAGCGTGGTGAGTACCGCTTTACCGTGAAAGACAAGGAGGGTGAAAAAGTCTGGCTGGTCGGCGAATCGGCGGGCAGACAGGGTATTTGAACAGCTTGACGTCGTCTTCGCCGACGGTAGCTGCAAACAACTGGCAGAGATTTGCCAGGGCATCGTGAAGGTTCTCCGGTTTGCGGATTTGCTTCGAATCGACAATCCGGCTCACCCATATCTCGTCTAGATCATCATGTTCCTGGAGCAGGCTCTCGAAGTTGACCGTATCAACTAGCGCCCCTTCGCAGTAAGTCTTTCTGCCCATATCTACGGTTTCCTCGATGAAGGGCAGAGCCGAACACGCACATAACGTGGATGGGCCAATGTCCCCCACGTACGCGCTGTCCTTCATTCGACGGTTGCAAAACAAGGCGAGCTTCTGGTCGTCAAGATTCCAAGCGTTGTGAAAGATGACTGGCTTTCCAGGCTTTTTCAGCTCCTCGAAATTTATGTCCTTCATAAACTGGCTATCCGGATAATTGATCCTGGACAGGCCTGTGACGTTCGACAGATACATCATGGACGTCAAATAACGGACGAAGGGATTGGGCGCCATCGCCTGATTGAGAATCCATTTTGTTTATATCCCCCTCATCAAGTTTCTTAAATTTCCTCTCTTTGTCTCGGTCAGGCAGTTGATCGAACAAAATCGACATGGAGTCCTGGAAGGACTCCATCATTTTGTATGGGTCCCATACGAAATCCTTGTAATTATCAGAGTCTCTGTCGGAGTTACTCAAAGCCTTCCGGATACTGCCCCAATCCGGACCGAACACGGTATTTATGGGAAAGCGTTCATAGCTTTCATCGTCTCGAAACACGCCATTCTTGAAGAATTGATAGGTCTGTTCGGCCCTATCTTTATCTCTAACTTTTTCGCCATCGAATTGATTATAAACGATCCCAACCCAAGCGCCGATGCAGGACAATGCCCACACATCAAAGGTTATACCGGCGGTGGCAAGAGCTTCCAGAACCCCGATGTGCAGCCCTGCTGCCGGTCCACCACCGCCGAGCGTAACGCTCTCTTCACCATTGGTTCCTCCTTCTAATTTGTTATGAGCTTGAATGTTCTCCGATGGATTTTTGAATTGGCCGAAGAGCAACAGATTAGTTGTTTTTGCGACGATTGGAAAGCGTCCGCAGACTCTCGGCCGCAGAGATATGAACGCCATTCGAGCCAAATTAGACAAGCTCATAGATCCAGCATTGCGAACCACGAGACATGCCATGGAGCGGTGGACGTCGCTGTTTGGCCCTTCTCGGACCGGCTGATCGCATTAGCGTACGTCCGCTTTGAGGGAGTAGCGAACCCGGGCTAGGCGCATCGCGCGATGTCACCTTTGACCCTCGCCACCGTTGATTTCTCCTCCGTTTGTGAACCAGTTCACGTTAGATATTTATCGCTAGTGACAGTATCGGGCACCCAGTCATGGAGGCAATCATGCGCGAGTCCGATGACGGTAAAGGTAGAGATAATATTCTCCGTAGCACAGTCCGGCTGCGCGTCGCCAAATTGGCGCACGTGGCCGAGCGAGTGGGGTTAGCCATGGTAGGTGCCTCATGCGGATTATTTGTTGCGGTGGGTGCCAGCCACGCAAGTATCGAAACCCTACGATCAGTTCTCATCGATAGAGCCGGTATTAATCAGAAGTTCAAGGCCGGGCAGGCACGGGGAGAAAGCCCATGAAATTTAATACACTTGAAAACGCTGTCGCGCTCTTCACTTTAGCCAGTCTCGTCTCGTACGCCGAGGCGGCGGACAAGAGTGTCATGAGTGTTCCACACGATTCCAACATCTATACACGGCCTGCAATTCCCGAGGATTTGAGGCCTCTTGCCAAAGCGCTGGCGCCCATTATCACCTCCACTTTGGTGGTCGATGCGGTCGTGAACAACACGGATCCGGCCTTGAAAAATAGCGACACTGTCGGGTTCAGAGGTGAAGTTAGCATCGGCATCGTCAAGAGCCGGCATGAGCATCACGAGCATGACGGCAGGCGCGGCCCCACTATAGTTCTCACCGATTTTGAGGAGCCATGGGGCACGACCGCTCCGCTGTGGCGCTCACCAGATGGGGGCCTGATGTGGACGAAAGAATTCACCATTAATCCACCACCTGGGGATAGCGGTGCGATCGGCTGCCCCTGCGATCAGTCGGTCGATTTCAACCCAGTCAATGGCACACTGGCTGGCACCTTCCTTACTGACAATATTTTCAGTGCGGCTAGCAACAACCTTACGGTTTCACCTGGCGCTTTCAATTATTTCCAAAGCCCACCCACGACTGCCGTGCCAACAACTCACCTTGTGCCCGGAGTTAGCCCGGATCAGCCGTGGTTGCTGGCTGGCCGGAAACCTGGCAGGTTTTCAGAAAACATCTACGTCGCTTACGACAATTTCAGTGGCGCTCCAGACATGCGGATGGCGGTAGCGGCGGGAAGCAGCCCGCTCAATTTCACCACCGACAATATCAGCGGGTTTTCGACTGGCGGCGTCAATCCCGGCCATCGGCTGGCGATCGATCCGCGTTCCGGAGCAGTCTATAGCCTGTTCCAGAGAAATATAGGGCCTGGGGCCGGAGGCTCGAAGAATATCAACTACATGCTCAACCGTTCCACCGATGGTGGCAAGACATGGACGCTAAATGGCAGCGGGACGGGCATCGTTGTCGCCAATGCCGACAGCACACAGCCGCAGCCCAAATTCTGCACGGTCAACGCGTTGCTGGGCGGCGTCGATCACGCCGCAGTAGATCCCAAGTCCGGGGCTGTGGTCTACGTTTACGGCACACGCGATGCGATCACCGGTAACAATCGGCTGGCGCTGCGGCGGCTTACGCCAAACGGTACGGGCGGGCTTACAATCGGGCCGGAAATATTCATCACCGGGCAGGTTCAGGCCGCCATTCCTTCCGTGGCAATCACTCAGAACCGCACTATTGGCATCTTCTATTACACCTGTGATGGCACCTCGTCCGCCGGGTTTCCCATCATCACGGCTCACTTCAGCACGAGCACCAACCTTGGAAATACTTTCTTCGACAACACGCTTGAAAGCTTCCTCTCGCCGACGAAAGATAATGGCGATTCAAGGCAGCGGGTGCTCGGCGACTACATGCAAGTGAAAGCCGTGCACAATACATTCTATGGCGGTTTTGCTGGGAACCGCGTGGGGTTCTATCCGCTTTCGCCGTTCTCCATCATTGATCCGATCTTCTTTAAGGTACAGACGAAAGGATAACGATCTCCCAGGCTTAAAGCTCGCTTGGCGAAGAAAAATGTGAAGGTGAGCCAATCAGCGATCTTCCGCTTTCTCCGCCACCTTAAGCTGCCTTTAAAAAAAAGAGCGTGCACGCTGCCGAGCAAGATCGGGAAGACGTCGCCGCTGCCCGTGAGGTCCTGCGGAAACAACAGCCGACCCTTGATCCGAAGCGACTTGCCTTCATCGACGAAACCGCCGCCACCACCAAGATGACCCGACACTATGGCCGAGCGCCACAGGGCGAACGGCTCGTTGATAAAGTGCCGCACGGCCACTGGAAGACTACAACCTTTATATGTGGGTTGCGTCACGACAGAGTGACCGCTCCCTTTATGCTCGATGGCGCCATGGACGGACCCCACTTCTTGGCGTATGTCGAACAAATCCTCGCTCCGACTTTGAAGAAGGGCGATATCGTATTCATGGATAACGTCAGCACTCACCTGGTTGATGGGGTCGAAGAAGCAATCGTGGCTCGTGGCGCCAGCGTCTTTTACCTGCCACCCTACAGCCCAGACTTCAATCCCATCGAACAACTCTTCGCGAAGTTGAAATCATTCCTTCGCAAAGTGAAGGCCCGCACCGTTGAGCAGCTTTGGAAAACTATCGTTTCATTTCTCGAGACCGTGTCTAGAGGCGAATGCAAAGCTTACCTCGCAAACTCAGGCTACGCTTAACCTAATCGGCAAATGCTCGAGCATCTTGCGGGAGCGGGGCAACCGCCCCCACTAAGACTAAGGCGCCAACTCGATGCAGCTATAAGGCGGCATAGCCCCGGACCTTGAATCACGAAGGTAGCCGACAAGGGTAATGCCTGTTCCAGGCCGGAGCGTTCCGGCGTCGTCAAATACATTAGGGGATACCGGCAGGGAAGCAGGCGCGGCATCCCTTACGATTGTCACATATATACCACCCCCCGGCCCCTTGCCGCGCGCTTGATATGTGCCGGTTTCGAATTGGTAGCGCGGGCCGTATTGGTCGAAGGGCCGCGGGCAGGAGCCCGCAGCATGCGAACATACCGTTGAGAGCAGTATCAAGCCAACGCAAATAAGTCGGCACATGAACGATTAACCAACCTTTGTCCTAGCCCTAAGTCTTTATATAGTGCCGTCGGGCTTTGTCACGTTAACTGATTTTACTTGTCAATGGCCTCGGCGGCTTTGTCACGTTGGGCGCTTGCCGGCCATGACTCTGGCCTTTATCCTGCACGATGATAAAAATCAGCTACGCCGCGTATCGCTTTCCACCCGTGATCATTCAACAGGCGATCTGGCTATATGTCAGATTCACTTTAAGTTTTCCGCGACGTCGAAGATTTGCTGGCGGAACGCGGGATCGTGGTCTCTCATGAGACCGTGAGACGATGGGTCAATCATTTCGGGCCAAAGATCGCTGCAGATCTGCGCAACCGTAGGCCAAGACCGTACACTGTCTGGCATCTCGACGAGGTCTATCTGAAGATCGATGGACGCTTGGTCTTCTCTGGCGCGCCGTCGATGGCGAAGGAGAGGTTCTGGACGTCTTGGTCCAGACCAAGCGGAATAGGGCGGCGGCGCTCAAACTGATGCGCAAGCTCCTGAAGAAATACGGCTTCGTGCCGGAGACTCTGGTCACGGACGATTAGCGATCCTACCATGCCGCCGCTCGTGATCTTGGTATCGAGCATCGGCATCGAACTGGCCGATGGTGCAACAACAGGGCGGAGAATTCGCATCAACCGACCCGGCGACGCGAACGCAAGATGCAAGGCTTCAAGAGCGTCGGGTCAGCACAAAGATTTCTCTCCTTTCATGCGGCAGCCCACAACACGTTCAATATTCAACGCCATCTCCTTTCAGCACGTACGCACCGAGGCTTCAGGGCCTCGGCCATGCAGACGTGGCGCGAAGTCGTCGCCGTCGCGTGATTTCATTTGCGGATTCCGACAAAGCCATTTCCAATTTTCAAGACAAAGCCCCGAGGAGGATCTGCAAGCCCTGACGGAGGACGACGGGTCGGCCGAGCCGGCGCCGCGTGCGTGCAGCATCATCTGGTGGGCCGCCAGCGTACGTCCGCGCCAGATCAGCGGGCAGACCGAATCGCATTAAAACGAGACAAACACCCGCTCGGCCGGTGGCGATTTGAGTTCAATGGCGCGTCCGATTGGTTGGACATGATGACAACAGCCTCCTTGTCCGTGCCGCACCGGCACCGCGGTTTGACGTCATGGCGTCACGCCGATCGATCATCGCAGCGGCGATCGAGCGCGTTTTGCGAAACCGCCGTAACCCTTTGATGTGTTTGAGCCAGAATGGTTCGACTTTGCAGCTATCCCCTTAATCCGATTTGTGGATAGCTAGCTTCCCAAGCTGCATGCCAGCGGTCGGACTGTTCGTTTGCTCTCGCAAACTTCCAAAAAAGATTCGAAGTGAGGCGTGAGGACGGACTCACCATAGTTCCGTCACCGATTTGCTTGAGACTTCAAACGTTCCCGTCCCGCAAAGACCTCGCTACCCGTCTGTGCGCTTTGTAAGTTCGCGCGCTGAACGCAAGTAGGCTGTTTGCGTTCGTTTGAAACATATCCCAGAAGGTCACAGTGGTTTAATGGCGCGACTCCCGATCAGCGGTTCGACTTCATGTACACCGCTTCGGAGTAAAGCGGAGCTGGGAAATGTGCTGGTTGAATTGTGCCCTGAAGGGAACTTCAGCGACCCCGATACCAGGGAGTTTTACGGCTGGTTGGGGAGAATCATCGGTCAGTGGTCCGCTGAGCACGATCGGCCAGACATCGAGCCGCTCGCTAAGACTTTGACGGCGATGGGTAGAGAGCTGGAGGGGATGTCCAGAATCTTGAGCGGGCATGAGACGGGGCTTCATGACCGCGACGATATTGAGGTTGTGTCAAAGTTAGCGACCATCCTCGCACTGGATCCAGAGGTCGGTTCGCGCCAGCAAGCGGATAAACTGATTGCTTCGTTTCGGGGTGACGCCGCCAAGTTGGCTCACGCCTGCCTCGTGTCCGCTCGCGACTTAAAGCAACAGGTGGGCAAAAGCGGGCGTCCGCGCTGGGACTGGTATGACGATTTCGCGGCGCTGCTGCTGGAGATCGCCGCGAAAGGCGGCGTCGAACCGCAGTTGGGTAAAGATCGGATCACGGGCGCAGGGTATGGCTGGCTTCTCGACGCCGCGCAGGCCCTTGAAGCTTTTCTCGATCCACAGATGCGTTCGCCAAGCGCGGAGGCTTGCGGCAAACGCCTGGAGCGGGCCAAGAAAACCGTCGAGCAACGAGTTGGACAAAACCAGCCTTCTGTCTGAGGTGGTTTTGTCGATGTGACCAGCCCTCAGCGTTCCCCTAGTTGGAAAGCAGTTGCCGCGCTTCTTCGGCAATTGCGCGGGTAGCACGCCCGCTCCAACCCAGGGATGACCTCCAATGCTCTCCAAAACTTCCAGCCCGAGCGGTCCGCCGGCGCCCAATCGGCCGGTAACGGCGCCGATCTTGCTGACCCCGAAACAGGCGGCGCGCCACTTGAACCTCAGCGTGTCCTGGCTGGCCAAGCGCCGGCTGGCCGGCGATGGCCCGCCCTACGTCAAGTTGGGTGGCGCCGTCCGCTACGTGGAGACCTCCCTCCAGCAGTGGATGAAAGGCCAGCAGCGCACCTCGACCAGCGGATCCTGAGTGAGCTGACAGCAAAGGTCCCAAGAGTGCGTGAGGGCAAAAATCCTCGCGCCTTCTCTGTAATCTCGTAATAATCGTCTATCTCAGTACACCAGTATACTTCGAAGTGACACAGTATAGTCTTAAATTAGGAACGATTTCAGAAGTACATGTAGCCTTTACACTGTTGACGTCTTCCCAATATGCTCTAGTATACATCGGTGGGGAATCCCCTCCATCGGCATCGCGAAGGAATTGATCCCAATGACTGAGCCGATGGCGCTCCTTGAACCCACCTTCTCCGTAGCGATGACCGCGATCGAGGACGCCGCCGACTTGTCCGCGGGGATCAAACGTCACTGGGTCTGCTCGCTGCGGCAGATTGCCAAATGGCTCGACCGCCCGGTTGAGGTGACCCCGGCCCGGTGGACGGCGATCCGACTGCCGGCGGGCCAGTTGCACCACGCTCGTTTGGGCGTCGTGGCAAAGACCGTGGCGAACCATAAATCCAATGTCGCGGCCGCGCTGCGCTGGTTCGGCAAGGAGCACAACGTGGCGTCGCGCGGGGTGGCCTTGTCGGCCGAGTGGGCGGTGTTGCGCGATGGCGTTGAGGATCGCGGACGGCGCGCGCGCCTCTATGGTCTGATGCGCTATTGTTCGGGCCGCACTTTGATGCCGGCATCGGTCGATGATGCCGTTGTGGCCGACTATCTGCGATACCGCGCCGAGACGTCTTCGCTCGCCACCAACAGCACGGCCCATCGCTCCATCGCTCGGGCCTGGAATACATCTGCGAACGAGAACCCGAATTGGCCGGCGCAGCGGCTGACGTTGCCGGCGGTCAAGGCCAGTGAGGGGCCGGCGTGGGAAGAGTTTCCCGAGGGCCTGCGTCGCGGCATCGATACCCACCTCGCTGGACTCGCCAGGATGCGCAGGGGATCGGATGGCAAGCGCATCCGGCCGTGCAGCCCGAAGACGATCAAGACCCGTCGCGCGGAGCTGGTAGCCGTGGCGCGGATGGCGGTCCGTCAGGGAATTCCCATCGAAAGCCTGACATCGTTTGCAGCCTTGCTGGACCCCGACGTGGTAGGGCCGGTCCTCGACGCCTACTGGAAGAAGAATGGCGAGGAGCCGAACGTCTACACCATCGATCTCGGCTGGAAGCTGCTCAGCCTGGCGAAGCAGATCGGTCTCGGCGAGACAGCAATCGAGCGTCTCGACGACATCAGGGCGGCGCTGGAAGAGCATCGCCACGGGGGATTGACCGGCAAGAACCTCAAGCTGATCCGGCAGGTGTTGACGGAAGGCATCTGGAGCGAGGTGGTGTCGCTGCCGAACGTCCTGATGCGGCAAGCACGCGCCGACCAGGCACATGCACCGGTCAAGGCGGCGGTGACCGCCCAGCTCGCGGTCGCCATCGCTATTCTCTCCGTTGCTCCGGTCCGGTTGACCAACCTCGTCTCCATCGAACTGGAAAAGAGCCTGATCAAGCCCGGCGGCCCGACATCGCCGTTCTGGCTGACGTTCCCGCACTACGACGTCAAGAACCGGGTCGATCTCGAATTTACACTCGGCGAGGCCCTCACCAGGTTGATCGACGAATACATCCACGAGTTCCGGCCCACGCTGCTGCGCCGGTCAAACGCTGCCTGGCTGTTCCCGGGCGTCGCCGGTGACCCCAAGACAGCGAACATGTTCAGCACCCAGATCACGGAGCGCATTCAAAAAGCTACGGGCTTGCGGATGACGGTGCATCAGTTCCGCCATGCCTGTGCGGCTTTCTATCTCAAGCACCGGCCCGGCGAATACGAGAGTGTGAAGCGCCTGCTGGGGCACCGCAATATCCAGACCACCATCAATTTCTACTGCGGCCTTGAGACAACACAGGCGAACGAGGCGTTCGGCAATATCATCCGTCAACACATCAAATTCGACGATGCCGCCTGAGGACATAACCGTGATCTCCACGCCGCAACAGACGAGTTCATCGATCAAGGCCAAGGTCCGATCGCTCCCCATCGAGCTGTGGCCAGACGCTGATCGCCAAGCCTGGCTGTCTGCCCGCCGTCCCAGCGAGCGTCTCAAACGCGGCGGAATCGGCAGCCACATGAAGGCCATCACGCTCGACGATCTCGCGCGGCGCTACGGCTACTTCCTCGATTTTATGAGCCGGCGGGCCTTACTCGATGCCGACACCGCGGCAGGTGCCCATGTCACATCAGACAATGTCGACGCCTATGTGGCCGAGCTCAACCGCCGCGTCGGCTCGGTGACAACATATGGGTCGATCTACAAGCTGCGACGGGCCTGTGAACTCATCGATCCCGCCCGTGACCTGTCCTGGCTGGCCGAAACGGAAAAAGATCTCGCTTTGGTGATGCGGCCACGTTCAAAGTCCGACCGCTGGGTACTGACCGAGGTCCTGGTTGAGGCCGGCCTCACCTTGATCGCTGAAGCCGAAAACTCCCGGAAAATGTCAAAGCTCGGCAAGGCTCGGCAAGTTAGGAATGGATTGATGGTGGCGATGCTTGCCATGCATCCGATCCGGCTGAAAAACGTTGCCGCCCTGGAAATCGGGCGCAACCTCGTTGAAATCAAAGGCTCGTGGTGGATCGTGCTGTCGGCATCTGAGACGAAAGAGGATCGTCCTGACGAGCGTCGGATCGACGATCTGCTCAAACCGGCGCTCGATCGCTATCTCAAAAAGTACAGGCCATGGCTGGCGGGAGCAGATAAATCGACCGCGGCCTTGTGGCTTTCGTCCAACGACGGAAATTCGATGACCTACGACGGCGTCGCGCGCGCTATCACTGAAACCACACGGGCCACCGTCGGCGTCGCCGTCAGCCCTCATCTGTTCCGAACCGCTACCGCTACCAGCGCTGCCATCCATGGCGGCGCTAAGCCGCATCTCGCGAGCGCGCTGCTTCATCACACTGACCACCGTGTCACCGAGGCTCACTACAATCGCGCATCAAGCTTGAGTGCAGCGCAAAGTTACCGGGAGATTATTCAAGGATACGTAAAGGATTAGCGCGGGTATTTCCCGAAAACTAGGACGCATAGGCTAGTTGGCCGCGTTTAGCTGTAGAGCTAGTCGACGTCCGGTTTGGAGCGCATAGCGGACTCAAGTCGGACATCGCGCCAGGTCCGAAAAGTGCTGCCAGGAGCGGACCTGACGACCGGAAACGCACCTCGTCGCTCACGATTCCTCGGCGACGTGTGCTTGGCGATGAGGGCGTATCGCGAGTCGACTTCTCCAGCGACGGAGGCATGAGTTGGCGCGAAACCGAGCGCGGCAAGGACGAAGGAAATATACAGTTCCCGACGATGGCGAGCGCGCGCATGGACTACAAAGCACCGATCGAGCCGAAGGATGTCGATGCATCAGAGGCGCGAACTAGGCGCGAGCTCGTCGAGTTGCTCTCGTTGAGAAGCAATAGCAGACGTCGCACCGTCGGCGAGCAGCATAAACTGAAAGACGGCGCCCTCGGGTTTGTTCGGGGCA
>WNFA01005293.1_pt1 | contig 16610 bp, 15 predicted proteins | sample 5400481 | NCBI WGS metagenome assembly WNFA01 (sample SAMN13153340, study PRJNA577476) | soil metagenome | isolation source: 120 cm saprolite under Douglas fir tree site 2 hole 1 replicate 2 | place: USA:California | collected 2015-04-18
AACTCCTTCGTCATGGCCACCCATTCACCCGCTTAAGCCTGGTCCCCACTCAAACGTCTGCGCGTAGGGTATCGATCGGAAGGAGGTAGATTTGGCCACACCCGGGCCTGGGGAAGGCGACGTTTACTTTCGCTCTCCCGGAGTTGCGACCGTAACCTGGGACGAAAGCACGTCGACAGTCCTGGTCGAGTGGGAAGGCTGGGCGGATTCGACCGAGTTCAAAACCCTGCTCGCGGCTGGAATGCGGGCTCTGGTCGATCATGGAGGGTCGAACTGGCTGGCCGACTGCAGGCGTCAGAGGACCCTTAGACCCGCCGACCAGGACTGGGGCGACAAGGTGTGGCTGCCTCGGGTAGTGGCCGTCGGCTTGAAGCGATTCGCGGTGGTCCTGCCGACCAGTCAGTTAGCCACTATGAACCTTCAGGACCGCGAGGACACAATGCGCCGAATGGGCCTGAACGTTGGATATTTCGCCACAGTCGCGGCCGCCCGGAACTGGCTTCAAACGGGCTGACCAGCCGTCTAGTGGTCTCGACCTCTGGAAACGAACCAGTCGCGCGTGTCAACTCTTTGAAAAGGCCCTTCCATTGGAAGTCGATCCATCCCATTTGACAGCGACAGACGGCTGGTCGAAATAGATCTTGTCGCGAGGGCCGTGCCACTCATGGCGACCTCAAAAATCCCTGATCGGAGCTTTGGCTCCGAGAGCCGCTAAAGCAGCTGATTTTGCTAGTCAGTGTGTTAAGTATAGGCCGCGATTTCGAGATTCTGAACGTGATAAGGCGTCAATTAAGGCCGGGGAAGCCGGCCAACCTCATTCGATAAACCTTGAGCAAGAACCAGAGGCTGCCGAACTGGGCTGATGGTTTCCTGGCCCGGACACTGGCCGGTTTCCTGGTGATCGCGGTCGCGATTGTGGTCCTACTCTCTGTGGTACTCACCGAACAGGCATCGAAAGGCCTGACCGATACGACTCAACGGTCCGTCAACAACCTGGCGATCGGAGGGTCATTACGACTCGACACGTGGTTGACAGCTCGGAAAGACGACATGTCGTTGGTGGCGGCTGCCGTCCAGGGCCACCTCGACAGCCAGGGCGCAAAGACTCTTCTGGGCCTCGGCGACTTCCTCCGCACGGACTTCGACAGCGTCCAGGTCGTTGACCCGTCGGGAAAGCTCCTATTCGAAGTTGGCTCCTCCGAGTTCCAAGCGTCTCAGCAATCCTGGTTCAAGGAGAGCCTGATTCATTCATTCGTCCCCCCGATTGCAATTCAAAACGGGGTGGTCCAGTGGGTTGTCACCGCTCGTGTTTCGGCAGACTCGGACTCGATCGCCGCTGTCGTGATCGGGGACCTGAGGGTGAACCGCCTCAGTGATGTTCTGTCTGACTTTGACACCAGCTCCACCGAGTTGCACGTGGTCAATTCCGACCACAAGGTCATCTACTCATCGGACTGGGGCGCTATCACGGACGACGCCGGACTGATCAACAAGGGAATGCTCCGTCTGTCGGAGGACAACAACGCGGTCGATAAGGCACTGGCTGGCGAGCGTGGAGCGACGCGGTTGACAGACTATCGCGGTGACGACGTCATCTCCGGCTATGCGCCGGTGGCCGGGGTCGGCTGGGCTTTGATCGCCTCCGAGCTGGCCAGCGCGGCGCTGGCGCCGGTCAACGCGCAACTGGGCCTGGCGGCCCTCATAGCTGCGCTGGCGATCGCTGTAACAGTCGCGATGGTGATAGTCATCGCTCGGTGGCTTGCCCGGCCCGTTTTGGATCTGTCGGGCGCGGCTGCGCGCGTGGTCGGCGGAGAGCTGGCAACGCGCGTCACCCCGAGTGGCGCGCGCGAGGTACGGCAGCTCGGAGAACGGTTCAACGCCATGATCGACCAGTTGGACCACCTCGTGTCGGGTCTTCGGTCTCTCAGCTCGCAGGCGTCTCAGTCCGCGAGCAAGATGTCGACGGCGGCGGAAGAGCTTGCCGCCGCCACCACCGAGCAGACCGCCGCCGCGACCGAGACGTCGGCCAGCATGGAAGAGTTGGCGAGAACCTCGACATCAATTGCAGAGACTCTTCAGCGCGTTTCAGTCCAGGCTCAAGAAACCCGGGAGAACCTGGATCAAGCGCGAGCTGACATGCAGGCGTCGGGGACGCGAACCCTGGCGCTTGCCGAGCGGGTCAACGACGTCAATGAGATCCTCGGATTGATCAACGAGATCGCGGATCAGACCAACCTTCTCGCCCTGAACGCTGCGATCGAGGCCGCTCGCGCAGGCGAAACCGGCCGCGGCTTCGCAGTGGTTGCGGACGAGGTGCGAAGACTGGCGGAACGATCCAAGTCGTCAGCCGGCAAGATCTCGAAGATCATCGAGAACGCGCGGAGCGAGAGCAATGCGACCGTCATGGCGATGGAACAGAGCACCAAGCAGATGGAGCGGGGTCTCAAGCTGCTGGAAGACGTCGTCGAGGGGTCGAGCCAGGTCCAGGTCATCACGCAACAGCAGCGATCGGCAACTGAACAGGTGCTCGAGGCGATGGAGCAGATCGCGGCGGGCAGCCGCCAGGTCTCGAACACGGCGCAAGAAATCTCCAAGGCCGCCGCCGGCCAGGCCGGCCTTGCGGCAGACATGGAGACGATGTCGAGGAACGGAACGGGGAGGTCCTAACCGTGGAGGTGCTCCTCCTGCCGGTGGGCGACGAACTGTACGCCGTTCCGATTCACAACTTCCGTGAAGTGGTCGCGGAGCCCCGAGTGACTCGGATCCCGGTTGCCCCACCGGAGGTCATGGGCCTCGTCAACGTGAGAGGCGAGATCGTGCCGCTCTTCGATGCTGCTGCACTTCTGTCCACGGGCAAGACCGCGACGGCGTCATTCGCTGCGGTGGTCGGCACAGGTTCGAGCGCGGCTGCGCTGGCGACTACCGCCGCTCCCCACAGTGAACCGTTAGGCAAAAGGGCGGGTGCATCTTCGATTCCAGGGGCAAGAGGTATCTACCGCCAGGGCGATGCGCTGGCGATCCTGCTCGACGTCGACGCGCTCCTAACGCGATTGCACCAATGACCGACCAGGACGTCGAGCCCGAGTTCAAGCAACTCTTCATTGACGATGCTCTGGCCAAGCTCAACAAAATGGGGGAACAGCTACTGGAGCTCGAGGGCAACTCGAACTCCACCGCCCTGCTGACCAGCCTGGGTCGGGACGCGCATTCCCTGAAGGGAGCCGCTGGAATGGTCGGATTCAATCGGGTGGCCAGCGTGTGCCACGCGATGGAGAATCCGCTTCAGCAGCTCAAGTCCGGCGGGCTGAAACTAACCCCAGCGGTAACGGATTCCTTGCTCGCGGTAATCGATGGTCTGCGTTCGCTGGTTCGGCAGTCGATGTCCGATGACTCGGGAGCGAAGAACGCCGACCTGGCCCAAAGCATCATCTCTCGACTGGCAGCAGGAGCCGCGTCCGGCTCAGGACCGCCGACCGCGCCGATCGCGCCTGCCGCGGATCGACCCTCGGCCGAGATTGGAGTGACCGCCGGAGTGCCTGAGTCTGCCGCCCCCGTCGCATCGAGCCATGGCCCGGACGGTTCGCTCGCGCCGGCATCGGCGAGCTCGACCATGCAGATTGCAGTTCAGAGGCTCGATCAGATCGATCGCCTGGTCACGGAGTCTGCTGCGGCGCATTTACGGATGGGACTGGTGCTGACCCAAGACTTCAAAGCCGAGCCGGAGTCTTTGCCCCAGTATCGCGAGCTCGCTCGGCTGCTCGGCCGGCTGCAAGAGGTGACCATGCGCGCCCGCATGGTGCCGTTGGCGACTATCACTCCGAGCTTGCATCGTGCCGTCCGCGACATCGCACACTTCTCCAACAAGCAGGTCCGGTGGGAAGTCGTCGGTGACGACACCGAGATCGACCGCAAAGTCCTCGAGCTCCTGCTCGATCCACTTGTCCATCTCGTGCGGAATTCGGTCGACCACGGTATCGAGACCGCCGCCGAACGCGTCTCTGCCAACAAGCCGGCAGAGGGTGTCGTGAGCCTCACCGGGATGCAGCGTGGATCCGAGATCGTGCTCTCCATCAAAGACGACGGCCACGGCATCGATGTGGCGAAGGTGCGTGCGGTGGCAGAGCGAGCGGGCATCGACACCTCAAAGATGTCCGAAACGGAGGTGCGAGATCTAATTTTCAGATCCGGACTCTCCACCGCGGCCAAGATCACGGAGATCTCTGGCCGCGGAGTCGGACTCGATGTCGTCAGGTCGAACCTACAGCTCGTTCGCGGTCACGTCGATGTCACCAGCCAACCCGGCATAGGCACCGAGTTCACGATCACTGTGCCGATCACCCTGACCATCGTGGAATGCTTGATGGTGGAATCGGCCGGCCAGACCTTCGCCATTCCGATGCACGCAGTCGTCCATCTCTTGCCTCCGGACACCAAAGAGCAGCACGTTGGCGGGCGAGCGATGGTCAATCTCGGCGAAGCCGCCGTACCCCTCGACGAGCTTTCACACACGCTCGAATTGGGCGGTCGCGATCCAGGACCGGTGGTGGTCGTGGCCAGTGGCAATACCACCTTCGCCATCCGTGTGGGTAGGCTGGTTGGTCATCGAGACCTGGTCATCAAGGGGATCGGCGCTCTTCTGCCGAGGAATGAAGTTGTGGCCGGGGCCGCGATCGAGCCAGATGGCGCAGTGGTCGTTGTGCTCGATATGGACGGAATCGCCGCACGAGTTGGCCGGATCCAAGCACTCGATCTGGCGACCGAACCATTGCGGCCCGCGCACAAACCTTCGATCCTCGTAGTCGACGACGCCCTGACTGTTCGTGAGCTTGAGCGGTCGATCCTCGAACGTTCGGGCTACTCAGTACGAACGGCCGCCAACGGGCAAGAGGCCATGGAGCTCCTATTGCGCGAGCCGAGCGACCTGGTTCTCACTGACTTTGAGATGCCGGTCATGGACGGTTTTGCCCTCATCGAAAGCATTCGTCAGCATCCACGGCTGAGCCAGACGCCGATAGTGATCCTGACATCACATGCTTCGGAGCCGGACCGTCAGAGGGGGCTGGCGGCCGGCGCCAGCGCGTACATCATCAAGAGCGGTTTTGACCAGCATGGGCTCCTGTCGCTGGTCGAGAAGCTCCTGATGGGAGGGCAAGTGTGAAACCCGTCAAGGTGTTGGTGCTCGACTCGACCGGCGACGGAAGGTCGATCGCACAACTCCTCCAAGCCGAGGGCGATATCGAGTCCATCATCGCGGAGCGCCCCCACGACGCGGCGGTGGAGATGAACATGCACGCCCCTGACGTGGTCGTGCTCGTACCCAACAGCGAAGCCGGAGCCCTCGATGCCATCGGCAAGATCATGGGTCGGCGGCCAGTGCCGATCCTCCTCTTATCGGAGCGAGGTTTTCCACGGGTGTCGATGCTGCACGCGGGAGCGCTCGATGTCATGGCTCTAGCAGAGCTCGATACCGACCGCGCAGCCGCGATCCGCCGGCGAATTCGGTCGATCAGCGAGATCCAGTTGGCGAGAGACGGCTCTCAGGGGCACCCACATGCCAGCAGTCACAGGCTCGCCGTGGTTGGCATTGCGGCTTCGACCGGCGGCCCGCAAGCGGTCGCCACCGTGCTTGCCGGATTGGACTATCTACCCGCAGCGATCCTGGTGGTCCAGCACATTCACCCGGATTTCATCGGTGGATTCCAGACGTGGATGGATCGCGAGTGTCCGCTTCCCGTCACCTTCGCCACCGACGGCCTGCCCTTGAAGAGAGGGCGCGTCTACATCGCGCCGGCCAACCTTCACCTCAAGATGGCGCCAGGCCGGAAGGTGGCCCTGGATCCCGAGCCAGAGCTCCTGCACCGGCCATCGGCCGACATGGGGGTGCTGCTCACGGGAATGGGCGACGATGGTGTCCAGGGTCTGCTCGCAATCCGACGCAGTGGCGGCCGCACCATCGCGCAGGACGAGCAGTCGTCAGCGGTTTTTGGCATGCCACGCGCGGCAGCGCAAGCTGGCGCCGCCGAACGAGTGGTACCGCTCGACAAGATTGCGGGGGCGATCATCGATGCAGTCGCCGCCCGGATCTGACATGTCCGACGCCATAACCGACATCGAAGGCCTGCTCGCCGGCCGCGTCGGGCTGCGCCTGGATCCGAGCCTCAGAGGACGACTCACGCGATGCGTTCAGGAAGAAGCGGATGCAGCCGGCCTGACCCTTGTCGAATACGCGACCAATGTGACCACCGCCTCAGAGGCGTTCCAGCGCCTGTTGAATCGCATCACCGTCCAGCAGACTGAGTTCTTTCGTGACCAGCACGTGTTCGACGCCATCGCGACCCAGGTGCTGCCCAGCATGGGCGAGCCGGTTTTTGCCTGGAGCGCCGGCTGCGCGAACGGCCAGGAGACCTACAGCTTGGCAATGCTCTTCGCCGAGTCGCATTTACGCGACTGGCGAGTGTTGGGCACCGATATCTCGACCAAGGCCTTGAACCGCGCGGCATCGGGCGTTTACTCGGAAACAGAGGTCGCGAACATCGACATCGCGCGCAGGGCCGCGCACATGACAAGAACCGGCTCTCGATGGCAGGTGCGGAACGCACTTCGCGACAGGGTTCACTTCCAGTTTCACAACCTGATCAGCGATCCCCTGCCAACACCGCTTGCTCGATGCCAGATCATCCTCTGCAGGAACGTCTTGATCTATTTCAGCTCGGGTCAGCTCGCTGCTGTGCTCGACCGGCTGGCTTCATGGTTGCATCCGGACGGTTACCTGTTCCTTGGCGGCTCGGAGTCGCTGTGGCAGCTCACCGATCGATTCCAGTTGGCGCGGGTCGGAGGGGCGTTTGCGTATCGCCTTGGGCACGGCCCTCCCGAGCGAAGGCGCGACGAACGAGCCGTTGGCGCCGAGCGTCGAAAGCCGCCCACCGTGAGTCAGCTTCTCGCGGCGGGAGAGGCGGCCGCGAACGCGAAAGACTTCACTGCGGCAGCGGAGCATTTTCGCCGAGCCACGTTCCTCGACCCAGAGCATCCGATGCATTACTTCCAACTGGCTCTCTGTCTCGAGCGAGCGGGCCACTATGAAGCCGCTCGAAGGGCCTTGAGCGACGCTCGCCACGCGATAGACCGCGGGGACACCTCGCTGCTCGAAGCGGCGCTCGAGGGCTTCCGCCCCGAGGAGCTTCTGCGGGCCATAGACGCGCGTTTGGGCATCATCCGATGATGAGCATGGTGCGGTTTCGCACCGGGCAGGGCGTGTTCCTGGTGCCGACCGAATCGGTCCTCGAGGTGCGCACGGCCGCCGAGGTGAAGCCGATGCCGGGTCAAAAACCCGGAGTCGCCGGCCTGATCGAGCGAAACGGCCGCGCTGTGACCGTGCTGACGACGTTTGGGAGCGACGGTAAGCACGTACTGCTCTTCAGTGCCGGCGGCAACAGCTTTGGGCTCATGGCGGATGAGGTCTCGGGAGTGGTCAGCGTGTCGGATCTCGACATCGAACCTGCGCCTCTGGGTCAGACTCGACCCTTGCTGGATGGGGTGGTCAAGGTAAAGACTGGCCTCGAGCTCATGGTGTCGGTGGATGCCTTGTGGCGCGAGATCCAGACCAGCGCCTAATCGCGTCGACTAGCCTCACTGTAAAAGCGGGCCAAGGGCCGGCGCCGCCTTACAGCAACGCCCGTGGCAAACGGTGGTACCAGGCGGCACTCAGCGGCACGCAGTGAATACGGAATGAGATTCCTGAACGGGGTTCATCGATCTGTTAACCGCAAGGTTTAGGGTTCGAATCCCTACTCCGGAGCCAATTTCTGAATACGAATTGGCGATCGCTGGCAAATGCCAATTGACTGACCTACAGCGGTTGTACAGCAACGGGACAGCAACGCCGATCCGAGTCCCGCCCGGTCGGGGACCTCGTCTGAGATCAGAATCGGCCTGCCAGCTCTGTCGCGAGGCACAACCTTGCGGTGCAAAACCGCAAGGTCTTCAGCTGTCGATAAGAAGCAATTCTCAGAATTCCCAGTTCAGTCTCGAAGCTAATCCTGCTTGGTCGCCGCCGCTGGACGGCTGATGTTGACCCACAACGTCCTGGTCGTATGCGGTCCCGGATTGCGGAAGCGATGCGGAAGGCTCGAATCCAGCCGGATTGCGTCGCCCGTGCGAGCGACGTGAACGCGGTCGCCGACCGTGACCTCGAGCTGGCCTTCCAGCACGAACCCGAACTCGAAACCCTGATGGTGGAGAGGCGCCCGGTTGCTCGAGGTGCCCGGCTCGTACCGGTTCTCGGCCAGCTCGTAGCCTCGCTCGGTGTCGCCGATCATGATTCGCCGATCGACACCCGGAGCGGTGCGGATGACCTCCTGGTTCTCGGCCCGGCGGATGATCGAGTGCCCGTCAGGTGGCTCCAACGAATGCAGGAACTCGGACATCTGGATCCCGTATGCGTCGGCCAATGCGTGCAGCGTGCCGATTGAGGGCGTGCTGCGCCCGCGCTCGATCATGCTCAGCATCGCGATACTGACACCCGTGCGCTGCGATACCTCGCGCAGCATCAATCCGCGCTGTTTGCGAATCGTCAGCGCCCGCTCGCCCAGCCGCCCGGAAAGCAGCTCGGGCGTCGATCGCGACCCGTTGCGGGCCATCAGGGCTCCCGTCGTGCAGTCGTCGCCGCGGGCTGCGCCGTGAGCGCGCCGTAGAGCTCTGGCCGCCGCCACTTCAAGACGCCGGGGATCGTGCGGTAGGGAGCCGGTACGATCAGCTCTTCGTCGGTGTCGCGCAGCCATCGGATGCGATCGATGTCGAGCACCGCGCTCAGGATTCCCGGCTCATGAGACTCGCACAGGACGCGCTCGGGCGAGGCGATCATCGCGATTCCTGCAGTGAGATGTGAACCGGTGGGCGGCAGCTGCAGCCCCGCCTGCCGGTACTTGCGGCCGAACTCCTCCGGGAAGAGATGCACTGTGGTAGCCGTGTACATCAGGTTTTCGATCGCCCGCGCGCGCACGAGAGTGCGCCAGTTGTCGGTGTACCCGAGCTCATCGATCAAGAGGCCGGCGTGCATCAGACAAACCTCGGCGCCCTTGAGGGCGAGGATTCGCGCAATCTCCGGCACGAAGACCTCGCTGCAGACGAGCATCGCGAGCTTGCCCCAGCCCATGTCGAAGACGGGAAATTCGTCGGCCTCCTTGTAATGAAAGTCCCAGAGGTCGCCGTTCGGGTAGATGTATGGGCCGGCCGGATGGGTGCGGTGGTACCGGCCCTTCACCGAACCATCGGCGCCGATGATCGCGGCGATGATGTGGAAGCGGTTGCTGCCAGGCTCGGTCTCCTCGGACGTGCCGGCTACGACCGCGACCTTGTTCTCCTTCGCCGCCGCTGACAGTGGTCCGATCGAATCGAATCGGCCGCGCTCGCGGTATGGCCCGGGGAAGTTCTCGGGAAACAGCAGCAGGTCACACCCGGTCGCGCCTGCCTGACGGATGAGGCTCACCGCCTCATCGAGGTTGCGCCGCTCGTCCGTCCCATACCAGGTCCGAGGTTGTGCGACTCCAAGTCTGATCTGAGTCATGTTTTCCTCCTCCTTGAGGTCATCGCGCCTCTCGCTCGTACGGCAGCCCCAGCGCTTCAGGCATGCCTACCCGGCGGCGGCGCAGGCGAGTCCAGGTGACGGTCAGCACGACCAGCGTGAACACGTAAGGCATCATGGCGAGCAGGTGCGTCGACACCGGCACCCCGACGCTCTGGAACTGGAAGTTCAGGCCGTCGACGAAGCCGAACACGAGCGCCCCGAGCAATACGACAACTGGGTTCCAGGTTCCGAAGATCACCAGCGCGATCGCGATCCAACCACGCCCGCCGGTCATCCCCTCGGCCCACGAGTGCGTGTATACGACCGAGAAGTAAGCGCCTGCGAGGCCGGCGAAGCCTCCTCCCACCATGACCGCCAGGTAGCGGATGAGAAACACAGGGACACCAGAGGCGTCTGCGGCCCCAGGGTGCTCCCCCGCTGCGCGCAGCCACAGGCCGAAGCGGGTGCGGTAGATCAAGAGCCAGATGGCGATCGCGATGAACGGTAGGGCGTACACGAAGACGTCGTGATTGAACAGGACGCTGCCGACCACGGGCAGCTGCGAGAGAACAGGGATCGGGATCGCATTGATTTCGCCGCCCGGCCGGCGGCCCGCGTAGCCGGCGCCGAGGTAGGCCGATAGCCCGGCTCCCAGGATGGTCAGCGTGAGGCCCATGACGATTTGGTTCACCCGGAGCCCGACAGTCATCAACGCGTGCACAGACGCCAGCGCCGCGCCCGCCACCACCGCCCCTGCCATCCCGAGGAATGCGTTCTGGGTGCGGACGGTCACGATGAAACCGACAACGGCACCCATGAGCATCATTCCCTCGACGCCCAGGTTCATCACGCCGGCGCGTTCGGCGAGCAGCTCGCCGAGGGCCGCGTAGGCCAGCGGAGTCCCCAACACGATCCCGACGCTTACGGAGTTGAGCCAGAAGGTCACGACCGGACTCCGGCGGTCGCCGGTTCCAGGGCGCGAGGCGCGCGCGTGAGGCGCACGCGAAAAGCGAGCGCGGCGTCGCCCGCCAGGAGAAAGACGATGATCAGCGCCTGGATGATCGTCGCAATCGGCTGCGCTACACCCGTGGTCTGGAGCGCGTAGCTGCCTACCACCAGGGTGGCGAAGAGGAATGCGGCTACCACGACACCCAGCAGCCGCCCACGTGCAAGAAAGGCGATCAGCACTCCGGTGTATCCGTAGTTGACGGAGATCCCATCCTGCAGGCGGTTGGTCACTCCGGTCAGCTCGATCGCCCCCGCGAGGCCGGCGATCGCGCCCGACAGCGCGAGCACGATGACCATCCGCCGGCTGATGTGCAGGCCGAGGTATTCGGCCGTTCGCGGATTGCCGCCCGCGACGCGGACCGAGAATCCCCAGGGCGTACGTTCCATCAGCCACCAGCACGTAACCGCGACCATGAGCGCGATCACTATCCCAACGTGCACATAGCTGCCGGGGATGACCGGCAGGACGGCGACCTCGGGCAACGCACGCGAGTAAGCGAAGCCAAATGCCTTCGGGTCGGCCCACGGACCGAAGATCAGGTGGTCCATGAGCAGGATCGCGATGTAGTTGAGGAAGAGGGTGACGATGATCTCGTTCAAGCCGATGAGCGCGCGCGGGATCGCGGCGATCGTCGCCCATGTTGCGCCGGCGAGGCAGCCGGCGAGGATCATCGCCGGGAGGACCAGCGGTCCTGGCAGCGAAGTCGCGTACAGGCCAACGCCGGTGGCGGCGGTGGCGCCGATGATGAGCTGCCCTTCGCCGCCGATGTTCCACAGACCAACACGCAGGGCCGTCGCCACGGCAAGGCCCGTGAGCACGAGCGGGCAGGCCTTGATCAGCGTGGCCTGGAGCCCGTCACTCGAGCCAAGCGAGCCCTCCCACATCGAGTTGTAGGCGTCGATCGGATCGTGGCCACCGAGGGCGAGGATCACCCCCCCCGCCACCAGCCCGAGCGCGACGGCGGCCACCGGCACAGCGATCCGCATTGCGAGCGGTGCGTTGAGGCGACGCTCGAGGTGGATGGCGACCGACACTCAGTCCGTTCCTTCGCCGCCCATGCGGAGCCCGATCTCGGCGCGGTCGAAGCTCCCTCGCGAATACTCGCCGACTACCGCCCCCTTGAAGAGGACGAGCACGCGGTCCGAGAGCTCGAGGATCTCGTCGAGGTCTTCGCTGATGACGACCACGCCCGCGCCGCGGTCACGGTGGCCAACAAGCTGGCTGCGCACCATCGCGGTCGACGCAACGTCCAGCCCGCGCGTCGGCTGGGCGGCGATGATCAGGTCCGGCTGCTCGTCCAGCTCGCGCGCTAGCAGGACGCGCTGAAGCCCGCCCCCCGAGAGGTCGGCCACCCGCGAGCCCGGGTTTTTGACTGGGATGCTGAACGCCTCGATCAAGCGTCGGGCCAACGAGGTCATGCGATGGCTCCAGATCCACAACGGGTGGCTCATCGCCGGTCGCCAGTACTGCCGCAGTGACAGGTTCTCTGACACCGACATCGAGCCCACGAGCCCGCGCTCCATGCGCGCCTCCGGGATGTAGGCGACCGCCGACGCGCTGCACATGCGCGAGCCGGCCATCGGGCGCACGATGCCGGCCGCGACCTCGGCCAGAGCGTTCTGCCCGTTGCCACTGATGCCCGCCACCCCGACAATCTCGCCGCGCCGGACCTCGAGCCCCACGCTGTCCAGCGCTCTCACACCGCGGCCCTCGACCGTGACGGACTCCAGCTTCAGCACCACCTCGCCAGGATTGCCCGCCCGGCTCCCGGGATGCTGTGCCGCGGCGTCGGAACCGATCATCAGGACGCTCATCTGCAGCGCGTCGAGCCCGGCGACCTCGCGGTCGGCCACCACCTTGCCGTGGCGCAAGATCGTGACCTCGTCTGCCACCGCGATGACCTCGCGTAGCCGGTGTGTGATGAAGATGATCGACCTCCCGCCGTCGGCGAGCTTCCGCATGGAGCTGAACAGCTCGGCCGCCTGGGGCGGGCTGAGCACTGCGGTGGGCTCATCGAGGATCAGGATGTCGAGACCGCGGTAGAGCAGCTTGAGGATCGCGAGCTGCTGCAGCTCGCCGACGCTGAGCGACCACGCGGGCGCGCCTGGGTCGAGCTGGAAGCCCGCCGCCGCTGCATGCTCCGCCACCTTTTGCTCGACCTTCCGTCCTCCCCATGAGTCCGTACCCAGGACGACGTTCTCGGTCACCGTGAACCGCGGCACGAGCCTGAAGTCCTGGTGCACGACTCCAATGCCGGCGGCAAGCGCGGCCCGAGGCGAGCCGGCTGGCAGGGGCCGGCCGCGGACCGCGACGGTCCCGGAGTCGGGACGGTACTGTCCGCACAGGACCGAGATCAGGGTCGTCTTGCCGGCGCCGTTCTCGCCCAGCAGGGCGCGAATCTCGCCTGCCTTCAGCGTCAGGTCGACGTGGTCGTTGGCGACGCGGTCGCCGAACGACTTGATGATTCCCCTGACCTCCAGGACGGTTGCCGCGGGCTCGGAGGCGGCTCCCGGGTCCGGAGCCGCCCCCGCGGTAGCTCGACTTGTCAGCACCTCATTCTCGGTGCCTACTGGCTGACCTTGCCGTCCACTCCCTTCACGAAGAAGGTGCTCTTGGTGTAGATGTCGCCGACCGTCCATGTGGTGCCGGACGGGATCTGCAGCTTGCCCGTGTTGTCGTAAATGGGACCGGTGAAGACCTTGATCTTGCCGCTCTTCAGGTCGGCGATAACCTGGGCCACCTTGGCCTGGACATCGGCCGTGACGGCCGGGTTGACAGGGCCGACGGCGATGAGCCCGGACTCGAGGTCGCCCGAGTAGTCGTCGGCCTTCCACGTGCCGTTCTGGAGCGCGGTCACCTGATCGATCGCGTACTTGCTCCAGTCGTAGTAGGTGCCGGTCAGGTACGCAGTGGGGGAGACGTCGTGCGTGTCCGCCTCCGAGCCGACGCTGTAGATGTGAGCCGCGGCCGAGGCGAGCAATGTCGCGGTGGAGTCCTCATGCTGCGCGGTCACATCGGCGCCGAACTGGATAAGCGAGTTGGCAGCGGCCGTCTCGGTCGGCGGGTCATACCACGTGTTGGTGACGGTGACCTTGACGATGGCCTTTGGGTTCGCCATCTGGACGCCGAGCGCGAATCCGTTGATGCCGGCGACCACCGACGGAATGGTGTGCGCGGCCACGAATCCGATCTTGCCGCTCTTCGAGACAAGGCCTGCGGCCACGCCGGTGGCGAAGCGCGCCTCCCAGAGGTTGCCGTACACCGTCGACACGTTGTCGAGGTGAGGCTGCGTGTTCGGCCCGATGCCGATGAATTTCACGTCGGGATGCTTCTTCGCCTCCTGCGTCGTGAAGGCTTGGTATCCGAACGCAGTCGCGAAGATCATCTTGTTGCCTTTGCGGATGAGGTCCTCGTAAACGGGGAGGACGTCAGCGCTTTCGGCGATGGGCCCGACAGCGGTCGTCTGCACGCCGAGCTGCGTCTCGAGCGCCTGCCGCGCGCGGTCCCACTGCAGCGTCCAGCCGGACCCGTTGACCGGGTCGACCCAGATGAAGGCGACCTTCAGCTTGGTAGTTCCGGTGGCGGTGGTGCTACTGCCGCATGCGCCGACCACGAAAGCCACCGCCAGGGATAGAGCTACGATCCTGGCGAATCTCATGCTCACAAGCCTCCCTCTGAACTCACGCAAATCTGATGCCAGCGTCGAACGTGATTCTTAGCACGCTTCAGTGGGGCTGTAAAGCACAACGGTCGCTCGATACGCGGGACCGCCTGAGTTTCAGCCTCACCGATAATGGCTGAGAGCGCTCTCTTCCGGCCCGGACGCATCGGCGCGATCGAGACCGCCAACCGAATCGTGCGTGCCGGTACTTCCGAGACCGCGTCCGGTGACAGCGGCGAGATCACGGATCACCTCCTCGAGATTTACGAGAATCTGGCGCGCAACCGCGTCGGTCTGATCCTGAGCGGCCACATGTTCTGTCACTCCCGCGGGCGCTACGCCACGCGGCAGACCGGTATCCATGACGACGCGTTGCTCCCAGGCCTGACCCGCCTTACGTCGGCGGTGCACCGTCACCACGGCAAGGTGTTCGCGCAGCTGGCGCACGCCGGCAGTCAGTCCAGGGTGCCCGAGAACCGCCCACTCGCTCCGTCGCCCGTGCCCAACTCGCTCACAGGCCGCATGGTGGAGGCCGCAACCGCAGCGGAGATCGCCGAGGTGATTGAGGCCTTCGCCGCCGGCGCACGCCGGGCGGTGCGCGCCGGTTTCGACGGGGTGCACATCCACGCCGCCAACGGTTACCTGATCAGCGAGTTCTCCTCGCCCCTGACCAACCGCCGCGAAGACGAGTGGGGCGGTTCGCCGCAGGCGCGCGATCGGTTCGTCCTCGAGGTGCTCAAGGCGGTACGGCGCGAGGTGCCCGCGGGCATCGCCGTCACTGTGAAGCTCGGTTTGCAGGACGCCGTACCCGGGGGCATGGCGCTAGACGAGGGCGTACGCCGGGGTGAGGCGCTGGCGGCCGCCGGCGCGGATGCGATCGAGGTCTCGTGCAACGCGATGCGCCTGCCCAGCGATTCGGCGAAAGAGTACGTGGCAGTCGGACCCGGTCGAGCCCTGGGCGACTTGCTGCTGCACCGCCTGCTATCGGCGCCTCACCCTGAGGCTTACTTCCTGCCTGCCGCGCGGGAGCTACGCAAGGGCACGAGAGTGCCGATCATCCTCGTCGGTGGGATGCGCCTGCCGAAGACCATGGAGACGATCCTCGAGCGTGGCGAGGCGGACTTCGTCGCCATGGCGAGGCCCTTCATCCGCGAGCCCGACCTGGTCGTGAAGCTGGCGCAGGGTCGCCGTGGCCCGGTCGAATGTACGTCGTGCAACCTGTGCCTGATGCATGAGTCGCACCACTCGCTGCGGTGCTGGCGCGTGCCGAGGCGTCGGCTGCTCGAACACGCCATCTTTCGGCTACGCGGCGGATTGCGCGAGGCGCACCGCCCGCACAGCTCCTGATGAGCCAGGTCGCCCTAGTCGTTCAGGAACGCAACGATGCGGCAGGGTGACGCCTCGCCGCCTTCGATAGGAATCGGAAACGCGCCGATGAGGCAGCGCTTGTTCAGCGCGTGCTCCACGTCACCGCCGAGGTTCTCGACGTGGGTGATCCCGGCGCGGAACGGCACGCGGTGCATCACAAACAGATCGGACTCGGGCCAGATCTCCTCGACCTTCTTGCCCATGCGCCTCTCGTACTCGCGAGTGGCGTCGGGCCGCTTGGTGCGAATGGTGGTGTTCATCGGATGATCGCCAGAGCCGCAGTCGACGGCCGTCCAGGCGAGCTGCATCTCGACGATCCACTCCGCGAGGTCGCGGCCGCCGCCCGGGTGGCGAAGGAAGTAGCGCTCCTCGTCCTCCTCAGGCCTTCCGTTGTAAAAGCGGTGCCAGCCGGTGTGGAAAACGACGATGTCGCCTTTCTTCACCTCCATTCGGTCGGTGACCTGCTTGGGGGTGATAACAGACCAGTCGTCCATCTCGTCTGACAGGTCGACGATGACGCCTTCGCGGCACAGCGTCGTAAGCGGCACCGATGCGATGTCCTTGCCACCAGACACGATGTGCATCTCGCCGTCGAAATGCGTGCCGGCGTGCAATGGGGTCTCGAGGAACTGGGAAACGATGCCATTGGTCGCGTGGCGCTGGATGTAGCTGAGCTTGGGTGAGGGATATCCCACCCAGCCGGGGGTGTGGATCGAGAAGGTGTGCGTGAGGTCGATGAGCTTCATAACGTCCTGCTCCTTTGACAGGCCACCCAATTAGTAATACAAATCACCAATATCGGCAAGCCGGGATGAGCAAGTCCACGGATACGATCATGGTCGTGGAGCTGCACGGCATCGGCACGTCGCCGCTGCGCAAGGAAGACTGGCCCTGACTTGCTGATCGACGTCCACTCTCATTACATGCCGCGCTCGCTGGCGCGGGCCCTCGAGAGGCGAACGGCGCCGCCGCGGACGATCTCACGTGACGGCAAGCCTTTCATCGAATAC
>WNFA01006182.1_pt1 | contig 16610 bp, 13 predicted proteins | sample 5400481 | NCBI WGS metagenome assembly WNFA01 (sample SAMN13153340, study PRJNA577476) | soil metagenome | isolation source: 120 cm saprolite under Douglas fir tree site 2 hole 1 replicate 2 | place: USA:California | collected 2015-04-18
AACCGAACGCAACTGCGCGAGGAATGGGTGGGCAGTATTTCTCAGACGCGCCTGCTCACGGCAATGACGAAAGAAGAAATTTTTGCGGAAGCTACGTCGGTGTACGACAGTTACGTGGAAGCTCTCGAGACGGAGACTTTTGAAGCGCTGCAAGCTTACGCGCGAAATCTCTCGGAACGCATCATTCCTCGAGGCGTCGAGACGCACGAAGTCGTGGGAATCGTGCTGTTATTGCGCGACGTACTGGCGCGCTCCCTCTTCGCAAAGTACCAGACAGATTTCAAGAAATTGAATCGCATTTTGGATGCGTATGAACCAGCGGCCAACCGCATTGCCAACACCGTAGCGGTCGGATTCGTGCAAGAGCGCGAGCGCGTCATCCGCCAGCAACAGGAAGCTATCCGCGAACTTTCAACTCCTGTTTTGCAAGTCCGTGAGCGGCTGCTGATTCTTCCCATCATCGGGGTCATTGACCCACAACGGGCCCGGCAATTGACGGAGCAGCTGCTTCGCGGAATTCGGACCAACCGCGCCAAAGTGGTGGTGATTGACATCACCGGTGTGGCGGCGATGGACGTCACGGTGGCGAACCACCTAGTACAAACGGTGGAGGCTTCGCGGCTACTAGGCGCGACGGTCATTGTCACAGGGCTTTCGCCAGAGATCGCGCAGACACTGGTGACGATTGGCGTGGACTTGGGGAAAATGAATACGGTGGGCGACCTGCAGGGCGGCATTGAGCAAGCGGAAAGACTATTGGGATACAAGGTGGCGACGTTAGCGGAGCCGGAGACGCGTTAAGCAGATCGGAGGAAGGGCCGCGTGGAAGTCCCGATTCTCAAACAGGGAGCGTTTCTTATCGCAACCTTTCAAGCCGCGCTTTCGGACGCGGACCTGAATCAACTGCGAATGGGCTTAGTGCAGCAAGTCGTGAAACTTCGCTCTCGCGGAGTCATCGTGGATGTCACAGCGATGGATGTAATGGATTCGTTTGCATCGCGGACGCTCCGGGAAATCGCGCACATGATCCGGCTGCGAGGTGCGGAAACGGTTATCGTCGGGATTCAACCGGAAGTGGCTTTTGCGATGGTACAACTCGGATTGACGCTTGAAGACGTCACTACGGCGCTTGACTTGGAAGAAGGGCTGGCGTACTTGAACGAAAAATTCAAGAACACGCATTAAGAGAGAGCCATGGTGGCGTCTCCAGAAATCCGAGTGGCAATTAATTCGGACCCGGATATTGTCATAGCCCGCCAAAAGGGCCGGGCCAGAGCCGTAGAACTGGGGTTTTCCTCGGGTGATGCCACACTCATTGCCACAGCAATTTCCGAACTTGCTCGCAACATCGTGGCCTACGCCAAAAAAGGTGTGATCACTCTGCAGGTCGTAAATGGGTCTAATCGTCAAGGCATTGCGGTGACGGCGAGCGATGATGGCCCCGGAATCCCTGATATTCGTCAAGCATTGCGTGACGGCTTCTCCACTTCCGGAAGTCTAGGGCTTGGGCTGCCGGGAGTGCGGCGCTTGATGGACGAATTTGAAATCACCTCGCAACCCGGCCGAGGGACAACTGTGGTGGTGAAAAAATGGAGACAATAAAAGAGCCGATGGTGGAATACGGCGTGGCCAAGCTCGCCCTTCCAGGCCAGGGTGAGTCGGGCGACCACCATGTGGTCCGCTGCAACCGAAATGGAGTGCTCATTGCCGCCATCGACGGCATCGGCCACGGCGAAGAGGCGGCGGACGCCGCGAAACTGGCGGCTTCCATTCTTAATGCCAGTGTCGACGAACCGATTATTTCCCTGGTGGAACAGTGTCATGAGCAACTTCGGCCAACCCGGGGCGTTGTTTTGAGCGTTGCATCCATTGACCCAGCGCATGGAATGATGACTTGGATTGGTGTCGGAAACGTTCAAGGAGTATTGATGCGCGCTGACACGAAAAATGGAAATCCGCAAGAAACGCTTCTTCTGCGTTCGGGAGTTGTAGGATCCCGATTGCCGCCCCTGCAAGCCACGGTAATCCCTGTGGCTAAGGATGACACACTTTTTTTTGTGACGGATGGCGTTAGCGGTAATTTTGTCGAAAACCTTCCCGTTTTGGGAAACCCACAGAGAGCAGCGGACAGGATTCTCGAACGATACCGGATCGGGACCGATGACGCACTGGTATTAATCGCCCGATTGGTAGGAATTCGAACGTGAAGATGGCCACACAACGCAAGCCAAAAGCGCAAGCAAGATTTGAGGACGAATACGCTTCGTTCTTGCGTGAGTACGCGGCAGGCGGCGGCGAAGTCGCGCTAGGCAAAGCGTATGAGCTGGGGCGGCGAGGACTTGCTGAGGGGAAGAGCTTGGTGGAGATTGCTTCCCTGCACCATGAGGCCGTACAAGGATTGATTAGGGAAGAAAAAGACGAGGAACTTCGCAAGAGTTTGCTCCAGACGAGCGGCGACTTCCTTGCGGAATGCCTATCTCCGTACGAGATGGCGCACCGGGGATTTCAGGATGCAGTGAAGGCCTTGCGCCAGCTTAACGAGACGCTGGAGGAAGAAATCAAACGCATCGCGTACGCGGTGCACGACGAAGCTGGGCAACTGTTAGTCGCCGTGCACCTTGCGCTAGCCGAAGTAGCTCCGGAATTACCGCAGCCCCAACAAGCGCGGGTCGGACAGATTAAGGAATTGTTGAACCAAGTTGAAAAACACTTGCGCCGGTATTCGCACGAACTCCGCCCCACGATCCTGGATGATCTCGGCTGGATTCCCGCAATCCGTTTTCTTGCGGAGGGAGTTTCAACCAGAGCCGGTGTGCCAATCCACATTGAAGCGACCATTTCCGAACGGCTGACCGGCCCAGTGGAGACGGCACTGTATCGAACCGTGCAAGAAGGATTGACCAATGCGGTTAAGCATGCGAAGGCAAGGAATATCTGGATTCGCGCGTGGAAAGAGAGAGACGCATTGTGTTGTTCGATCCGGGATGATGGAGCGGGTTTTGACCCCCGCCACGTTCAAACGGAACCGAACCGCAAAGGGATAGGATTAATTGCCATGCAAGAGCGAATGAGCGCAATCGGAGGCACCCTCCTCGTCGAATCCTGCCCTGGACGGGGAACAGAGATTTCGGTAAGAGTCCCATTGGAGGCTGACCATGCCAGTACGCGTCGTGCTCGCTGATGACCATGTTCTGGTACGCCAGAGCCTGAAGGCGTTGTTGGAGCGGGAGAACTTTCAGGTTGTTGCCGAAGCATCCGATGGACAGGAGGCCGTTCGCCTGTCGGAATCGCTCCACCCAGATATCGCGGTCATTGATATCAGCATGCCAATACTGAACGGCATTGATGCGGTTCGTGAATTGGCCCGCTCATGCCCGAAGACGAAAGCGATTCTTTTGACACAGCATGAAGAGGATCAATATATCCGACAGGCGCTCGAAGCTGGAGTGAAAGGATATGTCTTGAAGAACCAGGCAGCTAGCGACCTCATTCACGCCATTCAGCAAGTCTCGCGGGGCCAGTTCTATTTGAGTCCTGGCGTATCGCGGGCAGTTGTGGAGGCCTACCGCACAAAGTCGGATAGCCCTTCCGATCCCCTGACGGCGCGTGAGCGCCAAGTGTTGCAATTGATTGCCGAGGGGAAATCGACCAAGGATGCCGCCTCACTTCTGGGTATCAGCGTGAAGACCGCCGAATCGCATCGCATGAGGCTGATGCAGAAGCTGGATATTCACGAAACAGCAAGTCTTGTGCGCTACGCGGTGCGCCGCGGCTTGATACAGCCCTGAATCGAAGATTTCACCGCAAAACTCCCACGTCTCTCGCCCCTTCTCCCACCCTGGCTGCGACGGGTAGGGTCTTTACCGTAGTAGGAAGAGAGGAAACTACCCGATTGCCCGGGGCGCAGCAATTTCCTAACCTGCTCTGGAATGATGCGTACACGGGTCTTGCTTGCGGACGATCATGGGCTAATCCGGCAGGGGCTGAAGTCGTTGTTGGAAGGACAAGGATTTCAAGTGGTCGGCGAGGCCTCGGACGGACACGAAGTGCTGCGTGCGGCGGAAAAGACCCATCCTGATGTAGCAATCCTTGATATCCGCATGCCAGTTCTAAACGGTGTGGATGCCACTCGCGAGCTGAAGAAGTCATCGCCGAACACTAAGATCATTATTCTCACGCAACATGACGAAAATCAGTATGTCACCGAGGCTCTCCAGGCCGGCGCGAAGGGCTACGTGTTGAAAAGCCAAGGAGCGGAAGATTTGGTCCACGCGATACGCGAAGTGTGCCGCGGAGCCGTCTATCTCAGCCCAAGCATCTCGCAAACTGTAGTGGGAGCTTATCTCTCCAAGGGTACCGTTTCATCCGACGCGTTGTCTGGACGGGAGCGCCAAGTTCTCCAATTGGTTGGTGAAGGAAAGTCGACCAAGGACATCGCTATGCAGCTAGGGATCAGCGTGAAGACCGCTGAATCCCGCAGGGCAAGACTGATGAAAAAGCTCGATATTCATGAAACCGCAAGCTTGGTGCGCTACGCCATTCGTCGGGGTTTGATCCAGGCCTAACCGCCTTCACACCAGCATTCGCCCCAAACCGTTATCGGTCCAAACGGTTCGGTTTCCAGTCAACGGCGATCGACCAGTGAAATCCTGGAGCCGAGAGTGGGAGTTGAACCCACGACCTGCCGATTGCGATTCAGAAACCTAAGTGCCATATGTTTCAGGCGGTTTCCCAAATCGACAGTACACAGAAACAGGCGCATGTAGGCCCCGTTGTTACGAAGGATGTTACGAAGAATTCAGTATCTCGAGGGATGAGTCGGTCGCGAGGTTGGGAGTCATCCCATGTAATGAGCTCTGAGTAATGCTTTTTGTCACTGGCGAGGGATCTTGATGGAAGTTGTGGACTTGATTTCCGTAAGCGCACTGCAACTGTAGCGGTTTCAGGAAGATAAGAGACTGCTGCCGGATCATCTCCTGCACCAGCCTCGCTACTGATCGGGTCTTTAACCCAGAGGAATAGAGGAAACAACCCGATTGCCTGGGTTCGAGGCATTTCTTAACCTGCCCGCGAACGATGTTCACGCGCATTTTACTTGCCGATGATCATACCCTGATCCGCCGGGGACTGAGGGCATTATTGGAAAACAAGGATTCCAAGTGGTTTCTGAGACTTCGGATGGACAAGAAGCATTGCGCTCGGTAAAAAAAGACCCAACCTGATGTGGCAATCATGGACATCAGGATGCCGGTCTTGAATGCCGTGGACGCCGCTCGCGAACTGAAGAAATCATCGCCGAAGACAAAGGTAATTCCTCTTACTCAGCATGACGAAGATCAGTATGTCACGGACGCTTTGCGCGCCGGAGTCAAAGGATATGTCCTAAAGAGCCAGGCGGCAGACGATCTCGTCCACGCGATACAAGAAGTCTGTCGCGGCTCTGTCTATCTTAGCCCGAACATATCGGGCGCTGTCGTTGATGCTTACCTGTCTAAGACCTATGTTTCGACCGACCCTCTCTCAGGAGGTGAGCGTCAAGATCTACAATTAGTCGGTGAAGGAAAGTCCACGAAAGACATCGCGGCACACCTGGGGATAAGTGTAAAAACCGCCGAGTCGCACAGAACAAGACTGATGAAGAAGCTTCGATATTCATGAAACTGCAAGTTTGGTTCGCTACGCGATTCGGCATGGTTTAATCCAGGCCTAACACCACACCACCCCCAAGAGGTTTGCCTGCAGACAGTTCTGAGTCGTTTCACGAAGTTGAAATGGGTAATTCACCGGATTGAAAGCATTTGTCAACTGGCTATGCTGCAACCAGAGGAGCGGGCCGCCTCCGTGCTCAGAGCCCCACCTCAACCACCCCAACTACCGAGCTGCCCTGACACGGAGGCGGCCCAAACTCACAGCGTTGGAGAGGAATTCAGCGGACACGGGAAGAAAGACATCATCGCTGAAATTCTTATTGGTTCCCGTAACTTTTCTGCACCCTCCAGCCGGGTGCAGGTTAAGGGAACCCGACTTGGAAGGTCATTTCGCAAATGGCTGCGCGGTCCGGAAGACTTGAGAAACGAACGCGGCTGACTGTCCCAATGCAGATTTCCAGCCTTCAGCACCCGACTGCTACAGAGCGGACGACGACGGAAAACGTGTGCTCTCTGGGAGTGCGCCTCTTGATGCAGCGGCCTGAGGAGTTGAATGAACGATTGTTGATCAGGTCCCTGGATGGAGAACTGCAGACCCTCGCGCGAGTAGTTTATTGCCAGCGGCTCTCAGATGTGTGTTTTGGGGTGGGATTGCAATTCCAACAGAGTGTCGGCAACTGGCTGAGAAAGTTGCTCTCTAAGTTTGAGCGGTGATCTAGCGGGAATCCACGCCGCCTCAGCAATCTCACAAAAAAACTAAACGCTATCTGTGCGACTTCACCTGCTCCAACTATAACCGCTTCTGTAGAGCACCCGCCCGCTAGGGTCGGGTGCTGCTCCAGACTCGGCAAGCGGAGCGCGTTGATGGGGTGAAGGTTACTGTTCGAAAATCAAGATGGCCGGGTTTGTATCGCTTATGGAGGCCACAACGAACTTCGAAGAGGAAATCACGTATATGACGCCATTGCCGCCAATGTTCCCTGCGATGGTTCCCCTTCCATTTGTTGGGGATGAGGAGATGAAGTATGTAGCGTTGACCGATTCGCCCAAAGTCGGCCCGCTGGGAGCGCCGATATCCTCGGTGCCTATGATACTGCCGGTCGGGATAGCGCCATTTGCAGTAAACTTTACTGAGCTGGATCCACCACCGCAGTTCTGGTCATATGTGAGGTTGGCGATCCCTACGCCATTGGTCGAGAGCAGGCCGGCGATCACATTCGCTGCCGCATTTGCTCCCCCAGGGCAGATCGTGCGTCCCGTAAGGTACATCACCGTATTTCCATTCAGCGAAGTGCTGGAGAATCCGCCCACGGGGGTCTGTTGCTGGAGGAGCATACCGTTTAGCAGCGGGGTCAAAGGCGAGACAACATCCATTTCCATGGCAAACAACTTTCCGGCGTTAACGACGTAAAAGACAAAGTCAAGGTTCTGCGGCGCTCCGCCGAGCAAGGCAGGGAGGTTGATTATTCCGCGCCCGGTCGCCGTGTCGGTCACCATGTAACTCGCGGCGAACACATCTAAGGTCGTGAATGTCCCTGATTGGTTGGCGTCCGCGGCCCCGTTGCTGAGCATTCCGGATCCGTTTGCGGTAAAACGGCCCGCAATCGCCGTACGATTGTTTGACTGGTCGAAGCCGACAACGCCAAACGCATAGTCGCCCGTGATTTTGGCCGTGCTATATGCAGTGGTGTCCACCTTCTCCACAGTCCCGGAGCCGACTGTGCCGTGTCCTCCGCCGGCATCGATCTCGACAAGCTTGGCATTGCCATTAGCCATCATGGCGAAGGCCAGCGTCCCGCCGCCCGGAATGTTCAGGTTCATCACACCCCTGTTGTCCATGCCGATCGAATAGGTTCCGGTAAACGTTTGAGCCACCGCCTTTTCCATAGCGCCTACGCCGTTGGCGTCAAGTTCGCCGTTCGTCAGATTTCCGGCACCATCCGCAGTGAACCTGCCGACAGCAGTAAAGGGAGTCGAGGCACCGCTGCCTCCGGTGGTCATTCCGTTGAAGCTAAATGCGTAGTCGCCCTTGAGCGCTGCGTTATTCACACCCGAAGTTCCTTGGGCTCGCACTGCAGAAGAGAAAACCAACCCAAAACACAACATGAGCAGAACATTCAGCTTTCGCATACTTTCCTCTTTCCTCTCTTCGCTGACTCGATGACTGGATGGAACTTTTTCGCTCTAAACCAGCGATCCATCGCGCTTCAACTGAATCGCGCTCTCCCTCCGCTAAGTAGCGCCTGTGATGTTCAAACGCAATCGGGCGGATACTGGAAAACTTCATCAGGGAAATGCTTAAACGGCGTTTACACGACCACAAACAAGATGGGATGAGCGAGTCGGCTGCGCTCACCGTGCGATCAGAGAAATCTTAGGGACAGCGGCCAGCTCAGAACCGAGTGTCTTGCCATTTCTAATCCACCAGGTGACTTTGAAGGGCGTAGCGAATTAGTTCCGCATTTGTTTTCATTCCGGTCTTCTTTAGAATCCGCGCGCGATAGGTGCTGACTGTCTTCACGCTAAGGGAAAGCTCCTCGGCTATTCCTTTGACAGTCTTCCCGGAAGCAATCATCCGCAATACTTGGAACTCGCGGTCCGACAAGAGTTCGTAAAGTTGTACATTGGATCCTTTTTTCTGATCAACGGCTAGCTTCTCGGTGAAAGTTGCGCCAACGCGCCGTCCGCCTCCCACTATTTTCTTAATCGCTACTTTTAGCTCGTCCGGCGAACAATCTTTAGTCAAGCAGCCAGCCGCAGAGGCTTCGAGTGTCGGTCGCGCAAATTGCTCAGGGTGCATGCTCAAAAGAAGAATCGGCAATTTGGGTCGCAAACGCTTTAAGTCATCCAAGACGGCGAGTCCGCCCCCGGGAATTTTCATATCCAGGATGATTACATCCCAGTCTCGGCGATGCACATGCTCAAGCGCCTCCTGGGCTGTTCTTGCTTCGCCAAAGGTCACTCTGGAGAATGCTTCTGCCAGAGTCTCCTTCAGTCCCCGGCGAAATAATGCAAGGCCGTCAGCAATCAGAACTCTCATTGTGAGTTTTCTTGCGGGCTTTAGCGCGGCAAGGAAAGCTCTGCATCTTCCTTGCGAGATGGGCGCCAAAATAGGAAGCTTTCCTTGCAACTGCTTCAGATTCAAGCAGTTGCTGCCAAGTAGGTCATCGGCGCCTCAGTCGAACGTGTAGGAATAGGGAGCACTACCCGTTCAGGCAAGCAACGTCCATGCCCAATTCTTGGACCTGTGACCAGTTGAACCGCATCGGCGGAGCGGCTCAGACTCACTCCTAGGAGTTCTGGTAGTCATAAAACCCCGGGATGCTGCTCTCGACCGTGCTGTTCTTCCTCCTCTCCACGAAACGAGCCAACTGCCGGGGCAAGAAACAGAGGGAGAGAACGGTGCGTCAATATTGCCTAGCTTTATTGGTTTTGGTATTTGCGACTTTGAATGGCGGGTGCGCCGGACTTGTTTCCGGAACAAACGGCGGAGCCTTGGCGACACCCTCCGTTGCGACGGAGCCGACGGACCAAACGGTTACTGTGGGTCAAACCGCCACCTTCAGTGTTGTTGCTGCGGGCTCTGCCCCGTTGAACTATCAGTGGAATAAGAATGGGACTGCTATTACCAGCGCAACGTCCGCTAGCTACACGACGCCTGCAACGATCGCCTCTGACGATGGGGCACAGTTCACGGCGCTGATTAGCAACAAGGTGGGGAGAGTAACCAGCAACCCCGTCTCACTCCATGTAAAGGTGCGGGTAGCCCCATCGATCACAACACAGCCAGCCAACCAAACCGTGACCGCCGGCCAGACCGCGACGTTCACGGTCCTAGCCAGCGGCATGGCGCCGCTGAGTTACCAGTGGCTGAAGAATGGGGCCAACGTAGCGGGCGCGACTTCGTCGAGTTATACGACGCCCTTAACGACTACGGCCGATGGCGGCTCGACGTTTAATGTGGTTGTGAGTAACACAGCTGGAACTGCGACGAGCAATGCAGCCACGCTGACCGTGAATGCCGCTTCGGTAGCGCCAACGATCACCACGCAGCCGGTAAGTCAGGCCGTGACGGCAGGCCAAACAGCAACGTTCTCAGAAGTAGCCACGGGCACGACGCCGCTGAGTTACCAGTGGCTGAAGAACGGAGCGAACATCGCGGGCGCGACTTCGTCGAGTTATACGACGCCCTTAACGACTACGGCCGATGGCGGCTCGACGTTTAATGTGGTTGTGAGTAACACAGCCGGAACCGCGACGAGCAATGCGGCCACACTGACCGTGAATGCTGCTCCGGTGGCGCCAACAATCACCACGCAGCCAGCGAATCAGACCGTGACGGCGGGCCAGACAGCAACTTTCATCGTGGTGGCCAGCGGCACGGCGCCGCTGAACCACCAGTGGCAGAAGAACGGGGCAAACATCGCTGGCGCGACTTCGTCCAGCTATACCACCCCCGCGACAATCAGCTTCGACAACGGAACGCGGTTCACGGTGGTGGTCAGCAACAGCACTGGAAGCGTGACTAGCAGCGCGGCTACCCTCACGGTGAATGCTGCACCGGTGGCCCCTTCAATCACAACTCAACCCTTAAGCCAAACTGTGACGGGTGGCCAAACAGCAACATTCTCAGTAACTGCGACGGGCACATCACCTCTCGGCTATCAGTGGAGTAAGAATGGAACAGCTATCAGCGGCGCAATTTCTGCGAGCTACATGACTCCCCCCACAACCGCGACGGATAACGGCGCACAATTCACCGTGGTGGTTAGCAACTCCGTAGGGAGCGTCACGAGCAACGCTGGCACTCTCACAGTGAATGCCGCAACATACTTGCTCAATGCCAACCCAACAACTATAAATTTTGGGAACGTCAATACCGGCTCTAGCAGCAGTCTATCTGTGACACTCACGAACTCCGGCAATTCCAGCGTGACGATTTCGAGCGTCAATTTTACTGGTGCGGGCTTCACTGCCAGTGGGGTGCTTGCCGGAACAATTCTGAATGCCGGACGGTCTGCTACTTTGACAGTGAATTTTGCTCCAGCAGGCGCGGGGAGTGTGACGGGCAACGTCTCCGTGGCAAGCAATGCCACGAACTCTCCTACGGTGATCCCGGTAAGTGGAAGTGGTGTACAACAGAGCGCAGCCTTTCCAGTCTTGGTCATGTCTAGTCTTCTCAGAGTAGGGCAAGCTGATTCTCCTGGTACCACCTCCTCGATAGCTTTGTCGGGTGCCCGCGGGGAAACTGTCGACGCGCAGGTCATTGTGCAAGGACCGGCCGGTGGCTTGACCAACGTGAACCTCAGCACCTCGGGGTTGACGGGTCCAGGTGGTGCGACGATTGCGGCATCGAGCGTCACGCTCTACCGCGAGTACTACATCGCTGTGACCGGCACCGCCAATTACGGTGGCGGGAGCAATCCACCTCTCGGTTCGGGCACTTACTCTGAGCCGCTCATTCCTTTCAATGATCCCGAAACGGGTTCGCCGCTGTGCGGAACAGGGGCGGTCCTGAAAGCTTGCAATGCCAGTGTTGGCGCCGGCCAGAATCAACCCTACTGGATCGACATTTCCGTGCCCCATGGCGCTACCAACGTTCCGCCAGGAACCTACACCGGCAACATTTTCGTCACTTCCGATCAGGGCAACGCCACAGTTCCCGTCACGCTGACGGTTTGGAACTTTGGACTTCCTGTGCAGCCCTCGGAACTTTCCCTCTGGACCCTGTGGCCGCCCGGCCCCGGCAACACCACAACCACCTTGGCGCAAGCCCTGATGCGCAACAAGGTCATGGGCTGGTACGACGTCGCCACAAATGCGTCCTCCGACATCACCAATTTCGGCCTCAACCGCTCCGGACTCGACAGCTACTACTTCATCGGCATTCAGTGCAATGGTTCTTACAGCAGCATTCCTTCGACCAGCCAGATTAATGCGGCCGGGGCCAATTTTCCGGCAGGGCTAGGGCTGGACTTCTACCTCGCCGACGAATTGAATGGCTGCGCCGGCGATTACACGCCCATCAAAACCATGGCTGCCAACGCCCACGCTGCTAATCGCAGCGTCAAGACCATGATGACCGTCAACACCACAGACCCAAATCTATACGGCGCCATCGACCACTGGGTGCTGCTCGACTCCGTGCAGCAATGGCCCGCTCTGCCGTTTACGGGCGGGGGCGATCTCTGGAGCTACACCAGTTGTAACGCGGGCTTCGGCAACACACCCGAATGGATGGTGGACTATCCGCCGATCAACGAACGCATCCAAGCAGGGTTCTTGAACTGGACGCAAGGAGCGACCGGGATCCTTTACTACCGCTCCGACGGTTGGACTGCCGGAAACGCTATCGGCAGTTGGAACAACGTGGACACGACTGCGTGTGGTGGCGGCCTGGGCAGACCGGGCGATGGAATATTCCTATATCCGCCAGCTCCCATTGCTTCCACGGAATCCGCTCCCGGGATTCGTCTGAAGGCCATCCGCGACGGCATCCAGGACTACGAATACGCCCAGATTCTCGCCAACTTGGGCCAAGTCTCGTTCTTGAATCCAATCATTCTGCCCATCGCCACAAGCTGGGCCAACTGGACTCACAGCACAACTGCCCTAGAAGGGGCGCGCCTGCAACTAGGCCAACAACTCAATCTCCTTGCCCCGCCAGGCTTCTGAAGCACTGGCCGGACTTGCCGCCAATTCAGCTTGGAATTCGCTCGCGAGCTGTCCCATCGTCAAGCATCTCAAGTCCTCGTTGCGCACGAGCTTGCCAAGCTCTTCGAGAAAAGGCGCTACCACGTTTTCCAGCCGTGGCAACTCCGGATAAAGGTTTTCCGGGTGGAACCACACGTGGAAAACCCCGCCGCTTCGTAGCACGCGTTCCAATCCTTTTCTCAGCCGCCGCAAACGAATCGCGTCAGGTATGTACTTCCGCCAGCCAGCCGCGCAGCGGATCATGAGCGATCCTGGAATCGAAACGATCCCTTCTTTGAGCGAAGGCTCGACCGCGCGCGGTGATACGCACATGAAATCTGCCAACACCATCCAAAGGGACTTGAGTTTCGCGCTCGCAAAGCGAACCGGTAATTCATCAACGTCGCGGAAACAGGTAAACCCTGCATCATGCAGCTCAGGAAGATAAGCGACCAAATTCCGCGGAAAAACGAAACAGGTGGTTGGGATTCCCAATTCTCGCGCGGTCTGAGCGCAATGATTGTACTCAGCGATAGCGCGTTCCCGCGTCATGCCGGGCCATCCGAAGGGGACGTGTGAAAACGAATGAAAGCCAATTTCCTGTTCGGGCTCTGCCCTTCTGATCATTTCAACCAGGCTCGCCCCGAACCATTCCGGATTTCTCGATTCCTCTCCTTCCCTCGGAACGTAAGTAAACCAAGGTTTCGAGAAGTGACGATACGCGACCTCCGGCAGCCCTGCGACGTCAGGAAGTGAGCGGCGCATCATCGCGCCAACCACGGCCCAGGATGCGGATATGCCGTTGCGCGTGAGGTGGCTCAGCAAGTTGGGGACGCCGACATCGTGCGTCCACCGGCTCATCTTGAGCAGGTCATCATTGAAATAAAGATCGAACGTGCCCCAAGAGAGCTCTAAATCTAGGCTGATGACAACCGTTGGTTGGGTCATTTCGCTTTGAGTGCTATTTGCCGCGTGCGTTCCGCAACTCAACCTTCGATTTCAAGTGTTCGGCCTTAAGCGGAACGCCGTCCAGAAGAGCTTTACATCGGTTATAAAGATTCTTGTAAGCAAACAAGGGGAGATCCAGCAGCCCGGGCAAAGGATCGTCGATGGCCATCAGTGCGAACTGAATTGGACTAAGAAACGAGCGCAAATACGCCCCGAGACTCAGCCGCCCGCGAAGCATTTCGTGAACAGCCGCCGGAAAGTCTGTACTTGCGCGCATCCATCGTACACCGTTGCGTCCTGTTTGTTCCGCCACATCCCTGTTCATCATCATTCGCCAGAGCAGATACGGAAAGTCTGTCCCTGCGCGGCCGCCCAGCGGCGACCAGGTCCAAAGCCTCGGATTTATATCCAGAAGCTTGTAGCGTCCGTCTCGCGCGTCGAATTTGTACTCGATTTCGGCAAGGCCTGTGTACCGGATAGCAGCCAGTAGTCGTCGCGAAGGCCCCACAATCTCAGAGACGTCGAGCGTTTCCACAAACGAACTGGAGTAACCGAAGTCGACCGGGTATTGCCGCGTTCGCCGCGCAGTGAGCGAGGCGATGGGCTGTCCGTCGCAGCAAAGCGCCGCGTACGAGAACTGCGACTCACCACCGCCGGGAATCCGTTCCTGCAGAAGAATCAAATCTGGAGGAATCAACTCCCGGGCTTCGCGGTATCGCGCAAGGAGCTCTTCACGGTTTGCCACCGGCCAAGCTTTGTCTGCCGTGAAGCGATTGACCGCGACGTGCGCCGCGGGCTTGAGTATCGCCGGAAATGCACAAGCATCGAGATCCGATTCGCTGGCGGGAGACAGCGTCAGAGGATGGTCTACTTTTTCCTGCGCCGCTAACCGATACGTCAGTCGCTTATCGTAGGCCCACTGCAAAATGTCCCAAGTAGGCGTGGACACACGGTATCGGCACGACAACGCCACATGGAATTTCGAGAGCAAAGCAGCAGATTCATCGCTTGTGGGAAACAGCACCCATCCATCCAGCCTGTGCCGCGCGGCGAGGTCCAATAGATAGCCGACTTGTGCTTCGCACTCTCCGTTTGGCAATGGCAAGGTACGATGCGTGTAGCGAGAATAACTAGCCAGCTTGATGTTGGGTGAGGTGACCACCCACACGGGTACGCCCTGGCGACCTAAACTCCTTGCGATGGTGAGGCCGTTGAGGTTACCGCCTAAGACTAGCGCTCCACTTGTTTCAATCATGGATAGGGCTCAGCACATGTAACGGCACTAGCTTGCTCTCAGGTTGCGTCATGCGACTTCAGCAGGCAGCGGTTCGCCGACTTGAGCTCGACGGACCTCGGCCTTCCCGGCTACACAGCGGAGTAAAGCAGGCGAGGCGTAATGCGTGCCGACGACAAACTGCATCAGCGCGCCAAAACTCCAAACCGCCGGGGCACCAAGAAAGTGCAATCCAGGCACGGATGATTCCAGTCCCTCCCTGAGCCGCGGATAGCCATGAAAGCAATCGATGGCCTTTGCTAACTCCGGTGAAAGGAAGTCGTACTTGGAAGCGTCCACTCGATATCCGGTTCCTAGTAGGACATGGTCAACGGTTTTGTCACTTCCGTCATCCAGCCGGACTCTTATCCGCTCGCCAGCAGCGGCAGCGGAGACAATAGAGCGACCGAGACTCATAGGTACGTTCTGGAGCCGCGCCACTAGCCATTGCGCGCCAGCCGGCCGGATCGATCGTTTGCGGAGCCAGTCCTGAATCGACCGAGGAAGCCGCCGGGTCAAGTCCGGCCGCGCCACAATCTTGCTGATGCCCGCAGGGCCAACATCCGTTGGTGCATAGAGAAGCTTTGACACCGTCGGTCCCAAACCGTGTTGAAACGTCCTTGATATCGTGCCACCAAGCCAGCGAATCTGCCGCGTGCGCGCTACGATTTCGACTTCGGCACCGCCTTCATTCAGCAGCGCAGCGGATTCGAGTGCGCTCTGTCCGCTTCCGATTACCAGCACTCGCTTGCCAGAAAAGGCTTGCAGTTCGCGATGCTCACAGGTGTGCGACACGAGCGAGTTCGGGAGCCCCGCAAATTGCGCCGGTCGCCAAGCGAAAGAACCGATACCCGCAGCAACGACTACGCGGCCCGCCGTCACCGTCTCGTCCGTTTCCAGGATGAGTCGAAAGCCCTTTGCCTTTGGCTCGACCCGAACAATCTTCCGTTGATCCAGGTCCGGCGCTACCTGACGTTGAAACCATCGCCCATAGTCGATAAAGCAATCCAGTGGTACCGGAGTGGAAAATCGCCTGGAGCTTGCTGCTTGGTATCTCTCCAGAGTCAACGACTGGTCCGGAGCGGCGAGGTGCGTCGCCGCCCAACCGGAGCGGAGCAACATGCCGACCGGCATGTTGCGCTCCCAAAAAGACATCGGTTCGCCGAACGTGTGCACGTCCAGCCCTTTTACCGTGCGCAAGTGAGCGGTGGCCGACAGCCCGTAAGGGCCGGCACCAATAACTGCTACGTCGCATTTCGTCATGTTTCGCTCCTGAAACTTGAAATCTTTCTCGCCGTCACCATCCTGACGAGAAAACCGTGACCTCGACTCACACAGGGAGAAATTCTTCGCCGGCATTATTTGTCGAACTGTGAAGTCATCCTGAGAGACTCCCTACGGGGGAGAGAACTGATTGAGTTGTTGGCCTAATTGCTGCCGCGCAGCTTCCAAGGCACTGGGGTCGAGAGCCCAGTTGGTCCAGCTCGTGGCAATCGGCACGAGAATGGAGTTCACTAAGGGGACTTGCCCGAGATTTTTGAGAATCTGGGCGTATTCGTAGTCCTGAATGCCGTCACGAATGGCCTTCAGACGGATTCCCGGTGCGGACTCGGTCGAGCCGATCGGTCCTGGGGGATAAAGGAATATGCCGTCACCCGGTCTGCCGAGGCCGCCGCCGCAAGCAGTGGTATCCACATTGTTCCAACTGCCGATGGTGTTACCGGCGGTCCATCCGTCGGCGCGATAGTAAAGGATTCCCGTCGCTCCTTGCGTCCAATTCAAGAAGCCTGCCTGGATACGCTCGTTGATTGGCGGATAATCCACCATCCATTCCGGGGTGTTGCCTAAGCCGGTGTTGCAACTGGTGTAGCTCCAGAGGTCACTTCCGCCACCAGTGAACGGCAACGCAGGCCACTGTTGCACGGAATCAAGTAGCGCCCAATGGTCGATGGCACTGCGCCCATCGCCTTCATCGAGCAGATTCGGGTCCGGCATGTTCGTAGTCATGATGGTATTGACTCTGGGCTTAGCCGCATGAGCGTTCGCAC